>Ga0116225_1001653_pt1 | contig 15804 bp, 14 predicted proteins | sample Sb_taG_8_FD_88968 | JGI IMG/M metagenome (GOLD analysis project Ga0116225, IMG submission 88968) | Peat soil microbial communities from Weissenstadt, Germany - Sb_50d_c_BC metaG | ecosystem: Environmental > Terrestrial > Soil > Wetlands > Peat | place: Germany: Weissenstadt | collected 2010-09-21 | reverse complement strand
GGCGGCGCGTGAGGCGGCGAACGCGCCGTAGCGCTCCGCCGTGCCGCGCACCACGGTCACCGGCAGCGGCCAAGCGGAGACCACGGCGGCAACCTCGTCGGCGACGGTTTCCACGGTCGGCACCACCACTTGCAAGCCGGGATACTGGGCGGCCAGCAGGGTCACGGTTTCGGCGAACACCGGTAGCAGCCGCGAGGTCTCCGAACGCCGGCTGCCCGGCAGAACGCACAGCAGCGGCACCTCGGCGGGGATGGCATGACGGGTTCGGAAGGCCGCGGCATCGCCCCGCTCCGCTCCGCTTTCCAGCACCGAATGGCCGACATGCACGGCGGGCAACCCGGCTTTGGTGAAATAGTCCGGTTCATTGGGCAGCAGGCACATCAGCAGATCCACCCGTGCGGCCAGTTGATGAACCCGCTTTTCTTTCCATGCCCATACCATCGGCGCAACGTAATGGATGCGCGGCACCGTCGAACCCTGCGCCTTCAACTGCTTGGCCACTCGCCCGGTGAAGCCCCAACTGTCGATGGTGATGATCGCCGCCGGTTGCTTGGCGGCAATGTCGGCCATGGTCTGCTTCAGGCGCTTAAGAATACGCGGGATGCGCGGCAGCACCTCGGCCAGCCCCATCACCGCCAAATCGGCCTGGGGGAACAGGCTAGGCATGCCCTTTTCGCGCATCGCCTCGCCGCCGATCCCGGCGAAATCGACTTCGCCGCCGGTCAGCTCCAGCAGCCCAGCCATCAGCCGCGCCCCCAGCAAATCGCCGGACGGCTCACCGGCGATCATGTAAATCAGCGGGCGGGTCATGTGCGGGTCACGCGGGTTCCCATCACGAAAAGTCCGGCCTTGTCGGCGGTGGCGATGGCCTGTTCGCGCCCAACCACGATGGCCGAACCGGTTTCGACGGCGATGCCGCGCAATCCGGCGGCGGCGCAGAGGCGCACCGTCTCAACCCCGATGGTCGGCAAATCGACGCGGCGTTCCTGGCCCGGCTTGGCGATTTTAACCAGCACCCCGCCCGGCCCTTGACGCCCCAATCCGCCGCAGCGGCGGATCAGCGCATCAGTACCCTCGACCGCTTCAACGCCCAGCACGATGCCTTGCTGAATCACCACCGATTGGCCGATATCAAGAACACCCAGCCCGTAAGCCACCTGCAAGCCGCGCTCAATGTCGGCGCTGGCGACCTCGTCAGGGTGATGGCGTCCCCACACGCCGTCCTCGGCCAACAGATCGCCAAGGATCGAGTCCATGCCGACGATGCGGAACCCCTCGCCCTCCAACTCGGTAATCACGGCTTTCATCATCCCATCATCACCCAACGCTTTGAGCCCCAAACGGGCGAAGAAGCGGGTGGTACGCCAGTCGGGGCGCAGGTCGCGCAAGGTCGGGCGTCGCACTGGACCGGCCATGACCAGTTCCTTGACGCCGTTCTTATGCAGGATGTCCATGCCCTGCCCCGCTTCGCCCATGCGGATCCAGGCTTGCGGGACATCGGGAAAAGTTGTGGGATCGGCGTGGCCGGTGAGGGCCAGCACGAATACCTCTCGGCCTTGCGTCCGACAGGCGGCAACCAGGCGGGCGGGCAATTCGCCGCCACCCGCCAGGATGCCGAGCTTAGGCGCCATTCTCCAGCTTCGGCTGGCAGATGGAGCGGGACGAGTCGGTGCGGATGAAATCGACGATTTCCATCACCGGCGCGCAGGCTTGGAACTGCTCGGAGACTTCCTCCAGGCGCTCGGCCATGGTGCCTTCGGGGGCGAACAGCAGGCGATAGGCGTTGCGCAGCGCATGAATATCCTCACGCGCCAGACCACGCCGCTTGAGCCCAACCAGATTGAGGCCCGACAGATGCGCCCGGTTACCAGTCACCGCCGCATAGGGGATGACATCGTTCTCGACGCCGGTCATGCCGCCGACCATGACCTGACGGCCAATGCGGACGAACTGGTGAACCGCCGACAGCCCCCCCAACACGGCATAGTCGCCGACCGTCACATGACCGGCCAGGGTGGCGTTATTGGCGAAGATACAGCCATTACCGACGACGCAGTCATGCGCCACATGCGCACCGACCATGAACAGGCAATCGTCGCCGACCTGCGTCAGCATGCCGCCGCCTTCGGTACCGGGGTTCATGGTGACCTGTTCGCGGATCTGGTTGTTCTTGCCGATGATCAGGCGGCTTTGCTCGCCTTTATACTTCAAGTCCTGCGGGCGATGGCCCAGCGAGGCGAACGGGTAGACCGTCGTGCCCGCGCCGATAACGGTCAGACCGTCCACCGCCACATGGGACACCAGGGTGACGCCCTCGGCCAGCTCGACATGCTCACCGACGACGCAGAACGCGCCGATGGAGGCCGAAGCGGCGATCTTGGCGCCCGGTGCAATGATGGCCGTCGGATGAATGTTGGGCATTCAGCTATCCATGATCATGGCGGCAAAGGTCGCCTCGGCGACGACGGCGCCGTCCACTTTGGCCTCGCCCCGGAACTTCCACACATTGCCGCGGCTGCGCTCTTTGAAGACGTGAATATGCAGGGTGTCGCCGGGAATGACCGGCTTACGGAACCGCACATTGTCCATCGTCATGAAATAGACCAGCTTGCCTTCGGCGGACTGGCCCAGGGTCTCGACTACCAGCACGGCGGCCGTCTGGGCCATCGATTCGATGATCAGCACCCCCGGCATGATCGGCCGTGTCGGGAAATGCCCCTGAAAATGCGGCTCCGAAACGGTGACGTTCTTGATGCCGACCGCGCTTTTATCGGGCAGCAAATCGATGACCTTGTCCACCATCAGGAACGGATAGCGGTGCGGGATCATCTGCATCACACGATTGATGTCGATCACCTTGCCGGCGCTATTTTGCACGGTATCCATCCACAAACCCCTTTAGCGACCCTTTTTGTGAGCCAATTGGCTCAACACGACTGAATGGCGCAGCCACTCGGTAAGCGGCACGGCCGGCGACCCGCCGACCTTCGCGCCCGGCGCGACATCACGCGTTACCCCGCTTTGGGCGGCGATTTGCGCGCCGCTGCCGATACGCAGGTGGCCAATGATGCCCACCTGCCCGGCCACGATAACAAAGTCGCCCAGATGCGTGCTGCCGGAAATCCCCGACTGCGCCACCATCACGCAGCCCCGCCCCATGTGGACGTTGTGCCCGATTTGAACCAGATTATCAATCTTGGTTCCAGCACAGATGATGGTATCCGGCCCGGCACCGCGATCGACGGTCGAGTTTGCGCCGATTTCGACATCGTCATGGATCATGACGCGGCCCAGTTGCGGCACCTTCAAATGGCCTTGCGGCCCCATGGCAAAGCCGAAACCGTCCTGACCGATACACACGCCGGGGAAGATGTTGACCCGCTTGCCCAGAATGGCGTGACTGATGCAGACATTGGCGCCGATGACGCAGTCTTCGCCAACGATCACTCCGGCGCCAATGACGGCATTGGAGCCAATCCAGGCGCGCGCGCCGATTTCCGCGCCGGGTCCGATGACACCGCCGGCATCGATCCGCACCCCATCGCCCAGCACCGCCGTCGCATCGACCGTGGCCCGTGCCGACACGCCAGGTTCGGGCGCCGGCATGGGATAGAAGGCGCGCGCCACCTGGGCATAGGACCGATAAGGATCGGGCGACAACAACAAGGCCATGCCCGGCGGAGCCTTGGCCGCCATGGCCGGGCGGATGATACAGGCTCCGGCTTGGCTATGGCCGAAGGCGTCGCCATATTTCGAATTGTCGAGGAATGAAATCTGCTGAGGACCGGCAGATTCCAGCGGAGCCACGTCGATCACGCGGACAGCGTGATCGACGCCCGCCGCCAGTTCGGCCCCACACCGCTGGGCAAGTTCGCCCAGGGTGAAGGGGCCGGCATTGGCAAAAAAGCGATTATCCGCCATCGACGATTAAGGCTTTTTCTTGGACGCGGCGGAGTCGGCCTCGACCTTGGGAGTCGGAACCTCGACATGCGGAATCTTCTTGTTCAGCGAGTCGATGATTTCCTTGGTGATGTTCATCTTTTCGTCAAACATCATGACCTGGGTGCGCGGCAGCACGACATTGGCGCCATGAGCGCCGGCCACGGTGCGGATGGATTCGATCATGGCCTCGTTGATCTGGCCCATCGCCTGCCCGATCGAGCGGTCGATGGCGCGGCGACGCAGCGCGCCCTTGCGCTGGAACTCGGCGACGCTGGCGTCGAAGGCTTTCACTTTTTCGGTAAAGGCCTCCTGCGACAGGGTCTTGCGCAGGCCATCCAATTCTCCCTGCTTAGTGCGCAGAGCATTTTCCTCGGCCCCCATCTCTTCCTGGAAGGACTGTTGGAATTTCTCAACCTGACCGCGTGCGCCCTTGGCTGCCGACGACTCTTGCATGATCTGCTCGACATCGACGACGGCGATGACCGGCGAGGCGATGGCGCCCGCCGCCGCTTCCTGAGCGACCGCAGCCCCTTGCGAAAGGGACAAGGCGGCGACGAACAAGCAACCGGCGACAATGCGCCGAGTGCTGGACTTGATGATCATAATTAGAACCTCGTACCGAAATTAAGTCGGAAGATCTGCGTTTCGTCGTGACTGTCCCGCATGATGGGGAAGCCAAGATCGACATTGATCGGTCCCATGGGCGACTTCCAAACGACGCCAGTGCCGATCGACATGCGCAGCTGGGTGCTCTGAGTGATGTCCGATGCCACGATGGACTTGTCGACGCCACCGATCGCGCCAACATCGGTGAAGAGTTTACCCTGGATGCCCAATTCCTTCGGTACGCCCAGTGGGAAGGTCAGTTCGGCCGTGCCGGTATAGTCCCACAAGCCGCCCAGGGCGTCGTTGGTGACGGCGTCACGCGGACTCACGCCGGCATCCTTGAAGCCGCGCAAGGTGTCGCCGCCGAGGAAGTAGCGCTGGTTGATGCGGATGCTGCTGTCTTCCAACGGCACGATGTAGCCACCGGTTCCCGAGAACATCAGCACGCTCTGATCGGCGACCTTGAAGAAGGTTCCCGCCCCCACAGTGTTGCGGAGGAACTTGTCGTCCCCCCCGGCGCCGGCCACTTCGTTGCCGAATTTGAGGTAATAGCCGCCAGTCGGCTCGGTGCGGCTGTCACGATGATCCCAGGTCAGGGTATGCGCCACAGACGACAAGGTATCGGTGCCAGCCTGATCCTGAATATAGCGTGAAGCAGTCGAAGCAATATTGTCCACGGTGGTCTGGCTCAGAGTGTAGCGCCAGTCATGCCGCAGGTATTCGTTGTAGGCGTAGCCCATACGAAGATCACCGCCCTTGGTGGTGGCATCGTAAGAACTTTGGGTCTGCAAGTCTGTGCTGGTAGCGAACAGGTCGAAACCGGCCGCCAGACGGCGATCGAGGAAATAAGGTTCGGTGAAGCCCATGTCGACCGACGAGCGCTTCTGCGCCAGCGTCCCGGTAATATGCAGATCCTGACCACGGCCCAGCAGATTGCGTTCCCGCGCGCCGACTTCGATCATGGCGCCGACCGAACTGGACCAACCCACGCCGAACGACAATTCGCCGGTCGATTTCTCTTCGACATCGACCTTGATGACGGTGCGGTCAGGCGCCGTTTCCGACGGAACGTTGTTGACCTCGACCTTCTCGAAGAAGCCCAAATCCTTGATGCGCTCACGCGAGCGGCGCAGCTTGGCGGTATTGAAGGCATCGCCCTCGACCAGACGGAATTCGCGGCGGATGACCTTGTCCAAGGTACGGGTATTGCCCTGAATATCGATCCGCTCGACATACACGCGCGGTCCCTCCTGGATATCAAAGGTGATATCGATGGTGTGGGTGTCGCGGTTACGGTTCAACTGCGGCTTGACGTCAATGAAGGCATAGCCCTTGTTGCCGACCGCGTCGGTCAAAGCCTGGACGGTGTTTTCCACCTTGTCGGCGTCATACCAATCGGCTTCCTTGAAGCCCACCAGCGGCTCCAAATCCTCGACCTTGAGATCGGGCAGCGCGCTCTTCACCAAAACCTTGCCGACGTGATAGCGATCCCCTTCCTCCAACGTGAAGGTCAGGAAGAAGCTCTCACGATCAGGAGTCAATTCGGCGATCGTCGAGACCACGCGGAAGTCGGCGTAGCCGCCCTTCATGTAATGTTTGCGCAGCAATTCACGGTCATAGGTGATGCGGTCGGGATCGTAGGTATCATCCTGGGTGAGGAAACGATACCAGCGCTCCTCCTTGGTCTGCAAGGTCTCGCGCAGGCTGGAATCGCTGTACTGCTTGTTGCCGACGAAGTTGATGCGGGTCACATAGGTGCCCGGACCTTCGTTGATTTCAAAGACCAGATCGACGCGGTTCTGTTCCAGCTCGATGATCTTCGGCTCGACGGTCGCGGCGAAGCGCCCGGAGCGGCGATAGATGTCGAGAATGCGTTTGACGTCGTTCTGCACCTTGGTGCGGGTATACACCGTGCGCGGCCGCAGCTGCACTTCTGTGGTCAACTGTTCTGTCTTGACCTTGCGGTTTCCCTCGAAGGCGATGCGGTTGATGATGGGGTTTTCAACCACCTTCACCAGCAGCGAATCGCCCTCACGGCGAATCGTCACATCGGCGAACAAGCCAGTGGCGAACAAGCCTTTGAGAGATTTGTCGACCTTAACCTCATCATAGACGTCGCCTTCGGCGATCGACATGTAGGACCGAACCGTTTCCGGTTCGATACGCTGATTGCCTTGGACCTGGATTTCATGAATCACCCCGCCGTCCTGGGCATGGCCCAGAACGGGGATAATGGCGAGCAGGAATGCCGCGACCGCACCGAAGAACGCAGAGCGAAACGAACGGACCAAGATTCCCCCTAAAAGACCAGCGGCAGTCAGGATACCAAGCCCTTGACGAACTCCCACACCTTCAAATCGACCAAGTCGTTGCGGGTGGCGAGCAGCATTAAGGCGAATACCAGAAACAAGCCGATGCGAAAACCATATTCTTGCGCGCGCGGTCCGAGCGGTCGGCCACGCAAAGCCTCCACACCATAGAACAAGAGATGACCGCCGTCGAGCAGAGGTACGGGGAATAAATTAATCAGGCCAAGATTGATCGACAACAAGATCGTGTAGAAGACCACGCTGCCAACCCCCAATTGCGCCGCCTGCCCGGCTCCCTTGGCGATGCGCAGCGGTCCGCCCAATTCATCGGTGTCGCGGGTGCCGCCGATCATCTGGCCCATGGCGGTCAGCGTCGTGGAAACCATTTCGCGGGTTTCGCGCAGGCTTTGCACCAAGGCCGACACCGGTCCATGATGAACCACCTCGGTTGCCGACGGATCCGACCGGATGCCCAAAAGAGGACGTTTGTGCGAATTCCCCATCGGGTCAGTGACTTCGGTCACGCGCGGATGCGCGACCAGACGCAGTTCCTGGCCGTCGCGCTTGACCACCAGCCGCACCGGCTCGCCCACCGTCAACGCCACGATGCGCTGCAGGTCGAGAAAGCGATCGACCGCTTCGCCATTGGCCTCGACAACGCGGTCGCCAGCCTGCAAACTGGCTTCCGCCGCCGCACTGCCGGGCGTGACCTCGCCGACCACCGGAGCCAGACGGTTTTCGCCCAGCGTCATGAACATGCCGGCTAAAACGACGACGCCGAAGATGAAATTCGACAGCGGCCCAGCCACCACAATGGCGGCGCGCTGGTACACCGTCTTGAAGGGAAACGCGACCTTGCGTTCCTCTTCGGTGAATTGCTCGGCGGCAGCGTCGGGCGTGCTGGCGGCGTCCGCATCGCCGAACATTTTGACGTAACCGCCCAAGGGCAGCAGGCTGACTTTCCAGCGCGTGCCCGATTTGGCGGTGTAGCCGAAGAGTTCAGGGCCGAAACCGAGGGAAAACACATCCACCCGCACGCCGCACAGTCGAGCCACCAGGAAGTGCCCGAATTCGTGAACGAACACCACGACGGTCAAGATGATCAGGAAGACGACGACGTAATCCCAGAAGGCGACAAGATAATGCAGCATCTGATAAGCCTAATCCGCTAAGCGGGCGACAAGATCGCGGGCAACCCGGCGGGCTTGCGCGTCCACCGCCAGGACGTCGTCAAGATCACCCAGGGCGATGCCGGGCATGGCGTCCATAGCGTCCTCCACCACCCGTGCGATGTCGAGGAAGCCGATGACGCGGCCAAGGAAGGCCTGCACCGCCACTTCATTCGCAGCGTTGAAGATGGTGGGGGTAGCGCCGCCGGCGCGCAAGGCGGCGCGGGCCAGACGCAAGGCAGGGAAACGCACGGGATCGGGCGCCTCGAAGGTCAGATTGCCGATGGCCGCCAGATCCAGCCGCTTACCGGGCGTGGCCATGCGGCGCGGCCAGCCCAGGGCATAGGCGATCGGCGTGCGCATGTCGGGCGTGCCCAACTGCGCCAGCACCGAGCCGTCCACATAGGCGACCAGGCTGTGCACCACCGATTGCGGATGCACCAGGATGTCGATGCGATCCTCAGGCAGGCCGAACAGGTGATAGGCCTCGATCAGTTCGAGCCCCTTGTTCATCATGGTCGCCGAATCGACCGAAATCTTCGCCCCCATGTCCCAATTGGGATGGGCGACCGCTTGTTCGGGCGTCATCGCCGCCATCGCCTCGCGGCTCAGGGTGCGGAACGGCCCCCCCGACGCGGTCAGGATGATCTTGTCGATGGCCTCGCGCCGCTCGAAGTCGAACACCTGGAAGATCGCCGAATGTTCGGAATCGACAGGAACCAGCGTCGCCCCAGCGCGCGCGACTTCGGCCATCACGATGGAACCGGCGCAGACCAGCGTTTCCTTGTTGGCCAGACCGATGGTGGCGCCCCGGCGGATAGCGGCCAAGGTCGGCTGCAACCCGGCGGCACCGACGATGGCGGCCATCACCCAATCCGACGGCCGCGCCGCGGCTTCGATCACGGCGGCGGCACCGGCGGCGATTTCGATATTGCTGCCCGACAGCGCGTCTTTCAGCGGCAGATAGGCCTTTTCGTCGGCCACCGCGACGAAGCGCGGCCGCAAGCGGCGGGCTTGCTCGGCCAGTTTGGCAATATTGTTGTTGGCGACCAGAGCCTCGACAACGAACCGCTCGGGCTCGCGTTCGACCAGATCGATGGTGTTGCAGCCGACCGACCCGGTGGATCCGAGAATGGTGACCGAGCGTCGCGCGCCGTCCTTCATCGCCACAGGGGCAGTCCTCCGCCGAAGATCAGGCACAGCAGAGCCACTACTGGAGCGGTTGCCAACAGGCCGTCGAGCCGATCGAACACCCCGCCATGCCCAGGAATGATGTTGCTGGAGTCCTTAATACCGAAATGCCGCTTCACCCATGATTCCACAAGATCACCCGCTTGCGCCACCACCGCCAAAGCGCCGCTGAGGATGGCCAGAAGAACCGGACCGATGCCGCCGTCGCCGATCACCAGCGCCGCTGCGACGCCGACCAGCGCCGCCGAGGCGACGCCGCCGATCAATCCGGCCCAAGTTTTTTTGGGGCTGACGCGCGGCAACAGCTTGGGGCCGCCGATGGAGCGGCCGGCGGCGTAGGCGCCGATGTCGGTGGCCCAGACCAGCAGGATCAGCCACAGCAGGGCTTCCCAGCCCAATTCGCGCAGCCACACCAGGGTCAACGTCGGCAGGCCGATATAAAAGGCGCCGACGATCATCCATAGCGGCGAGCGTCCGGGACTGCGTTGCACCACGGGCGCGATCACCGCGCCCAGCAGGATGACCGCCGAGGCGGCAAGCGGATGGTCCTTGCCCAGCACGGCGACGATGACGCCCATGCCGCCCAACACGATGCCGGCGGGACCAAAGCGGCCCAGGCACATGCGGTTCCATTCCCAGCCCAGCAATGCCGCAGCAAGCGCCGCCAGCGCCACGAAGGCCCATGATCCGAACCACGCCGCCGCCAAAGCGGGGGGGGCGAGAATTAGGGCGGACAGAATGCGCTGGCGCAACACGCCGGGTTCTCTGCTTTCAGCCAATGGCGCCGTAGCGGCGATCTCGACCATGATAGTCGCGAATGGCATGCTCCAGGTCCAGTTTCGAGAAGTCTGGCCAGAGTACGTCGAGGAACACCATTTCGGCATAGGCACATTGCCACAGCAGGAAATTGCTGATGCGCTTTTCGCCGCTGGTGCGAATCAAAAGATCGGGATCGGGAATGTCGGCGGTGAACAGGCGCTGCGAGAACGCCGTCTCGTCAATATCGGCAGGGTTGATGCGGCCGGCGACGGCGTCTTCGGCCAGCTTACGGGCAGCCTCGACGATTTCCTGACGGCCGCCATAGCTGAGCGCCAGAACCAGGGTCAGCTTGGTGTTGCCAGCGGTCTTGGCCTCGGAATCGACGATCAGCTTAACGATGTCGGGGTCAAGGCGGGCACGGTCGCCGACGACGCGCAGGCGCACGCCGTTTTTGTGCAGATCCTTGACCTCGGACCGCAGATAGAGACGCAGCAGCCCCATCAAATCGCGGACTTCACCCAGCGGACGCTTCCAGTTCTCGGACGAGAAACCGAACAGCGTCAAATAGGAAATGCCCAGCTCGGCAGCGGCATTGACCGCCGCGCGCACCGATTCGGCCCCGCGCTTATGGCCTGCCGTTCGCGGCAGGCCACGCGATTTTGCCCAGCGCCCGTTGCCATCCATGATGATGGCGACATGCACGGGAACGCCCGCCGGTACCCCTGATTGAGACTGCAGCGCTTCCATCGATCAGACCGTCATGATCTCTTTTTCCTTGATCATCAGCGACTCGTCGATCCGTTTGATCGTCTCGTCGGTGATGCCTTGGAGTTCTTTTTCGTGCTGACGCTGCTCATCTTGCGAAATGTGCCCGTCTTTTTCCAGCTTCTTCAAGGCGTCCATGCCGTCGCGGCGCACGTTGCGTACCGAAACGCGAGCCTGCTCGGTATATTTACCGGCAATCTTTTGCAACTCGTGGCGGCGCTCTTCGTTCAGCGCCGGAATCGGCACCCGCACGGTCATGCCGTCAGCCGAGGGGTTCAGCCCCAAGCCGGCATCGCGGATGGCCTTTTCGACCGACTTGACCATCGTCTTGTCCCACACCGACACGACGATCATGCGGGGTTCGGGAACGCTGACATTGCCCACCTGGTTCAGCGGAACGGCGTTGCCATAGGCTTCCACCATCACCGGCTCCAGCAAGCTGGAAGAGGCGCGCCCGGTACGCAGGCCGCCAAATTCCTTTTTCAGAACCTCGACAGCGCTATCCATGCGCCGTTTGACGTCCTTTTTCAGATCGGCATAATTGTTCGCCGCCACGATCAGTCCCCTTCTTCAATGATGGTGAACAGGCCTTCGCCGGCCACCACTTTGGCGAAAGAGCCCTCCTCGTGCAGATTGAACACGAGGATGGGCAAATTATTTTCCCTGCACAACGCGATGGCCGTGGCGTCCATGACCTGAAGATCGTTGGACAGCACGTCCATGAACGTCAAGCGGTCGTAACGCTTGGCGTCGGGCACCTTTTTGGGGTCAGCGCTATAGACGCCGTCCACCTGGGTAGCCTTGACCACCACGTCGCAATTCATCTCGACCGCGCGCAAGGCGGCGGCGGTGTCGGTGGTGAAGAACGGATTGCCGGTGCCAGCACCGAAAATGACGATGCGGCCTTTTTCCATATGGCGGATGGCGCGGCGGCGGATATACGGCTCGCAGACCATGGCCATGGGAATGGCGGATTGCACACGGGTCGACAGTCCGATGCGCTCCAGGGCGTTCTGCATGGCCAGGGCGTTGATGACGGTGGCCAGCATGCCCATGTAGTCGGCGCTGGTGCGCTCCATCCCCTTCGATGCGCCCGACAGGCCGCGGAAGATGTTGCCGCCGCCGATGACCAGACACACCTGGACACCCTGGGCGACCACGGTGCCGATTTCTTCGGCGATGCGAGTCAGAGTCGTGGGATCGAGGCCGTATTCGCGCTGGCCCATCAGGCCTTCGCCCGAAAGCTTGATCAGCACGCGGCGGTACTTGAGCGGCGCAACGGGCATAGCACTGCCTCTATATGGAAACCGTGGTGATCGGCAACCGACACACGCCGGACGTGGGCGCGCGGGTCTTCAGCCGGCAGGGATGATACACCATTCGCCGACGCTGTCTTGTCCTTTCTGGACCGCGCGGAAGACCTCCGCGCGGTCCGAAAGGATAATCAGTGACCCAGAGTGGCGGCCACTTCGGCGGCGAAGTCTTTCTCTTCCTTCTCGATGCCCTCGCCCAGGGCAAAACGAGCGAAGCCGGTCAACTTGACCGGAACCCCAAGAGCCTTGGCGCAGTTCTCGACAACCGTCTTGATCTTGCTCTCGCCGTCGATGACATAAAGCTGCTCCAGCAGAACCACTTCTTCGTAGTACTTGCGGATACGGCCTTCGACCATCTTTTCGATGACGGCGGGGGGCTTACCCGAAGCGCTGGCCTGCTCGGTCAGCACCGCGCGCTCGCGCTCCAGGGCGGCGCCGTCCACGGCGTCGATGGCCAGGAACAGCGGGTTGGCGGCGGCGATGTGCATGGCGATCTGACGGCCAACTTCGTTCAGCTTGGCGGCGTCACCGGCCGATTCCAGCGCGACCAACACGCCGATCTTGCCCAACTGGCCGGGAACGGCGGCGCTGTGCACATAGCTGGCGACCACGCCTTCCGACACCGACAACTGAGCGGCGCGGCGGATGGCCATGTTCTCGCCGATGGTGGCGATCAGGGCGGTCAATTCCTCGGTAGCGGTCTTGCCGCTGGCGACCTTGGCGGCCTTGAGGACTTCGACGTCGTCGCCCAGGCTCAGGGCCAGTTCGGCGACGTTCTTGACGAAGCCCTGGAACTGGTCGTTGCGGGCGATGAAATCGGTCTCGGCGTTCACTTCGACCACGGCACCCTTGGTCCCGGCGGCGGCGACGCCAACCAGACCTTCGGCGGCCAAACGGCCGGACTTCTTGGCGGCGGCAGCCAGCCCTTTGGTACGCAGCCAATCGACCGCGGCTTCGATGTCACCGGCGGTCTCGTTCAGCGCCTTCTTGCAGTCCATCATGCCGGCACCAGTCTTCTCGCGCAGTTCCTTGACGAGCGAGGCAGAAATCTCGGCCATGGGTATCCCTCTTCGATTAATGCGGTTCAAGCACGGATATTAAACAAATGGCGGCGGCTGTTGCCGCCGCCATTCGATGACATTAGCAGGATGCGCGACGCAATCAGGCGCCGGGCTGCTCCTCGGTCGGAGCCGCTTCGACGACGGCGTCGGCGGCGGCTTCCAGGGCCGGCTCTTCGATCTGCTCGACGGGAGCCTCAGCGGCCTCGCCGATATCCACGCCCGAACGGGTCATCTCGGCCTGGATGCCGTCCAGCACCGAACCCGAGAACAGCTCGCAATAGGTGTGGATGGCGCGCAGCGCGTCGTCATTGCCCGGAATCGGGTAGGTGACGCCATGCGGGTCCGAGTTGCTGTCGAGGATGGCGACGACGGGGATGCCCAGCTTGTTGGCTTCCTGAACCGCCAGCGACTCCTTGTTGGTGTCGATGATGACCAGGATGTCCGGCAGGCCGCCCATCTCCTTGATGCCGCCCAAAGCGCGGTCAAGCTTCTCGCGCTCGCGATTCAGGTTCAGCTGCTCTTTCTTGGTCAGACCCTGCAGATTGCCCGAGGCGATCTGCTCCTCGATCTCGCGCAGGCGCTTGATCGAGAACGAGATGGTCTTCCAGTTGGTCAGCATGCCGCCGAGCCAGCGATGGTTCACATAATACTGGCCGCAACGCTTGGCCGAATCGGCCACGATGTCGGCGGCGGCGCGCTTGGTGCCGACGAACAGCACACGACCGCCACCGGCGACGACGTCACGCACGGCCTGCATGCCGCGGTGCAGCAGGGGCACGCTCTGCTGCAAGTCGATGATGTGAATGCCATTGCGGACGCCGAAGAGGAACGGAGCCATCTTCGGGTTCCAGCGGCGGGTGTTGTGACCGAAGTGAACGCCGGCTTCGATGAGCTGACGCATCGTGAATGATGGCAGAGCCATGGTAAATTCCTTTGCTTTTCCGGTTAAACCTCCGCGGGAATGTACCAAGGAGACCCTTGGACCGGAGCGAATGGCTTACGCCACCCGCGTTCCCGCGTGCGGATTTGTGGGCCGGTACATATCCCCTGCCCGCCGCTTTGGCAAGGACTATCATCGCCATCGCCGGCGGAGGGTGTAACCTCTACCGCTAGATTTCCTGCACGTCGGCGACGCCAGGAATGGTTTTCACCGCGCCGATCATCGCCGGGGTCAGTGCGAAGCCGGCATTTAGCCAAGCCTCGACCTCGCGGGTTTCGGTCTGCACCACCAGATGGATCTTGCCCTTGCCGCGCGGCTCCTTACCGATCAAAACGGCCAGTGCCTTGAGCGGAGTCTCGTCGCGGATGAAGATCTTCAGCCCCGCCGAGGCCTTGGCCGCCGCTTGATCCAGACTTTCGATGGCCTGACAGGTCAGTTTCAGCACGTCGTCCTCGACCTTGGCCTCGACGGTGACCAGCAGCGGCGTGTTGGGTTCCAACAATTCGCGCGTCTGGGCCAGAATTTCGGCGAAGACCATCACCTCGAACAGGCCGGAAGCGTCCGAGACCGTCAGGAAGGCGTAGCGGCTGCCTCGACTGGAGATGCGTTCCTGCTTGGCGTTCAGCGTTCCCGCCAGCTTGACCCGGCTTTTGCCACCCGCCGCCAGATGGCGCGGCACCTCGCTGCATTTCAGCACGCCGAGTCGTTGCAGGCTCTTTGAATAGGCGTCCATCGGATGCGCCGACAGATAAAAACCGATGGCGTCGAATTCGTTTTGCAGCTTTTCGGCCGGCGGCCAATCGGGGCGAGCGGTCAAAGCCAGCTTGCTCGGCCCGGTCGCTGGCCCGCCGAACAGGCCGATCTGTCCCGAATCGCGATCCACTGCCGCCGCTTGGGCCTCGCGCAGGATCATCTCAATCCCATCGAACACCTGGGCGCGGTTGCGGTTGAGCGATTCGAACGCGCCCGCCTTGACCAGATTCTCCATCTGGCGCTTGTTGATGGCCTTGGCGTCCATGCGCTTGGAGAAGTCGGCCAGATCCTTGAACGGTCCCTTGGCCTTGCGCTCGACGATCAACGCCTCCATGGCGGCGGCGCCGACATTCTTCAGCGCGGCTAAGGCGTAGCGGATCGCCGGCGTGCCGTCGGGCAGGGTCTCGACCCAGAAATCCGGCCCCGATTTGTTGACGTCGGGCGGCAGCAGCTTGATTTTCAAGCGGTCGAGTTCCTGGCGGAAGACGTTCAGCTTGTCGGTGTTATGCATGTCGTAGGTCATCGATGCGGCGATGAACTCGACCGGGTAATTGGCCTTCAGCCAGGCGGTATGATAGGCGACCAGCGCATAGGCCGCCGCATGCGACTTGTTGAAACCGTAGCCGGCGAACTTGTTGACCTGATCGAAGATTTCCGAGGCGTTGGTCTCGGCCACGCCGCGCGCCACCGCGCCATCGACGAATAGTTTGCGCTGAGCGTCCATCTCCTCCTTGATCTTCTTGCCCATGGCACGGCGGAGAAGATCGGCGCCGCCCAGCGTATAGCCGGACAACTCCTGGGCAATCTGCATGACCTGTTCTTGGTAGATCATGATGCCGTTGGTTTCCTTGAGAATCTTCTCAAGGCGCGGATGCATGTAGTCCGCCGGCTCGTTGCCGTGCTTGACGCTGATGTAATGCGGGATGTTGTCCATCGGACCGGGGCGGTACAGCGCCACCACGGCGATGATATCTTCGAAGCAGTCGGCACGCATCT
>Ga0116225_1001642_pt1 | contig 15869 bp, 18 predicted proteins | sample Sb_taG_8_FD_88968 | JGI IMG/M metagenome (GOLD analysis project Ga0116225, IMG submission 88968) | Peat soil microbial communities from Weissenstadt, Germany - Sb_50d_c_BC metaG | ecosystem: Environmental > Terrestrial > Soil > Wetlands > Peat | place: Germany: Weissenstadt | collected 2010-09-21 | reverse complement strand
GCTCGAGAAGCAATAGACCTTGCCGTCCTCGGCCGTCCAATTCACCGAGCAATCGGTCTTCACCACCTGACCCGAAGCCAGACCCATGGCGCAAGAGTTATCGAACTCGCCCTTGAGAGGTGCTGCCGCCGGCGCCGGAGTCATCGCTGGCGTATTCGTCGGGGGCTGGTCGGCGGCCATCAAAGGCGCCGCAGCAGCAAAGCACAACGCCGCGACAACCGCCGTGGCGCGTGCGACCGAGGCAAAGCCTCGGTCAAATATGTCATACTTCATGGCTTGGTTTCCTTGCCCAATTTGGGGGTTTCCTGCACGTTCTTTAGGCCCGTGCAACGGCCTGCGTATGTGACCGAAGTCACCTCGTTTCGCCCGCGCCAAGCCCGAAAGCGCCGGCCCCAAGGCTGGCCACAGGCTGGGGCGGTTTTTGGCCCCCAAACTGACTCCGCAGCCGAACTCACGTCAAATTAAACCATGGTAACGGTAAAGTGAGCGGCCCGTTGTGCTTGAGTCCGTGTGGTCCGGTTCGGGTGAGAAGCGGCCATCTGCATGACGTAAGCGGCACGGCGGCTTATCACCCAGGAGCGGAAGTCGGAAGGCGCGAAGTTGGGTTGCCCCCCATGGGACCGCCTGAGCCGATCACTGTCGCGAGCAAGCCCCGAAGCTGCAAATCAAGATGGTTGCGAGCCCCCGCAACCATCAACAACGTACCGCCGTCTCCTGAGGAGGCCGCGGTCGTTTTTTGTTGGGCGAAGGCGAGGATCTGAGCCAGCTCACCGACAATAATGACATCGCAGTGTTCTTGGTCCGGATGGACTTCGATCCGATTGATTAGCGAACGGATGATTTCGATAGCCTGCGGGCGTGTCGTCTCATCAACCAACACCTGTTGCAGTCTGGTGACCTTTCTGCGGTAGAGGTCCGGGAGATTGGGGTGGATAGCGATCTCAAGGTCACTTTGCCGGGCCTTCAGATCGGCTGCGAGCGCACGCTTGCGAGCCTCCAGGTGCCGGAGCTGATCGCGGACACAACCAGGGTCGCTGTCACCCCCGGTAATGAAGTCCAGGCAGCGTTTGATGCCACGCTCGACCTGCTGAAGGTCCTTCAGAAGGCGCTGGCTTCAGCTCGGTTGAGCACCAAACTATGAATCCGGGGGTCAGGGGTTCGAATCCTCTGGCGTCCTTCCGCATAGCTCGAAGCCACCGAGGGGGATAGCGCCGCAAACGCTTCCCGTCGCATATAAAATGCCCGGGCGGAGGACGACCAAGGGGAACCCGGGAACGATTAACTCGAGAGATGAGCGCAGCTGAGAGGCGCTGGCTTCGGCGAGCCCGCGCGGATGATGCCTGTCTCCCTCAAGTTTTTGATGTAAAATCACCTCGTATGACGAGGAGACGTGTCATGAGTATTTACGGCTGGATTGTAATATTTCTTCTGCTTGCAATCCTGGTCGGAGCCGTATTCGTCGCTCATTATGGATGGGTTTTAGCAGGCGACGTCATCGTGCCTGCGTGGGGCTGGTGGATGATGGGTCTTGGTATCTTCTTTTCGCTTCTGGTTGGCTGTGGCCTTATGGCCTTGATCTTCTATAGCAGCCGCGCTGGCTTTGATGAGGCGCCGGAGTTGGAGCCAAAACGCCACCGAGTTCACAAGCTCGTAAAGCGCCTAACACACCGAAATAAAAGCAAAAAGTCAGCGAGGTCCCAGTGATCCATTGAAGATGTCCCGCTATCTCATCGATCGGATTGCTGCACTTCCCAATGTCGAACTGCACACCCGAACCGAAGTCATCGGGTTGGAGGGCGACGAGGCCAGCGGGCTCACCGGCGCGGTGTTCCGCGACCGCGGGACAGGGGCCACGCATAGCTCTTCACTCCGGCACCTTTTCCTGTTCATTGGTGCCGATCCGAATGCCGCGTGGCTTCAGGATTGCGTCGCAGTGGACGACAAAGGGTTCGTGTTGACCGGAGTAGACTCGACTGAGGGCCAAGCGCGCCCCGCCGGGCCGTGCTGCCGCTCGAAACCAGCCAACCGGGCGTGTTCGCTATCGGCAATGTACGAGCCGGCTCAACCAAGCGTGTTGCGGCGGCGGTGGGGGAGGGTGCTGCTGTCGTGGCGCAGATTCATAGCGTGCTTGCGGCCGGATAATCACGCTCTGGTGTGCCTGAGGCTTTGACTTGGAGCACCGATGATCTCAACAATCCAGGTGCTCATTTTGCTGCTGGCCGTCGTTGTGGCGGTAGCCGTCATTGCGAACCGCCTCAAAATCCCGCCAGCTATCCTCTTGGTACTTACCGGCGTCCTGCTCGCGCTTGTGCCCGGGCTGCCGCCGCTACAGCTTGCTCCGGAGCTCGTGCTGCTCTTGGTATTACCGCCTGTTATCTACACCTCTGCCTTCTTGATGAGTTGGCGCGAGTTCCGGTTCAATCTGCGCCCCATCACGCTCCTGTCCGTAGGCTGCGTTGTGTTTACAACGCTAGCGGTTGCTGGCGCAGCCCATTGGCTAATGGATCTCGATTGGCCCGTCGGATTCGTCTTGGGCGCAATTGTTTCCCCTCCGGACGCCATCGCACCCCTCTCCATTGCTCGCAGAATGGAGATCCCCAGGCGAATACTTGTTATCCTCGAAGGCGAAGGACTGGCGAACGATGCGACCGCGCTTATCCTTTATCGCTTTGCCGTTGGAGCCGTTAGCGTCGGCGTCTTCTCGTTTGCCCAAGCCAGCGGAATGTTTGCCGCCATAGTCGCTGGTGAAATCGTATGGGGCATCGGCGTCGGTTGGCTAATGTTGCGGTTAAGACGGTGGGTCAACGATCCCCTGATCGAAATAATGCTTTCGGTCTTGACACCGTTCCTTGCTTTTTGGCCTCCCGAGCACTTGGGCGGTTCTGGCGTGCTCGCGACCGTAACTGCAGGACTTTACGTCAGTTGGAATGGTCCTCGGCTGATCAGCGCGGCGACCCGGTTACAGGGCGTCTTTTTCTGGGAGTTCTTCACCTATGTAATTGAAGGCATGGTGTTCCTCATTACTGGGCTACAAGCACGCACAGTTATCAGCCGCATCGGCGACTACCCGCTCTCGCAACTGGTTATTTCCGTCGCGGTCATCACTGCCGTGGTGATTGTGGCCCGGTTTGTTTGGATCTTTCCTGCCACTTACATGCCCCGATGGCTGTTTCCCGCAATCAGAAGGATGGACCCTTCGCCGCCATGGCAGTGGCCATTCGTGCTGGCATTCACCGGCGTCCGCGGCATTGTCTCGCTCGCGGCCGCCCTCGCCATTCCGTTTGCTACTTCCACCGGACAGCCATTTCCTTATCGTGACTTGATCCTGTTTCTGACGTTTTCAGTGATCCTTATAACGCTTGTAGGGCAAGGTCTCATGTTGCCGTGGGTCATCCGAGAGCTCGGCCTCTCCCATGCAGGACGTAAGGAACGCGAACTCAATGAGGCCGAGGAGCGCAAAGCGCGCTTCGAGGCCGTGGAGGCCGCAATCGAGCGGCTCGACCAGCTTGCAGCGGAACGCAATCTCTCACCGGACGTGATTGAAGCAGCCCGCTATCAACAACAGGACCGGCTGAAACACACAGAAAACCGAAGTGATGGCGAGGATGCCATGAGAGGACACGCTGAGCTTCACGACGAAGTAGAACGCCTGCTGATCGCCGCCGAGCGGACGCGAATCAACGATCTATTTCGCAGCGGCAAATTGAAGGACGAGGCGCGGCGCCGCATCGAGCGGGAGCTTGATATGCGCGAAGCTCATCTTTCCAATCAGCGATATAGCCATGACGCACCGCGCCTATTTTGATGCATAAGAGCAGAAGCTAAATCCTATGAGCAGGCGGGCTCGGTCGAGCCCTCGACGTATGGTCTCAAGTCTTGATGAACGCGAGCAGTTCGTCGTTGACCCGGTCCTTGAGCGTCGTGCACATGCCGTGCGGCGCACCCTTGTAGACCACGAGCTTGGCGTCCTTGACGATTTTCGAAGACATCAGGGCCGCGGCGCCGATCGGCACGATCTGGTCGTCGTCGCCGTGCAGGATCAGCGTCGGCACGTCGAACTTCTTTAGGTCTTCGGTGGTGTCCGTTTCGGAAAATGCCTTGATGCAGAAATACGACGCCGGGAATCCGGCCATCATCCCTTGCAGCCAGAATGACTCGCGCACGCCTTCCGAAATCTTAGCGCCCGGTCTGTTGTAGCCGTAGAATGGCAGGCTCAGATCCTTCCAGAATTGCGAGCGGTCGGCTTGCACGCCGGCGCGGAGCTTATCGAACACCTCAATGGGAAGGCCGCCCGGATTGGCCTCCGTCTTGAGCATCAGCGGCGGAATCGCGCCGATCAGCACTGCTTTCGCCACCCGCTTGGTGCCGTGACGGCCGATATAGCGCGCGACCTCGCCGCCGCCCGTGGAATGACCGACATGGATGGCATTCTTCAGGTTGAGCTTCTTGACGAGCTCGGCGAGATCGTCGGCATAGATGTCCATGTCATTGCCGTTCCAGGGCTGGTCCGAGCGGCCATGGCCGCGCCGATCATGGGCGATACATCGATAGCCACGGGAGGCGAGAAAAAACATCTGGTCTTCAAACGCGTCCGCATTCAGCGGCCAGCCATGGCTGAAGACGACGGGCTGTCCTTTGCCCCAGTCGTTGTAATAGATCTTCGTCCCATCCTTGGTCTTGATCGTCGGCATGCCCAAACCTCCTTACTGTCTTCAGACATAATAGTGAGAGCGCCAGCCAGAGGGCTACTCAGGCAAATAGGAGGAGACCCGGCGCCGTCTCAACCGTGGATTTTCTGGAGAGCCTCTGCCACCTCATCGATTTTTCGATCAAGCAGCTCACCAACCTCCTTCAGTTCTGGCCGTTCAAGGGCCGCGAGAAAGGAAGACGGCCGGTCGTAGGAGATAACCGCGCCTTTGGGACCCCTATCATCGTACAGGCAGACACGGAACGGTACGAAGAAGCTCGCGCGGAGATCGATGCTGATGATTTTGTCGGCGATGAAGGGATTGCCCACGAGATACAGCGAACACCGCTTCTCATGGCCCGAAAGCGATGTGAACTTACCCTGATCAGCACGAATGATGATCATCGGACCGCGCGGGCCTGCCATTCGATCAATCGCGCGCTCGACCTCGCTCCACGCAGTCTTCCGTTCGATCAGACGCTCTACGGTTGTCGGGTCGAGGTATCCGAGCTCGTGCTCGAAGGCGCTGACCAGGGCGTCATAGCTCAGACCCGTGGCGACGTTCGTGTGTTGGATTGTGGCGCTTGACGGTCCAGCACGTTCCGCCGATTTGCCGTTATCATTCATGACGAACCTACCAGTTCAGCAGCTTGTGTATGACCAGCTTCACATGGACGCGCCGAGGAAAAGTTCGGTGTGCGCAACGAAAAGCTCTGGATGCTGAAGCAGCGAACCATGTCCAGCGTCAGGATATAGGATGAGTTTAGCATCACGCAGATGCTTGAACATAAAGTATGAATTGTCTGCTGGAAGCATGGTGTCATTGCTTCCGTTCACAACTAGCACCGGATGGTGGATCGCGCTCAGGATTGAATTGTCGGCATCCTTCGTTGCACACCAAGCGATGAGTGCCTTGGCTTGGGCACCGGTGGTCTCCTGACTGACTTCCGGGTCTCGGTCCGCCGTCCGGGTTCTGGCCCTTTCGAGAAACGCCCGCCCGGCAGCCCGACTAGCTTGTGACTTTGTAAAAAACAGATCGAGCCTTGGGTCCGGCAGGTCTTTCTGCGAACGCGCCTCATCCAGGACCTTGAGGAGATGCTCTTCGCCGCCGCGCGGGGCCGTGCCCACCAGTAGAATTTTTCGAGCCAGATCAGGGTGATTGGCGACAAGTTGCTGTGCCACCATCCCGCCCAGCGAGTAGCCGAGGAGGTCCACCTTCTTTAGCCCTAGCGCCGAAAAAAAGTCGTGCGCATCGATTGCCATTTGGGCGACGTTGTCGGGAGTCGTGCCGCTTGAGCTTGCAACGCCAACATTGTCGAAAACAATGACTCTGCGTTTTTTGGCTAGACCGTTGACGACCGTCGGGTCCCAACCATCCATCGTTCCAGTGAAGTGCTGCAGGAGAACCAATGGAAGGTTCCCTGCGTCGTCTCCGATGCTCCGGTAGGCATATTTAGTCCCGTTGGCCTCCACGAATTTAGTGGCTGCTTTCTCTAGCGTCATGATGTGTCCCTACGGGATAAGGTTCACACTACCCCCGCACGCCGGGCAACGGAGCCCTCAAGTCGGCTGGTCGCAGGATAACCGCCAGGTAGCCGAGCACGGCGAAGATCGCCAACACGACGGTCTGCGCAATGATGAATGGCGGCTCAGACTGTGTCGGTGCCAGCCGCTGCAGGAATGGCACTTTCTGGAAAGCCTGGACGATCCCAACGAAGACGTTCAGATAGAGTGCCAGAGTAGCGCTGATAACGTAAATCCAGCGCCAAGCACCGGCGAGCCGAAAGGCGTACAGCGCGAGGAGCGCCGCGGCCAGCACTACTAGCGATACGATGCCTACTCCCTGCGCCGGGGTGAATCCTGCGCGAGGGAACAGGAATCCCGTTACGCTAGTCAGGACCGTGGCGGCGAGAAAGACGGCAGTCCAGCCGCTCATCCGCTGCGCCCCCAACATGCCGTACAGAACGACGAGTCCCGTTACGATCCCGATCAGGCTTATAACGACATGCAGTACGGTAAAGCTGTGTATCGACAGTCCAAGGATCATGGCGTGCCTCCTCGCGGGTTAGTGGCACCCTCATCACTCGTTCCCTTGCCGGCATCGCTAGCCTTATGGCGAACATAAGAGGTATCATCTTGCGTTGCGCTAGCATAGTATGATATGTATCATGCTACGAAATGGCGCAGTCCAGTCTGTTGTTGTCCTATGGCTAAGCGGAAAGGGGCGTCAAGCAGCGCGAGGGGTCGAGACACTTGCGTTACCCAAAAGGACATGTGGATGCGACGCGCAAGCGCATTCTCAAGACAGCATCGAGGCGCTTTCGCAGGGAGGGTCTCGAAAGAGCTGGCTTAGCCGATTTGATGAAGGCCGCCGGCCTCACTCATGGCGGCTTCTATTTCCATTTTGCTTCGAAAGAAGATCTCGTTCGCGAAGCCATGAACGAAGCATTTGATCAGACGAATGCGCTAAACGAGCAGATTGCGCGGAGCGGAGAGCATGAGCTCGAAGCCATCATCCGTGGCTACCTGACGCCCGGCCGACGTGACAGGCCCGAGGGCGGCTGTGCCGCTGCCGCATTGGTAGCGGAAATCGCGCGGCATCCGGTTTCGACGCGCCGGGCCTTTATGGCCAAATTGGACCGTCTCCTCGAGCTGATCGGCGCGTACCTGCCGAGGGGCGATGCAACTAGGAGGAGGCGCACAGCCATCGGAATCTTTGCGGTTATGATGGGCGCCCTGCAACTCGCGCGCGCTGAGCCTAACCCAACCCGCTCGAAGCAGATACTCGAAAGCGGAATAGATGCTGCTCTGACATTGGGCCGGAGCTTGCCTGATTGCTGATTTGATAGCTCGAGCTTTCCCCGGCACCGCCGTGGCACAAAATTGGAGTAGGAGCCTGGTCTTGTACCCAGCTCTTGAAAGGATCGACGTGGACCGCAGCTTTGACCAGGTCCGCGCCGCACCGCCACCGCGTCCACTCCCCTGGTGGTCGAGGTGGTGCGACAGTGGAAGCTGGCAGCCGGTGCGCTGAAGGCCGCGCTCGCGGTGGTCGATGGCACGAGCAGGGCGGCGAGCCCTCGACTTCTGCTTATGGCACTAAGCGGACCAAGGTTCAGCTTGGAAGGGAAGTCCGCTATCGGGTTCAATGCGGACATTAAGCTCTCGACTGCGATTAGCCCTCATTCATGAGGACACAACTTGCTCCCTTCGCCGTAGGAGAGGATTCCGCTCCGAATCGCGAGCCAAAGCGCGTCGATCGCCCCTGCAACGCTCATGAGATCTGCCTGGTCGCGGGTCGCATCTACCATCTGCAATCGAACGAGCGTCGCGTTTGAGCGCTGCTCCAGAAAGTGCCCCTGATTGACGGGGCCGTCCGGCCCGACACGCCACTCCCGAAAGCTCCAAAAAGAGAACTTCTTCCGATACTCGTCCCACCAATTGCGGACGGCGTCTTGGGTGCGGTACGCGATCCACGCCACCGCCATTGGCAGGGTCCAAAACGGCTCTCGCATCGGATCGTAATTGTTCGGGTCGGGCTCCGACGCGAGTGGGCCCAATCCTAGCCGCTTGGCCACAGATTCTGCGTCGGCTGGGATCATTTGCCCGCGCTGGACCATCGTTATCAGGTCGTCGCGGGTAACTTCTCCAATGCCAGATTTCTTTTTGCCCACAAGCTAACCACTCGGCTTAGTGCGCCCTTGCCGGCTCTCCGACAACGACGAGTCCCCCGATAGCTTACATCCTGGCGGGATCTCGCCAAGTACAGCGTGCTGATGTCAGCTTCCGGGTCATTCTCTGCGGGGGTCAGTTTCTGACGTCACAGCACTCAAGCGCGTTCGACTGCTTTGTGCCAAGAGGTCTGCGAAGCACAGGCCATAGGCCCTACCAGAGAACCTCCGCGTGGCAAGAAACAGCAGAGGGCAACAAGAGCCACCTCAGTCCCCTGTCCAGGAGGTCAAGCTTGTTGAGACGAACAAGCACGGAATCTACGGGGAGGTTCTTACAATTCCTTTGTGAGCTTTTCGGGGTCTCGGCGAAGTTGTAATGCCGTACAGCCGCAGGGGAAAATTCTTTGCTTTGGAGCTAGCATGAGCGGCTCATTCGAAGTGTCTCCATTGAAAGAAAGTGACTTCCAAGACGCAAGTCGCTTACTCACGTCCGTATTTGGAGGCACACGAGACCATACGATGGGATGCTTTGCGCATTGGTGGGAACTGAACCCAGCTTGGAGTTCGATTATACCGCGAGGCTGGTTCATCCGTTCAAGTGAACGTGCTCCCATCGCCTTCACCGCCAATATCCCATTTAATTACATCATAGGAGGGCAGCCCGGTCTTTGTTGCGCAACTGGGTCCTTGGCAGTTCATTCCGACTGGCGAGGACAAGGATTATCAAAGTTGGTAGGTCGCGCATTTGTGGATCAGTGCAAACCTGACCTTCTTATCGGTACTGACTCGACAGACGTCGCATACAAGCTCTGGTTGTCACTGGGGATGCGGCCCTTGGAGAGGGGATGGCCAAAGTCGAGCTACAGGATTGTAGGAGATCTTAGTGCTTGGGACAGGCCACATCTCCCTCCGTCAAGGCGTCTAGAAAAATCGTTACAAACGGAAAGATTGCGGCGAAAGCCTTTACTTGCCCATCAGATCAAAAAATTTGAAGAGCGCGACACCCATGACGTAAACAAATGCCGCGCCTCAAAAGCATCCACCTATGCCGTACGCGACATTAAGACTTTGAATTGGCTTTATTTCGGTTCAAAGTTCGTCCGACAAACTAGAGCAGTTTTGTGGCTCGATCAGGGAAACAACTTGTCGGATACGCAGCGATGAAGAGGTCACATAATTCGTTCTATTTGTTGGAATGTCGCTGCCTAAACGCTGAGGCTGAAATAGCTAAGGAGTTGCTGTTAGCAGCACGTGGCTTTGCTGAGCGTCAACGCGCTTCTTACGTCACCGTTTGGCAGTACACGCAGATGATCGAACAAGCCATCCCGCTTACTCTAAGTATCCGCTCTAGGCACCCACGAATGATGACGTACGGCTACATTCCGAACTTAACCGCGTTCGAGCCTTCCAGTTGGGAGACTACTCCGGGGGATGGGGACGTATCGGTGAACTAATTACCCGGGAAGCTCTGTAGCGATAGCTGGTCGGGGGCTTGAGTCCATCACGCTTATAACTAGCGACAGATCGGCAACGTCGGTCTTGCCGATCACCCCAATATACTTGTTGCCGAGCCGTGCACTTAGGGACCGGATGTGGCCAAAGTAGACCTCCCTGCTACGCGGCTTCTTTGTCGGCAGGTGTTGAAGGCAATACTTCGCAAGACACACATGCGCGGGCTTGTGATCACTTTAAAAAGATGCTCCGCCGCCAGATTGTTAGGAATCTGAGACTAGGGCAACAGTCAGAGTCCTGAGCTGCAAATCAAGATGGTTGCGGGCCCGGGATTTCAACCTGCATCGATCGTGATCTTGGGACAGCTGGGCGTGTAAGCTATTGATATCTATTGGACTGTTTTTCTGTCCCAAAACTGGCTAATGGTTTGATTCACAATGCTTTTGGCACTCCCCTACGGGGCGCCACTTTTTTGGACCGCACCAGCTTCTTCCCCGACTTTTCCCCAATAAGCGGGTACCGGGCCACCTGATAGTTAGCCGGCAGAGGAGCAGTTGACTGAAAATCGCGTGTCGGTGGTTCGAATCCGCTTCAGTATTTCGCGGCGCTTCTTCCAGCCGCGGTGGTGCCCCTTTTCCCTTCAGTTTTGTAACTTCTATACTAATGCTATGGCCCTCCCGGTTTTTTTCACCGGTCACCACCGCATCCACGATGCTCTGGGCGAGTTGTTCGGCGGCCCTTGGCGACAAGATCCAAAAGACCTCTCGGTTTTTGGGCTGACGATCACGAGAGCCAAACATTCGGCGGGCCTTCTGTCGCTTCGGATTGCCGATAAAAGAAGGTAACCCCCGCGTCAGCACCCCGCGCGATGGTTCGACCATCGGCCCGCTTTCCCGCTTTAAAGCATCAGACGTTGCATCACCTCCCTGGTTGCCGTGGGCAGATTCCCGCGGACAAGAAGCTCGTTGAACACGATTAACTCAGGAGCTTCTGGCGTTGCGCTGAGCGCTAGAAGCGCACTGTCCCGCCGGGTGACCGGTCGTCGGAGGACCGGAGAGCGCAACCGCAAATTGCTTCCCGTCCCTTCGGGTCGCGAGAATGGGAATCGTAATTTCGGCGCCTCTGCCGACAGATACAGAAACACTATCCTCGTATTTCGTATCGCCGCCCTGTCGTCGAAGGTCGTGAGACAGCCAGCCGGTGGACTTTTTCAACCGCTCCGCATCGAATTGTGGCAATTGTCCATTAAGAAGGTATTCGAGCAGCTCCGCGCCTACGTGACGATCGAGAAGAATGTGCTCGAATTTGTTCTTGAAGCTCCGCAGGCATCGATAACAGGAGGCATCGCAGTTCTCGGGGCAGGTTTTCCGCAATTGCAGGGCCCGCTCGCAGAGTTCGACCCCGCGTTCTGCCTTACGGCCTCGACTGGGTGCGTCCCGAGCGCGTCGGCGACGCTCGAAAAAACCTTAGCCAAGGACGACGAGGGTTTCGTATGGAGTTTCGGGGTATGGCGACGACCCATCGAGTGAGTCCGCTTCGTGCCAGAAGTCGACATGCACCTGCGTTGGGCCCTTTAGCGCAGACCTTCCTCGATGATCGCTTCCTCGGTCACTTTCGCGGCCTCTCGGTCCTCCTCCGTCAGCCGTCTCGTTTTCCAGCTGCCTCGCGCGAACCAGCCTAACGAGACCACGGCAACGAGGACGTTGGTGACGGGAAAGGACCACCACAGGCCGTGCGCCTGCAAGGGCGTGTGCTTCGACAGCACATAAGCGAGCGGAAACTGAGTCATCCATTGCGATACGAGCGCAATGACCATTGCCATCAGCATGTTTCCGGACGCGCGGAAGGCCGCCACGACGCAGAGTTGGATGCCCATGCCGCCCCAGGCCAAGCACATGATGCGAATAAAGCGCGCTCCCTCGGCGATGACGTCGGCATCGTGCGGCACGAAAAACGCTACGATCAGGGGAGCAAACAGAAAGGCCACGATCCCGACTAGCGTCAGAACGCCGAAGCCAAACGCGGTGCCGAGAAGGGCAATGCGGGATGCGCGTTGGATGTTGCCGGCTCCCATATTCTGGCCAACCAGCGTCGACACCGCCATCGACAAGCCCATCGCGGGAATCATGACGACCTGCAAGATGGTTGAACCGACGCCATAAGCGGCGGTCGTCAAAGTCCCAAAGCTCGCCACGAGAAACGACATGACCACCAGACCCAGTCCGCGGGTCGACAACTCGACTGATCCCGGAAAGCCAAGGAGGAACGCGCGCTTGATGTAAGGCGGATCTGGTACGAGGCCGCGCCATGAAAGCTCGATACCGTGGCGGCCGCGCAAGAAAATGACCACGCCGATCAACGCTGCGAGAGCCTGTGTTATCAGCGTGGCAAGCGCCGCGCCCATCACCCCCCGCCCCGGCACCGGGCCCCATCCGAAAATGAATAAAGGATCGAGAGCGAAATTCAGAACGACCGTGCCGAGAACGATAATAAGCGGAATCCTCGTTTCGCCGATGCCGCGCATCAGCGCCTGAAACATGGCGTAGAGGAAAACGAAAATGATGCCGATGAAAGAGACGCGCATAAAGCCGAGCGCGCCCTCATAAACATCGGGGGCTACACCAAGAAGCTCCAGCAGATAGGGCGTCACGACGTAGCCGACCGTTCCGAGAATGACGGAAGTGACGGCGACCATCACCATCGTCTGCGCTGCAACATGGTTCACCATGTCCTGCCGGCCGGCGCCCATATATTGCGCGCTGAGTATCGCGCCCGCCATTGCCAGCCCCGCCCCGAGCGCGATGACGAGGAAGGTGACGGGAAAGCTGACCGCAACCGCCGCTACCGCCGGCGCGCCGAGGCGGCCGACCCAGAACGCGTCGGTCAGCTGGTAGCCCGACTGCAATGCATTTCCCAAGATGATCGGAATGGCGAGCCGGAAGAGCGCCGGGGCGATGGGTCCTTCCAGCAACATTTTACGGCGGTCAGCCACGATGGCCCCTTCAACTGATGGGCTTGGAGGATTGTCGAAAAGCTGCACCGCAGCCGCGCGGGCCGCCGTCAAAATCCACTATCGACAGGGGTACGCCCCGCGCAGACGCCTAATTGCTGATCAAGGTGATTTCGTGGACCCTCAGAATCGAAGAAAGGCCGCTTTGGGTCGATCGCTGACGTCACAGCGACCTGTCGAGTTGGTCGGCTCAACTCCTAAGACCGGAACTTGTCCGCACGGAGGTCCGCTCTTCTCCCAGAACAGGCCTCTAAATCCTGCCGGGCGTTCACGCCCGCAGGCGCTAGCGGAAGGAGTTGGGAGGGCAAACAGCACGTAAATTACAGAGCCGGTCGATCCGGCGATCGGGACAAACCCACATGTGCCAGTGCATCGTCGAATGCGGGCTTTTGACCGGACCCGATTCCGCGGAGGGCATTATGGCCAGCGGTCATGCAAACCGCGCTAACACGCCGAACACATGGCTGCACCGACCAGCAACGCGACGTGACGTTTTGACTTGCCAACTCGGAGGCCCTCTGCCGTGGCATCCAGCGCGCCTGCGTTTGCTACTGCGCCGCACCCGAGCTAGTTAACCCGCAAGGGTGGCTCAGTCGGAACGTATTCCCAATCCAGCCGAAGCTTCGGCAGCAAATGGCGCGTGAAGTTGTCCGCCTCAGCAATAAGGATTGAGTGCAGCCTCGCGCGGTCCGCAGGCCCAATCTTCTCCGCCGCCACGGAGGTTCGCTGCTCGGTTAGGTGCGCGATCTGCTTATTGATCTTGGCTATGAGGTCCTTCCGCTCCTTGTCGCGGGGGAGCGGCTTGTATTTCCCATCGGCAAACGTCTTGGCTTTGAGAGTGTCGGCGCGACGAGAGCCCTGGAAGAACTCATCCAGGTTACGCGCATGGATGCTGAACGTCTCGATCAGTGCGTAGACGAGCCCCGCCTGAATGCTCTGCGGAGCATTCGCTGCGACGGTCTGCTCGACCAGTATCAGCTTGTCGAAGGTATAGCGGAGCATGTTGAGTTCGTAGAATACGTGCTCCAGTTGCGTGACTCTTGAGTCCATTGAGCTATTCCCCGTTTCAAGACCGACCTGGGCCCCCGCGCGAGAATTTTAGAGCACCGAACCTCCGCTAACGAGCCCCGCCGTAGAAGAGACTGTTGAAGAAATTCGGGTGACTCGGACATATGCGCGTACCGACCGAGCGCAGGCTTGACCCAAGGTGAGCGCTTGAGCAAAGCCGAATCAGTGGAACCCGTCGCGCCACATAGGCCTGGATTCGGTGCGAGTGGCCTAGAACAAGATCTGCCTTGTCAGCATCGAGATGTGGACGACCACGGCTCCCACGTCGAGGAACTGATCGCGCTGCCGGGGGGATCACGCGGTGGCGCGCGGCGCTTTCGCGGAAGCGGTCAGGCGGCGACCCGGCAAACTCATCATCCTTTGACAGAAGTCGAGATTGCTTGCGGACAGCCGAAGGTGAAGCTCACACGAATGCCCGATTTGGATCGGGGAGTGGACTTCGCCTACTTCGTGCCACTGCCGCTAATGACCCTAAACGGACTTTTGCGTACAGAGGATGGCGTGCGGTATGCTCAGAACGGCACGCTGGCCTTGGCGCCAGCTGAGTTCTCTCGAATCGTGCCGCCGAAGCGACCAGTCATAGAAGAGTTTGAGCGAAGCACCGTTGACGGCCATCGCTTGGCCCCCCGCTCTTAAGTCAAAGTCAATGCCTCGGTCGCTGATCGGTCGCCTTCGCGAAGAGGGCTTTGTTCGCTTCCAAGACCTTCACGAGGAGTTCCAAGTCCTCAGCAGTTTTCAAGCGAGCCGAGACCTCGAGTGAACCCGACAAGAGCGAGACACGGTAACATGAAGGTGCCGCCGCTCCCACCGCGGTTGCGGTGGAAGAACCATTGGCACTACCGTTTGCTGGTTCTATGTTTTCACTCACTTCTCCACCTTCGACGGCCATTTGGGCCGCCGCCCGTCAACATCGTAAGACCGTGACAGAGCATGGTTAAAAAAGGGTATGGACGGCGGGAAGATGCGTGTGCGCCTCACCACGGGCCGGTGATGGCGCAATGAAACGCTTCAGCATGCCGGCCCACGCTTCGAGCCGCTCCCCGGGATTTTGCTAGTTCCCATCGGAGGGCCGCCAGCACCTCGACTTGGCCGAACTCATCGCGACAAGTGCCGTCGGTTGGCGCACACCCGAGATCGATAATGGCGAACCACTTTAGTCGGCGAATTTCCGAGGGACATCATTCTACCCGCTGTAAAAGCAGCAGCGATTTTCTCAAAAACCATTCATAGGGCGGGAAGGATGCCTATTTAAGTGGTGGAAGCGGTTGCGGTGCCGTGTACATCTGACTTTGATGAAAGTGGAGACAACCACCCAATGCAAATGAGACGGCGAAGATCGCCGCTGCAACGATGATACGCATAACTGCCCCCTGATACTCTACTGTCACGCTCGCCGCAGGGCGAAAAACTTACAGTCCAGGTCGAACATATTTCGCGATTGGAATTGGTGGCGTAATTGCCACAGGCGTTCTTTCAATTGCTGGCGTGTGCAACGCTCAAAGGGAACTCGGCCGAAGCCATCGCGTTCCAGGCATGGGTCGTTGTGCGAATTGTGCGGACCGGGCGACGGTTCAGATTCGCTACGCTTCGCTGGGGAACCCGATGGATAGCAACTGGCTGGCAGTTTTTGGAGCTGTGCTTATCGCTATCGCTGGCGGACTCGCTTTTGTCGCCTATAGGCATCCTGCGGCGTTCCGAGAGAATCTGGGAATACCACTTGCGGTCTTCACCACAGTCGCTTTCATCTTTTTGAGCTTTTGGAATTTAGGCGCGCTCCACGCACAGAGTGAGGCGCTGCTGAACGCTGTTAAGGGGTCAGGATCGAGCACAAGCGCAACGGTGTCTTCATTAGCTGAAAGGATCAGAGACACATACCTTCTTGAAGTATATGGATTGCTCCTTGCCGCCGCGGTCATTGCATATCTTCTATTCCTTTCTAGGTTCCCAGAACTCGGCTTGGTCCGAAAGAACAAGGAGCGCAGCG
>Ga0116225_1001637_pt1 | contig 15887 bp, 15 predicted proteins | sample Sb_taG_8_FD_88968 | JGI IMG/M metagenome (GOLD analysis project Ga0116225, IMG submission 88968) | Peat soil microbial communities from Weissenstadt, Germany - Sb_50d_c_BC metaG | ecosystem: Environmental > Terrestrial > Soil > Wetlands > Peat | place: Germany: Weissenstadt | collected 2010-09-21 | reverse complement strand
CTTAACGCGAACGCGGTCCGTGACCACCATCAACGGACCGCAGGTAACTAGAGGCTCCAATTGGATGGGTCGGGCGCTGCGGCGTTTGCCCGTAGCGTTCAGGGGTCCGGCGGGCTGGCTCCCGAAGGCTATCCCGGACGCGTACGCGGTCCCTCTTTCGAAAGGCCGGCAACACCGCGGCCGTGCTGGACCCGGTAACCAAGACCTGATCGATTCGGACCGGTTCGCCAGTACTGCGGACAGCTATGAGCTTCTGTAAGACCGACAAGGACGACGCGGTCTCGATCGGCCTGGCCGCCCTCGACGGGTCCGGCGTCACCGCGGGATGCGCCGCGAGCTGTCCGCGAATAAGGCCCGGGCCCTGCCCGCCACGATGCGCCCGGTCTGCGACGTCGCGGCGATCCGGCTGCGGATCGCCCGCGATCGCCTCGCCGGCATCCGCGCCCTGGATGCCCGGCTCAAGGCGCGGACCAGGCTGTGGCGAGACTGCCTCACCCGCGAGCGCCTCCTGCTCCTGCTGGACGACGGGCAGTCTGGCCTGGCGCTCGGGGATGTTCGGTGCTGGTCCGATTGTGCAGCCGGGTCATAGCATGTGCACGCCGGCGTGAAGTGAGGTGGGCCAGCCGGGCAGGGAAGGCGCTGATGAGCACACCAATGACGCTTGCGGTCGCGGCTGCTGCGGGTTTCCTCGCCATTGCGGCCTTCCAGGCCGCCCTGGCGTTCGGCGCCCCCCTGGGTCGTGCGGCCTGGGGCGGGATCAACGCGCGCCTTACGGCCAGGCTGCGCATCGCAAGCGCGGTCGCGGTCGGGATCTGGGTGCTCGCCGCCTTGATCATCCTGGGCCGTGCCGGGTTCCATGTCTCCCCGCTGCCGCCCGCCTCCGCCCGGTGGGGAACATGGATCCTGTTCGGCGTGAACCTTCTCGCGGCGCTCATGAACTTCGCCTCGCACAGCAGCTGGGAGCGTTTCCTGTGGGCGCCGGTCGCGCTGATCCTGGCGGGGCTGTGCCTGGTCGTAGCGCTCAGCGGGTCGCCGGCGAGGGCGTCCGCGCAGTTTACTTCATCACTGCCGCAGGTGGCCGGCAGCGCTGCCCCAGCTGCACCGCGCAGGAATTTCGTCGTGCGTGGCCCGCTGGCCGTAGCCCGCCAGGCCGGAGCGACCATCGCTCATGACGCCGCGCCCGCCAGCCGTGAGGCGGAGCCGTCATGGCAGACGGCAGGCCAGTGGTCCGGCCCGTCCCCGTGGATGGCCCTTCCGTCCGGGTCTGGTCCCTGCCAGCGCAAAGACGCCGGGACATCGGCCCGGCGGCGCAGTGCGGTGGCGCCGGGCCAGCCGGCGCCGTTCGCCGCGACGGTGACGCGATCATGGGGAAGACCGGGTGCCGGCTGCGCCGCCGCCTGAGAGCGGGCAGGCGTGAGGATGGCCGGTATGCCGACGGTGGTTGCCGGCCGGGCGGCACCGGCCGCCGCCGGCTCGCGGCGCCGGGGGAGCGCGAAGATCGCCGCGACGGCGGATACCAGCGCCACGCCTGCGGCGACGCGCACTCCCATCGCCATCGCGTGGACGAAGGCGCTGTGCGCGGCGGCCACCAGTTCGCTGCCTGCCGCGCCGCCGGCCTTCTTGCCGGCGATGTCGGCGGCGGCGACCGAGCTGGCCGCGATGTGGACGACCGCGCCGGATGCGTGCGCCGCGGCGAGCACGTTGCCGAGCCGTGACCGGTAGGCGGCGGCGGCGAGGCTGCCGATGATCGCGATGCCGAGGGCTCCGCCGACTTCCCTGATGGTGTCGTTGATGGCGCTGCCGGCTCCGGCCTGGTGCGCGGGCACGGTGGTCATGATGGTCGTGCTGGCCGGTGCCATCACCAGTCCCATTCCGGCGCCCATGATCGCGACGGCCAGGGCGATCGGCGGGTAGGCCGTGTGCACGCCTGCGGTGGACAGGTCGAGCAGGCCGCCGCCCATGAGGGCCATGCCGGCCGGGATCACCATTCGCGTGCCGAAGCGCCTGGCCAGGATCGGCGAAAGCGGCGACATCGCGCCGATGGCGGCGGCGAACGGCAGGGCGCGCAGCCCGGCGGACAGCGGGCTGTAGCCGTGCACGAGCTGCAGGTACTGGGTGAGCACGAACAGGCTGCCGAAGAGGGCGAAGAAGATGACGGTCACTGATGCGGCGGCGGTAGAGAAGGCCCGCGAGGCGAAGATTCTCAGGTCGATGAGGGGGTGCGCGATTCGCAGCTCCCACCAGGTGAAGATCCCGAGCGCGGTGAGCCCGGCGGCGGTTTCGCTGAGGGTTGCCATCCCGGTCCAGCCGCGGCCCGGCGCCTCGATGATGGCGTCGACGATGGCGAACAGCGAGCCGGCCACCAGCAGCGTGCCGAGGAAGTCGAGGCGGTGGCCACCGGGCCCGGCGGTCTCGGGCACCGTCAGGAGGACGCCGGCCAGTGCGAGCGCGACGAGAGGGACGTTGATGAGGAAGACGCTGCCCCACCACAAGTGCGAGAGCAGCAGGCCGCCGAGGGTCGGCCCGATCACGATGCCGATTCCTGTCACGGCCGACCAGGCGGCGATCGCCTGCGGGCGCTCCTTCGGAGGGAAGACCGAGTTCAGGATCGACAGCGTGGCGGGCATGACGAACGCCGCGCCGAGGCCCATCACCACCCGCGCGCCGATCAGCATGCCGGTGCCGGACGCGAACGCCGCCGCGGTGCTGCCGAGCGCGAAGACGGCGAGGCCGCCGACCAGCGAGAGCCGGCGCCCGTAGCGGTCACCCAGGGCGCCGGCCGGGATGAGGAGAGCCGCGAAGCACAGCGTGTAGGCGTCCGTGATCCACTGCAGCGAGCTGGTCCCCGCGTGCAGCACCCTGGCGAGAGTCGGCAGGGCGGTATTGAGGATGGTGTTGTCGATCACGACGACCAGGAGGCTCAGGCACAGGACGAGCAGGATCTGCCGGCGCCGGGGGTGGCCCGATGGCCAGCTGGAGTTCATCTTGCCGCCCAGTTCGGGCGCCGCCGGTCGGGTGCTGGTCGTAGTGCTCATCAAAGTTCCCTCAGTCACTTACTTTACGATTGCGAACTTACAAGTGTTAGTATACATAGAAGAACTAACAGATGTAAAGTTGGGGTTGTGAAATCATCTGCCGAGACGGCCGGACCCCGGGAACGTGCCCTGGCACGGCCGTCCGCCACGGTCCGCAGACGGCAGCGGAACCCCCGCGGCCAGGGAGCCCGGCTCACCGAGGACATCGTCACCGGGGCGATCGCCCTGATCGAGCGGACGGGCTCGGAGGCCCTCACCCTGCGCGCGGTCGCGCGGGAGGTCGGCATCTCCGCCCCGTCGATCTACGCCCACTTCCCGGACCGTGACGCCATCGTCATGGCCGCCGCAGCCCGGATCTTCGACGAGCTGACCGAGGCGATCGAGCAAGGCCGGGACTCGGCCGGCAAGGACCCAGCCGGCCGCCTGGTCGCGGGCTGCGAGGCGTACGTCGCGTTCGGGCTCAAGCACCCCGCCCGCTACGGCGTCCTGTTCTCCGGCCCGCTGACGGCAGCGCCGGAATACCGCAAGCCGGTCCCGATCGGACCGGACAGCCGGCCCGTGCTCGAGTTCGGCGCCGAGTCGTTCGCGCTCCTCGTCGAGGCCATCGATGACTGCGTTAAAGCCGGCGCCTCCGCGAGCACCGACGTCGCGGCCGATGCCACCGCCATATGGGTCGCCCTGCACGGAACCGTCAGCCTGCGCACGGCGCGGCCGGGCTTCCCGTGGCCCGCCCCGGCCGCATTCGTCCGCAGGCTCGTGCTGTCCCTGGCCCAAGTAACTGCCTGACGCTCGCGCGGCGCGGGCGCGGCGGCCCGCCGGGCGGGCCGGGTGCTCGCGCTGCAGGCAGGCCATCGGGAACTCCTCATGCAAGGAGCGATCACCCGTCCCAACGCGCCAGATCTGGCTGATCTGCGCGCCGCACGGCGCTGACGCCTGAACGCGAAAATCAGCAATATTCGGCAGTCCCAATTCGAAGCTGTCGCGAAGACCGCACCGCGCTGACTCTTCGTAGCAGCAGTTTGATGCCTCCGAGGGCTGACTCCGCGCCGTTTGCAGTAAAACCGAAAGGACGTGTCCAGTGAGCAGGAGCCAGGCCACCCGACACTGCCGAGCGCGGGGCCACAGAAGTCAAGAGCCATGCCGGGCGAGCCAGCGTTCAGCGGCTCGCAGTCTGCGAGTGCGTCGTCCCAAGCTCTGCCAGTCCGCCGTTTGGACCTGATCCACCCGATGGCGACCGGGTCAGTTGCTGTTCCGCACCAGTTCCGCAAGCGAACGCTGGGCACTGGAGCAGCCCTGCATTGCCGCGATCCGGCAAGATCGGCCGAGGAGCGTAACTGCAGGCCAGGACCTTGGCGCCCGGCGACGTGCCTGGGAAAGCCTACCAGGCCGGCGGTGTCGCACACCGCTTCCCTTGAACGGCCTGGATGATCTTCGAAGTAGCGCTGACCTGGGAGTTTTGTGGTGGCAGGTGTTGGGTTCGAACCAACGTAGGCTGAGCCGACGGTTTTACAGTCCCGGCACGTATGGGCCCTGACCTCGGCGTTCTCTCCGCTACCAGACCTGCCGGGAACACACCGGGAACAACGGGGGCGGCCCGCAGGCCGTTGCGCTTGCTCGTCTCGGCCCACCCGGCTACAGCCCGGGCGACAGGACCGCCGACCAGCGCGCGCCCGAGAGGCTCGCGGTTCGCTTACCGGATCGGTTGCGCCGCCATGGCACGAACCGCTTCCGCTGATTCTGGAGGCCAAGGACGGGAACAAGGGATTCATCAGGTGTGCCGCTGATCCCCGTGCGGCCGGGGCTCAGCCCTCGGTCAGATAGCCGTATCGGCTGCGGAAGGCGCCGGCCGTGAGCCCTGAGGCCGCTGCGATCGGGCGGAGCCTGTCCGGGTCCTCAAGGTCCTCGCGGTCCAGCCGGATCATGTACTCGCGGGCTACCCGGTACGAGCTCGACTCGACGTTCACCAGCCGGATCCGCACCCGCCCCGTCTCGGGGTCGGTGAACGACCCGAAGGGCAGCGGCACCATGTGCCCCTCCTGGATGGTGGTCATGCCGCCGGGCTCGTCGCCCTCCAGCACCCGCTTCAGGTAGTCGATGGCGCCGTAGCCGAGGTCGCGGGTGTACTCGATGTCGAACGGGATGGGGGGCGCGCACCGCAGCTCGTAGCCGATGTTCTTGCCCTCGACCGTCACCTTCATCCCCCGCTGCCTGAAACGATCCTTGACCTGTTTCGCCAGCAGGCGGTCAAGCTCGAGCTCGGCCAGCCGGACGTTGCCGTGCTCGTCCCGCTCGACCTCCGGCATGGCCGTGCGGAGATCGTCCTGATGCAGGCGCAGGCCGATGCCCTCGGCGAGCACCGCCACGCCGAACGGACGGCCGTGCGCGATCCGCTTGAGCATCGAGGTCTCCAGGACATCCACCAGGCGCGACAGCCGGATGGGCTCCTCGCGGGGGAACTCCTCGGCGATCACCGTGAGGGTGGCCCCGGCCGCCTTCCCGATGCCCAGAGCCAGATGCCCGGCCGAGCGCCCCATCGCCACCACCAGGTACCACCGCTGCGTGGTCATGGCGTCGGCCATCAGGTTGTTGACGAGCTCGACCCCCACGCTCCTCGCGGTCTGGAAGCCGAAGGTCGGCGCGCCGCCCGGCAGCGGCAGGTCGTTGTCGATGGTCTTCGGCACGTGCGCCACCCGCAGGCGCCCTCCGGCCGCCTCGGCCAGCCGGGACGCCGAGAACGCAGTGTCGTCCCCGCCGATCGTCACCAGCGCGCCGATCCCCAGCTTCTCCAGCGACGCCAGACAGGCCCGCAGCCTCCAGTCCGGGTCGGCGGCGTCCTCGTCTCGCACCGTCGGGTTGGCCCGCGAGGTCCGGATGATCGACCCGCCCTGGACGTGGATCCTCGAGACGTCCGTGATGGACAGCGGCCGCACCTCCTCGATCCGGCCCTCGATCAGGTGCTGGAAGCCGTCCATGATCCCCACGACGTCCCACCCGGAGTTCCGGGCCTCGATCGTGGCCGCGGAGATGACCGAGTTCATCCCCGGGGCGGGGCCACCGCCGCACAGGATTCCCAGCTTCATGCACCCATCGTTCCAGCCACCAGAAGATCCGGACAAGCGGACCGGCCCCGGGCGCGGAAGCATGCCCTTCACGAATCCCGACGCCACGACGCGCCACGGCCCGCGCGGCGTCTACCTAGCTGGGCGGATCCTAGACTCGCTTTCGTGATCGGCCGCGCCCGGCCGCTGAGAGGCGCCCCGGCGTACCGTAATTAGTCCCCGCAACCGCCAGCTCGCCCACGGCATCATGGCCCAGTTCAGGCCGCGAACTCACCTCCCAGAGCCCAGTGGGCTTATGGGTAGGCTCGCCTCCGACACGAACCCCCATGCCGAGTCACCGACCGTGACGGCCGTGAGCCGGGCGCCGCACCCGTAAGGCTCGATCTGGCGCGGCTGTTGGCCGTGGTCTTGATCGCGAGCAAGACGCCGAAATGTCATTCTGCGCTGTACTGCTGCCTGGAGGCATCGCGGTCAAGCCGGGAGATCTCCGGGGGTGGCCTCTTACGTTCGGAAGGCGTCTCCCTTTCGCAACCGCCGGACCGCGAGCCGCAAGCGGCACCGGGCTCAAGCGCCCATAGCAGCTCGGACCGGGCGAAGCCAAGCTCATCCGCCCACCCGGCAATGACCGCATCAGCGCAGGCCTCCAACTTCAAGATCATACTCCGAACCTCCTGCCACCGTTGCGGCCATGCCACACCAGCGCTAATCTTGCCGCATGGACAATCCACTATCGGAAATGATGGCAGAGATACGAACTCTCATCGACAACAAAGGCTTCTCGTCCGATGAAGATCGAATATGGGAGCTTTTCGCCTTGCTTCATGCTGAAGTAAGTGAGGCAGTCGACGCCTATCGCCGAGGTCGCACGTATGACGAAGTCGGCGAGGAGCTGACAGACAGTCTAATTCGGCTCCTGCATCTCATGTCGGTAATCGGCCAAGACCCGGATAAGAACTACCGTCGAGTCATGGACGCCAATCAGATGCGACCCTCAAGGTGGAATACAGTCCGAGGCGGGTAGCGCGAGCGAGCTGATATTGAATGGAACCAGTTCTACTAATAAACTGTCCCAGGGAGATCTCTCCAAACCTTTCCGATAGTACGGCCAAGACCATGCCGCTCGGAATCCTGTACCTTGCGGCAACACTCCGATACTATGACATCCAATGTACGACCATCGACGCAGAGGCATTTCGACTCAGCCTATCCGACATACTTCAGGTAGCGAGCGCTCTCCGCCCCGCGCTCATAGGACTTAATTGTCATACCCTCAATCGCTGGACGGTCTACGAGATCGCCCGCTCCCTTAAGATACTTACGCCCAGCGCAACCGTAATACTCGGTGGCGCGCACCCGACTCTCGCCCCGGTCGCAACGCTTGATGAATGCCTTGCCGTCGACGCGATTGTCGTAGGAGAAGGCGAAGTAACCTTCCTCGAAGTCGCACGTTCCACCGGAAACCTTGAATCGATACCAGGACTTTATCTCCGTCGCCAGGCAAGGCGGCATCGACGGGGCGCAGACCACGGATCCAGGCTCTTGACTCGCTCCCGTACCCTGAAACCAGTGACATGCCCCTAAATGCATATCTTGAATATGAAGATCCTGATTTGCCAGGATTCTGGAAGAGGGCATCGCTCGCGGCTACGAGAGGCTGTCAATATCGCTGCTCATTCTGTACCGAATGGTCGTTCTGGGGAGCATCTAACACTGCGCGCGGCGCTGAGAGCATACTTCATGAAATCGAGGTCTACAGAAAGAAGTATCGAATCGATAGATTCTCTTTTATCGATGACACTTTCACTGACTGGCCAAGCCACCACGAGTTCTGCTACCAGGCGCAAGGCTCCGGAATATACTGGAACTGCTCAACTCGCATCGATCACTTGGATCCCGTCACTATCCGCACACTGAGCCGTGGAGGTTGCCGCGAGATAGCTGTTGGTCTCGAGAGCGGTTCTTTATCAACGTTGCAGGCTGTGCAGAAAGATTGGGACAACAACATCTCGACAGACGAAGTGGCTCGTAGAATCGCAGGCTGCGCGGATGCTGGCATTCGAATGCGTGCGCATTTCATGATTGGATTTCCATGGGAGACGCAAGATGACATAACTCGCACGGTGCAGTTCGCAGTCCGCCTGAAGCGTTACGGCCTTTGCGATGCCAATTTCTTCACGGTTAAAGCATACCCTGGCACCACTTTCACATCTCGCCTTCGTCGAACTTCAGGCATCGAGGGAGTGGACATAACGGAGGCATGGAGCGTACACGACGCAAGTTCTAGCACCAATCCTCAAGTGGCGGCGAAGCTCAGAAGGTTCAATGATATCGCGCGTTACTCTTTGCATCCGCATCTTGATAGCCTTTCTGTTCGGGCTTTATCTCGTCGCGCCTGGGAGATTTTCTTCAGCGACTCGGACGAGGCTGATGTCCGAGACCGAATATGGGAGGGAGTACATTGGCAGGAGTAGCTGTTCAGCTCGATAACCCTCAGAAGTCGCCGCTCATATCAGATCTTCTTTCCGAGATTGCCGACCTCGCGAAGAGACAGGGCGTGGCCACGGAGAGCCAGAGCGCGGCCGACGCCAGGCACGACAAAGGCGAGATCGTCAGCACGCTGTTGCTCGGCATCAGCTCTGCTGGCGCATACGATCTTCTCAAGGCAGTCGTCATGCGTTTCTGCCGGAGAAAAGACTACGACGAAGACGCTTCGGTTGTCATCAACCAGGTAGTTGTCAACCTGCGACAGCTGCAACCCGGCAGCGAGGATCCGGAGTGATCCAGATCGTCGCTCTAGCAGTCGCGGAGACGCCGGGCGCGGAATTCGGCCCGCTAGAGTGCGCGATAACGGACGCGGAGCGTGTCTACTCGTGCATCGCGCATATCGGCGGTCATTTGTTCGACGGTATGCGCAGCTACGTCAGTGTCAATCCCTCGGCCAGCCAAGCACGGGAGCTTCTGCTCCTGGCCGCTGCCGCTGCCGGCAAGGACGATCTGCTGGCAGTCTATATCTCATCTCACGGCGTGTTGCATAAGGGATCCCTCTGCATACCGTTTAATGACGCGAGGCCGAATAACTTCGGTTTCCTGGAGTCCGAGGAGATAGCGGCCATGCTCCGCAGGTGCGCCGGCCATGTGCTCCTGGTAATCGATAGCTGTTTCTCAGGCGCTGCCCTGGCAGAAACCCATCTGCGCGACATCTATGCGACTCCGAATCTCTCCGTCATAGCGTCAGCTCTTCCTTACGCTCGCGCAAATTATGATCCTATCGGAAGCGATTTCACTTTGGCTTTCGTAAGAGCAATGGAGCGCATAAGCGGCACTGGAGAGGCAGTAGCCGTGAGCCGCATCGCGGCATGTATCGTTGATGATCGGCAGTACGGGGGTGATGTTCTGGTCAATCTCGCGGAAGGACTCTCAGACCTACTGGTGGCACCGCCTCCGGGCTGGTATCAGAGCGTGGCAGACCGGTCTGATTTCGAGATCCTCTTTCTTGATCGCACAGCCGCATCGCCCGCAGGTGTTCGAGAGATGTTGTGGTACAACCTCGACGGAATGCCTGATGGCCTGAAGCTGAAGATGTTTAGACAGTTCCGGGAACGCCATATGCTCGGCGAGCCGAGCTGGCTGGTTCGCCGAGCGATGGGTACAGTCCTCTCACGCATTGATGATGTACAGGCAAGAAAACGCATCGACATCCTGGAGTTCCTCACAGCGAAGAATTGGATGCACGTCTGCGTCGGGTTGGTCGCGGCACGCAACTCTCTTGGCGATGCCGCCATTAGATCGAGGGTAAGGGAAGTTCTGATAGCAAGTCAGTACATGGACGCAGTCTGGCTCGCGAATCTATACCTTGCTGATTACTCAAGTGAGAACTTGTCCGATGCATTGAGTTCTACTCTCGGCAGGAGTTCTTGGGGCCTAGTGGACCTATGGAAACGCTTCTCCAATGAATACGATGATCCCGAACGCCTCGCAAGGCTCTTTAGGGACTCGAAACTTGATAATCCGAACATTCTGCGGGACCTCCGCACTCACCTGGAATGTGCTGGCAACGATGCGGGAGCATCGTTGGGCGTCGAGCCCGATCGCCGAGTGGTTACCAACGAGCTCGTGCGTTTCCAGTATGCGCGCAAACCGAGAGGTGTCATCGCGCAATCAGCTGTCAAGTGGCTTGTGTCTTCACTATACGGTGGGTGGCGTGATGTGTTGACAGGCGATTTGCGCGAGTATCTCGACAACACTGAAGTCAGTCAGATCATATCGGATGTTGAAGTATGCCGTTCTATACCATCTGTAGAACACCGGGTTAGCATCTGTCAAGATCTAGCGCTACTTGCTGCGGACGAGCCGACCGTCCGGCATGCCGCAATCTGGGCCGTCACGGATCCTCATCCATGGGTCCGTCGCGAGAGTCTCAGGCTATTCCCCGGTGATCGACAGATTGCCGAGCGCGCCCTAGATGTGACGACCGATCGTGGCATCTTCCCGGGCTACCTCGACCTCATTCTAGAGGCTTATCGGCACGGTGCAGATGTGGAAGGACATATTCAGACTCCCACGAAAGTCGAGCGTAGTGCAATAAACTGGGCTATTTCCGTGGAGGCCGTGGCTACCGATTATCGATCCTTTGCTCGTATTACACAAGATGACGCCACGGCGACGGTTCCGCATCAACGGTCGGCCGAGCATTTCCCCCTGGGTGGAGCGTGATAGTGCGCCTGCCTGCGGGAATGCGCGGTGATCTGATGCTGCCTGACTACGTGTATCCCAGGCGGCAGGAGACGCCGAGCAGTTCGAGGGCCTTGTTCCTGCCGAAAACCTCATCCATGCCCGTGACGAGCCCATGACGCTAATTCCAGATGTGTTGCGGACGATGGCTGAGCGCTTCCCGGACCGGGTCGCCGTGGCGGTCGACGGAGGCGGCTCGATCACCTTCGGAGAGTGGGAGCGACGGTCGAATTCCGTCGCCCGCGGCCTCGTGGACCTCGGGCTACTGCCCGGCGAGCGCGTGGCGATCCTGCTCGCCAATGAGGACGCGATCCTCTGCTACATCGCCTACATCGCGGCGCAGAAGGCTGGAGCCGTGGCGACTCCGATCAACTCGCGTCTTGCGCGATCCGAGATCGCCCACATCCTGGCAATCGCCCAGCCGAAAGTGGTTGTGTCCGCCGGCGACCAGTTGGCTGAAGCACACGGTGCTGCCCTGCACCTCGCCACGTCCCCGCTCCTCGTCGGACCGGTTGGGGCGCCGCATGCCCATGGTGCCTTGGATCTGAGCGTGCATCCCTGGGAGAACCTCGAGTCGTACGGCATCGACACCTTCCAGGTGGCAACGACGTCCTCGGACCTTGCCGACCTCCTGTTCACGTCGGGCACGACTGGCCTCCCGAAGGGCGTCGCGTCCAACCACGAGAACGTGCTGAGCATCGAGGTCGCGCCGTCCGAGCGTCAGGACTCGTTCCTGCACGCCGCCCCGCTCGGCACTGCGCTCGGTACCTACGGAACGATGATCGCGTGCCTCCGGCTGGCGCTCACCAGCAACTGTCTCCCGAACTTCTCTACGTCTCGGTTCGCAAGCCTAATCGGGGACCGACGGCCGGGATGGCTGATGATGGTTCCAGCGCACGTGCACCTGCTGCGCGAGACCGCGGCGCTCGACGGGGTCGACACGTCGTCGGTCCAGATCGTCCTGTGTGGCACCGCGCCGATGCCTCCGGACTCGTTCAGATGGCTCGCCGCCACCTTCGACAACGCGATGGTTATGAACGCCTACAGCCTGACCGAAGCCGGTGATTCGGCTTGCCTCATGTCCTTCACCGACTCGATGGAGCGCCCGGGCTCGGTGGGCAAGCCGATCGCAGGTGGGGCCGTCCGCGTCGTCGACGAGTCGGGCAGCGATCTCCCACACAACGAGGTCGGTGAGCTCTTGCTGCGCCTCCGCGGCGGCAGGCGCTTCTACTTCGACGATTCGGCTGCGACCGACCTGACCTGGCAGGACGGCTGGGTGCACACCGGAGACCTGGGCTACCTGGACGCAGACGGGTACGTCTACTTGGTCGACAGGAAGAAGGACATGATCATCCGCGGCGGCTACAACGTCTACTCCGTCGAGGTCGAGAACGCGGTCCACGGGCATCCTGCGGTCGCCGAGATCGCCGTCTTCGGGGTCCCTCACCGGATCCTCGGCCAGGACGTCGCAGCGGTCGTGCGTCTCGAAGAGGGGGCCTCGCTCGACCTCGACACGCTCCGCGAGTACCTCGACGACCGACTCGCGGACTACAAGCAGCCTCATCACCTGATCATCAGCGACGTGCCGCTCCCGCGCACGGCGCTGGACAAGCTCGACAAGGCCGCACTTCGATCCTCGCTTGGCCTTGGATCGGTGGCGCACGAGTGACGAAGAGCGGCCGAACCGCGAGGCGAACTCGATGACCGCACAACTGCACGTGCCAGTTCCAATGAGCGAGCATGGACGAGCGCCTGCTCGTCCGGAGACGACGTACGATCAATTGTGGGATTGTTGCGAACCAACCTCGACGAACGACTGCGTGAGGCGGTGACCGGCTCGGTCGTCATGGTGACGGGCGCGTCCTCGGGCATTGGCGCGGCAACTGCCCGGTCACTTGGGAAAGCGGGAGCAACGGTGCTGCTCGTGGCCCGCTCGGTGGAGCGTCTGCAGGCCGTGGAGCGAGGGATCGTCGAATCTGGGGGAGCAGCGAGAGTTCTGCCAACAGACCTTTCGGACCCGGAGGCGACGCAGGCACTCCTGGAAGGCGTGTGGCTCGAACACGGCGGCGTCGACGTCCTCGTCAGCAACGCCGGACGATCGATTCGGCGATCGATCGAACTCTCGTACGGCCGTTTCCACGACTTCCAACGCACCATTGACATCAACTACCTCGGACCGGTCCACCTCGTCCTCGGGCTGCTGCCCGCCATGCGCGAGCGGGGGCGTGGACACATCGTGAACGTGTCGTCGCTCGGGGTGCTGTTCGGCGCTCCCCGCTTCTCCGCCTACCTGGGCTCGAAGTCGGCCTTCGACGCCTTTCTCAAGTGCGTGGCGCCCGAGGTGAGGAGGGACGGGGTGGCAGTCACCAGCATCTACATGCCGCTAGTCCGCACGCCGATGATCGAGGCGACTAAGGTGTACGGGATGCTGCCCGGGCTGACGCCCGAGGAGGCTGCCGGGCGGATCTGCCGGGCGATCGTCGAACAACCCGTGTCCATGGCTCCTAGGCTCGCCCGGGTAGGCTGCCTGGCTCGAGACGCGGCACCCCGGACGTTCGAGGCGCTACTCCAGGGCGTCTATCGGGTCTCCGACGACTCCGCCGCCGCCCGTGGTGAGGGCGATGCCCGAATGGAGGTCCCGAGGTTCCAGTTCGTTCTCGAACAGATCGGACGCGCCACCAATCGGCGGCGCTCCCGCAACTTACAGGAAGTCCCCCTCGACCAGCGGCAGTCATTGTGCCCGGCGCTGGCAAGATCATGCGAGCGAAGAGCCTGGCGCAGAGCACGCAGCGCTGCGCTTGAGCCCGGACGCGTGGATGATCCCGTTGTTCGGCGAACTGGAAGCAGGGGCGTCCTGCCATGCGGTTGACGTGCCGGTAAACCGCAATGCCATGTACTTCAGTGTGATCGGGTGTTCCGGGCTTATGCTGCGCCGTCCAGCGTGCGTCCAGTGTGGTCGGCGAAGTGTTCAACGGAGAGTGACTGCGGTGCGCGGGCGTGGCGGCCCGGCTGTCGCTCCGGGCGGACGGCCGGTCCAGCGGGCCGGCGAGCGCAAGAGGGACAGACCGCGCGCTGCGGGATGGGAAAGAGGCGGGGTCAGGCGGCGATCGGCTGGCAGATGCTGATCTGGGCGGCCGCGGTCTGGGCGGGAATGCGGGGGCCGCCGGGCGGGAAGCCCAGCCGGGCCTTCGTCTTGCGGTCGCGGTGGCGGTGGCGGTCGACATCAACGCGGCGGCGGGCCAGGCCGGCCAGGACGCGGCCGCGGCTGGCAGTGAGCGCCGGAGCTGGCAGGCTAGCGGTGGCCGCCCCGGCCCGGGTAGTGGTGATGATCGCGCGGCGGGCGGCCGTGAATGATATCTCGCGGGGGTGGACGGGCTGGCCGGCGCGCTTGCCCTTGCCGGCCGGGACAGCGGTCGCCGCGGCGGCGCGGGCGGTGGCACGGGCAAGCCCGGTGGATATCACCCAGGCGGCGTGCTCCTGGGCGACCATGGCCGGAGACTGGGACCGGAGCATCGCGCCGGTGGACGGCCCGGCGCCGCTGATCGCGGACTTGGCTTCCTTCAGCGAGGTCTCCGACCCGATCCACCGCCAGTGATAAGCGGCGGCCAGGACGCCCGCGGGGTAGGCGTCGTGGTCCTCCAGGTCGCTGATCAGGCAGAACAGCTCGGGGGCATCGCGCCCGGCGACGGCGACGGTGTACTCGATGACGCGGACGGTCAGGGTGATCCCGCCACCGGAGATGGCGGCCAGGTAGGAGCCGTCGGGCAGGAAGTCCCCTATCCGGCGGAGGGTGATGCCGTCCTTGACGCGGATCAGCACGTGGGTGCCGGCGGCCCGCATCCGCTGGATGCGGGGGACGCCGGGGAAGTTGCGGTCGAGGATCCACAGCCGGCCGGGGGCGAACAGGTGCGGGTAATCTTCCAGGGCCTTATCCAGCAGCGCCTGCTCGGCTTCTCCCTTGTCCCTGCCGCCGCCGGCGGCGGCACCGGCGGGGCCGCTGGTCACGGCCAGGGCGGCGCGGGTGGAGGCGTGCGACAGCCTCAGGTCCCGCTGCTGGGGGTAGGGAGAGGAATCATCGGCGGTGCCGGCTGAGCCGAACGCCTGCCGGTTTGCCGGGGTGTCGGGAACACGGGTCAGCGACCCGTCGATGGAGCAGGCGTCCAGATCCCCCACGGTGACCGCCCGGTAGTCATGGTCGCGGTGCTCGGCGTCGACGCCGGCCAGCACCAGGTCCCGCAACTGTTCCAGCGGCCCGGGGCCGACCGCGTCCCGCCAGGTGCAGAAAACCGTCGCGGTCGGCAGCGCATACGGCCGCTGCCACGGCACCGCCGCCAGGTCCCCGAGGAGGGCATCCATCACCTCGGCGTAGTCCGCGTCCGTTATCTCCAGCCCCAGCCCGGCTGTCGTCAACGTCTAGCACGGGCCGTTTCCGGCGTCCGGTTCGCGTGCCGGACGTGGTTATCTCCTGCCTTGTCCATCACGTGGATCAAGGAGGAGACGGATGCTCGTGCAACCTGTCGTGCTGCCCGGCTGCGGGACCCGGTCGTGTACCGTGCTGGGAGATGGCGACGTGCCGGTCGCCGCGGTGGAGCGGTTCCTGGCTTACCTGACTGATATCGGGCGGTCGCCGAACACGGTGAAGGCGTACGCACACGATTTGAAAGACTTCTGGGAGTTCCTCGGCTTCCGGGGCCTGGACTGGCGGGAAGCGCGGCTGGAGGACGTCGGCGAGTTCGTCGCCTGGCTGCGGCTGCCGCCACCGGGACGCGCCGGGACGATCGCTGTCCTCCCGTCAGCGGTCCCGCAGGTAGGCGCGTCGACAGTGAACCGCAAGCTCGCCGCGGTGAGCACGTTCTACGCCCACCAGGCGCGCAACGGCGCTGATGTGGGTGATCTGCTGGCCGTCTGGCAGGCGGGCGGGAGAGGCGGCTGGAAGCCGTTCTTGCATCACGTCAGCAAGGGCAGGCCGTACCGCGGCCGGGTCATCACGGTCAAGGCGCCGCAGAAGCTGCCGCGGATCCTGACCGTGACCTAGATGCAGGCGGTGCTGGACGCGTGCGTG
>Ga0116225_1001617_pt1 | contig 16010 bp, 13 predicted proteins | sample Sb_taG_8_FD_88968 | JGI IMG/M metagenome (GOLD analysis project Ga0116225, IMG submission 88968) | Peat soil microbial communities from Weissenstadt, Germany - Sb_50d_c_BC metaG | ecosystem: Environmental > Terrestrial > Soil > Wetlands > Peat | place: Germany: Weissenstadt | collected 2010-09-21 | reverse complement strand
TCGGCGTAGATCGCCTCGACCGCAGCCGAATCGCGCTCGCCTTGCGGGATCTCGATCGGCACCGTCGCCACCACATGGGTCGGCCTTGGCGCGAGCAGCACCAACTGGTCGGCGAGCAGGATGGCTTCTCTCGGGTTGTGGGTGACGAGGATCGCCGTGGTTGGCTGCGACGACCAGACCTCGAGCAGAAGGTGTCGCAGTCGGTCGGCGGTGCGCTCATCGAGCGACACGAATGGTTCGTCCAGCAGCAGCAGGTCTGGCCGCGTGGCGAAGGCGCGCGCCAAGGCCACCCGGCGTGCGAGCCCGAGCGACAGCTCCTGCGGAAAGCGCGGCAGCATGTCGGCGATGCCGACCGACGCGGCAAGACGATCAAGGTCCGCGCTCGAGAAATATTCGTCGGCGACAAGTTCGATGTTCTGCCGCACGGTGCGCCAGGGAAGCAGCCGCGGCTCCTGGAAAACGACGCCGATGCGCGCGTTCTCGGGGACGCGCAGCTCGCCCGTGAAGCGGTCATCGAGCCCGGCGACGATCCGCAGCAGCGTGGTCTTGCCGCAGCCGGACGGCCCCATCAGCACCGTCATGCTCTGCGGCTGGACCTCGAGCACCAGGTCGCGGATGGCCGGAACCAGCGTGCCGTCGGCCCCGACATACGTCTTCTCCAGGACGTGGATTTCAAACTGGCTTGTTGCGCCAGCGGGTCGTACGTCGTTCAAGGGGCTGCACCAGCAAATATTCGATTGCGAGCATGACGGTGACAAAGGCGACGGTGTAGCCGAGGATCGCCGTCACGTTGAAAAGCTGGAAGTTGAGGTGAAGCTCGAAACCGACGCCGTTCGGCCGCCCGAGCAGCTCCACCACCAAAACAATCTTCCAGATCAATGAGATGCCGGAGCGCGATGCAGCGGCGAAATAGGGCTGAAGCTGCGGCAAGGTGACATTGCGCAATTTGCTCCAAGGCGAAAGGCGGTAGGCGCGCGCCATCTCGTCAAGACCGGGATCGAGGGCGCGGGCGCCTTCGCGCAAGGTGACGATGGCGTTCGGGATCTTGTTGAGGGCAACGGCCCCAATGGCTGCCGCCTCGTTCAGGCCGAACCAGACATAGGCGAGAATGATGATGACGAGTGCCGGCAGGTTGAGAAGCACGATCAACCAGGGATCGAGCGCGCGATCCAGCGCCGGCGACTGGCCCATGGCAAGCCCGATCACGCTGCCGATTGCCATGGCGACGACGAAGGACGCAACCACGCGCCACAGGGTGATGCCGAGCTCGGCCAAGAGATCGCCGTGAAGGGCCTCGTCGACGACGTAGCGCAGCACCTCTGCTGGTCCCGGCAGCACCCGGCTCTGCGCGACTTCCGCGGCGATGAGCCAGACAAGCAGGAAGCCCGCGACGGAAATCACCGACACAAGTGGCCCGCGGAAAACACGCAAGCCAGTTGAAGCGTCGGAACGGGCGAAGCTGACGCTCAAGACTTGCCACCCTTCCAGAAGGTGCCTGGGGCAAGGTCGGGGCCGGGACCTACAAGCTTCTCGCCGCCAAGCTCGCGCAAGAACTGGTAGAGAATCTTGGCGTCGTTCTCGTTCTCGGTAATGCTGCGCTCTGGTATGCCTTCCCGGTACCGCCGCCGCAGGGCCTCGAAAGTGGCTTCGTCATCTGCCTGCATCAGCGGCCTGACCGCCTGCCACGCCTCGTTCGAGGTCGCGAGCAGCTCGTCCGCCTTGGCGGCGGCGCGCAAGAAGCCATCCACGGCTTGCATGTTCGCCTTCGCCCAGGTTTCGCTGAACACATAGCCGACCATGGCGACCTCGCCCCTAGCGCCAAGCTCGCTCACCACATCCTCGACGCCGATCAGCTGCTTGAAGCCTTGCGCCTCCAGCCTAGCGGCATAGGGCCAGAAAGTGAGTACGGCATCGATCTCGCCCTGCTTGGCCTTCTCGGCAAGAAGCGGCGGAGCGCCGAACACCTGCGTGGTCTCGGTCCGGAGATCGAGATTGGCGGTACGCAGCGCATAGGCCACCATCAGGAGCCAGCTCTTGTCGAGGGGGCCGCCCGCCACGCCGAGCTTCTTGCCCTTGAGGTCGGCCAGGGTTTTGATCGGCGAATCGGAGGGGATCATGATGGCGCCGAGCGCCGTGGTGAACGGGGAGAAGGTGAAGTCGGCCCCGCCGCTTCGCTCCCGCGACACCCACAGCCAATCCGTGGCAATGATGTCGACCGAGCCGCCTTGCAGGCCAACGGCCGTAGCCTCGGTGCTGGCGAGCGGCACCACGTCGAGCTCGATCCCTTCAGCCTTGTCGAGCCCGTTGCGGTGGATAGTGTCGAGCATCCAGCTGACAGTGCCGAATTTGAGCACGCCGACCGTGACCTTGGTCGCCGCCTGGGCCGGCTGCCCGAGAGAGAGACCGGCAATGGTGGAAATCAAGAGTGCTAATAGAGCTGGACGCAACGGGCGCTCCTTCCGCGTTGTTCTTGCTTCAGTCCCAAATCGCTGGGGTTTGCCACGAGTAGAGCGGGGCAGCTCTGGTGCCACCGGAAGCGGCAAATGCTGCCATGGCTCGCGCGGGCGAGACCCGGAATCGATATAGCGCGTGGACCGCGAGAGTGGCGGCGCATACTCTACTCATCCCGCCGAACTACGCAAGTTTTGCCGGGCTCGATTGCCACTTTGCTGGACAGTCTTGGCAAAAGTTCCCCGCCCCATCGGGTTATGCCGGAGCCTTGAGACGATAGCCGTGGCCTCGCACGGTTTCGAGCAAGGGCTCGCGGCCTGGCATGTCGATCTTGCGTCGGAGGCGCGCAATGTAGACGTCCACCACATTGGTGAGGGGGTCCTCGCTATAGCCCCAGACCTGGTTGAGGATGCGGGTGCGCGAGAACACCCGTCCAGGAGCGCTCATCAGAAGCTCGATGATAGCGAGCTCCTTGGCCGTGAGCTTGATCGGCTCGTCGCCGCGCCTGACCTCGAGCAGGTCCTTATCGAGCACGAGGTCGGCAACCTGCAACACGTTCGAGCTCGGCGCGAAGTTGTGCGAGCGGCGCACGAGTGCCTCCATGCGCGCGAGCAGCTCGTCGAAATCGAAGGGTTTGGCGAGGTAGTCGTCGGCCCCGATCTTGAGCCCCTTGATCTTGTCCTCAAGCGTGTCCATGGCGGTCAGCATCAGAATGGGCGTGTGGTAGCCTTCCAAGCGCAGCCGCTGGCACACGTCATAGCCATGCATGTCGGGAAGCATCAGATCGAGGACAATCACGTCGAACTCGCCGGTCTTGGCGAGATCGACACCTTCGGTCCCGGACGCGGCAACGGTGACCCCGTGATTTTCGGCGCGGAGCCCGCGGTCGATGAAGTCGGCGACCCGCGGCTCGTCTTCGACCAGAAGCACGTTCACGCGCTCGCCTCCGCGGTAGAAGCCGGCAATGCGACCGTGACGGTCGTCCCTTCACCCAAACGGCTCGCCATTTCGATCCTTCCCTTATGTGCCTCGACGATGGCCTTGGCGACGGGTAGCCCCAGGCCCAGGCCCTCCTCATTGTGCTGCATGGCATTGCCGCCCCGGCGGAACCGCTCGAAAATCACTTCGAGCTCCTCGGGGGCGATGCCGATGCCGCGATCGGAGACGCGAACCCTGATCTCGCCTGCGTCGCTCGCTATATCGACTTTCACCTCGCCTTTGGAATTTGAATAGCGAACGGCGTTATCGAGGAGAACCAGAAATAGTTGCCTGAGCCTTGCCGGATCGCCGCGCACAAAATCATGCGCCGATCCGTTGCTGTATCTGATATTCACGGCCTTGGCGTGGGCTATCACCTTGGCATCGCCACAGACCTTTTCAAGCAGCCCGCTAAGGTCGATGGTCTGCAGGTTGAGACGGGCGGCCCCAGCCCCTTGCCTGGCAATGAATAGCAGGTCGTTGACGAGCAAGGACAGGTGCTTGGCCTGTTCCACGATGCGGGCGATCGAGCTCTTGTACTCGGCAACCCGCTTGTTCTTGCCGCGCAGCGCGATCTCGCCCTCGCCGCGAATGATGGTCAGTGGCGTGCGCAGCTCGTGACTCATATCGGCGAAGAAGCGGCGGCGGGTCTCGTCGATCTTACGCAAAGATTGGTTTGCTTGGTGCAACTCCTCGGTGCGCTCGGCCACGACCTCTTCGAGATTTGCGTGCGCGCTCTCTAGCGCCCTTTGATGCGCCTGGAGGTCGGTCGCCATGCGATTGAAACTCTGGCCAAGATGGGCGAACTCGTCGCGGCCGGAAATGGCGATGCGATGGGAGAGATCGCCCTCGGCGAGGGCCTGGGTGCCGCGCAACAACTCCCCGAGCGGCGACCGGAGACGTTGCAAGAGCAGGATCACGAGCGCCAGCGTGACCAAAATGGCAATCACCGCATGGGCTTGGCTGATTTGCTCGAGCCGGCTTAAAAGTCTCGCCGCATCCGCATCGATTCTGTCGACCTCGGCGGTCTCGTCGGCGACCGCGACCTCGACGAGCTGGTTCAGTTTCTGATCGATGCCTCCTTTGAGCAAGGTAATCAGCGTCGCCCAGGCGATGTCGGGACGGCCGCGGCTGCGCAATTGCTCCACTTCGCCGAGCTGATCCAGGATGTGCTGAAACTCCTTCGTGATGGCGTCGATTCGCTCAAGCTCTGCGGATTCGGACTTGCGCTCCTCTGGCCCCACCATGGCAAGCTCGGTTTCGGTAAGCCGCTTGAGCTCCGCGAGGTCGGATTGGATGACTTGATGCAGATAGGTCGCTCCCAAGGGGCGATTGCTCATGCCGGTCAAAAGCGTGTCGGTCCACGCCTTGAACAGCTGCTGGCTATGGCGAGAAAGCTGAAGCTGGCGCTCCAGCTGCTGGTGGGCGATGCGAGAGCGGCTGAAATAACTGTGGGATTGCGTCACGCCCCAATAAGCGAGCGCCGCCGCCGCCAAGGACATCGTGAGTAGCAGCCCTGCGGTGATCAGGAGCTTGGTCTGATAGCGCATGTCAGTCTCGTAGCCTAAAATCCGGCGCCGCGGGCGGCGAAGGGTCCTTTCTTATGCTTCCGGCGGCGACGCCTGGACGCGATTGCGGCGCCGCGAGCCGTCAAAAGACGATTTCCCAGTCTATACGCATTTTGTCATGTGCCCGACGGTGTCCTCCGGCGCACATCATGGCCTTCTTCATCTTTACGTCATGTGCTTTTCATAGCGGCCTCCTTGTCAGTTAGACTCAATGAAGGCCGCGATTCGCCAAACTATTCAACGTGCTGTATGAGTTCTCAACCTAGGGTCTGGACTCATTCAGACGCACGCCGCCGCGAGCGTGGTGTAATCCATATGGCGCATCCCAAGTGGCCACTCCGGAAGCATGAACTTCTCTGGGCCGGCTCGCCTCCCCGAGCAGCCAGACTTGAAGAGTCCCTTTGGGGTGAGCGGCCAACTTGAACGTTGCATCGGCGCAACGACATTTCTATCCTGTTCTGTACCTATCGCAACAGGCGGAAAAGTCGGTGTGGCGTGTAGTCAAGACTGTGGCAGTGCTTGCTGTCCTCGCACTACTTTTCATGGCAGCGATCAGCAATGTCTCCAATGAATTGACCGAAGAAGACCGGTTCTACATCCGCAAGATGTTGGACGAGTCAGGTCACGCTAACATCCTGCCCGGGATTGCCGCCTCTGCCTCATTCGACCAGCAGATCGGGATCATCAGGGCGCTCCAAGACACAGCTTTCTCCGCCTCACCGGAAAACCAGCCAATCGGCCTCTTCCACACCCGTGAGCCAAAGGACGTCTATCTGGCGCGAAAGGCATTGTGCTTTGACCGCTCACGCTTGATTGAGAAGCTCGCGGCATATACGGGATTCCCTGTGGAGCACATATCAATTTACCGCAGAAGCAACGGGTGGCCCGGTATCATCGTCTTGTTTACCCCCAGAATAGAGTCGCATGCCGTGTCCGGCATCAGGACCGACCGCGGCTGGATCGTGGTCGATTCCACTAGCCACTGGATTGCGCTGGCGCAAGACGGCCGGCCTCTGTCGATCTCCCAGATTGCGCGCCTTCCGCCAGCTGATCGACACTGGTCCCAGAGTGTAGAAGAGCAGCAGCCCAATAAATTGCTTGGGGGCCCGTTCACCTACGTCATCGGGCTCTACTCGCGGCACGGCTTCTTCTATCCTCCGTACGTGCCCTTTCCTGATGTGAATTTTTCGCAGCTCAAAGCCAACTGGATTGAAGGGTTTTAGAGTTCGGAGTCACTCAGACCCAAAATGCGATGATGGCGGCGAGGACGACGGCGGACAAGAAGTAGAGTGCGAGCTTATCGTAGCGGGTGGCAACGCGCCGGAAGTCCTTGAGACGACAGAAGGCTGCCTCGATCCTCCAGCGATCACGATAGCGCCGTTCATCGTGCCGGATTGGGCATTTGCGTGAACGTCGTGGAATGGTGGGTACTGTCCCCACTGATCGGAGTGTGCGGCGGAGGCGGTCAGCCAGACCTGCCATCTCGATGAGCTCGTCGGCAATGCGGATGTCGCTGACATTGCCAGCTGTGAGTCGGATGACCGCCGGGCGGCCCAAAACATCGGTCAGGATATGGATTTTTGTGGTCTGACCGCTGCGCGATAGACCAATGGCCTGCGTCTTTGCCCCCCTTTCCCGCCATGGGCGGAGCGATGCGCCTTCACATTAGGTGGAGTCGATTGCGACCGTTGCATCAATCCACCCCCTGTCGACCAGCCCTACGAAGATCCGCTGCCAGATGCGCCGTCGAGACCAGCGATTGAAGCGATTGTAGATGGTTGTGCGAGGTCGATAGGCCGAGGGGCAATCGCGCCGTCGGCAGCTGCTCTTGAGAACATGCACGCAAGGTCGCGGGTGCGTCGGACATGGAGTTCTCGATGAATGTCGGCGTCCAGTTCGGGCTGACCGACGCCACGTCCGACACCGCGCTCAAATTCCAGGGCTCGCTCCAGTTCTGAGCCGCCCGTTGGTCGCCGGGACTATGGAGGGCGGTGCGGCATCAATGGCACCGCCACTTTTGGCTTGACGGAGACGACTTCGGCCCGCCATTCAACCATTATCATGCTGATCAAGGTGCTTGGGTCTGCGGCCGGCGGCGGCTTCCCGCAGTGGAATTGCAACGGGCGGAACTCTGCCGACCTACGCAAGCGCGTGGTGGGGCTTAGCGCCCGCACCCAGGCCTCCGTGGCGGTCCGCGCTAAGGGCCGGGATTGGGTCCTGCTCAACGCCTCCCCCGATTTGCGGCAGCAGATCAACGACACGCCAGAGCTGCATCCGGCCCCCGACCAGGGACCGCGCAACAGTCCCATCAAGGCAGTGGTCCTCACCAATGGCGATGTTGATGCCGTTGCCGGGCTGCTCACACTGCGCGAGGGCCAGCCCTTCACGATCTACGGGAGCAAGCGGGTGCTGCAGGTGCTTGCCGCGAACAACATCTTCGATGTGCTCGATCCAGCCCTGGTCCTGAGGCGGCCCATGGCGTTGGGGCGCCCCTTCGCGGCGGAAGGACCCGAAGGCCCGGTCGGGCTCGAGGTCGAGGCCTTCCCCGTGCCGGGCAAGGTCGCACTTTATCTTGAGGACGCGGAGGCCGGCGCCGATTTCGGCACCCAGGAAGGCGACACTGTGGGCTTGAAGGTGACCGAGACGGGCTCAGGCCGCCACTTCTTCTACGTGCCGGGTTGCGCCAGGCTCGATGCTGCGACGAGGGCGCGGCTGGCGGGAGCCCCGCTCCTCTTTTTCGACGGCACCCTGTACACCAATGACGAGATGATCGTGCAGGGTCTGCTCAACAAGACCGGCGAGCGGATCGGCCATATGAACATGTCGGGGAGAAACGGAACCGTCGCGGCCTTTGCCGATCTCGGGGTCAGCCGCAAGATTTTCATCCACGTGAACAACTCCAATCCGGCGCTGCGCGAGGATTCACCTGAGCGGGCGGCGGTGGAGGCGGCCGGCTGGGAAGTCGCCTATGACGGGATGGCGATAAGGGTTTAAGGCCATGTGCGGCATCGCGGGCTTTGTCGACCTCGAACGCCGCTCCGGTACCCAGGAGATCGAAGCGCTCGGGCGTGCCATGGCGGCGACGCTCGCCCATCGCGGCCCAGACGCAAAGGGCCTCTGGTCCGACGCGGAAGCCGGCGTCGTGCTCGGTCACACGCGCCTCGCGATCGTCGATCTCTCCTCCGCCGGCGCGCAGCCGATGGTGTCGAGCTGCGGCGCCTGCGTGGTCACCTATAATGGCGAGATCTACAACGCAGGCGAGCTCAGACCGGAGCTCGAAGCAAGCGGCCGGCGCTTCAAGGGACACTCCGACACGGAGGTCCTGGTCGAGGCCTGCGCCGAATGGGGCGTCCGCGCCACGGTCGAGCGGCTCATCGGTATGTTCGCCTTTGCGCTTTGGGATCGGCGCAAGCGCGCTCTGAGCCTCGTTCGTGACCGGCTGGGCATCAAACCCCTCTACTGGGGAAGGCAGAACGGCCGCCTCGTCTTCGCGTCCGAGCTAAAGGCGTTCGAGGCGCTGCCCGCCTGGCAGCCGGAGCTCGACCGCGATGCGCTCGCCGCCTATATGCGGCTCGCTTATGTGCCCGCGCCCCATTCGATATATCGCGGCATTCACAAGCTCGAGCCCGGTCGTGTCGCCACCGTCGATGCGGATGGCCATGTCGAGACCGCCGTGTTCTGGAGTCTCGAGGAGGCGGTCGAGCGTGGCAGGGCAAACCCCCTCGAGGTGGGCGACGCGGAAGCTTGCGACGCTCTCCAGTTTGTGCTTGGCGATGCGGTGGGACGGCGGCTCGTCGCCGACGTGCCATTGGGAGCGTTTCTGTCGGGCGGGATCGACTCCTCGGTGATCGCGGCGATGATGCGGGCGCGGAGCAACGCCGCCGTGCGCACCTACTCGATCGGCTTCAAGGAGGAAGGCTTCGACGAGGCGCCGCGCGCGCGCGCGGTGGCCGCCCATCTCGGCACCGAGCATACCGAGCTCTATGTCAGTCCGCGTGAGGCGCAGGAGGTCATTCCCAACCTGCCCTCCATCTATGACGAGCCCTTCGCCGATTCCTCGCAGGTGCCGACTTATCTGCTGTCGAAGCTCACGCGCGAGCATGTCACCGTGGCTCTCTCGGGTGACGGCGGCGATGAGCTGTTCGCGGGCTATACGAGGCATCGCTTCGCGCGCATGGCGGGAAAGGTGCCGGCACGCGTCGGACGGGCTTTGGCGTGCGGTCTGAGCCTCGCCGGACCGGCCCTCTGGGACCGGTTGTTCCGCGTCCTTCCTGCCCGCCGGCGTCCTTGGCTTGGCGCCGACAAGATGCATAAGGCGGCGGGGCTGTTCGGCGCGGGCGGAGAGAGCGGCTACCGGAGTCTCGTCAGCGCCTGGAACGCGCCCGAGGCGATTGTGCGCCACGCTGTTGAGCCAAAGGGCCCGATCTTCGACCTGGATCTCGCCCGGACGCTGCCCGACCCGCTCGATCGCATGCAATATCTCGACACGCTCACCTATCTACCGGACGACATCCTCACCAAGATCGACCGCGCCAGTATGGCCGTAGCGCTCGAGGTGCGGGTCCCGATCCTCGACCACCGCATCGTGGAGTTCGCCTGGCGGCTGCCAACACGCTTCAAAATGCGCCGCGGGAAGGGCAAATGGCTGTTGCGCCAAGTGCTCTATCGCCATGTGCCGAGGGAGCTGGTGGAGAGGCCGAAGACGGGCTTTGCCGTGCCCATCGGGAGCTGGCTCAGAGGTTCGTTGCGCGCCTGGGCCGAGGAGCTTTTGTCGGAAGAGCGCCTCTCCGCGGGCGGTCTGCTCAATCCCGCTCCGATCAGGGCGCGCTGGCAGGAGCACCTCGAGGGTAGGCGCAACTGGCACGCCTCGCTCTGGAACGTGCTGATGTTCCAGGCTTGGCGGGAAGCACGCAGGATGTGACTAGCCCGAAGCGCGCGTCCGCCCGGCCGCTCCCAACTCGCCGAAGGCAACGACATTGTCGGCGCGGACGGGTGGCTCGGGCTTTTTCGCGCCTCGTGCGGCGGTAAGCCAATAGGCTTCGATGCGCTCGACGAAGGGTCGCGACCGCTCGACGAACAATCTCGCGCCGCGGGCCTCAGCCTCCCGCCGCAACGCCTTCTGCCGGCCGCGGCAGCGCTTGAGGAAGGCGGCCGTGTCCTCGGGACTTGCGAACACCATGGTCGGCGCGGAGACGAGCTGGCGGAGCGAAGCGATGTCATGGTCGTCGCCGAGGAGTTGCGACAAGGTTCGCGCCGCCTCGACCCTCGCCGAGAGCTCGGAGGGCCAGCACGGCATGAGCAGCTGCATATGGCGCCAATGGTGCTGCAAGGTTTTTCGCCACTCGTGGAAATCCCCGTCGCTGCCGCTGGCAAAGGCACGGGCGAAGGCTTTGCGTCCGCCGCGATAAGAGTCCCGCAAGCCCTTGGCAATGGGATGGAAGTCATCGGGGTAGACCGCAAGACCCCCCATCGCAGGCCGGAGCGCGAAGAGGCCGCGCATGGCGTCGGAGGCCGTTCTGCTTTCGAGGCTCCGCTCGGCCGCCTGACGTCGCCGGTGTAGCCAAGAGCGCAGGGCCGGGATCGGCGTGGCATCGCGAGGGCCCTCCGCGTCACTGCCGAGCTTGTCGATCGCATCGAGCAAAGCGTGGGCGTCGCGGGCCGGCGCGAGCCCCCGGGCAATGGTGCGAAGCCGCTCGCTGAGGCTGAGAAATACCGGCTCGGGCAGCCCGGGCCGGATCAGCAGCAGGAGAGATCGCAATCGTTTCAGGCACTTGCGGGCGTCGTGTACGCCCCGATGGCGGTCCGGCGGGGAGGCCACGGCGGCGTAAGCCGCTTCCAGCTCGGCGCAAGCGACGCGGCGGACAGCCTCGCTCATTGGACTTTCCGGATCGAGGCTAAAACCCATCAAAATCCTCCGCCCTTGAGCGCAGCTGGGGGCGATGTTCACAGGAGCGGGCACTTCCGGTCAAGCCCCCGGCCTGAGGGGTCAGCGCGGTGGAATGGCTGTGGATAAGTTTCGCCACGGCGCGGTGGCGGCAAGCCAATCCCGCGTGCGCTGCTCCGGATCGTCGCTCATGACGATATCGGTGACCACGGCGGCGGATGAAGCCCCTGCCGCGAGCACCGAGGGCGCCCGCTCCAAGGTGATGCCGCCGATGGCGACCAGGGGACAAGTGATCTTCGACCGCCATTCACCGATGCGGGCAAGGCCCTGCGGCGGCCAAGGCATCTCCTTCAGCTTGGTCGGGTAGATGGGGCCGAGCGCCACATAGTCTGGCTCGGCTGCGATCGCTACCGTCAGCTCTTCCGGGCTATGGGTGCTCACGCCGAGCTTGATGCCGGCGGCGTGGATCGCGGCGAGGTCGGCATCTGCCAAATCTCCTTGGCCGAGATGCACGAAGTCCGCGCCTAAGCGGATCGCCTCGCGCCAATAATCGTTGACGACGAGTTGGCAGCCATGCGCCGAAGCGGTCTCGAGCGCCCGCGCGATTTCGGCCTCGATCGCTTCCGGCGTCCCGTTCTTGACGCGGAGCTGGATTAGCTTCGCGCCCTGGGCCGCGAGCCGGGCCACCCAGGCGGCGTCGGGGACGATGGGGTAGAACGGATCGAGTCTGATCAACTTCAAGCCTGATCGAAGTCGATCAAGAGACGCGATCGATCTTGAAGAAGGGTGTGCCGGCGACCGGGGTGGATGGGGTCGCCATGTCCCGTGGCTCGATCAGACCAGCCTCAAAGCCGAGGCGTCCGGCCTCGACGGCGCGGGCGAAGGCGGCAGCCATCCTTACCGGATCGGCGGCCTTGGCGACCGCCGTATTGAGCAGCACGGCGTCGTAACCGAGCTCCATGGCCTCTGCGGCTTGCGAGGGAGCGCCGATGCCGGCATCGATGATCAGCGCCGTGTCCGGGAAGTAGGCCCGGAGCGTCCTCAGTCCGTCCCTATTGATGAGCCCGCGCGCCGAGCCGATCGGCGCTGCCCACGGCATCAACACGGCGCAGCCCGCGCCGACCAGCCTTTCGGCCACGCTCAAATCCTCGGTGGTATAGGGCAACACCTGGAAGCCTTCGGCGGCAAGGATGGTGGCAGCTTCGACAAGACCGAACAGCTCGGGTTGTAGCGTGTCGTCATTGGCGATGACCTCGAGCTTGATCCAGGGCGTGCCGAACAGCTCGCGCGCCATCTCGGCGGTCGCGATCGCCTCCTTGGCGGTGCGGCAGCCGGCGGTATTCGGCAGCACGCGCACACCCAATTGCTCGATCAGCTCCCAGAAGCCTTGGCCGGCGCGAGCCCGTGCGGATTCTCGCCTGAGCGAGACCGTGACGATCTCGGCGGATGAGGCCTCGACGGCTTGCCGTAAGGTTGCGGGGGAGGGGTATTGCGCCGTTCCCAAGAGCAGGCGGGAGGCAAAGCGCTCGCCGTAAAGCGTGAACATCAGCCGCCCTGCCTCGGCGCCACGATCTCGACCTCGTCCTCGGGCGAAAGTGGCGTCAGCGCGCGCTTGTTCGAGGCGATGAAGCTGCCATTCACCGCAGTCGCCACTCTTGCCCCAGCAAAGCCGAGGCTCGCGCACAGCTCATCGAGCGTACGCGCATCGGTGGCGACGGCCTCACCATTGAGCAGGATCTGCAACGAACACCTCCGCATCGGTCGCCCCCGTCTCGATGAAGTTGGCCACGAGCTCGGCCATGACAGGAGCGAGCAGGAAGCCATGCCGGTAGAGACCGTTCACATAGATATAGCGTTGGCTGACCATAATCCTAGGCCGATTGTCGGGGAAGGCGGGCCTGGCGCCGGCCCCTTGCAGCACGATCTCGGCCTCGGCGAAGCCTGGGTCGAGCGCATAGGCCGCCGAGAGAAAATCGAGCGCCGAACGCAAGCTGATGGGGCCTATCTCCTCGCTCTCGATCACGGTGGCGCCGATCATGTAAACGCCCTTTCCCCAAGGCACGACATAGAGGGGGAAGCGCGGATGCAGGAGGCGGACGGGGCGCGAGAGGCTCACCTCGCTGCTTTTCACCACGATCCGCTCGCCGCGCACGCCGCGCAAGGTGGGCAGCTCATCCTTGGCCGCTAGGCCCCGGCAGTCGATGACGACGTCAGCGTCGGGCGGAAACTCTTCCTCGCCGAGGCGCAAGCGGGCGCCCGCGGCTTGAGCCTGCTCGAGCAGGAAATGCAGCGCGGGCTCGGGCGATAGATGCCCTTCCTCGGGGTAGTGGAGCGCGCCGGCGAAACGGTCCGCGAGGGCCGGTTCCAGCGTTTCGAGCTCGGTCGGCGACAAGCGCCGATGGCCTTCCGTCATGCGGCCGAAGCGGTCGAGCTCGGCGCGGTCGCGTTTGAAGGCCACGACGAGGGTGCCATTTGCGATGGTGCCCGGATAGGCCTCGCGCCAAAGGGCGAGGCCCCGGAGCCCGAGCTCCCGCACTATGATGTCCGCGCTTTCCTTTTCGCAATTGGGGGCGAGCATGGCGCCGGCATAGAGGCTGCAAGCGTGAGCGAATGGTACCGGGGAGCGTTCGCAGAGCGTGACGGCATGCCCCCGGCGCGCAAGCGTCAGCGCTTGCCAGAGGCCGACAACGCCGGCGCCGCGGATCACAATCTTGCGGATGTGGCTGGTCATTCCCGGTTCTCTATCAAGAGACTTGTCGCGAAGCGACTAATCCCCGAGCGCGACGCCCTCGCGGCGTGGGTCGGCGCCACCTTCGAGCCCATCGGGTGTGACGGCGATGATATGCAGGCCGCTGGTGAAGGCGAAGCGCTCGACGTCATGGCCGAAGCCACGCATGGAATCGGCGAGGGCATCCCACGTTTCGTCGGGCTCGATGAGCAAGGCCTCGCCGGTCGAGCCGAAATTGACGAGATCGCTGGCCGCTTGCGGGTCGAGGTGCCAGTCAAGCATGGCGACCACGGCCTTGATGACGAAAAGAATAATCCCGGGTCCGCCCGGCGAGCCTAACACGAAGCGCAAGCCGTGGCCGTCGCCGTCGCTGAAGATCATGGTCGGATCCATGGAGCTCCGCGGGCGCTTGCCGGGCTCCACGCGGTTGGCCACCGCGCGTCCCTCATCATCCACGGGCAGGAAGGAAAAGTCGGTGAGTTCATTGTTGAGCAGGAAGCCGCGCACCATCAGATGGGAGCCGAAAGCTTGCTCGATGGATGTCGTCATGGAGACGGCATTGCCATCGTCATCGACGATGGAGATTTGGCTCGTGCCGACATTCTCATGGGTGGCATCCTTGCCATAGGCACCTTGGCGGGTGTTGGGAGGCGTTCCCGCGGTCACATTGCCCTGCGCGCGATTGGGGTCGATCAAGGCGCGGCGCTGATCGATATAGGACCGATCGAGGAGGCCGGCCACGGGAGCCGTCACGAAATCCGGATCGGCGAGATAGCGTGCGCGATCGGCGAATGCCAGGCGCTCGGCCTCGACGATGAGATGCACCGATTTGGGCTCTAGCGGCTTGTTGCCGAGATCGTAGGGACTGACGAGCGCGAGCACTTGGCCCACGGTGACGGCGCCGGAGGAGGGAGGCGCGGCGCCGCAGACCTCATAGGCGCGATAGAGGACGCAGACCGGCTCCCGCAGCTTGGCCCGGTAGCGCGACAGATCCTCCGCCGTAAGCTTACCCGGCCCGCGGGGATCATTCTCGACGGCGGTGGCGATCTCACGGGCGATGTCGCCCTTATAGAAGGCAGCCGGTCCGTCGGTTGCAATCGCCTCGAAAGTTGCGGCGAGAGCGGGATTGGTCAGTTTGTAGCCCGTCGGCCAGGGCCTCCCTTGGGCATCGAAGAAATAGGCCCGCGCGTCGGGAGCGAAGCTTGCGGGATCGGAGTCCGCCAAAAGCTGCGCAAGCCGCGGCGAGACGGAAAAGCCGTCACGGGCAAGGGCGATCGCCGGAGCGAACAGCTCGGCCCAGGGGAGCTTGCCGTATTTGTCATGGGCGAGCTTCAGCGCCGCGAGCATGCCCGGAGTGCCGACCGACCGGCCGCTCTCCATGGCAGCCTTGCGAGGGAGGGGCTTGCTCTCTGCGTCGAGGAACAGCTCCGGGGTGGCCGCGGCTGAGGCCGTCTCGCGGCCGTCGAAGTTCAACAAGGTCTTGGTGGCGGCGTCCCACGTCAGAATGAAGGCTCCGCCGCCGATACCGGAGGATTGCGGCTCAACCACGTTGAGGACCATTTGCGTGGCGATGGCGGCATCGACCGCACCGCCCCCTTTGCGCAAGATCGCGAGGCCGGCTTCGGCGGCGAGCGGGTTTGCCGCCACCACCATATGTTGCTTCGCCCTGGCGAGAGCCTTGGGCGTGAAGCCAGTTGGCCCTTCAGGGTGCTCATAGGCGAGCAGCGCAGCGGTCGCGCCGAAGCTGAAGAGAAACGCGAGCGAAGCGGCGAGAAGGATGAGGCGAGTCCGCATGGTGCTAGGCAGCATAACGGGTTTGGCCTCGACCACCACGCGGCTAATGGAAGTCGCGGGATTTCGAGATGATGCGCTCGACGCGCGGATGACGGCGCTGGTGCCAGCGGGGATGGAGGCGCTCGCGTTTCTCGTCGGGGAGCTTGACCTGATCGGACGGGGCGACGGGGACGGGAACGCCATTCTCCTCGCGGGACGGGCGCCAGGACCCTGGCTCCGGCCGCTTCACTTCGTCGGCATTGGCGATCGGAAGGCTCATGCTCTCGGCATCCTCGTCGAGGAGACGGAGCCAATCGCTACGATCCTCCAGCCGCGCGGCCACGACATGGATGATGTCCTCATGGCGCTGGATGTGGCCATGCACCACCACAAGGCGCGCGCCCATCACGACCTTCCGCTCCCGTTCGAGCACCTTGGGCCAGATCACCGAGTTGGCGACGCCCGTCTCGTCCTCGATGGTCATGAACACCACGCCTTGAGCGGAACCGGGCCGCTGGCGCACGAGCACGACGCCCGCGACGCTCGCCCACGCGCCGTCACGTAGCGGCCTTAGATCGGCGCAAGAGCAGATGCCTTCGCTCGCGACGCGGGCGCGGAGGAACGACAT
>Ga0116225_1001613_pt1 | contig 16054 bp, 16 predicted proteins | sample Sb_taG_8_FD_88968 | JGI IMG/M metagenome (GOLD analysis project Ga0116225, IMG submission 88968) | Peat soil microbial communities from Weissenstadt, Germany - Sb_50d_c_BC metaG | ecosystem: Environmental > Terrestrial > Soil > Wetlands > Peat | place: Germany: Weissenstadt | collected 2010-09-21 | reverse complement strand
TACCTCGACGATGGCACCATCGGGGCCGCCTTGCGGGCCAGACGCCCCGTCTAATCGTCTAGCTGGTCGCGGCGAGGCTTCGTGCCCATCTTGATGGCGAAGTTTGCCGTCAGAGGACGCTTGCGATGAAACGCTTTCTAGCCAGTCTGTGCCTCGTCGTCGTGCTGGCCGCCTGCCAATCGGCGCTGGTCGCCGACGTCACCCGCTTCAACTCCCTGCCGCCCGATTGGGCCGGGAAGAGCTTTACCATTCTGCCCGGTCAGGGCCAAGCCGGCAGCCTGGAATTCCAGCACGACGCCGATCTGGTCGCCGCCGCCCTGTCCGTGCGCGGCCTGCGCCCGCTGCCGCATGACGCGCCCGCCGATCTGGTGGTATTCCTGCGCTATGGGCAGGCCGGTAGCCGCACCGAAGTCATTGGCTACGAAGAACCCGGCTATGGCGGTTGGGATCGCTGGGGGCTTTGGGATGGCGGCTATCCCGAAACCTATTACAGCAGCCGTACGCTCTATTCGCTGTTCTTCGAGATGGAAATGCTCGACGGCCCCGACTATCGCGCCGGCACCAAGCGCATGCTGTTCCAGGGCCGTGCCATCGCCGACAGCAGTATCCACGACGTCAATCCGTCGATGCCCTATCTGATTCAGGCGCTGTTCGACCAATTCCCCGGCGCCAATGGCCGCACCGTGCGGGTCCGGGTGCCGCTTGCGAAGTGAGGTGTTTTTTCATGCCCCAAAATCCAAAGGCCGTCATGGCCGTGCTTGTCACGGCCATCCACGCGGATCGGTGAGACGGCGGCCGGTGGTTCCCTGACTCGGCCGGCAGTGCACTGCGGCGTGGATTACCGGGACAAGCCCGGTAATGACGATTTTTGTTTACTCTCAACTGACCGACTAACCACCCCTAAACCGCCTCGACCCGTAATACCGTGCCGTCGATGACGCCGACCACCCGCACGTTGGCTCCCGCCGGAAGATCCGGGCCGCTGACTGTCCAATGCGAGCCGCCGACCTTGACGCGGCCAGTACCGTTGACGATCGGTGTTTCCAAGGTCAGCACGCGGCCGATAGCGCGCGAGGCGCGGCGGTTGAGCAAGGGATCGTCGCTGGGGCGGCGGCGCGGGTCGTAGAAGCGACGACCATAGAGGGCGCTGACGACGGCGACCACCGCCATCACCAGCCCCTCGATTTCCCAGCTCAGTGACGGTGCTAGCAGCGCCAGCACTCCGGCGATGGCGGCACCGAAGGCGACCCACAGAAAGAACACGCCGGGGGCCGTCAACTCGGCGACCAGCAGCACCCCCGCCAGGATCCACCACTGCCAGAAGCTGACCATGATCACTTGGACTCCCACGGGCCTTTGGGTTTGAGGTCGGGGAAGGCCTTGCCGGCCAGTTCGGCAATGCCGCCAATGGCGCCGATCACCCCCGCCGCCTCCAGCGGCATCAGCACCAGCTTCTGGTTGGGGGCGCTGGCGATGTCGCGCAGGGCTTCGATGTATTTCTGGGCGACGAAATAGTTCAGGGCTTGCACATTGCCCTTGGCGATGGCCTCCGACACCATGGTGGTGGCCTTGGCTTCCGCTTCGGCCTGACGTTCGCGCGCTTCGGCATCGCGGTAAGCGGCTTCGCGCCGGCCTTCGGCGGCCAGGATGTTGGCCTGTTTCTCGCCCTCGGCGCGCAGCACGGCGGCTTGGCGCAAACCTTCGGCTTCCAGCACGGCGGCGCGCTTGTCGCGCTCGGCCTTCATCTGCCGGCCCATGCTGTCGATCAAATCGCGCGGCGGGGCGATGTCCTTGATCTCGACGCGGGTGACCTTGACGCCCCAGGCTTCGGTCGCCTCGTCGCAGACGATCAATAGCTGAGCATTGATCTTGTCGCGCTGGGACAGCAACTCGTCGAGATCCATGCTGCCCATCACGGTGCGGATGTTGGTCATCACCAGATTGAGGATCGCCACCTGCATGCGCCGCACCTCGTAAGCGGCCTTGGCGGCGTCGAGGATTTGGTAGAACACCACCCCATCGACGGTCACCATGGCGTTATCGCGGGTGATGACCTCCTGCGAGGGGACGTCCAGCACCTCTTCCATCATGTTGAGCTTGGCGCCGATCTGGTCGATCAGCGGCAGGATGACATGCAGGCCGGGAGCCAGGGTGCGGATGTAGCGGCCGAAGCGTTCGACGGTGAATTCCATGCCCTGAGGCACCACCTTAACCCCCAGCGCCACGATGATCAGGCCCAGGATGATGATGGTCAGCGCGAATGTGGCAAATTCGGACATGGTGCGGCGTCTCCTGCCTCCGGGATGTCTGGCGGCGATGATAGCGCAAAGCGCGGCCGTCGGCTCGTTCCAGTTGCGCCCTCTGCCGGTGATCCTTGACGGATGGCGCGGGGCGGCATATGTCACCCAATTGACCCATTACGCTTGACCTGTGCGGATAAAGACCATGGCCCGACTCCCTATCCTCGTCGCTCCCGACCCGCGCCTGAAGCTTAAGGCCAAGCGCGTCGAGGCGGTCGATGACGCCCTGCGCGTCCTGATGAACAACATGCTGGAAACCATGTACGACGCCCCCGGTATCGGGCTGGCGGCGCCGCAGGTGGGAGCCTCGGTGCGGGTGGTGGTCATCGACATCTCGAAAGACAACGAGCCGAAGACGCCGCTGCGCATGATCAACCCGGAAATCACTTGGGTGTCCGACGAAGACAACACCTATGAGGAGGGTTGCCTGTCGGTGCCCGAGCATTACGCCGATGTGGTCCGCCCGGCCTGCGTGAAGGTGCGCTACACCGACGAAAACAGCCAGACCCACGAATTGGCAGCCGATGGCCTGCTGGCGACAGTGGTGCAGCACGAGCTGGATCATCTGGACGGCGTGCTGTTCGTCGATCACCTGACCAGCCTGAAGCGCAACATGATCCTGCGCAAACTCCAGAAGGCGGGCAAATCGACGGCCGGCGTCTCTCTGTGAGCCTGCGCCTGGTATTTATGGGAACCCCGGATTTCTCGGTTCCCATCCTGGCTGCCTTGATCGAGGCCGGTCATGACGTTGTCTGCGTCTATAGCCAGCCGCCACGCCCCGCCGGTCGCGGGCAGAAGGAACGCCTGACGCCCGTGCATGCCTTCGCCGAGAGCCGAGGCATTGCGGTGCGCACGCCGAAATCCCTGCGCACGCCCGAAGCTCAGGCCGAATTCGCGGCGCTGGACGCCGATGTGGCCATCGTCGCCGCCTATGGGCTGATCCTGCCTAAGCCGGTGCTGGCCGCGCCTCGGCATGGCTGTTTGAACGTGCATGCCTCTCTGCTGCCGCGTTGGCGTGGGGCCGCGCCGATCCAGCGGGCGATCCTGACTGGCGACGCGGAGACCGGCGTCACCATCATGCAGATGGACGAAGGACTGGATACCGGCGCGATGCTCCTGCGCGGCGTGGTGCCGATCACGGCGAACTCCACCGGTGAAAGCCTGCACGACGCGCTGGCGGCGCAGGGTGCTGGCTTGATCGTCGAGGCTCTGGCGGATTTGGAGACCGGTCGCCTGTCTCCCGTGCCCCAGCCGGATGCTGGCGTCACCTATGCCGCCAAGCTGGCCAAGGACGAGGGCCGCTTGGACTGGTCGCGCCCGGCGGTCGAGCTGGAACGCATGGTACGGGCGCTGACACCCTGGCCCGGCGTGTTCTTCGACCATGCCGGTGAACGCTTCAAGATCCAAGCCGCCGCATTGGCCGACGGCGCGGGCATCCCCGGCACCTTGCTGGATGATCGCCTGTGCGTCGCTTGCGGCGACGGCGCCTTGCGCCTGTTGCGGCTTCAGCGGGCGGGCAAGGCGCCGCTCGATGCCGACGCGTTCTTGCGCGGCTATGCGCTGGCCAAAGGCACCGTACTTTGCCCCGCTACAAACTGACCATCGAATATGACGGCACCGGCCTGGTCGGCTGGCAGCGTCAGGACAGCGGTCCCTCGGTGCAGGCGACGCTGGAGGCGGCGGCAGAACGGCTGGATGGTAACCCTTGCGTGTTCTTCGCCGCCGGGCGCACCGATGCCGGGGTGCATGCCACCGGTCAGGTGACGCATGTCGATCTGGTCAAGGATCTGTCCGCCGAAGCGGTGCGCGACGGGCTGAACTTCTGGCTGACCCGTGAAGGCAGCCGCCGTCAGGTGGCGGTCGTCGAATCGGAATTGGTCGATGACCAGTTTCATGCCCGCTTCTCGGCCATCGAGCGGCGCTATCTGTACCGCATCTCGAATCGCCGCTCACCGCCGGTGCTGGAGCGCGGGCGGGTCTGGTGGGTCAAGCGCCCGTTGGATGCCGCCGCGATGCATGAAGCCGCGCAATGCCTAGTCGGCCATCACGACTTCACCACCTTCCGCGCCTCGGAATGCCAGGCCGCGTCGCCGATGAAGACGCTGGACGTACTGAGTATCAGCCGGGTCGCCGACGAGGTTCACCTCATCGCCGAGTCGCGTTCGTTCCTGCACCATCAGGTGCGCAACATGGTCGGCACGCTGAAGCTGGTCGGCGAGGGCAAGTGGCGGGTGGGCGACGTCCGCAAAGCCCTGGAGGCCCGCGACCGCCGCAAAGGCGGCCAAACCGCGCCGCCCGATGGGCTGTATCTGACGGGCGTGTCGTATTAGGGGGCGGGTCGAAGGGGTTCGGCCAACTCCCCTCATCGTCATGCCCGGCCTTGTGCCGGGTATCCACGCGGATCGGCAAAAATACGATTGATAACAATGGTTTCCGCTCTATCGGCGTGGATGGCCGGAACAAGTCCGGCCATGACGGACTAGGGAAACAGAGGGACTGCTGCGCCCCAGGACGTCCTCAACCCACGCCCGACGCCAACGCGTCGATCAGCACGCTCAACAAAAAGTCGATGGCGACCAGGGCGGCGGCGGTGCTGCTGCGGATGTCCAAGGCGTGCTTGGCGATGAACCAGCCGTAACACAGCAGGATGGTCTGCGGAAACAACCACAACAGCACGGCGTCCGTGGGCGATAGCCCGCTGCTGTCACCGATCATGTTCAGCGTCAGCCACACCACCGTTTGAGCCACGCCGAACCAGTTATAGGGCACCATATAGGTGAAATAGCGCGGTCCACGGTCGAGGAAATCGACCACCCGCGTCATCAGCAGGGGATAGGCGAACCAGCCGATCACATAGCCGATGCCCTGCATTGTCACGTAGCTGCCGGGATGGGCGAGCGGGGTGGCGGAAGGGTGCGCCGACAGCATCAGGATCCAGGCCGGCAATAGCATCGCCGCCAGCCAATAAGGCCGCCAGAAGCCGTGCAAGGTGGCATCGAATTCGGTCAGCGCTTCCGGGCGCAGGCGCGCCAGCCCCCATAGCCCGTGCAGCGCCGTCTTGAGTTCGGCCTTGGTCAGCATGCCGGGGCCAACATCTCGCGCAGCACCCGCTCATAGATTTCGGTCAGCCCTTCAAGATCGGCCACAGCGGCGCGTTCATCGGCCTTGTGCATGCTTTGCCCGACCAGACCGAACTCGGCGACCGGGCAGAAGTTCTTGATAAAGCGCGCATCCGAAGTGCCGCCCGAGGTGCTGAGTTCGGGACGACGCCCGGTGACGGCCTCGACGGCGCGGCTCAGCGCGTCGCTTAGGGGGCCGGGCGGGGTGAGGAAGCTGTCGCCGGAAACCTCGATGTTCAGCTCGTAAGCGCCGCCGACGGCGTCGAAATGGCGGCGCAGCCAAGCTTCGACGCCTTGCGAGGTGTGCAGGTCGTTGAAGCGGATGTTGAAGCCGGCGCGGGCCTCGGTGGGGATGACGTTGGTGGCGGGGTTGCCGACATCGATGGTGGTCACCGCCAGGGTCGAGGCCTGGAAATGCGCCGATCCCTGGTCGAGCGGCTCGCTGGTGATGGCGGTCAGCATCGCCAGCAGGCGCGGAATTGGATTGTCGGCCAGATGCGGATAGGCGGCGTGGCCTTGCGCGCCCAGCACCCGCAACCGCCCGTTCATGCTGCCGCGCCGGCCGATCTTGATCATGTCGCCCAAAACTCGCGGGTTGGTCGGTTCGCCGACCACGCAAAGGTCGAGCTTTTCACCGCGCTCGGCCAGCCAGTCCAACACGCGCACGGTGCCGTCGAGCGAGCGGCCTTCTTCGTCGCCGGTAATCAGCAGGCTGATGGACCCGGCGGGCAGCGGGCCGTCTTCCAGCAGGCGGGCCACGGCGGCGACGAAGCAGGCGATGCCGCCCTTCATGTCGGCGGCGCCGCGTCCATAGACATGGCCGTCGATCACCTGCCCGCCGAACGGATCGACGGTCCAGCCGCCGCCTTCCGGCACCACATCGGTGTGGCCGGCGAAGCAGAAGTTGGGGGCGGTCGCGCCCATCCGCGCATAGAGGTTCTCGATGCGCGGCCGCCCGCGATCCTCGCCCAAGGCGATGCGGGTGCAGGTGAAGCCCAGGCTGGCCAAGGCTTGCTCCAGCACGGCCATGGCGCCGCTGTCCGCCGGCGTGACGCTGGGCCGGCGGATCAGGGCTTGCGCCAGGGGCAGGGGGTCGGCGAAAAAGCTCAATCGCGCAACAGTTCGTTGATGGAGGTCTTGGAACGGGTCTTCTCGTCCACCCGCTTGACGATCACGGCGCAATAAAGATTGGGGCCGGGGGTGCCGTCGGGCAACGGCTTGCCGGGCAGAGTCCCCGGAACCACCACCGAATAGGCAGGCACGCGGCCGATAAAGACTTCTCCGGTTTCGCGATCGACGATTTTGGTCGAAGCGCCCAGATAGACGCCCATCGACAGCACGGCGCCGGTTTCGACCAGCACGCCCTCGGCGACCTCGGCGCGGGCGCCGATGAAGCAGTTGTCCTCGATGATCACCGGACCGGCCTGCAAGGGCTCCAGCACGCCGCCGATACCGACGCCGCCGGACAGATGGACGTTCTTGCCGATCTGCGCGCAGGAACCGACGGTGGCCCAGGTGTCGACCATGGTGCCCTCGCCAACGAAGGCGCCCAGGTTGACGAAGGACGGCATCAGGATCACGCCCTTGGAGATATGCGCCGAGCGGCGCACGACGGAACCGGGCACGGCGCGGAAGCCGGCGGCTTTGAAGCGCTCGGCGTCCCAACCGGCGAACTTGGTCGGCACCTTGTCGTAGCCGGGGTTGGCGCCGTTGCCGATGATGGCGTTGTCGTTCAGGCGGAACGACAGCAGCACCGCTTTCTTGGCCCATTGGTTGACCGTCCAGGCCCCGTCGATCTTCTCGGCGACGCGCACTTCGCCAGCGTCCAGCGCGTCCAGCGTCGCTTCGACCGCTTCACGGACAAGGCCCTGGGTGGCGGTGGTGATGTCGGCGCGGCCTTCCCAGGCCTCTTCGATACGGGCGATGATATGCGGGCTCAGCGACATGAGTGGGGCGTCCTGGAAGAAAAATTGAGTTGATGAACCATACCGGCGCAAGAACCGCTGTCAAGCCGACGGCGCGACCATTTCCAGCCAGCCGGCCAGATCGTCGGTAACGTGGTCGACATGGCTGAGGTCGGTATCCTCGGGGGCGGTCCAATGCGAATGGCCGTTTTCCCGCACCAGCACGGTGGTCATGCCGATGGCGGCGGCGGGAGCCAGATTGCGCGGCAGGTCTTCGAACATGGCGGCGCGCTTGCCGTCGACGGCATGGCGGCGGACCATCAGCGCATAGCTTTCGGCGTTTGGCTTGGGAATGAAGTCGGCGGCCTGGATGTCGAAGATGTCGCCGAAATGCCGTGTCAGCCCCAGCCGGTCGAGCACGTTCCGCGCATGGCGTTCCGAGCCGTTGGTGTAGATGATCTTGCGCCCCGGCAGGCGGCCCAGCACGGCGTCGAGGCGCGGCGCCGGATCCAGTACGCCGCAATCGATATCGTGGACATAGGCGAGAAACTCCGCCGGTTCGATATGATGCATCAGCATCAGGCCGCGCAGGGTCGTGCCATAGTGGTGGTAGTACTTTTTCTGCAAGACGAAGGCGTCGTCCAGGCTCAGATGCAGGGCGGTTGCGATGAACTGCCGCATGCGGATGTCAATCTGCGGGAACAGGCTGCATGACGCCGGATAAAGGGTGTTATCGAGGTCGAAAACCCAGGCCTCCACATGGTCGATGCGGGGCGGCAAGACAAGACTTGGCAGGGCGGGATCCTCCATGGTGCAAGCAGATAAGCCGCTCGTCCCCAACTCCACAAGGGCGGCGAACCGCAACACCCGCGACGGGGCGATGGAATTTACCATGGCTCAACCCGGCGGTGGCAGTTATCCTGATGCCAACAGGGCTGAAGCCTGTTAATTTAGCTGGGACTATACTCAATTAGATATGGACGTGATTCCTCAGTGGACCGGGACGGAATGGCTGCGGTCAAAAGAATTCTGAAAGCTGTGGGGTTGGCGGGCGCTGGCAAGACGGCGGCGGTCACGCTGGCCGACGCGGCGCTGGCAAGCTTTCCGGCCCCGGTGCTGGTCGCCGATGCGGGCGGACGGGTGTCGGCTGCCAACGCCGCCGCCGCCGCCCTGTGCGCGGCGGTCGAGGATGGTCAGGTTCCGGGAGTCGGCGCCTCGGTGGCGCGGGCGATTGCCGCCGGGCGCTCGCAGATCGAAGTGGTGATGGTGCCCGGTCCCGCCGGCACCATCCTGTTCGAGCTGAACGTGCTGCCCTTGGCCGACGGCACCGCTCTGGTCATCGCTAAAGATGTCACGCTGGAAAGCAATCTGCGCTCGGCCCTGGTCGAATCGCGGCAGCGCTACAAAGATCTGGTCGAGATTTCCAGCGACTTTGCCTGGGAAATCGGTCCTGACGGCAGCTTCGCCTTCGTCTCGCCGCGCGGGGCCCTGGGCCATACCGCCGATCAACTGGTCGGCCACCAGCCGATTGAACTGGTGATCGATCAGCCGGGGGTGGACGGGCTGATCGCCTTTACCTCCGATAAGCCGATCGAGGATGCCGAGGTGTGGATGCGCCGCGCCGATGGCCGCAATGCCTGCGTGCTAGCCTCGTCGTCGCCGTTGCTGGACGCCGATGGGCGTCGGCGCGGCGCGCGCGGCATCTGCCGCGACGTCACCAAGGAACGCGCCCGCGACGCTGCCCTGGCCCGCGCCAACAACCGCGAGCGGCTGCTGACCTACATCGTCCGCGCCATCCGCGATGTGGTCGATCCCAGCGACATGCTGAAAATCGCCGCCGAAGCGACGGCGCGCGCGCTGGGAGCCACCGGCTGCCAGATTTTCCGCTACCGCGAGGACGGTTATCTGCCGGCGGCGGTGTTCGGCGCGGTCGGCGACGCCGCTCTGGTGTTGGCGGCCTTCGCCACCGACGACCGCTTTGAAGGCGTCATCGGCTCTGGTCTGGCGCTGGGCGCGGTGACGCGTTACCGCCACGACATCAACGGCGCCATCTGCGTGTGGCGCGACGACAGCGCTCAGACCTGGGGTGACGACGAACGCATTCTGGTCGAGGACGTCGCCAACCAGATTGGCATCGCCAACGAGCAGATTGCCAATCACGAACGTATCCTGACGCTGTCGCGCACCGACGGCCTGACCGGATTGTTCAACCGTCGCGCCTTTTTCGAGGAATTGTCGCGCCGCTTCTCGCGGCTGGCGCGGGACCGCAAGGCGGCGGCGCTGATTTATGTCGATCTCGACAATTTCAAGCTGGTCAACGACGTGCATGGCCATAAGCGCGGTGACGAGGCGTTGGTGGCGGTGCGCGACATTCTGTTGCAATACACCCGTCCCATCGACCTGATCGCCCGCCTGGGCGGCGACGAGTTCGCTTTGTGGCTGGAGGGGGCCGATGAGCGCATCGCTATCATACGCTGCCAGGAAATGCTGGCCGCCGCTGGGCGTCTGGCGCAATTCTCCGGGTCTGCCGACCAGCCTTTGACCATGTCGCTGGGCGTTGCCGTGCATGACGCCGAGCAGCCCGAGACCCTGAACGATCTGCTGTCGCGCGCCGACGAGGCCATGTATGCGGTCAAGCGCGACGGCAAATGCGACTACCGGCTGGCCGGTCCGGCGGTGGAGGCGATCCCATGAGCGGGCTGATCGCCAAGCTTCTGGGTGCATTGCGCGGATCCTCCGTCTCGGATACGGCCGAAGCGACGCGTCTGGCCCAGCAGGAACTGACCTATGAGGGCGCGCGCGAATTGGCGCGGCACAGCGACCCCAAGGTGCGCCGGGTGCTGGCCTCGCGCCAGGATATGCGCCCGGAAATCCTCTATTATCTGGCCGAGGATCCCGACCCCGAGGTGCGGCGCGAGATTGCCGGCAACCGGACCACGCCGGCCCAGGCCGATTTGCGTCTGGCCGCCGATACCGATCCCTCGGTGCGCGGAGATTTAGCGCAAAAGATCGCCCGTCTGGCCCCCGGTCTGTCCGCCGATGACCAGGACCGCCTGCGCCGCATGACCTATGAGGCGCTGTTGCTGCTGGCGCGCGACCAAATCACCCGCGTCCGCCAGATCCTGGCCGAGGCGCTGAAGGACGTCGCCAACGCTCCGCCCGAACTGGTCCGCCAACTGGCGCATGACAGCGAATTGGCGGTGGCCGGTCCGATTCTCGAACATTCGCCGGTGCTGACCGACGAAGACCTGATGGAGATCATCCAAAGCTGCCCGGCGGCGGGCGGGCTGTCGGCCATCTCACGGCGCAGCAGTATCAGGCCGAACCTGGCCGACGCCATCGCCCGCACCGACGACAGTGAAGCGATTGCCGTGCTGCTGGCCAATCCCAGTGCGCAAATCCGTGAAGAGACGCTGGACATGCTGCTCGACCGCGCGCCGTCGCATGAGGTTTGGCATGGCCCGCTGGTGGCGCGTCCGCAATTGTCGGCGCGCGCCGCCACCCGTCTGGCCCGCTTCGTCGCCGAGTCGCTGCTGCGGGTGCTGGAGACTCGCGCCGACCTCGATCCCTCAACCAAGGCGGCGGTGGCTGCCGTGGTACGCCGCCGGGTCGAAGAGGGCGGTTCGGACATGCAGGACTTCCGTCGCGGCGAGAACGAGACCCCGTCCGCCTCCGCCGACAGCTCGGAAGCGCCCGAGGATTTGGCCCTGCGGATGTATCAGGCGCGTCGTTTGGAAGAACCGGTGATTATCGCCGGCTTGGATGCCAACGATATCGAATTTGTCGTTTGCTCGCTGGCCGTGCGGGCGTCGGTGTCGCCCGATCTGGTGCGCAAGGTGGTCGGCACCCAAAGCGCCAAGGGCGTGACGGCGCTGGCCTGGCAGGCCGGGCTGAGTATGGCGGCAGCGGTGCATCTACAGACCAAGCTGGCCAAGATTTCGCCCGCCGACGTGCTGCGTCCGCGTCCCGGCACCCAGGTATTTCCGATGACCGCCGAGGAAATGACTTGGCAACTGGAGTTTTTCGGCGCCATGGCCGGTGACGGCAAGCCGCCGCCGAGTCTGGGACCGCTTACCGGCCCAGGCTGAGGAAGGCGCGGGCGGCGCTGCTCAGGCGGCGGTCGCGGTGCTGAAGCGCGGTGAACCGGCGGCCCGGCAGGGCGCAGGCCGCCGCTTTGAGGGTGCCCGCGCGCAGGCCGGTGCCGACCACCAGCATCGACAGCACACTGGCTCCGGCCCCGGCTTCGACGGCGGTGCGGACGGCTTCGTTGCTGGGCAGTTCCAGCGTCACCGCAACATCACTCAAGCTCAGCCCCCGGCTGGTCAGCAGCGCCTGACAGGCAGCGCGGGTGCCCGAGCCGGGTTCGCGCAGCACCCAAGGCAGGCGCTGCAATTCCTCGCGGCCCAGGGCACGCTCGGCGGCCCAACCATGCGCGCCGCCGACCACCAGTACCATACGGTCGTCATCGACGGCACGCGCCTCCAAGGCCGGCAGGTCCACGTCACCTTCGACGAAACCCAGTTCCACGGTTCCGGCCTGCACGGCTTCGGCCACCTGCGTGGTGTTCCCGATCGAGAGGGCAAGTTCGACGCCCGGATGTGCTTGACGAAAGCGGTGCAGCCGGGGCGGCAGCCAATAGGTGGCAATGGTTTGGCTGCCCATGACCGCCAGATGGCCGCGCGTCAGCCCCGACAACTCTGCCAGCGCTGCTTCGGCTTGGCGGGCGCTGCGCAACACCTCGCGCGCTTCGGTCAGCAAGACGGTTCCGGCGGCGCTCAGTTCGACGCGGCGGCCAAGGCGGTGGAACAGGGACACGCCGGTCCCCGCCTCCAATGCGGCGATGGCGGCGCTGACGGCGGATTGGGTCAAGCCCAACGCCTGCGCCGCCTGGGTGAAGTGCAGCCGCTCGGCGACGGCGGCGAAGATGCGCAACTGTTCAAGCGTCATCGGGAGCCACTATCAATCAGTAAAACCGTTTGATAGCACAATATTAATGAGTTGGACAGATTGGTCGGGAAAATCGCACTGTCGGCGCAGGGTCAACGCCAAGGTCAGTCCGATGAACATTGCCGCCGTCCGCCAACCGTTTCCGCCCTTGCTCGCCGTCATCGCCACCCGCTTGCCGGGGCTGGGCGTGGCCTTCAGTTTGGCCGCCGCCGCCTGGATGCTGCGCGGCCTGCCGGTGTTGGGGGCGCTGTCGCCGTCGATTCTGGCGATTCTTTTGGGGATCGCCGTCCGTCAGATGTTCGGCAGTCCAGCGGCGCTGCGTCCCGGTCTGGCCTTTGCCGTGCGCCCGGTGCTCCGCGCGGCGGTGGTGATGTTGGGCTTTCAGTTGACGCTTGGGCAGGTGGCGGCGCTGGGTTGGGGAGCGTTGCTGGCGGTGGCCGGTGGTTTGGTCAGCTGTTTTGTCGGCACCATCTGGTTGGGCCGCCGGCTTGGCGTCGAGCCGCGTCTGGCTCGGCTGATTGCCGCCGGGACGTCGGTTTGCGGAGCCTCGGCGGTGGTGGCCAGCAACAGCGTGGTGCGCGGTGAAGAAGGCGATGTCGCTTATGCGATGGCGGCGGTGACGGTGTTCGGCACCATTGCCATGCTGGCGACTCCGGCTCTGGCGCTGGCTTTGGGGCTGGATGCGACGACGGCGGGGTTGTGGACGGGCGCGTCGATCCATGAGGTGGCGCAGGTGGTCGGGGCCGCCACCCAGTTGGGTGAGCAAGGCTTGCAGACCGCCACGGTGGCGAAGATGGCCCGCATTCTGATGCTGGCGCCGCTGGTGCTGACCTTGGCGGCGGTGGCGCGGCGGGGGGCGGCGGGGGACGGCGAGGCGCGGGCGAAAGTGCCGGTGCCGTGGTTCGTCTTCGGCTTCCTCGCGCTGGCGGCGGCCAGCAGCGCCGGGCTGGTGCCGGCGGCGATGGTCAAGCCGGCGGCGAGCGTGACCAGCTTCATGCTGGCGATGGCGCTGGGGGCGATGGGGTTTGGCGTTGAACTGCGCGATCTGAAGCGCAAAGGCCTGCGGCCCTTGGTTCTGGCGGCATCGTCCTGGCTGTTGATCGCCGGGCTCAGCCTGGGGCTGGTGCGGCTGCTGGCTTAAGACGAAAACGCCCTCTTCCCGCGCGGGAAGAGGGCGTTCAACGTTCAGGCGTCGCGGCGGATCAGGGTGCCGGCGCCGTGTGGGGTGAACAGTTCCAACAGCATGGCATGCGGCACGCGGCCGTCGAGAATGACGGCGGCCTCGACGCCTTGCGCTACCGCGTCCAGGCAGGTTTCGACCTTGGGGATCATGCCGCCGCTGATGGTGCCATCGGCGATCAAGGCGCGGGCCTGGGCGGCGGTCATGTCGGGGATCAGGTTGCCCTGCTTGTCCAACACGCCGGCGACGTCGGTCAGGAAAATCAGCCGCGTCGCCCCACAGGCGCCGCCGATGGCGCCGGCGGCGGTGTCGGCGTTGATGTTATAGGTCTCGCCGGCGGGACCAAAGGCGGTGGGGGCGATGACCGGGATGATGTCCGACTCATGGAAGAAGTCGAGCACATGCGGATTGACCTCGGCGGGTTCGCCGACGAAGCCCAGATCCAGCACCTTTTCGATATTGGAGTCGGGGTCGATGGTGGTGCGGCGCAACTTGCGCGCTCGCATCAGATTGCCATCCTTGCCCGACAGGCCGACGGCGAAGCCGCCCGCCTGATTGATCGCCGCGACGATCTGCTTGTTGATCGAACCGGCCAAAACCATCTCGACGATATCGACGGTTGCCTGGTCGGTCACCCGCAGGCCGTCGATGAATTCGCTTTTGATCCGCAGGCGTTCCAGCATCTGGCCGATCTGCGGCCCGCCGCCATGCACCACCACCGGATTGATGCCGACTTGGCGCAACAGCACGATATCGCGGGCGAACAGCACGGCCAAGCTGGCGTCGCCCATGGCATGGCCGCCGTATTTGATGACAAAGGTCTCACCAGCATGCTGGCGGAAGAACGGCAGAGCCTCGGACAGCGTGCGGGCCTTGTCCAGCCACGACGCGCGCTCGTCGGCGCGGTTCGGATCGACGGTCATGGAACTCTTCTCCTAGGCGGCGGGAAGGGCCAATGCGGTCAGAGCGGCCCGAAGTTCGGGGATGCCCTGGCCGGTTTCGGAACTGGTGAGCAGGGTCACGGGGAAGGCGGCGGGACGGCGCGAGGCTTCCAGCGTCGTCGCCTCGAAGACCGCCTGGACCTCGCTGGCCTTGATCTTGTCGATCTTGGTCAGGACGATCTGATAGATCACCGCAGCCTTGTCGAGCATGGTCATGACCTCGCGGTCGACGTCCTTGAGGCCGTGGCGGGAATCGATCAACACGCAGGTCCGCTGCAGCACGGTGCGGCCCTTGAGGTAGGTGTTGACCAGATGGTTCCACTTGGCGACCTGATCCAGCGGCGCCTTGGCGAAGCCGTAGCCGGGAAGATCGACCAGCGTCAGCCGCTCGCCCAAATCGAAGAAGTTGATTTGCTGCGTGCGGCCGGGCGTGTTCGATGTCCGGGCCAGGGTGTTGCGGCCGGTCAGGGCGTTGATCAGGCTGGACTTGCCGACATTCGAGCGGCCGGCGAAGGCGACCTCGGGCAGCCGCGCCTCGGGCAGCCGGTCCAGGGTCGAGGTGCCGGTGGCGAAACCGCATTCCTTGGCGAAGAGAAGCCGGCCCGCTTCGATGCGGGCCGCCTTTTCCGCTTCGGTTTCCACGGGCTCGCAGCAGTCCTCGGAACCGTCTTCGGGGATCATGTCCTGGCTCACTTCGCGGTCTGACGCATGATCAGCCATTGCTGGGCGATCGACAGGGTGTTGCTCCAGGCCCAATAGATGACCAGACCGGCGGGGAAGTTGGCCAGCATGAAGGTGAACACCAGCGGCAGGAAGGTGAACATCTTGGCCTGGATCGGGTCGGCCGGCTGCGGGTTCAGCTTTTGCTGCAGAAACATGGTCACGCCCATGATCAGCGGCCACACGCCGATATGCAGGAAGGTCGGCGGAGTGAACGGGATCAGGCCGAACAGGTTGAACAAGGTGGTGGGGTCGGGGACCGACAGATCCTTGATCCAGCCAAAGAACGGCGCTTGGCGCATCTCGATGGTGACGTAGAGCACCTTGTACAGCGAGAAGAACACCGGGATCTGGATCAGGATGGGCAGGCAGCCCGCCACCGGATTGGCCTTCTCACGCTTGTAGAGGGCCATCATCTCCTGGTTCAGCCGGGCCTTGTCGTCGCCGAACTTCTCCTGCAGCGCCTTCACCTCGGGCTGAAGCTTCTTCATCTTGCTCATCGAGCGGTAGGACTTGCTGGCCAGTGGGAAGAACAGGCCCTTGACGACCACGGTGAAGATCAGGATGGAGATGCCGAAATTGCCGACATGCGAGTGGATGAAGCGCAGGAAATAGAAAAACGGCTTGGTCATGAAATAGAACCAGCCGAAATCGATGGCCAGATCGAAGCGGGGGATGCCCAGCTTCTCGCCATAGGCGTCAAGCTTGCTTAGCTGCTTGGCGCCGGCGAAGAAATGGCTGGTGCTTTCGATGGTCGCACCGGGGGCGACGGCGACAGCCGCACCCAACCAGTCGGTCTGGTAGCGGTCGAGCGCATCGACCGAACGCCAGCTCATGCGGGCGTCGATATCGGTCGCCTGATCGGGAATCAGCGCGGTCAGCCAGTATTTGTCGGTGATACCGATCCAGCCGCCCTTGCTCTTTTCGGTGATGACGTGCTCGT
>Ga0116225_1001607_pt1 | contig 16075 bp, 9 predicted proteins | sample Sb_taG_8_FD_88968 | JGI IMG/M metagenome (GOLD analysis project Ga0116225, IMG submission 88968) | Peat soil microbial communities from Weissenstadt, Germany - Sb_50d_c_BC metaG | ecosystem: Environmental > Terrestrial > Soil > Wetlands > Peat | place: Germany: Weissenstadt | collected 2010-09-21 | reverse complement strand
CTTCTGCTTGCGCACCACCGCCGCCCGAATCTTGGCCGCATCGCCCATCCACAGCTCGTGACCCAACTCCGCCAGCATGGCCTCGAACCAGTGCGTGTGCCCCGTGGCCTCAATCCCCACCCGCACCCCACCCACGAGCGCGGCATAAAACGCTCTCGCTTCTCCGCTCCCGTGCTCTAAACGCCGCTCTACCAACTCGCCGGTTTCCGTGTCCAGCATGGCAATCTGCTGGTAGCGCGTATGCAAATCACAACCTATAATCATCATCGCTCGGCTCCTTTCCTCCGAGCCTTGGTCGCTTTGAGCGCTTCCAAGTCTACTCGCTCGCAAGGAGCCGACACGGTTATCTCATCAGCCTTTTGTGTTTAGGAAAGCCTGGGCCAGCCCGCCATTTATGATCATTCATTGTTTCGTCGAACCAGGTCCTACCACGGTTCCAGCGCCCTCTTTCAACGTATGGATTGTATCGACCGACAGACCCTCGAAAGTTTCCATCCGTCCGCTCGGCCAGCGGACCGCGACCGAATCGACTTTGGTCGCTGCGCCTAGCCCGAAGTGGACGCGCATGTCGTTGTTGGAGATGTAACTCGATCCGCTGCGGACTTCGTCGACCAAGGTTCTCCTACCGACCCGGACCGTGATCCGCGCGCCAATTCCATCGCGGTTGGAGACGGTTCCCACCGTCTTGAACGCGATCCAGTGATTTGGATACCGGACCTGATTCACCAACAGGCTGGGCTGGGCGTTCATGTTGCTGACGACTACGGAGATGCGGCCATCGTTCCAGAGATCGCCCACGGCGAGGCCTCGGGACGACGAGGCGGTCGTAATGCCTGCGCCCGCCGACTCTGAGATATCCGTGAACATGCCATTGCCATTGTTGTGATACAGGATTCGAGGCTCTTCGTAGCTGCTGCCCAGGTGATATTTGTCCACCTCGGGATAGACGTGTCCGTTGGCCAGAATCAGATCGGGCCAGCCGTCGTTGTCGAAGTCGAAGAACATGGTGCCCCAGCCCAGATACTTGGTGTGTAATCCCAGGCTGGCGGCGTAGGTCGCGTCGGTGAAGGTGCCGTCGCCATTGTTGCGGTAGAGGGTCGAGGTATCGTCGGAGAAGTTGGTCTTGAAGATGTCGAGACGGCCGTCGCCGTCGTAGTCGGCTACGGTTGTGCCCATGCCGGCTTGCTCGCGGCCGTCTTCGTTGAAGGCGGCGCCGGCGGTGACGGCTACATCGGTGAAGGTGCCGTCGCGATTGTTGTGATACAGGATGCTCGGAGTGCTGTCGCAGGCTACATAAATGTCGGGCCATCCGTCGTCGTCGTAGTCGAGGGTGGAGACGCTGAAGGCATAGTGGCCATTGGTCTGGTCGATGTGGGCTTTGGTGGTGACGTCCTCAAACACGCCATTGCCGCGGTTGTGGTAGAGAATGTTCTTCGCGCCGGGTAGGCCTCGCGGCCCGCACATCACTGGCGTGCCTTTCCAGATGCAGGAAGTTCGCTCTCCGGGAGCGGGCGTGGTGGAGAGATCGAAATCCACATAATTCGCTACGATCAGATCTAAAAGCCCGTCACGGTCGTAATCTATGAAAGCGCAGCCTGTGCCCCAAGCCTTGCCTGATCCCGCAACCCCGGCCTTCTCTGCGACCTCGGTGAACACTCCATGCTGGTTGTGATACAGACGGTTCTTTCCGTAAGCGGTGACGTAGAGGTCTTCCCAGCCGTCGTTGTCGTAATCGCCCACACAGACACCTTGGCCCCAGCCTGTGGCCGTCAGACCGGCCCGCGCGGTTACATCGGTGAAGGTTCCATCGTGATTGTTGCGGTAAAGATGGTTGCTCGGCCCTTTTCCCGCGGGAAAGCCTTCGAGGGTTGTTCCATTCACGAAGAAGATGTCCGGCCAGCCGTCGTTATCGTAATCGAAGATGGCGACACCCGTGCCGGTGGTCTCAATAATGTACTTCTTCGTCGTGAGCCCGCCGAAGACGTTAGTGAAGGCCAGCCCCGCCTTTTCGGCGATGTCAACGAAATTGACCACGGGCTGGACAGTCGGCGAGGAAGCGTTAGACGGTTGCGCACAAGTTGCGATGCTCGTGAGCAGGACTATGAACCCGAAAACCGCGGAGAACTGCGAAGGACGGCGAAGGCTAAACGGCATGATCCGGTTCGATGTTAGGGCTGGAAGCAGACCTGGGTCAAGCCTCGAGACGCAATTACAAGCGCGAGGGAGTCGTTAACGACTCCCTCGTGAGATTCTGTCTGGAACGGCTAGAAGATCAACTTCAACGCGAACTCGAGTTGCCGCATGCCCGTGGCTGAACCGGGTGACGCATCGTGCTCGATGTCGGTGATGTTGCCATTGCCGGCGCAATCAATACATTGACCACTTCCGCCCTGGTTGTTGTTGAAACCTAGAACTGGGTGGTTGAACACGTTGAAAGCATCCATGCGGAATTGGAGTTTCACGCGCTCCCAAATGGAGAAGTTCTTCAAGATGGTTGCGTCGGCATAGAAGACGCGCGGTCCGCGGTAGCTGAAGACGCCAATGTTGCCCAGATTACCAATTCCGGGATCGGCGAAAGGGCCACCGGTAGTGGTGACGATATCGGGTACTGGAATAAAGAAGGGCACCAGATGCGTGACTGGGTTGAAGGAACCCGCTCCCGTGTGGAACGACCCCGTTCCCTTGTCGGGACGGCAGATTCCCACATCCTCCTCACCCCCGCATTCGTTGAAACTTGGGGTCCAAGGCAAACCGCTGCCCCACGTAGTTGTTCCGCTGATCTGCCAGCCTCCAATGATCAAGTCCTCGGCTCGGCCCGCTCCTCCTCCTAAGAGCTTACCCTTACCGAAAGGTAACTCATATACCAAGTTGTTTACCCAGACGTGGTTGCGGACCTGGTCGTCGGGGCCATAGGCGAGTCCCGGTGAATCCGCATAGTAGTTGCTGTCATACTTGTAGGCATGAGCAAAGGTGTAGTGAGAAAGAAATTGGAAACCGTGAGAAAACCGCTTCTCCACCTTGATTTGCAACGCGTTGTAGTTGCTGCTGGCGTCGTTGCCTAGGTAGTTGCCCTCATCGATGGAGCAGCATTGCAATACGCCGGGTGCGCTCCCGGTGGTGTTGGTTGGGTCGGGGTAGCCCGGGTAGGTGAATGCGTCGTAAAATGGCCGACGTTCTGCCTGCGTGTAGACCTTTCCCGTCGCGGGATTGATCTGGCCGTAATGAGCTATAGAGGGGTTGTTGACGTTGTAGGTCGGGCCATCCCCGGCAAACACGTGCGTTCCTTTGTTGCCGATGTAGGCAACTTCCAAAGTTGTCGTATTGTTCAGTTGATGCTGAATCGTGGCGTTCCAGGCATCCAACTCGGGAAGCCGCTGGAAGGTCGGACGGGTGTGCGGCTGTACGCAGAGTTGGGTGTTCTGGCCTCCAACAAAGAGAGACTGTTGGTAACAGTTCGGCCCCGACACGGGAAGAATTCCGTTGGCGGGGATGGCTGGGAAAGTAAAGACCGGCGGTCCCTGCGCTAAGTTGAATGCTGCGACGTTTTGGGTTGGACCCACGGCCAACTGAGCCGCCAATACCGGCAGGGTTTGGGTGACCGTGTGCCCAAAGTTGGAGCCGAACACCCCCATGTCATAGCTGCGACCATAGCCCATGCGGAGAACAGTTTTTTCCCGAAGCTGATAGGCGATACCGATACGCGGTGCGAAGTAGTGCCAGTCGTTGTTGATGTTGCCGTTCAGACCGAAGGGCCCGTAACCGGCGACCCGGTCGACACCCTGGACGAGGTTGGCAAATCCGCCGTTGCCTTTGCCGTTTACATACTCTGGGAAATAAACTTCCCAGCGCAGGCCATAGTTAAAGGTGAGCTTTGACGTGACGCGCCACGTGTCTTGGCCATAGTAGAACATGCGATGCTGTCGCTCTGCCGCAGTCAGGCTGGTGCTCACATACCGGCTGACTTGCGTTACATCGCCTAGAAGGAAGGTTGCCCAATCCAGACCACCGGTGCCTCCATCCGACGTGCTGCGGTAGTCGAATGTGTAGTCGCCCGTGCGACCGGCGTCACTTGGCACGCGCAGGTTCATGGCGTAGCGGACGTCTGCCCCAAACTTGAATTGGTGGTTGCCGTGGATCTTTGTCCAGTTCGTGACCCACTGGAATTGCTGTTCACTTTCTGTCAGCGGGCAATTGCAGCGTCCTACGCCCAACCCGTCGCCCCAGCTTACAGTTGGGCTGCCATTGATACCGTTATTGGCTGAAGAACTCGACGGCGTTTGGTTGAGGAGGAACCCGCCCAGACCAGACGTTGCCGCTGCTAGAGGCCCGGTCAAGTTCGCGTTAGGAATACCGAAGCCGGTCATCGGCGCGGTACCGGAGTCCGGTTTTGAAGCCTGCGGGTTGTACTTGAAATATCCGAAGCGGAAATCGGCCAACAAGCTTGGACTGAAGGTCTTGGTTACGCCCGTTGCTAAGCTGTAGTTGTGCGTGATGGAGCTGCCGGACAGGCCGCCAGGACCGAAGCCAACGCCCCCCAACGCGCCGTACGACCCCTTCCCGGATACATTGAAATAGTCGAGGCTAAACCTTCCGAAGACCTGCACGGTCGGACCCGCGTTGTAGTCAATGCGCGTATCGAAGCTGTTCTGACTAAAGGAGCCAGATCCTGACGCGACATAGTTATTGAACACGCTGCCGTTAGTGGGTCCGTGAAAAAGGGCCAGGATGGCGGCGGCTTGCGGCGAGATCTCTCCGATCGGAATTTGGTTGTTCACATATTTGTTGCGGTTGCTGCCGTCTGCCTTCTGGAGCGGACTGCCTGCCGCAGTTGGGTCGTAGGCTTGTCCTCCGCCCTGCAATCCCGCAGTCAGATATTGGCTGAGATCGCAGAAGCCCGGAGTTGCGCTTCCGGCGTTACTCGAAGGATTGCACGTTTTTGCCATCTCGGCCGTCGGAACCGTCAACAAGTTTGTGGCTCCGCTCGATTCCCGCGTTGCTTGATAGTCCCCAAAGAAAAACAACTTGTTCTTGATGATCGGGCCGCCGATGGTGCCGCCGAACTGCTGCCATTTATCCGACGGAATGAACTTCCCGGTGAGCGGATTGGCAGCGAATTGCGTGAAGGGATCACGGGCCGCGGTGGCATCGGTGCGCCGGAACCAGAACCCACTCCCGTGAATATCATTGCTTCCAGACTTGGTTTGTACCGTTACTACACCGGCGACTGCCTTACCGAATTCCGCGTCATAGTTCTGCAACGCCACTTTCGCTTCCTCGATGGCGTCTAAGTTGGGGTTGACTACGATTATCCCTAAAATCGGATCTTGGTTATCGGTACCATCTAGTTCGAAAGCCGTACCACTGAAATGCTGCCCGTTGACGAAGATCTGCTGGCTGCCTTGGGGGTTTTCCGTCGCCGCATGACTCCAGCCCACCATCTTCTGCGTGCCCGGTGACAGCAGCTCGAAGCTGGTGAAATTCCGGTTCATGATTGGAAGGTCGGACACGTATTTCTGATTAAACTCGATGGCCACGTCGGCGCGATCGGTTTTCAACTGTGGCGCCTCCCCAGTCACTTCAACCGATTCAGTGGCGGAGCCAACTTGGAACTGTCCGTCGACACGAGCCGAGGCGTCAGCAGAAACGACAACGTCCTGCTGTTCAACAACCTTGAACCCCGCGCTCTCGATGCGAACAGTGTAGGTATCCGGAATCAGGTGGGTTACGGAATAGTTACCACTTTCGTTCGTGGTAGCTTCATCAATCGTGCCCTTGCGCACGTTGGTGACTGTGACTTTCGCGTTCGCGACAGCGGCCCCTGTGGGGTCGGTCACGGTGCCGAAAATGCTCCCAAAGACGGCTTGCCCCGAAGCCGATGGAACCCAGAGAGCAAGAAGAAGAACCGACACGACTGCCACAAGAACCGAAACGGAAGACTTTCTCATTACGTTCCTCCCCAAGCTGGCGATCCTGATTCGAATATCCTCGCTCACTCTCTTAATGCGCACGCGACCACCATTCGGTACCCGCGTGGTTTCTCGTGGCTCAATGAGCGGAGCAGAGTTCCATTGCCCTTGAAGACACTAACCCCACCGTCATAGTTGAATTTTTGTGCAGTAGTACAAAACCACTACTAATACGCCTGGTAGAAGTTTCAAGAGGTTTGATACCGTAACAGAGGTGCAAATTCTAGACTTGCAGTCACATACACACCTTGTTACGCTAATGTTACATGGCTGTAACTCGGGTCCATCTGGCGGATAGGGACCAATACCTGCAACAGATCGACAGGTTAGTGAACAGCCACGTTCTGCACGGCTCAGAATCCCTGTGTAAGCTTCTTCGCTATCTGGCACAGCACGCATTGACTCATCCCGGCGCGCCTCTAAAGGAATACGAGATCGCGACGGAGGTTTTTCACCGTCCAGCCGATTTTGATCCACAATTGGATTCGACCATTCGGGTGCAGGCAGGACGCCTTCGTTTGAAGCTAGCCGAGTTTTACGGCTCCGAAGGCGCCGAAGATCCGATCTTGGTGGACTTGCCCAAGGGTGGATACGTCCTTTCGTTTCACCATCGCACGTCTGCCTCCCACAAGGGTCCCTCGATTGCTCCCATGAGCAGCGGGCAAGAATCGACGTCGACTCCGCCCACCACGCGCAATTGGGCGATAGCCGTCTTCGTACTGGTCGTTCTGTTGGCCGCTGCCGTGGCCGTGATCGCCACCATGGTCACCAGTCGAACCACTGCAGAAGCAATCGCAACCACTCACAGCGAGCCTGTTTCCCCTGTGTTTCGAACCTTCTGGAGTAGTTTCATCTCCGGACCGGAAGAGCCGTGGGTGATCTTCAGCAACGGCGCTTTTGTCGGCCGGCCAGAGACCGGAATGCGCTATTTTGATCCTGCCCGCGATTCCCGCGAGCTGATTCTGGATCACTACACGGGTGTCGGCGAAGTGCTGGCGGTACACGAACTTGATCACGTGTTCGCTTTGCTCGGCCGACCGATCTTGGTGAAGCGAGGAAGTTTGCTTTCGCTCGACGATGCCAAGAACAACAACTTGATTTTCCTGGGTTCGCCCGCGGAGAATCTTACGCTACGGGAGATTCCGAGCACGCAAGAATTTGTTTTCCAACAGCTCACATCCGGACCGCGTAAGGGTGACTTGGCGATACTCAATATGCATCCTCAAGCGGGCGAGCCGAATGCGTTTCTGGCGAGCCCCTCGAACCTGCCCCTCACTGAAGAATATTCCGTCATCGCGCGGGTACGAGAGGGGAACCCGACCCAGTCGGTCATGATTCTGGCGGGGACGACGACCATCGGCACGCAAGCTGCCGCTGAGTATATTTGCAGTCCACAATCGTTGCAGGATCTGCTGCACCGGTTGGGCGTTACCACGGCTGCGGATTTGAAGCCCTTCGAAGCGGTATTACGAGTGAAAGTCACGCGGGGTGTGCCCGTAGCGATGGAACTCGTGGCATTACGGAAAACGACCTCGTAGATTCCCTTACTCGGATGGCGACTTGAGCCGCGGATCCAGTTCTCCAGCCTTCTGAAATTCTACCGCCGCCCCAGTCTTATCCCCTTTCCTCTGCAGCGCCAAGCCAAGCTGATAATGCGCCGGAGCATAGGCCGGCTGGGAAGTGATCGCGGAACGGAATTGAGAAAGAGCACCCTCCAAGTCCCCAGCCTCCAGCAGGCGGCGGCCAGAGTTGGTGGTAAAGGTAGCGGCTTGCATACTGGTCTTTTGCTGGCTGATCTCGGCGCCAGTTTTGCTCTCAGCGGCCGCTCCTTGACTGTCGCCGAGTTGCCGCAGAACGGCAGCCAGGGTGGTGTGCGCTCCGGCAAAGTCGGGTTGCAGCCGTATTGCTTCGCGGAATGCTTTGGCTGCTTCTGGCAGCTTATCCATTTGCTTGAAAACCGTACCCAGCGTGTAGTAGGCCTCAGCATAGTCCGGTTTCACGCGAATGGCATCTTGCAAGCGCTCAACCGCCGCCGGGAAGTCGCCACTTTGCCACAATGTGACTCCGTAGGTGTAATACGCGTCCGCCAACTCAGGGTCGAGTCGGATCGCCTCCTTCAACTCCGCGATTGCCCCTGGCAAATCGTCCTTGAGTTTTAACGCCACGGCCAAGTCGTAGTGAAGGTGAGCTTGTTCGGGCGAGAATTTTAGGGCTTCGCGCAGTTCGCGTGCGGCTGCGTCAAAATCGGACTTCTGCAGATAGGCAAGGCCAAGATTGCCTCGAATTCCCGTGTCATCGGGATGCAGTTTCAGTGCGGTCTGGAATTCCTTCACCGCGGCATCGCCCTGGCCGTACTGCATCAGCGCAAGACCCAGGTTGTTGTGCGCCTCGGGGTCATTGGGAGTGAGTTCAACCACTTTTGCGAACGCGGTTGCGGCCTTCTCAGGATCACCAGAACGCTGCAGCAGCAAACCAAAGCGGGTTTGAACCGCAGCCACATTTGGAGTCAGTTCCGCCGCCTGTTCATACGCTCGCAAGGCTGCGTCGATGCTGCCCTTTGCTTCGAGTGCGGTGCCCAAGTAATACTCTGCAGTCCCGTCTTTGGGATCTAGCTGAACGGCTTGCTGCAGCGCCGCCTCGGCCTGATCGCGCTCGCCTCCATTCAGAAGCGCAACCCCAAGGTGAAGCTGAGCGGACTCATACTTTTGATCCAACTGAAGAGCTGCGCGGAACTCTTTCTCGGCATCCTGCAGTTGCAGTTGCTGAGCCAGCAGCACGCCAAGGTCATCGTGCAACTCCGGTCGTGCAGGCTGCAGTACCACCGCTTTTTTCATCTCTGCAACAGCGTCCTCCGTTTTCTGCTGCAGACTGAGCACCCGCGCTAGGGCCTGATGAGCGTCGGCTTGCTTGGGCGCCAGACGCACCGCTTCCCGTAGCTCGTGAGCGGCTTCCTCCAACGACCCCTTGCTCGCGAGCGCTTGTGCCAGGTACGCATGCGCAATTGCCAACCCGGGCCGAAGCCGCGTGACTGCGCGAAAGTGAGTGATCGCGCCCTCCACATCGCCCTGTTGAAGCATCAATTGTCCCAGGGCGTTCTGCGCGCCGGCATTGCGAGGATCGAGTTTGATCGCCTGTTCAAAAGCCGAACGTGCACCCGCAGCATCACCCTTTTCCATGGCTGCCTGACCGCGTTGATAAGCGGCCGCGCCAGGGGAGTCTGACGTCGTCTGCGCCTGTATCAGCCAGGATAGTGCGCTTACTTCCAACACCAGAAGAATCAGGGAGAATCCAGCGCTGCCGCGCTTTCCGGAGAATGGGAATGCCACAGTGAGGATAGGTTACGTGTTATGCTGCATTCCTTCAATACCGTGAGAGAGCAGCCAACGGCCAAGCGCGATCTCACTTTGCTGCTTCATAGAATTGATGCCGGATCTTTTCTGGAGGTCTGATTTGTTAGCGCTCATCCGCATTGCGATTCTTCTGTTGACGATTTTGTTGACCGGCAGTTACCCGTCCCTCGCGCAATCCGAACCTGCGTCACCGCCGCAGCATCCATCGGACAAGTCACAATCTCCCTCGCCCCAAGCTCCGGCTTCCAACTTCGGCACCGCTCGCAAGCTCATGCAGGAAGGCAAGTACGACGAGGCCCTCGCGCAACTGCAAGCGCTCGCCGCCCAGAATCCAAAGCTGACCGGGCTGTCTCACGAGCTGGGCGCGGCCTATTACAAGAAGGGCGACTATCTAAAGGCCACAGGCTATTTGAAACAGGCCGTTGAAGAAAATCCAAACGACAACGAAGCCGTACAACTCTTAGGCCTCTCGTATTATCTTTCCGGACGCCCGAATGAGGCCATCCCGCTCCTCGAAAAAGTTCGAACCTGGTATCCATTCGCGAATGTGGACGCTGCTTACATCCTGGGAGTCTCTTATATCCAGGTAAAAAACTACCCCCAAGCTCGCACTGCCTTCGCGCGAATGTTTGACGTACCGGCAGATTCCGCTGCCAGCTACTTATTCACCGCACGGATGCTGCTGCGCCAGGAATTTGATCCGATAGCGGAGGAGTACGCCCAAAAGGCAGTCGCACTCGACCCCAAACTTCCACTCGCTCACTTTCTGTTAGGTGAACTCTACTTGTACAAGTCGCGTATCCCCGAAGCCGTCACCGAATTCGAAAAGGAAAAAGCAATCAACCCCGCGCATGCTCCTACTTACTACAAGCTGGCTGACGCGTATTCCCGCATTCAGAAATTCGACGACGCCGAACGCCTCCTGCAGCGCTCCATATGGCTCGATGCGACCTCTACAGGTCCCTACATCCTGATGGGAAAAGTGCTGGAGAAGAAAGGCGAATTCGATCTCGCCGTGCGCGCCCTGCAGCGTGCAGTCACGATGGATCCCAATAATTCCATCACTCATCATTTGTTGGGGCAAGCCTACCGTGACCTGGGCCGCAATGAAGATGCTGAGAGAGAATTGAAATCGGCCGAGCAGCTGCAACAGCGCGAGAGCAGCAAGCAATGACAATGGCAATCCCGGGATTACGGATGAGAGGATGGCAACGCCACGTCCTGTTCTTTAGCCAATCGGTCAACCATTACTTTGGGCAGTTCCTCTAATAGTTCGAGGAAAACCCCGTTGGTCCAACCGAAGCCGACCACGTTGGCTTGATAGCCCGCGCTCACATGCGCCTCCGATGACCGCGTAACCACGTCGTACTTTTCCCGGATGGTTCCTTCGCGCCGGAAGTTTTCCACCACAGTAGAAAGAAATTCGTACGAAATTCGGTCCGCGTCAGCGGTGAACCCGTAACGCCGCAGTCCCTCCACCGCCAGCGATTGAAGGGGAGCCCATCCATAGGGGTAGTCCCACTGCATGCCCGTATCATTCGGGCTGGTGGCCAGCCCTCCCGGTTGTTCGAAGATTTTCACATTTCGAGCTATCGCTTGCGCCTGCTGCGGGCTTGCCAGCCCCGCCCACAGCGGATAAAACGTGGTCACATATTCGTAGGTCGATCTGGCTCCGGTGCGAAGGTCGTAGTCAAAGAACAATCCCCGCTGATCGTCCCAAAGATACTTGTCGATTTGTTGCTTGCGCTGTTCGGCTCGCTGCTTCCATTGTCCACCTTCGGCGGTTTTGCCCAGCAACTGGCTGATGGCTTCCAGATCTTTCTCCGTCTTATAAAGAAGGCTGTTCAGGCAAACCGGAGCAAAGTGATGCGTGGCGGCGCCATAGGGCCCGAAGCGGAAAGAAATGTCGAACGCCGACTCGCGCATGCTCCGATCCCCCTTGTAGTAATCGGCGCTCAACTGCACCGTGCCTGCAGCATCGCACCCCGGCCGTGCCATGGTCTTGGCCACATCGCAGACTTGCACGCCGTAATCAGGGCCGTCGCTCCCAGGCGCTGCCTGCGAGCTGTCCTTCACGATCACGTAGGTTCGGGACAGTTCGGGATGCAGGAGAAAGTAGCCGGCAACTTTGCGACGCAGTCCGGTCTCATCCTGAAGACTCTCAGGAGCCGGCCCACTGCCAAAGTCGTAATAGCGCGAAAGTCCCGTGGAGCCCGCCAAATGCGGCTCACGCATCCACATCTCATAATCCCGCGCCGCGAATCCGTAGGCGCGCTCCAGCCAGTCCTTGTCCTCATGTCCCGCAGCTTTTTCCGCGTTATAAACTTCCATGATCATGGAAGTCAGAAATGGTGGCTGCGAGCGAGTCAGGTAATAGGTGCGGTTGGCGTTCAACACTGTACCGTAGTGCTCGATTTCAAAGAAAAAATTCTCCACCATTCCTCGCGCCAGCTCGATTCGTCGATCGCGCACCAGCCCCAGAATAATGAAATAACTGTCCCATCCATACATCTCGTTAAAACGGCCACCCGGCACAACATAGCTGTTTGGCAGGAACAGCAAACCTTGAGGCGAGATCGCATCCACACCGGCCTGCCCAGGATGCTGAACTACCACGGGCAAGTGCTCAACGCGTACCTTGCAGGCTTGTTCCAGCTGCTTCACGGAATCGGATTCTGCGAAGCTTGCCGGCAAATAGAGCAGGGCCGCCTCTGGCAACTTTGGGTCCACGACGCTATCGCAACGTGTCATGGAACGTGTCAGCACATCCCAATCCGATCCGATATAGTGCAGCACCGGACCCAGGCCCCTGCCAGTTTGATCCGAGGATTTCGTCTCGGCGTGGCATTCGAGGGTCAACAGGGAAATCAAGAGGATGACAGAGATGCAAGTTAAGCTCGCCAGACGTGTTCCAACCATAGTCGCCGAATCCTCTGGTGGTTAAGCCTACATCGCTAGCCCGCGGCTGAGAAGAGGGACACAGTCAAAATATTCTTAATCCTTGCACTTTGGGGGAGCGCCATTCAGACGTTGCAACAGGCTTTTTGCTTCCGGCAGATCAGGATTGAATTCGAGCACGCGCAGAACATAATCGCGTGCAGCATCAGGCTGTCCCGCGCCACAAAAGAGCCGCGCGAGATTCATCCCAATGCGGCTTTGGCCGGGCGCACGCTGGAATGCATCCTCCCAGAGCCTCACCGCTTCGCGCGAATGTCCGCGGTTGGCCTCGATCGCGCCCAGGTTGGTTGCCGCATCGATCAATGTGGGATCTATGGCGAGGGCTTTCTCATACAACTCGCGAGCCCGATCGATGTCGCCCTTCTTCTGTGCGGAATATCCCAACGCCGAGAGCAGGGCAGGATCGTTGGGCGATTTTTCGATGGCCGAACCAAGCAGCCGTTCAGTCTCTGGAGCAGCAGCAGTCATGCCGCCATTCACTAACGATTCCCACGCCAGCGCGAGGTCGCGCACGTCCTCATCGGTTTTCTGCGCATCGGGAAAGCGAACCAGCCGCGGCAGACCCGACTGGGCATTTCCATCCTGCAGAAGCTGAGGAGAGATCGGCGCTCGCCGCAGAATTCGATGGTCGGTCACTTCGGTGTGAGCGACGTCCGTGCTCAAGGAAGAAGGCATATGGCAGGCAGCGCAGTCGGGCTCATCCGCGTGATGCGTGGTTCCGAACTTGGCTCCGTGGCACGCCAGACACTTCTGCCGGTAATACGAAGCGCGTTCCGCAGCAGACGGCTCGGAGTGCGGATCGTGACAGCTAGTGCAGGACATGGCCTCGCGAGATTTTTTCTTACACACGCTTTGCGCCAGCGCCTCAAACTGACTGACCGCTCCAAGACCGGGGCGTTGCTGGTCCGCAAACACAAAATAACGGATGTAATCCGAGAGCTGCTGCCCAGGCCGAAACTCATAAATGTGCCGCCCAGGCCGTTCAATCGCTGCCTTGCCTTCGAGGTGGCATTGCATGCAGACCGCATCACGCCGCGTCGCATCCAGCTTGGCCGGATTGACGATTGGCCCGCCTTTCGTGTGCGCCGCCCCGGGCCCATGGCAGCGTTCGCAAGTGACGCCGGAGTAAGAAAAAGGCGGGGTCGGATAGCGGTTTTCCGTTCCCGGCGCCGGAGGCTGCATTCCGCTGAAGTGGCAATGCAAGCAACTGGTGAAAGCCGGCAGATTCATCGGAATTTCGCTGGCGTTGCCGTAAGCGGGGGCCATGTCCCACACGCGCCGATCCGTGTACCAGTTCACCGGAGACTCAAACAGAAAGCCATCCACGGCAAACAAATAACTTCGCCCGCGCCGTCCGGACCCAATGTAATACAGCAACTCGCGCCTGCCCCGCACCGCCGCATCGTTCGGGCGCTCGAAATTTAGCCAGACCTTGCCATCCTCGGGGTAAATGCGGAAGTGAACGCCGGATTTCTTGTGCACAAAGTCAGCGGGCATGAGGCTGTCCATCGCCGGCCCGCTGGCCTGCGCCATGGATGTTTTGGCGTACGAATTGTAGATGGACGAATGGCAGCCAGCGCAGGCTTGATTGCCCACGAATCCGTTGGAGTCGGGACTTCCCGCGCCGAAAGCCGTCTGAGCCGATGTCGCGATGGACGCCCAGAGAAGCGCGGTCAGCAAGCGTCGAAGGAAATCGCCCAAAATGTCCTCTGATTTGGCCTGTATCTGTCAGGCCTGCGCCCTGCTCGCTGAGATCCTGAGGAAGAGTACAGCCGCTCTGACATTGTAAGACATTCATCCGGAGCCGCTCCTAGCCGGTACGCAGTAAGCACCAACCAGCGCTGCTCCTCAAGGGAGAAAAATTCGCGTCCTCCCGGATCAAAGCTTACAATGTGAATGCAAAACAAGACGTGATTGGCATGGTTTTTCCGCATCTTACGCAAATGCTGATGGGCCGCTCCTTTCGCAAGCTACAGAAATGGGGTGGCCGATTCCTTATGACACTGCTATTCCTGGCGCTCGCACCGCCATTTTGCGCGGCCCAGCAGACTGCGCTGGATCTTGATGGGAAAAGCGTGAATCCGCTCCAGTCGAATGCTGGCCAACTCGTCGTACTGGTTTTCGTGCGGGAAGACTGTCCAGTCTCTGGGCGCTACGCTCCGACAATCCAGCGCATCAGCGACGAACATCAGAAAGATGCCCGGTTCTATCTCGTCTTCCCCGACAAATCCGAATCGCCGTCAGATATTCGCAAGTATCTGCGCGATTTCCGCTACTCCATTCCCGGCCTGCGCGACCCTGATCACGCGCTGGTTAAACAGGCGCATGCACAAGTCACGCCTGAGGCAGCAGTGTTCGATGCCAAAGGCGCTCTCGTCTATCACGGGCGCATCGACAATCTCTACGAGTCTTTCGGACACGCGCGCTCTGCGACGACTACCCATGAGCTAGAAGACGCGATTCAGGCCGCCCTGGCCGGCCGCGCGCCATCCAATAAAGAGGTCACGGGCGTGGGCTGTTACATTTCGGACCTGCAATGAATCGGCAGTATTCACTCGCTGGAATCGGTTTCGTATTGGCGATTTCACTAATGCCCCAGCCCGCTACACGCGTCCACGCACAGGCATCGGACCCCAAGGACGACGGGCAAGTCACATTCAACCGCGACATTGCTCCCATCATGTTCCAATCCTGCGCCCGCTGCCATCGTGCCGGAGAGTCAGGCCCTTTCCCTCTGCTTACTTATGAGGACGTAAAAAAGCATGCACGGCAGATTCAAACCGTCGCACGCACGCGCTTCATGCCGCCATGGCTGCCCGAACCGCAAGCTCTAAAATTCGCCGACCAGTTGCGGCTTCCAGACGAGCAGATCGCATCGATAAAAAAATGGATAGAGGAAGGAGCGCCCGAAGGAAATCCTGCAGAGTTGCCCCCGCAGCCGAAGTTTGTGGAAGGCTGGCAACTCGGTCAACCTGACCTGGTACTCAAGGCCGCGAAGCCATACCTGTTGCCGGCCAGCGGCTCCGACATGTACTGGAATTTCATCTTTCCCGTCCCCATTGACCGCACGCGCTGGGTCAAGGCAGTGGAAATTCGCCCCGGCGACAAGCGGTTTGTGCACCACGCGAATATTCTCGTCGACCGCCTGCAGAATTCCCGCCAGAAGGAAACGCAACCGGGCGCGGGTTTTGAAGGCATGGAGATCAAAATCGAATCGGAAACCTTCGATCCCGACAGCCATTTTTTATTTTGGAAGCCCGGCACAGTTCCGTACGTTGAGCCGGAAGGAATGGCGCTGCGTTTGGACAAAGGAACTGACCTGGTACTGAATGTCCACCTGCAGCCGTCGGGCAAACCAGAGTCGATTCAGCCGACCATCGGCCTCTACTTCACCGCCCAACCCGCCACGAAATTTCCCATGCTCCTGCAATTACAGAACGACGTTAAGCTCGACATTCCAGCGGGCGAGAAAAACTTTGTCGTGAGCGACGAACTTACGCTTCCCATCGACGTAGATCTGCTGGCCATCTACCCACATGCGCATTATCTAGGCAAGGATCTGCAAGCCACCGCTGCGTTGCCCGACGGCCGCGCGATCCCTTTAATTCACATTCCGCAATGGGACTTGAATTGGCAGGCGGTATATCGTTACGCGGAACCGGTGTTTCTGCCCAAGGGCACCACGGTCAGCATGGGCTACGTCTACGACAATTCTGAGGACAACGCGCTGAATCCCAATCATCCTCCGCAGCGTGTGCAGGCCGGCAACCGCTCAAGGGACGAAATGGCGCATCTCTGGCT
>Ga0116225_1001602_pt1 | contig 16114 bp, 16 predicted proteins | sample Sb_taG_8_FD_88968 | JGI IMG/M metagenome (GOLD analysis project Ga0116225, IMG submission 88968) | Peat soil microbial communities from Weissenstadt, Germany - Sb_50d_c_BC metaG | ecosystem: Environmental > Terrestrial > Soil > Wetlands > Peat | place: Germany: Weissenstadt | collected 2010-09-21 | reverse complement strand
TCGTTCCTGTCTATCATGAGCAGGATTGTCGGCTTGTTCGCCTCCGGAGCCTTGAAGAGTAGCTCCGCCGCTTTGATCATGGTGTAGGTCTTGCCGCTCCCCTGCGTGTGCCAGACTAGACCTCGGCTCCGCTGTGGTTGGAGTGCACGGTCTACGACGCGGTCCACTGCGGTCGCCTGGTGCTGCCGGAGAATGATTTTCTGGAGTTCTTCCTCCTTCTCCGCGAAGAGAATGAAGTCTTTCAGGAGCCGGAGGACATGGGGGATATCACAAAAGCTCTTGACCTTGGCTTCGAGCTGGCCGATTTGCTCGTGTTTCCAATTGAAGATGTTGCGGCGGACCGTATTCCAGGTAACGCCGTAGGAGAAGCCTATCGCTTCGGTAGCCGTGAAGAGCATCTCCGGCACCATCACCTCCGGCGTCTCCACGTGGTAGCGGCGGATCTGGTCCACTCCCAGTGCAATCGCCTCGTTTTTGGTGGCGTTCTTGCATTCAACAACCAGCACCGGAATGCCGTTGATGAGAAAGACCACGTCCTCGCGAGTGCCGAAGCGGCCGTTGTTCGCGTAGAACTCTTCGGTCACTTCGTAGACGTTCTGCCGTTCCGGGCGTGGTCGGCCGCCATCGGAATAGTCGATGAGCTGCAAATCCAGCTCTCGCCCCTCTTCATCACAGAAGAATTTCCCCTGATTTCGAAGGTAGGTCAGGAAGTCCCGGTTGCCGTAAATGTCCGCCCGAAGCCGCGTCAGGTCGCCAATCAGAGCGCCTGCCGCCTCCTTATACTTCGGGTTGAGCGCCCGAACCTTGTTGTATAGGACATCGCCGAAAAAGAGTGCCGCTTTGCGGGCGCGCTCCTGGGGAGTGCTTCCTTCGGAATCAAAGCCGCGCCGACGCTGCGCCTCATCACGCGGAACATACGACCACCCAATGTCCTGCGCGTACTGCAGGATGCGGGATTGAACCGTCTTGTGTTCTCCTGGAGTGGGCATATAGGGCTATTCCTTCATGGCAACCGGGGCCGAGAGGTCCAGCTTATGGACGCGAAGGTGCCCTGTCATAAGCTCGTGTAGCAACGTGCGAAAGAGTGCCGTAAGCACGGTGTGCTTCCGCCTATGCTGTTCATGCTTTTGCTCGACGGTTTCGATCGCTGAGGCGACTTTCTGTTGTGTGTGCTTGTCAGGGAGAGGAATGCCGAACTGCGCAATTTCGCTGCTCATCAGAGTCATCGTGCCGTGGGCTGAACGGCCGACTTTTTGAAAGAGATGTTGCCTGAAGGCTACCAGCGCGTAGAGCAGGAAATTCGGCTGGATGCGAGGACCCGGAATAATGGCCTTCATGTCTTGGTTGAAAGCCATTGGCACTTCAGCCAGTGCTACCGGAACATCCTTTGCCAGGATCATCCCACGGATCACCACTAGAACGGCACCGGCGGGTGCAAGAGAACTTCCATCCTTCAGGGCCGCTTCGGAAATGTGATCGCCGACATCGAACAATCGCGGCTTTTTCATATCCTTCGGCGAGACCCAAGGAATGGACCCGGACCAAAACTCGGGTTTCTGCTTGGATGGCGTCCCCCCACTAACAAACGAACAAACGTCCCGAAGTTTTACAACATCCCAACTTTGCGGCACGGGGCCGATTTCGGATTGCTTTTGGGGCTCGCCAGCGAGGCCCTGAGTAAAGAGCCGCTGTAGTAACGCCCTTTTCAGTTCCGCTGAAAGTGCGATTAGGCGCGCCTGTTGCTCCATCGCCCGCTGCACGAGTGCGAGGACTTCGGCTATCCTTCCCTGTTCGGGCAGCGGTGGAAGAGGAAGTTCAGTCGCTTGGAGCTGGTGGCGATTGAGGTGCGGCTGTGCGGAACGAGCGCTTTGACTGAGAAAGTACGTTTGAACGCGGTCGCCCAGCAGATTGAAGGAACAGAATCGAGGATCAACTCGGGCTCCAAGTGATACCACCAAGTCGTAGCCTGCGACCGAACCCTCCCATTCTTTCGAAATCATTGCGACGTCGCCAGTATACGCGCCGCTTCGAACCACGACTATGTCTCCCGCCTTTAGAAAAGCGTTTCGGCTTTCCGGAATGGCTTCACGCTTGATCCGGATCAGTCCCTCAGTGGAGATCCGTCCTCCTTTCACGTTTGTCGCCCGAATCATCGGAACTCCGTCAGTCGATTGTTCCGGGGGTTGGCCTAGCCCATAGCGGACTTCACCAACGTCGCCCAACCTAACGACTGCCCAGTTTGACGGGAGAATGCTTTGGTCAAGGTCCATAACGCTATACAACCAACGCCCGCAGGATGTTCTTGAGAGACGCATCAACCGATGCCGCCTCGGATTCGAGCAACTCCAACTCTTCAACAATCTCGCGTAAAGGTCGGTGCACGGCGTCAGATCCGGTGCTGACGTAGAGACTCGGGGAAATATTGTAGTCCCGCTTCCCAATTTCTTCGCGGCTGACGATGCGCGAGTATTTCTCCACTTCTCGCCAAGCGGTGAATGTTTCGGCGATTCGGCGAATGGCATCCTCCGGGAGATAGTTTTTCGGGTCGCCTTTGGCGAACTCGGTAGCCGCGTTGAGTAGGAAGAGATTGCCTTTCTGCACCTTCTTCTTAGTCTTATTGAGGAAGAGGATGATGGCGGGCGCGGTGGTGTTGTAGAAAAGATTTTCAGGGAGATAGATGACGCCTTCGATCAAATCCTGCTCCACAAACCAGCGGCGCACTTCCTTTTCCTTATTGGTATTCGCGCTGCCGGAGCCACGTGACGCCGCGCCAGTGTCGAGAACCACTGCCGCCTGCCCCTTATCGTCTAGACTTGCAAAAACGTGTTGAACCCAACCCCAGTCGGCCTTATTGCCTGGGAAACCGGCGCCCTGAGGAAAGCGGTCGAGTTCGTCGGCGTCGTAATCCTTCTCGGTGAACTCGGTCTGGTTCCACATAGGATTGGCAACGACCCGGTCGAAGGTTTGGAGGCGGTTGCCCTTGCGGAATTTCGGGTGCCGGAACGTATCTCCGATCTCAATTTCACCCTCCATGTCATGGATGATCATGTTCATGTTGGCCATGGCCCACGTGGTGGCCGTGGACTCCTGGCCGTAGAGCTTTAGCGGTGCGGTATTCTTCTTGCCGGAGGCCTTGATCTTTTCCTCCAGCGCCAGCTCGCACTTGATGAGCAGGCCAGCGGAGCCACAAGTAGGGTCGTAGACGGTCATGCCTGGCTCCGGGTCCATGATGAGCGCCATGACTTCCCCTACTTCGCCCGGAGTATAGAATTCGCCCGCGCTTTGCCCGCCGCCCTCGGCGAACTTGCGGATAAGGTACTCATAGCTGCGCCCAATAATATCTGCCTCCACATCGCCGAGGCCGAGCCGCTTCTCGCTAATCCGCTCGATGAGGTTGGACAGGCGGTTGTCGTCAATGTCGCGCACACCGTGTGTAGTGGCGTTAAAGTCCACGCGGTCGATAATGCCCTTAAGCAGCGCGTTTTCGTCCGCGATGGCACGCAGATACGTGGTCAACTCCTGCCCGAGCCTTTCGAGGTACTTCTCCCCGGCAACTCGGGTTTTGTCCTTGCCGGTCCGGATCACTGACCAAACGGCGTCGTCAGGACTCAGCGGTTCCAGTGGAAGGTAAAAGCGAACCAGTTTCTTGTCGTGCTTCACCAGCTTGAACGCCTTCGCCCTGGAGCCGACTTCTTTGGCGATGCGATTCAACTCATCGTCGAAAACGTCGCAGAGGCGTTTCGTGAAGATGAGCGGAAGGATGTAGTCCTTGAATTTGGGTGCATCCTTCGCACCGCGAATCGAGCAGGCCGCGTCCCAGATCCACGACTCAAGGGATTTGTCAGACCGTTTGTTTGCATCACCAATTAACATTCTCAGACAGTCTATTATCGCTCTAAAACAAAAGAGGCGAATCTTGTTGGAGTCCGCCGCTCACCCCGATCAAGGATGAGGGCTTCCGGTGCACCGCGAAGCAAGCCTGGGCCTTTACCGCGACGATGAGCGCCTCTAGAGACTGCTCAGTGCACGTTCGACTGACAGCGATTGCCACTGTTGCAAGGGCCATAGTTCTTCAAACCTCACTAGCCGCATCAAATGTTGCGATCTGTTCCTGGGAAAGAGCCGGTCGCCCGCGGATTGCCAGTCAAAGGTTGCATCCGCGGGACGTCAGTTCATTCGATTTGCTCGCTCCTGCAATTCGCGGCAGTGATCCAGAAGCTCTCCGAACGGTTCGGCGTCATCTAATAATAGGCCATCTTCTACCATCTGGGCGTAGTCGAGCGATAAGTTTTCCAGCGCTTTGTCATGAGGGACAAGCTGAAGCGCTCCGGTGACTGCCGCTTGGTAGTCTATGGCAGCACCATCGGAGTCCTTCTCAGCGAAAAAGATCGCCTTATGGCGGGCGACGGCCAGCGACAGCGCATGATCGGCTATAGCAGTTTTCACGATTCCTGCTCTGTCGAGCCGTGTAATGTCATGCCAGTGACGCGCGAAGCGATTCCCACCGCGGAATTCCCCTTGCGCGCAAAACACATGAATTGCTGTGGCTTTCTCCCAAAAAGTTCGTTCCGGACGCATGACGCGCGGATTCGCTGCCGGAAACACGACTCCCGGCAAGTGCTGCGCGGCATCGCAGCGTATAGGGCGAATCTCGCACGGCTCGCCGGTCGAGCGGGCGCCGAATTCGAGCATCACAGTTGGTCGCGTGTACCCTGATCCCTTCGCAACTGGCTCATATTCGACGAATACTTTTTCGCCTTCAGTCGAAAGTCTGGCTGACAGTCTCTGCCCTGATAACGCGCGACTGATCAGGGGCACGACCTGATCGTTAATCCACAGCGGCAGACGCGTACGGATCTCTTTCGTCCAGCGTTTCTCCTGGCTGCGGTTTAAGGGCAGCGGTTCGGCGTCGCCGCCAACCAAGTCCGGCGCGAGCACTCGGATATCGTAGGTCAGATCCACATCCTCCGAGAATCGCCGGATGATCTGGTACGCCTTGGAGAGCGACGATCCGCCCTTGAATACAAGGTGAGTGGCGAATGGCGCTTGGAAGAGAACCTCAAGAACCCAGACTACCCAAACGTCCTTGTCCAGCAAGTGCATTGGTCGGCCGGATGATGCTGCAGCCACGCCAAGGGCCTCGCGGCGTTCATCCGTAGGCAATTGGAGAAAGAAATCAGCCATTGTTTGCCAGCGCGCTAACCTCCTGGGCCATCCATGTCGGAAGTCTTCCGCGGGCGCCGACGACTGCTCGCAACTCCGATGGTGACAACTTTCGCTGAAGCGTTCGGAGGGCTTCGCTCGCCCGCTTCGGCCCTAGCCATGCAAGCGCTCGAATTGCCGCGCCTGCGGGGCGTCCAGGTAAGACCAATTGCCAGGCTGGAACGTGTCGAAGCTCAACGACCTGAGCACCCAGCTTGAGGCGCCGGCTCCGCCCGGAGGTCAGATAAACCTCGCGAACCGGCACCTGAGTTGTTAAGCCGAGCTCATTGGCGGCGGCGGCCCCGTGCGGAGCCACGCTCTCGCCCCGTTGAGCGGCGATGGCTTCGACGACTTTGGACGCCACAGGAGGACGTGTGCCAAAGCGGCTCTCGACGGGCCGAACGTAGATGCCCCGACCGGCGCGCATCAGGGTCCCGCGCCGGACTAGGCGCGACAGCGCCTGATCCACTGCGGCACGGCTACCCAGATGCAGCAATTCCTTGGCGACCACTGGAGTGCCTTCGGGCAACCCATTGCCGTGCTCGATGATCCTGGTAGCTAGAACTTCCATACGCTCTGTCAGAAGTATATCATTGTTTCTGACACCGACCGAGCCACACCCATATCGACCGCCGCCAACTTCAAAGCTCTTCGAGGTAAGCCCAGCACGGGACGCACCGCTCCCTCGACCGCCTCTGGGCTTGTGCTGACGGCAAATCCCTGGTCCCCGTTTGCGAGGACGTTCTCAAAATGACAGGATGGGCTTAAGATGAGGAGGTTGCGGCAAGATATGCGAAATATGAAACGTGGGCATTCTGGGTGGGTAGGCCGTGTCTGACCAGGAGATTGGTTTCCCGTTCGACGAACTGCTCAACAGCCTGGCTGCGACGACCGGGCGCTCCGCGATTATTGGGATTGAGTCGTGTCGGCCTGCAGACCGAAAGTGCTAACAGATTGCTAACAGGAGATCCGGAAACAGTCGAAACTATCAAGTACATGGAGACCGTATGTGATTGATTCTTTGCAATAACGCTATCCATCCAGAACCAAGTATTGAACTCATAACCCAAAGGTCGTAGGTTCAAATCCTACCCCCGCAACCAATCTTATCAATAGGTTACGCGGGTTTTCGAGCGTGCCACAAACTCCCATTAACTCCCAATAGCGGCGACCGGGTTCTGCGGGTCGGCGGTTTCCTCTGTTTTCTTGGGTTTCAGAATCATCTCCACCACCTTGCTGTGAGCGTGACGCTTGGTGTCCGTCATCGCCTTGCCGTAAACGTTCATGGTGGTCTGAATGCTGGCGTGCCGCATCAACTCCTTTTGGACGGTGAGCGGAGCGCCCGTATCGTCCATCCAGGATCGGTAGCTGTGCCGGAAGGTCTTCCAGCCGATCCCGTCTCCCAACCCGGCCTTCTTCCCGGCTTCGCGAATGTGGTTCTGCTGGATGGTGTCCTGGTGGTAGGGCCTACCAGTCGCCGGATTTGCAAACAGCCATCCTTCCGGGGTCGGGTAGCACCGCTCCCGGTGTTCTAAAAGAATCCCGACCAACGCCGGGTCGAGTGGAACGTAGTCGCGCGAATACTCGGTCTTTACGTCATCTTCCCTCCCGTGGACAATGCTCCTCTGAATCAGGGGCTTCATGTCCTCGAAATCGAAGTCGTCCCATTGAAGTGGCATGATTTCGCTCGGCCTGAGCCCAAGGCATCCGGCGATCCATACCTGCGTGCGATAGGGTTCAACGATCAACGGCGGCAGAAGGCAGAATTGTTCCGGCCTCAGGACACGAGGCGTCGTCTGACGCTTCGACGCACCCTTCACCCGAACCAACTTGATTGGATTCTTGTCCACCAGTTCCCACCGCTCGGCACAATCAAAGATCGTGTGCATGAGACTGCGGATGTTGCCCCTGGTTTTCGGGGCGAGTTTCAAGCTCTTCAGCCAATCCTCAACGGGCATCGGCTTCACAACGTTGATTGGCGTATCGGCCCACCGTGGCCGGATGTAGTTCTTGATGTTCGATTTGTAGGCTGACGATGTTGAATATCGTTCTGGCATCTCCTCCTGCTCGTATCGGGCGATCACGGCTCCGAAACTCGGTGGCGCGCTCCCGGCTTGCGGTCTCTCTGCATTGATGCGCAAAAGCAAGGCTTGAACGACGGGAGACTTCCTCGCGGCGGATTCGGTCGGAAACTCACTCAACGAGCCGACCGTGACCGCTCGACGCTGGCGCTCGCCTTGCGAATCGGTCTCGTAGAATCGAAATTCCCACATCCGTTCGCCGTTCATCCTTTCCTTCGGCTCCAGACTTCCGTTTTGATATCGCGTGCGCGTAAACATTGGATCTCTCCTAGTTACGGCACGAGTGGCGATTCGAGGATACCTCGTCGCGGAGCCATTCGTCCAATTCCGACGCACGGAAGCGCCAGAGGTCACCGATCTGATGGGCCGGAACGCGCCCTTGGCGTGCCATCTTCTGAAGAGTCTTGGGATGAATCTGAAGTAGTGCTGCTGCTTGCTGGCTGTTCAGGGTCGGCTCGAAGCCGGGCACCGAAATCGCCTGTCGTTCATTTCCTTTCATTGCTGATTTGCGGATGTGCGCCGCTTTGCTTGGCACACTCCGTCGTTCTCCGGCGGCTAGCGATTGGGTGTGGACAACCGATGTTCGTGGCCGTCTCTCGGTCACTGACAAAAATCGACCCTGTGCTTATCCGCTTTTGGCTTTCAGGCTTGCTTTCGCCGGGCCGAATAGCCCGTCAGAGGCTTACTGAATCACATCACGACAGCGTTGAGTACGCCGTGGTGGGAATCTCATAATCCACAATCGCCATCCGCTCCATGCCCAAGATTCCGCTGGGCGTCGAAGCATCAACTGGCTGTATTTATTGCACCACGGAATCGTAATCTGTCAAGGGCGCCCGGATCTCGCCGGCGGATCTCCAAGCTCTGGTGAAGACTGCAAACGACGGCGCAGATGGCGCGTGTGAATTCGCCAGCCGCCTACCCGCACACGTCCAGTTCGAAAATCGCATTGGCTTTGAAAATCCATCCATGCCCGGCAACTGGGTCTCAATTCGTATAATTCGGAGGTACCCAAGTGACAGAGGCCCAGCCCACCATCAACGACGAGATCGAACGGTACCTCCGTACCGGCGTGAGCGATCCATATCACGCGGCCTGGCCCGGCGGCTTCATGGAGCGCGCGAACCGTGCCCACGACGATCTTCGAGGTGCGCTGGTTCGGGCGGTCAGGCGACTGGCTGAGGGACGAGCCCACCAGCCGCTGCCCGACGCTGACACAGTCTCGCTCACGCGCGCGAAGGTCGAGCCACTGGTGCGCGGGTTGTTCCCACGTGCCGAGCAGGACGCGGTGTTGGCGGCGATCGAAAAATCCGTCATCTTTCTCACCAGCGCGAACATCGAGCCGCTGCTGTTCAAGCAATCCTTCGACGGTTCCGCTTGGACGCTTGCCAACCTGTACCTGGCAAGCATCGGCGCGGAGTTGCTCGGCGATGATGCGCCCCACCTGGTCGGGTTGAGTGAAGAAACCACCTGCTTCGTCTCCCCGGAGTACTTCGCCGAGGGCGACCCCTTCGCAGACTTTATCGTCCATGAGGTCGCGCACATCTTCCACAATTGCAAGCGTGCCACCATAGGCCTCCGTGAGACGCGAACGAAGGTGTGGCTGCTGGACATCGAGTACCGGAAGCGGGAGACCTTTGCGTACTCGTGTGAAGCCTACGCCCGTGTGCTTGAGCGCGGGAAGAACCCTACACAGCGGCAGGCGCTCGGGGAGGAGTACTGCCGCGTCGTACGCATCTCCGATGAACGTGTGGACGCCGCTGAGGTCGCCAGCATCGTCCGGGCGGCTGCGGCGGCTCGGAACGGCTGGAAGGTGATCCTCGCTCGATGCGCACCGACTAGCCGGCCTGCGGGCAGCTCTGTCGCGGACTGAGGGTGTCGTGGGCGCTGCTGGACCGTGGCCAATTCATCGGTCCCCCATCCGAACCGACCTTCAGCACAGGGTATCCTGCGATCACCGCCGACGCTTTTTGCCCGGCCACCGCAGAACGCCGTCGAGTTCCGGCAACAATTCGGCGTCTTCTTCCGACTGGCCGCTTTTTTCCCACTCCCGGCCCTTCGACGGCGGGATGTCCTCATCCTCGAACCAGAGAAGTGTCAGAGTCTGGTCCAGCCGGTCCAGATGTCGCGCTTCCTCTAGCAATACGCCTCCGCGCTCCCAGTGCTGGAACCACTCGCCGGCTTCAATCTGTGCAGCACCATTGCACGCCGCGCCGCCACGAACTCTCGCGGATAGGGAAATCTGCGGCATTTCGATGCGCGGAGCAATCCAGGCGTTTGCCTCTCTTAGAGCCTTTGATCTCGACGCATATCTGACCTTGCCCTGTTCCGAGATCACATAGGCGCAGGGCGCGTTTACAACCGCGGCAAAGCGGGAGCCGGTCGCCATGCTGGATGCGACGAAGCGGCCGGCCAGATCATCTATGGCTGCAAGACCAATCACGGCCTTGTCCGCGATCGGCCTGAACAGGCGGTAGGGAAGAAGCAATTCAGCCGCGAAGACGTCGCAGAAGATTTCGGCCGGCGACTTTTTCACATAACTCCACGTAGACGACCCATGATGATCCGACGGCAGGCCCAGGACGATATGCGCGACTTCATGACAGATCGTGAACCTTTGCCGCTCAAGGCGATCCTTCACGTTCACGCAGATGTACTTCTTGCCCTTGATCTCGCACGACCAGCCGGGCTCGTCTTCGCCGAGATCGGTTTCAAGCCGAACGAGTGCACCGGCCTGCTTGACGTGGTCTTCGACCGTCACCGGGAATGTCGCTGGATTGACCAGGCGGACGAACTCGCGCGCCTTTATCACCACTGAAAATTCGTCCAGACTCATTCCTCCTCCATGATTCGGCGTACCCGCTCGATCAACTTTGCGTAGTCAGGCCGGACATTGCCGCGAAACGCCGCGCTCGCGGCAGCTGCAAAAATCTCGTAGGGCACGGTCTTGTCGTTCAGAACGTGCGCGACCAATGCCGGGTCGGTCTCGGCATGTTTCGCGAGATACCGAAGCATCTCCGCCTCGCGCTTGCCCGCCTTCAATGCCTTGATCAGCTTGGACAATACGTCATCCGAAGGCGATTCCTTCGCGCCTGTTTCCAGCCGGTACACGTAGGCATGGTCGATGTCTCCGAGCTGCGCCACCTCACGCAACGAGAGGCCGCGTTCCTCCCGCAACGTTTGCAGCAATAGACCTAACGCGGACTGGGTCATCCATCCTCCTTGACACGGGCAAAACGACGGGTTAAAGTAGTGTTGTCTGAGTGGACAACAAGTCGCTATGGAAGCACTCGTAACACGAATTTCAGAGATTCACGCTTCTGGCAACGCTCGTTGTCCTCTCAGACAGCTAATATGGCACTTTGCCGGCTCAGGCGCAAGCCCGACCCTGCCCGGTGCTCCAAAGGAGTTGCAACATGGTTAAGACGGAATTGGAGTTCTTTCTTCACGGCCAGGGCTTGAAACCTAAGGTGATCTCGGCCGCAGCTGACGACACCATGCGCGAGGTCCTAGTTCGCGCCGGGATCATCAATGAAGGCCAGAACGAAATCCTGGTCTTCGTGGGCGAGTGCCAGGAAGCGCTCGCGGACCCGGACGAACTGGAGGACGGCGCCGACCAGCACTTGCCGGTTGATGCGAACCTCACGCTGGAGGTGCTCGGCATCGGACATCACCGCCACGTTCATTGCCACGCCTGCCGGCATGTCGCATCCGGGATCAATTTCGGCGGCAAGACCAAGCTGCACAAGTTCTCCCCGGCAACGACGGTGGGCGTGGTGACGCAGTGGGCGCGGCGTAAGTTCCGCCTCGATCCGGCGGCCGCCGCGGAATATGTGTTGCAGCTCTGTGGAACCACCGAGCAACCCCGGTCCGACAAGCACCTGGGCGAACTCCTCGAGCGCGGGACCTGCTCGCTCTGCTTCGACCTCGTCAAGGAGATCACGCCCCAGGGTTAAGCGACATGGAAAAGCCCGACCAGCGCCTGTTTGATGAAGACGTCTCTTCCGCCGAGTTCCGAAGCGGCGAGGCGAAAGGACTCTGGGGTTTGCCGTCGCCGGACTTGCTGCCTGACGCCCTGCAATGGCCGAAGCGTATCCTCTGGATTGCCGCTGCCCCGCGGCCAAAGTCGCCGGAACGGTTCTACATCACGCTGGATGCCGAAGGCTACCGGTCGGTGTCGCCGACTGGCACATTCTGGGATCCCGCCAGCAAGTCTCCGCTTGATCATGCCAGGCGACCGAAGGGCAAACCGGAGAGCCGCTTCGCAAAAGTGTTCCGGACCGACTGGAACGGCGGAACGGCTTTTTACCACCCCTACGACCGGGCCGCGGCCAAAGGCCATGACGCCTGGCCGAGGGAACAGCCGCATCTCATCTGGACCAGCAATCACACGATCGTGGACTACCTCGAAGAGTTCCACTCCTTGCTGATCAGTGGAGATTACCTTGGCGTGTGAACCGGAAATCGCCTCCATCCGCTTGCCCGTCCTGCTCTGGGCGCGGACGGTTTTTCAGTTGCAGCGGCGCAGCGCCGGGCGGCGCGAAAGCGGTGCCTTTCTTCTGGGACGCCAGCGCGGGCCGGCCGCGCAGGTAACGACCTTCGTCTGTTACGACGACCTTGATCCGAAGGCCTATCAGAATGGCGCCATCGCCTTCCATGCGCCCGGCTACGCAAAGCTTTGGGAACTCTGCCGGCGCAAGGAGCTCCAGGTCCTGGCAGACGTGCACACGCACCCCGGCTCCAGCGTCTACCAAAGCTCGATCGACCAGAAGAACCCGATGGTCCCCGTGGCTGGGCATACCGCTCTCATTCTTCCGCATTTTGGCCGCACGGCTTGGTGGTCGCTGAAGGGTATCGGCGTATACGAATATCTCGGTAATTTCAGGTGGAGCACGGGCGCAGCTGAATCAGATCGTATCAACCTGACCCTCTGGTGAAACGGCATGGATACCCCGGACGTTCGGTTCTCGCGCATATCCAAACTGTTCGTTGATCGCGATGAAGTCGCTCTGGATGCGGTTCTTGCGCAGCGCCAGGGCTACAGCATCACGCTCTCCTGTGGCGATGACGTCGGGCAGTCCTACACGTTGCAGCTCGCGATTCTGACGGCCGCCAATATCGCCGGCCGTTGTTTTCCCGGCGCTGTCCGCGTCGAGCTTTCACAACGACTGGCCGCCGCGCCGCTGCTGTTATGGCCGTCACTGAAGCAAACACTCGGACAAGCGCTCCTATCGCTTCTCGGGCCGCAGGCGCTGATGGGTGCTTGTCATTTCACAGCGCGGCGAACCGTGATCTTCGGGAACGCAAGCGACGACAACGGGAGCGCATTACGCCTCACCTTTGACGGCTGGATCGCGAAAGTCGGCCCAGTACGCGATTGCGGCCGCCTTCCGGAACGCGAATATTGCTCGCTTGTCGGCATTCTAGCAGCCGCGCTTGCGGTTTCAGAACTGTTTCTGGCCTTCGGCGAAATCAGCCTGGCCGCGACGCGCCGCACGGTCGCACTATCACTCTGGCGGCCGGATCTGGACGTTGTCGATCCTTCAGCGCTCGGCATCCCCATGGAGTTCCTGCCGCGCGATGTCTGGATGCTCGGCCTGGGCCATCTGGGCAATGCGTACCTCTGGTCATTGGCCACGCTGCCGTACCGCGACCCGGGCGAAACCAAGATCTTTCTGAACGATTTCGACGAAATCGAGCCTGACAACGTGGAGACCAGCGTGCTCTTCAACGAGAGGAATATAGGCCGTTACAAGACGCGCACCTGCGGCGCCTGGCTCGAGCAGCGCGGCTTCCGGACTCGGTTCGTCGAACGGCCGTTCGACGAACATTTTCGCTGCCGGCCGGACGAGCCCAAGCTGGCGTTCTGCGGCTTCGATTCCAATTCAGCGCGGCGGTATATCGCGACCGCCCGCTTTGACCGCGTCGTCGAGAGCGGCCTAGGCGGAAACGCCTCCGTCAACTGCTGGATCCCCTGCAAGGTGCTGTCGCTGGCAGTGGCGTCGAGGACTCGCGAGGTGATCTCGGCCAGCGCCGCGGTGGCTTGGCCCTCGTCTGCAAAGGCCTCCTTGAGGTAATTGGTCCGTTGCCGGCCACCGTCTTGCCTGGGGTCGTCATTTGCCGCCGGTAAATAGGCCGGGCTCACGACGTTCTCCAGCAGCATCGACAATAAGATAGCCTTCAGATAGTCGTTGAGGTCCTGCCGAGTCCGCTCTTTATCGGTCTGGTCGAACCGAAAGGGCAGGACATGAAATACCTCGACATTCGTCTTTCCCGAAACATCACGCAATATGCGGCCGAGCATCTGGAGAATTTCTGTGAGTGATCCGCGATGACCGATAATTACCTCGCGATCGGCCCACCGCCAATTGGCACCCTCCTTCAGCATCCCCAGGGCGATCACAACATCAATATGGGAGGCATCTGGTGCATGGTGGGCCGCGATAATTGCCTCGGTCTTTTTCGCGCGGTACTCTTCGTCGACCAGGTTCACGACATTGATCCATTTCTCGCCCCTCTTGACGCGCATGATTGGCTTGTCCGTGTCGGCCAGAATCGGCGTTTCGGTTCCGGCGATAGCCTTGAGTACGGCATTCACATCTTCCGCCTTGGTCCCGAGGGACGAAGAGCTATTAACGGCCGGGATGTATACAATCGTTTTGCCTATTTTCCGTTCAAACAGGTTCTTCAATGGATCAACGAACGAGCAGCCGGATATGACGAAGTCGTAAGAGAAGCCGCGGAGGAACCGGCAGGTCTGAAGATATCCGTCATAAGCCAAGTCGAATCGAGCGAATTCGGCACCATCCGGAATGATCGGCGTCCTGTCACCGCGGAAAAAGGTCGCAGTCGCAAGACCTAGTTGGATCAAGTCACGATGTTGTAGTGCGTATTTTACGAGCCCACCCAGTTTGTTATAGACTTCGACTTGCCGGTCCTCGCTGGTGCCGTGCTGTACGTGATGCCCTTCGTCGATTATGATCAGGACGTTCTTGAAGGCTGCCAGGTCCTTACTGAACGCCCGTACAAGCGTGGCATGAGTGCACAGGATAACCCGGTCCATCGCGTCCGTGGAGGTTGGCCCGGCCAGGAAACTGAGCAGACTGGCGGTGCTCCGCTGTGACTTCTCGCCGCACAGATCACAGTTTGGATCCACCTCCCAGTGGACGCGAGTGCCGTCGGGCATTTCAATCTTGTTGTGCCGGAAATCCCGCGACGATGATGCCCTGCGGAGCGGCAATGACGACCCTGAGATTCTTGTCCCGGCTCAATCGCTCGGCGGCAATCGTGCACAGCTCAAAGGTCTTACCAGCGGCCGTAGGGGCGTTCAGGATGAAGTTGCAATTGCCGGTGAGCTCCGCAGAACACTGAACCTGCCAGGGACGCTGCCTGAAAAAGCCGTCGGTCGTCTCGGTTGGTGACGTGGCCACCGCGGGTATCTCAATCCGCATCGCCGGTTGGTGAATCTTGCCGTCGCGGAGAGCCTTCTGGGCTTTGTCAGGGGCCCCATCCTGTTGATGAGTCTCCTCCTCCTCGACCGGCGCAGGCGGGATGCCTTCCGAGACCTCATCCTTGGTGATCTCTGGCTGCGCCTTCTCGTCGACGAGGCCCGGGATCGGTGCCAAACCTGCCGGAAAGGGCGAAGAAGTCCCATTGAAATACTGATATTGTGAATTCATACTAGAAACACCTACCGCGGCCGCAGGTGAAGACCGCGTGCCCACGCTCTGGCTTGTTCAAATGGCAGATATTTAGAGCTACGCCGGACGCGCACGCTGTTGAGCGTGGCGGCATTCCGAAAGTTCCGGAATAGCAGTTCGTAAAGCGGCCGTGGAATTCGTACGATATGTTTCATATGAGTGCTTTCTACTTAAACCTCTGAGTTCAACGTGCCGCCTACCGAGCGCTCGGGGACGGCATTATCTTCCGGGTCGATACACGGAAGGTCCAGATCGTCACCACCGTCGCCGTGTGGCATTTCCTCGGGATCGGCAGACGTTACATAGTCCGCCACCGTGAGGCCGATGCAGTGAGTGCTGCGGCAGTCCAGTGGATCGTTGTCGCACGCGAAGTCAGATGATACGGAATAGAAAAGGTGACCAGCCGCGCCACCGTATGACGCGTCAACATGATCGAAAACGAGAACGAAGAAGCGCAGGCCCGCATCGTAATGCTCGTCGATGACTGTCTGAAAGAAGTTCCACGGGATCCTGGTACATTTTCTCACCTCCGAGTGCCACGGTGTCGAACAGCAGACATGGACCGACGGGCCGTCTGTTAGAGTGCCGTCAGCGAGACCATTACGCCGGTTTCGGACAGCGGGTAGGGAGTCAACGATGGGGGGAGGTTCGGCTGGACGGCGACAAGGGCTTTGCCACGGCATCTGCACCGTCAGTCGTGCTTGCGTCGGCATGGCCCTTACAAAACGGTTAAATCTTCCGAGCCCTCTCTGACAGGTGTTCCTCGGCTTCCGCCAATCCAAATCCCGGCACGCGGCTTTCTAGCGTCAGAAATCTCACCGCGACAAGGCTGGTACGATATGTTTTCCTGATGCCTCGACACGCTGGTACCCTTCAGGTGAACAGAATCGTCTGCGGCGACGCGCTTGCCCTGATTCCCACGGTGCCGAATCGAAGCATCAACTTGGTCCTTACCTCACCGCCATACACCATGAAACGGAAGGAACAGTACGGCGGCATTCCAGAGAAGGAATACCCGGCCTGGATGGTCTCGGTGATGGCGGCATTGCGGCCCAAGTTGACCGCCAACGGCTCAATACTCTTGGTGATCCGTTCGCACGTCCAGGCTGGCGTAGTGAGCGATTACGTGTT
>Ga0116225_1001595_pt1 | contig 16157 bp, 13 predicted proteins | sample Sb_taG_8_FD_88968 | JGI IMG/M metagenome (GOLD analysis project Ga0116225, IMG submission 88968) | Peat soil microbial communities from Weissenstadt, Germany - Sb_50d_c_BC metaG | ecosystem: Environmental > Terrestrial > Soil > Wetlands > Peat | place: Germany: Weissenstadt | collected 2010-09-21 | reverse complement strand
GCTGTGATCGCCCGCGACCAGCTCCGTCACCGTGTTGCACAGGGCCTCGCCTCCGCCCAGCGAGACGTAATCTTCCACGATCGTCGCCTGGCTGTTTTCCTCCGCTACGATCAGGTTCCGCGGGTGACTCACCGTGGGTGAATCGTGCGCGGTGGAAATGAATAGCAACGAGATCGGCTCTTCGGCCACGACGCCCTTCGCGATGTGCACGTATCCGCCGTCTTCCAGGAATGCTGTGTTTAGCGCGCCGAAGGCATCGCGTTGGAGGTTGAGGTAGCGGCCCAGATGCAATTCGATTGCGCCGGGATTTCGCGCGATCGCGCCCCCGAGATTTCCAACCGTTACGCCCGGCGCTAGTTTGCCGGTCGAAGAAAGATTCGGCGCAAAGCGCCCATCCACGAAGACGAGACGGCAGCCAACATCTGGAATTCGAAACGGCTCGATGTCCTCGCGCGAGGGCAGGGAATGGCCATTGCGGACGAGGCGAAAAGGCGTCTGCGAGATCGCAGAGACATTTGTAAATCGCCAGTCTTCGTCGCGAAGCGTGGGGAAGCCGGTTTCGCTGAAGCGTGCGAACCCGTCCTGACGGAGCTTGCGCAGCCACGAAAGCTCGCGGCTCGCGGCAGACTTTTCAAATCCGCCGAAGCTCTGTTCGTAATTCTGCAATGATTGAGTTGCCGTGGCCACCTTGCTGTTCCCCATGTATTTCTTCAGGCCGGGCTGGCGCCGCGCGACGCGGAGTTGATATCGGCGTAGCCGCCTTCTTCGAGCTGCAATGCAAGCTCGGGGCCGCCCGACCGCACGATGCGCCCGTCGACGAGCACGTGGACGCGGTCCGGCACGATGTAATTGAGCAGGCGCTGATAGTGCGTCACGACGAGGATGGTGCGCTCGGGACTGCGCATCGCATTCACGCCCTGCGCCACAATCCGCAACGCATCGATGTCGAGCCCGGAATCCGTTTCGTCGAGAATGGCGAGCTTCGGTTCGAGCACCGCCATCTGCAGAATCTCGTTGCGCTTCTTCTCGCCGCCCGAAAAGGCTTCGTTCACGGAGCGGTTGAGGAGCTTATCGTCCATCTCCAGCAGCTTCAGCTTTTCGCGCAGCTTGGGAAGAAAATCCATCGCGTCCATTTCTTCCTGGCCGCGATACTTGCGAATCGCGTTGAGCGCCGAGCGCAGGAAGTACGCGTTGCTGATCCCCGGAATCTCGACGGGATACTGAAACGCAAGGAACAGCCCTTCGCACGCGGCTTCCTCCGGCTTCATCGCGAGCAGATCCTTGCCGTTAAACAGCACTTCACCGCCCGTGATTTCGTAGTTCTCGCGGCGCGCCAGCACTTGCGCGAGCGTGCTCTTGCCCGAGCCGTTCGGGCCCATGATCGAGTGAACTTCGCCCGCATTCAACGTCAGGTTGATCCCCTTGAGGATTTCGCGATCCTCGACCCTGACCTTCAGATTCTTGATCTCCAGCAAACTCATTCCGTTTGTCCTTTTTGAGCTTCCTGACGGCGGCCCGCTCAGTGTCGATTAGAACGCCGCTCCGTCTTTTGTTTTCAACCAGCTAGCGCGGTTTCTAATCGCCGCTGTGTCGATTAGAAATCGATCGCGCGCGCCCCTATCCGACGCTGCCTTCGAGGCTGACGCTGAGCAGTTTTTGCGCCTCGACGGCGAACTCCATCGGAAGTTCTCGAAACACGCGCTTGCAGAAGCCGTTGACGATCATCGAGACGGCGTCCTCGGCCTTCAGCCCGCGCTGGCGGAGATAGAAAAGCTGATCCTCGCCGATCTTCGACGTGGACGCTTCGTGCTCCATGTGCGCGGTCGAATTCTTGACTTCGATATACGGGAACGTGTGCGCGCCGCACTTATCGCCGATCAGCAGCGAATCGCACTGCGTGTAATTTCGCGCGCCGGTCGCGCCCTTCAGGATCGCCACCTGGCCACGATACGTATTCTGTCCGTGGCCGGCAGAGATGCCCTTGGACACGATGGTGCTGCGCGTGTTCTTGCCGATGTGGATCATTTTTGTGCCGGTGTCGGCCTGCTGATAGTTGTTGGTAAGCGCAACGGAGTAAAATTCGCCGACCGAATTGTCGCCTTGCAGGATGCAGCTGGGGTACTTCCAGGTGATCGCCGAACCGGTCTCGACCTGCGTCCAGGAAATTTTCGAGTTCTTGCCGCGACACGCGCCGCGCTTGGTGACGAAATTGTAGATTCCACCCTTGCCGTTCTTGTCGCCCGGATACCAATTCTGCACGGTCGAATACTTGATCTGCGCATTGTCGAGCGCGATCAATTCGACTACCGCCGCGTGGAGCTGGTTCTCGTCGCGGATCGGCGCCGTACATCCCTCAAGGTAGCTGACGGAAGCGCCTTCGTCCGCCACGATCAGCGTGCGTTCAAATTGTCCGGTCTCCGCAGCGTTAATGCGGAAGTACGTTGAAAGCTCCATTGGACACTTCACGCCCTTGGGCACGTATACGAACGACCCATCGGTGAAGACGGCCGCGTTGAGCGTCGCGAAAAAGTTGTCGGTGTAGGGAACCACGGAGCCGAGATACTTCTTCACCAGTTCGGGGTGCTTCTGAACGGCTTCCGAGAACGAGCAGAAAATGACTCCCGCCTCCGCGAGCTTTTCCTTGAACGTCGTCGCGACCGAGACGCTGTCGAACACCGCATCGACGGCCACACCCGCGAGCAACTTCTGCTCCGCGAGCGGAATGCCCAGCTTTTCGTAGGTCTTCAGGATCTCGGGATCAAGCTCGTCGAGACTCTTGAGGCTCGGCTTCTGCTTGGGCGCGGAGTAATAGGAAATCGCCTGATAGTCGATCGGGGGGTAATGAACGTTCGCCCATTTCGGCTCGGCCTGCGCCTTTTCGAGCGTTTCCCAGTGGCGAAACGCCTTGAGTCTCCACTCCAGCATGAATTCGGGTTCGCCCTTTTTGGTCGAAATGAGGCGGATGATCCCCTCATTGAGGCCCTTGGGCGCGCGGTCTTCGCCAATGTCGGTGACGAATCCCCACTTGTATTCCTGCTGAGCCAGCTCGCGGATCGCGTCCGAATTCGAACTCATTGAATTCTCCCGGATGCGATGCTGGGTACCACTCTGCCGCGCGCATCCTGAATGCTGGTCAGGCGAAGAGGGTGCATCAGGTCGGAAAGCATCACCTTTTCGAGCACGCCTCGGATGGCCTGATTGATGATCTGTTGATTGGTTTTAATGGGGCAGCACGGCTCGAGATTGCAGAGGCCCGTAACGTCCGTGCTGCACTCGGTGAGCGCCATCGGCCCTTCGAGAGCGGCGATCACTTCGAGCACGGAAATGTCGTGCGGCTCGCGCGCCAGGACGTAACCGCCCTTGGTCCCGCGATGCGAAATCAGCAGCCCGCTTTGCAAAAGCTCTTTCAGAAGCTTGCTGACGGTCGAAAGGGGCAGCTTCGATTCCTTCGCCAGGTCGCGCGCGGTGCGCAGGGGCGCACGCTCTCCACGGGCGATGCAAGTCATCAGGACCAGCCCGTAGTCTGTTAATTTGCCTAGCCTTACCATCCTAGAACTCCCCCGCGAGATACAGCACCAATCCAGTACGATATTGATTGTAGCAGCGCCAGTGGTGCGTTGCAAGATAGTTTCTTGCACGCGGACCGCGACCATCGCAAAGGCTGATGGCATGGAGTCCGAATTTGAATTTGCGGGTTGTAGTACCAGCTTTATAAAGTGAAGTATGAATATTCAGTCTGGATCGGGGGAAGACCGGGACATTCGCTTCCTGCACGAGCTGGGGGAGCGGATCGCGGCCGCCGATCCTCTCCACACGGTGCTGGCGCTTGCGGTTGATTTCGTCTCGGCCGTGGTGCGGTGCGATTCCTGTTTCATCTACGTCGCCGAAGGCCACGAGCTGATCCTGCGCGCATCGAAGAATCCGCACGCTGAAGTGGTGGACCGGCTGAAGCTGCGCGTGGGGCAGGGAATCACCGGCTGGGTGGCGGAACACAGAAAACCCGTGGCCATCGCACACGACGCCATGCTCGATCCGCGCTTCCAGTCGTTCAACGAACTGCCCGAGGATCGCTACGAGGCGTTTCTGTCGGTACCGATGCTGTGCCGCGACAAGCTTGTGGGAGTCATCAACGTGCAGCATCGCGAGCGGCACGCGCACAGCCAACACGAGATTCAACTGGTTTCGACGGTCGGTTTTCTGGTGGGACCCGAAATTGAAATGACGCGCGTCGAGGCCGAAAACACCAAGCTTTCCGAATTGCCCGAGGCGCGCAAGCTGGTGGCGAAGGCGCAGCAAGTCTTGCAACGGGATTTGCAGCTCAGCGAGGCGGACGCTTATTCAGCCCTGCAAACGCAGAGCCGGCAGAGCCACAAGTCGATCATGGAAGTCGCCGAAGCCGTCTTGCTCGCCGACGAAATCAAGCGCGCTCGAAGCTGACTGGGTTTTCTTTAAGGGACTTCCTGTACTCAACGGCCAGTCGGAGATGAAGGATTGCTCCCTGACGTCCACGAAGCTTGACGCAAAGCAGAACGACGAAGGCGGGTTGAAATAAACTGAATGGAGTCGATAGATTCAATGAATTGGACGATACCGACCCTGGCCCTGTATTTTGACATCTACTTGAATCGACGGAGTCGTTCCGTCGTTCATGACACGGAAGGCCGAGCCTGTGATGGCCCCAACCCACGGAGGGTCCGAATACTGTGAAAAAATACAAACTGGAATACATCTGGCTTGACGGCAGACAGCCCATTCCCGAGCTGCGCGGCAAAACTACGATCAAGGAGTTTGGGCATCCTCCCACGCTTGCCGATCTGCCCCTGTGGGGTTTTGACGGCAGTTCCACGATGCAGGCCGAAGGGCATAAGTCCGACTGCATACTGAAACCTGTGGCTCTGTATCCGGATGCCAGCCGCAAAGACGGCTATATCGTTCTCAGCGAAGTGATGCACCCGGACGGCACCCCGCACTCCACCAACGCACGCGCCACGATCGAGAACGACCCCGACCTGTGGATCGGTTTTGAACAGGAGTACTTCCTTTATAAAGACGGGCGCCCCCTCGGGTTCCCGGAAAGCGGTTACCCAAGTCCGCAGGGCCCTTACTACTGCGGTGTCGGCTACAAATACATGGGAAACGTCGCCAGACAAATTGTCGACGAGCATTTGGATCTCTGTCTCGCGGCTGGTATCAATCACGAAGGCATCAACGCCGAAGTGGCGAAGGGCCAATGGGAATTTCAGATTTTCGCCAAGGGCTCTGCCAAAGCCGCGGACGACACGTGGACCGCTCGCTACCTAATGGGGCGCCTGTGCGAGAAATACGAGGTGGATTTTGAATTGTATTGCAAGCCCATCAAAGGCGACTGGAACGGGTCGGGCATGCACACCAACTTCTCGACGAAATACATGCGCGAAGTAGGTGGCAAGGAATACTTTGAGGCCCTCATGGCGGCGTTCGAAAAGAATATCCCCGAGCACATCGCCGTGTACGGCCCGGACAATCATCTGCGCTTGACGGGTCTGCACGAAACGCAAGCCATCGACAAGTTCAGTTTCGGTCTCTCGGATCGCGGCGCTTCCATCCGGATGCCTGTGAACTTCATCAAGAACGGCTATAAGGGCTATCTGGAAGATCGGCGCCCGAACTCCCAGGGTGATCCCTACCAGATCGTCTCGCGCATCCTGAAGACGATCAATAGCGTCCCGAAGCCGGCGCCGCTAAAGGCAGTCAGCGCCGACTAGCCGAGTCACGAGTGCGGGCCGCTCAACCCTTGAGCGCCCGCAGTTCGCTGATTGAATTGGTGGGCCCGCAAGGATTCGAACCTTGGACCAACGGATTATGAGTCCGCTGCTCTAACCAGCTGAGCTACGGGCCCGCACCTTCTCGACATAGTACACCGAAAGGAATTCGCGGCGATGCTCTCTCTCCCAGCAAATATTTTCGCGTAATTTGGATTGCGCGCGGGCGAGCGCGTCGCGGACCAGAAGCGCACGCCATAACACCGGGCGAGATTTCCGGCCTGAGGCAGTCGCATGCTGCGGGTAAAGCTTCTCAACGCGTGCGCAAGGCATGCTGCCGCGTGAGCCGGGCGTTTTCAAACTGGGCGCCACCCCCGGCGAATGGCTCCGCCGCCCGACGGTTGAAAACTATCCCTTTCAGAGATAGCATCAGGCCGCATTATGCGAGGCGATGACGCCTTGCATTCGCACGATCCGCAGGAAGATGGACGCGACTAGGGGGAATGCATGCCGGGAACGCCGTATCCGAAAGAGCAGACGCATCGCATCGCTTACACGAAGCTTACGGAACAACAGATTGCAGACAAGCTGAGCAAGGTCGCTGTGAGCGGGCCGACGAGCGCCTCGCCCCTGTCCGACGTGCTCATCGGCAAGTCGATCCGGATCGTCACCGATAAAGGCCCGGCGCTGGCCTATACGTTCAGCCGGACCAACCGTCTTTCGGTGGCTGAGAACGGTGGCGGCGCGGTGGACGCGGGATACGGCGCGCTGACCCTGAGTAGCGTCGCCTTCTTCTCGCACATGATCCCCGGCACGCAGCGCGGCTACGCCGTGGTGATCGACCAGGGCACGAACCTGGCGACGGTGTTCGAACTGTGGTTCAGCGGCTACGAGGACAATCGCGAAGTCCAGCGCGAGATTTACTACGGCTACGTCGAGCAGCCGGGGCAGGAGGCTCCGAAGGCTCGCCACGTCACGACGAACCGCGTCGAGGGCAAGGGCTTCTACTGGAAGCAGGACACCGGAGCGGAGACGCTGGAGTTCTATCCCTCGGCGGCGTACTCGAACTTTGTCGAGCTGTCGCGGCTGGGCGGCGAACTCGGGTTCTGCGCGCCGTCCGACTACATCAAGATCAACGATGACTTCTACATCTACACGCGCACCGAATGCGAATTCTCGGGCACCTTCACGGCGTACGTGATGGACCTGAACCGCGTCGAACAGGTCGGCGTGCGGCTCGGCTTCGACTCCAACGACCAGCTGGAGTATTACGTCTTCCGCGGCAAGGGCGAGTGGTTGGGGCAGATCGCCCAGTTCGAAAAGTTCGGCGACGAGACCGGCTCGCCGGTTCCGGCGGCCGCTGCCGGCCAGACTCCGGCGAAAGGCGCTCGGCGCGTCTATCGGCCACTGCGAACGATGGCGAAGATGTCAAAAGCGGACGTCGACGCCGCAGTCGCGAAGAGGGCGTCGGCCTTCCCCGCCGCCACCACCGGTCCTGGCGCCCAGATGGGCGGCAATCGCGGCCCGTCGACCGGCTGGCTGGCCGGCAAGACATTCACCCTTCGCTACGACCACGCGCCGGCGATGGAATACCGCTTCGACGACGCCGAAACCCTGAACTGGCGCAAAGAAGGTGACAGCGGCTGGACCAAGGCCCGCTATCAGGCTTGGGAATCGACGCCCGGAGTGATCTTGTATGGCCACCTGCTGGATGGCGCGCCGAACCATGACGGGCACTCGATCGTCGTGGATTTCCACCAGGGCCTGGTGACGTGTTTCAACGGCTATCTGAACACTCCCTATTTCGCCAACGAGGCGGGCGTGAAGATATTGTTCGGCGTGATCGAGATGGAAGGCCTGATTCCGCCGAAGTATAACCGCCACCAATTCACGGATGAGATGGTCGGACGTGCGGTGAGCCAGAACTACGCACCCGGCCTGACGTCGATGCACCTGTACACGACGCCCCATTCGCTCTCGTGGATCATCTTCACCGATGCCGATGCAGGCGGGTTGGAGTGGAGCGGGCCGGCGGCCTACGTGAAGATCCGGGACGGCCTGTATTTCATGTACTGGCTGGAGGAGGCCTGTAACGGCACGCTAGGCACCATCCTGGTCAACTTGCACACGATGCGCGACGTGGGGGTCGGCTATAGCTGCGGTACAAACGGCCTGAGCATGAGCGCAGTCGGCGCACACGAGCGGCTCGCCGGCCGGTTCGACATCACACGCTTCTATCAGGTGAAGTCATGAGGAAGGGCGGCATGACCACGAGCACGGACACGACTTCCACGCGGCGCTCCTTTTTGAAGGGCGGCGCACTGCTGGCCGCGCCACTGGCCGCTGCGTTGCCCGCTGCGGTAGTGGCGGACGACAGGCTAAGGGCGCGCCTGGCGAAGCTCGAGAACGAGGCCGCAATCCGCGAGCTGCATCAGACCTGGCTGCGGCGGATCAACACCGGAGCAGGCGCCGCCGCCACGCCGCTGTTCGCTGATTCCGAAGGCGCCGCGTTCGACCAAGGTGTGCGCAGCATCGCGGCCGATCACGCCGGGCAACCGGACGCGATCGAGGTCGCCGCGGACGGCCAGAGCGCTGCCGGGCGGTTCCACTGCGCCGTGGAAATCGAAACCACGATCGCGCAGGACTGCACGCTGGCGCGGATGGCGCACGCGCAAGGCGGCGGCTTCGTCCGCCGGACGGAGCGCCGCGTGCTGAAAGTCGAATACGTGAAGGCCTCCGGCGCGTGGGCGATCGCGAAGGTCGAGTTCGCGTCGGTCTAAGTCTGTCGTCTGGCTTCCTGTCCCTAACCGAACAAGTCGCTTGGGAGCCGAGAAACCGCCAGTGAGAGATCACGGACGAGATCCCGGGCGGATGGTCGGCTACTCGGAGCTTATCGTCGGACCACGCGTGCGGTAGGCACGCTAATCAGGCACTGAGTCGGTAGGCTTCTGATAAAGCCTTTTGTAGACAGCACGCCACCCGCAAGAGCCGCGGGGTTACATGGAGTTGGGCATGCTCAGAAGATCCAGAACGAAGCGAGCTAGCGCGGCGACCGGGCGGACCGAACCGCAGTGGCAAGTTCCCGGAGCAATGGCAGAGTCTCATCCCATCCGATACAGGCGTCGGTAATGCTCTGTCCGTATACCAACGATTGCCCGGGGACCGGCTTCTGTGCACCAGCAACCAGATTGCTTTCCAGCATGACGCCGATGATGTGTCGGTCTCCCTTGGCGATTTGCCCTGCAACGTCGCGGCATACGAGGGCCTGCCTCGTATAGTCCTTATTGCTGTTGGCGTGGCTGCAATCGATCATCACGTGCGGCGGCAGCCCCGCATTCTCCAACTGCCTGCACGCCTGGGCGATGGAATCAGCTGTGTAGTTCACCGATTTTCTTCCACCGCGCAGGATCACGTGACAATCCGGGTTGCCGGTGGTCACAAAGATCGCCGATTGTCCGTGCTTCGTGTGGCCGAGAAAGGTGTGCGGCTGGGCAGCCGATACAACTGCCTCGATGGCGACCTGGACGTCCCCGGACGTGGCATTCTTGAATCCCACGGGACAAGAGAGGCCCGAGACAAGCTGCCGGTGGACCTGGCTCTCGGTCGTGCGGGCCCCGATTGCTCCCCAACTCACCAGGCCGGCCACGTATTGCGGGGATATCATGTCCAAGAACTCGGTTCCCGCGGGCACTCCCATTTCGGCCAAGTCCAGCAGGAGATGCCGGGCAAGTCTCAGACCTTCATTAATCTTGTACGACTGATCGAGAAAGGGATCGTTGAGCAACCCTTTCCAACCGACTGTGGTGCGCGGCTTTTCGAAGTAGACGCGCATGACAATGCACAGTCCCTTCGAAAGTTCGTCGATCGCACCCTTCAGCAGGCCTGCATACTCGCGCGCGGCCTTCGTGTCATGAATGGAACAGGGTCCGACGACTACCAGCAGGCGATGATCTTTGCCGGCGAGAATGTCGCAGATCTGATTGCGAGCATGGTAGATAGTCGAAGAAACCTTCTCTGTGGCGGGCAGTTCTTCCTCGAGAAAAACTGGAGGGAGAACTACTTTTGTCCACTTGATGCGAAGGTCATCTGTGCGATAGAACGCCGTCATCGTCAACTCCGGAGGCCGTGCCCGGAAGGAAGTGCTTAACAAGTCTAACTCGGAATTTCCGATTTCAACTTTATCTTTGCGCAAAACCTATGCCCGCCACATCGGTAAACATTGGGCGACTATTCGCGGGCAATCCAGATACAAGAGCTGCGTGAGGGCTAGGGCTCGGCTCGAACCAGGTGCGGGTATTCAGGAGTCCACTGCGTGGCAGCGATGCGATCATGCAACTCGTCACGTGATGTGGGTTGCGCAACGCCTGCGTGCTGCGCCTCGATGCCTACCTCAAGAGCGATCTTCCGCGCAATCGCCGGGAGATCCTTCAGCGAAGGAAGCAGACTAGCTTCAGAATCAGACAGCACGGGCGAGTTCTCGCCCAATGCGCGTCCGGCCGCCATCATCATCCGGTCCGTCACTCTCCGCGCTCCGGAGGCGATCAAACCCAGACCAACTGCCGGAAATACGTAGACGTTATTGCACTGGGCAATTGGAATCTTCCGGCCCGCAAAGTCTACCGGCGCGAATGGAGAACCTGTGGCAACGATTCCGCGGCCGTCGGTCCACCGCATCATGTCTTCTGGAACGGCCTCGCACCGGTCCGTCGGATTCGAGAGGGGGAAAATGATCGGCCTGTCAACCTTGCGCGTCATTTCTCGCACGATAGATTCGGTAAAGGCACCGCGGAGGGTTGACAGGCCGATCAAAATCGTCGCGTCGATATTGCGGATCACAGTTTCGAGATCGATAGTACCGGACGAAGGCCGCCGCCATTGCGCGAAGCGTTCCACTGGCTGGGCGTAGACGCGTTGCTCGGGAGCCAGGTCGGTTCGATCCGCGTGCAGGATGCCGCCCCGGTTGACAATCCAGAATCGCCTCCTAGCCTCTTCCTCAGACAGTCCGCTGTCCACAAGCGCCATGCGCAAATAGTCCGCCACGCCAATGCCGGCAGCGCCCGCTCCGTAAAAGACAATCTGCTGGTCCGTCAATCTTCTGCCTGATGCTTTGATTGCCCCAGTGAGTGCGCCGAAAACGACCGTCGCTGTCCCCTGAATATCGTCATTGAAGGTCAGCAGTTGATCGCGGTACCGATCGAGGAGTGGCCGCGCGTGGGGATTGGCGAAGTCCTCCCACTGCAGGCAGGTCCCAGGCAACTCCTGCTTCACGGCCTGGACGAAAAGGTCGACGAATTCGTAGTAGGCATCGCCGGTAATACGCTCGTGTCGCCAACCGAGGTACTCGGGTGCTTTCAGTCGGTCCTCGTTATTCGTTCCCACGTCAAGCACGACCGGCAAGGTTCGGGCCGGATGAATACCGCCGATCAACGAATAGAGAGAAAGCTTTCCAATGGGTATCCCCATGCCTCCCACGCCTTGATCGCCGATTCCCAGGATTCGCTCGCCATCCGTCACCACAATGACGTCGACATCCGGGTACGGCCGGTTCTGCAAGAGGCTGGGAATCGAGTCGCGAAGTGGGTAAGAGATGAAAAGGCCGCGTGGGCGGCGATAAATGCTGCTGAATTGCTGGCACCCCAGAGCAACCACCGGCGTGTAGACGATGGGCATCATTTCTTCAATATGGGCGTTCAGCAGTTTGTAAAACAAAATTTCGTTCGTATCCTGGAGCGCACGCAGGTAGATGTGGCGTTCGAGATCGTCCGTTTTGCGACGATAAGCTTCATACGCGCGTGATGTCTGCTCCTCCAGCGATTCGATCTGCGGTGGCAACAGGCCATGAAGACCGAATGAGGACCGCTCTTCGTCGGTGAAGGCGGTGCCTTTGTTGAAGATGGGTGTATCCAGAAGATGCGTACCACGAAGGCTCGTCCGAAGGGTGGGAACGCTCATAGCTCCTCAAGGGAAACAGTCCAGTCCGCCAAATGCTGAACGGAACGTCTCTAAGATACAAGAGCCCCGTCTCTTTGCCTCACGCTTTCTGCTGGTGAAAGACCGCTACTGCCCAATTAGTCGGATTGCCGAACATCTATTAGGGAAGCTGTGAAGAAACCTCTGCATTTCCGTCTTGCAAAATAAAAAGTCTGCCGTAAGCTCGCGGCATGAGCCAAGAAAATACCACCAGCAAACAGCCTTTAATCCGCTATGTGAACCGACAGCAGATGAGTTGGCGCGCCGTGGATGTGGAACACCTGATCGGCGAAGACCACCCGGCGAGAGCCATTTGGGCACTGGTAGGGCGGCTGAACCTGAGTGCCTTTTATCAAGCCATCGAAAGCAGCGTGGAAGAGGGCGGGCGGCCAGCATTCGATCCGCAACTGCTGATCAGTTTGTGGGTCTACGCCTATAGCCAAGGGATTGGTTCGGCACGGGAAGTGGCACGGCGGTGTGAGTACGATCCCGCGTTCCAGTGGCTGACGGGGTTAGCGGAAGTGAACTACCACACGTTGGCGGATTTCCGCGTGGAAAAGCAGCAGGAGCTGGATGAACTGTTCACCCAGGTGTTGACGGCGCTGAGCAAGGAAGGACTGATCACGCTAGAGCAACTGATGCAGGACGGCACGAAGACTAAGGCGCAGGCTAGCAGTAGGAGTTATCTCCAGGAGGAGACGATTCGCGAGCATCTGGAGCGAGCGCGACGGCGCGTAGCGGAGATGGGCGATCCCCGGAATGACGAGAGCAGTCCGAAGGCAAAGCAAGCCCAGGCCCGCGCGCGGCGCGAGCAACAAGAGCGGCTGGAAGGTGCGCTGGAAGAGTTAGAGAAGTGGCAGGCGCGCAAGAGCCCAGAAAAGGCCAAGAAGGAGATACGGGTAAGCACCAGCGATCCGCAAGCGCGGGTGATGAAGCATCCTGATCAGGGATTCGCGCTCAGCTACAACGCGCAGATTTCTACCGATGCAGCGCAGGGACTGATTGTGGGAGTGACGGTGACCCAGGAGGCCAACGACATGGCACAGTTATTGCCAGCGGTGGACCGCGTGGAACAGCGACTGAAGAAAAAGCCTCAACAGATGGTGGCCGACAGCGGTTACACGACGCGAGAGAGTATCGAGAAGATGGCTGGACGAGAGGTCGATTTTCTGGGGACCATGCGACACGAAGATGTGCCGCGTGGAGCCAACCTGAAGAACCGGTTTCCACCGAGCGCATTTCTCTATCAGCCGGAGAGGAACCGCTGTGTTTGCCCGGAGGGCAAAGTCCTGCTTCCGCAGGCACGGCGCAAGGTGGGAGCAGGGATGACCTATCACATTTACGAAGCCCGGTTTGAGGATTGTCGAAGCTGCCCACGCAAACCGGAGTGTTGCCCGGACAACAAGAAGAACGGCCGTTCCGTAGCGCAACTGGAAGAAAGCCCAGTGGTGATCGCATTTCGCAAGAAGATGGCGGGTGAAGAAGCCCGCAAACAATATCGTCGTCGGGGAAGAATCGTGGAGTTTTGTCACGCGTGGATCAAGAGCAAGCTGGGGCTGCGGCAGTTCCATGTGCGGGGCCTGGCAAAGGTGCAAATGGAAATGCTGTGGGCTTGCCTCACCTACAACCTGCAGTTTTGGATCCGCCTGAGAAGGCTCAGCACCACACCGGCAGTCACCTGAGAGAATAAGAGAACAGCGAAGAGGGCCGAGACACTCTTTCGCGGTAGCAAGTCACCAATCCGGGAAACCCGCACTCAATTCACAGTCACATTCTCAAATGGGGTTTCTTCACAGCTTCGATAGGCGATTTCGAAGGAAGGTCCCTGGAGCGTGCCGGCCGGCAACAACGATTGCTGAATCTCGCGGGCTTCGATGCTTTCGAGTTCGGTGATGGGCCCACCGGGACGCATCTCGATTGTCGACTGCTGGCCCATCTCAATATTCTCTATCGGTTCGGTTGTGAAAAGGGTGAGTGAGGCTTAATGGTTATCTTCCGCGGTCCCGAAGTGCCTGTGTTTTCAATTCAGCGGGACCTGCAATCTCGAGCGGGAACCTCGCGCGCCTCGACTAGCGGGCCGCGCGAACGCCAGCCAGCGCTGCTTCCGCAGCCTCCAGGCGGCGCGCGTAGAGAGGGAATTGCGCGGCGAACGCGGCGACTTCTCCGCGCACGCGCTGTTCGGTTGCGGTGTCGCCGAGATGGTCCAGCACCTCGGCGATCCAGCCCGCGATCTTCTCCATCTCGGGCTCGCGCATGCCGCGCGTGGTGACTGCCGGAGTGCCCATGCGAATGCCGCCTGCCTTCAGGGGTGGCAGCGGGTCGAACGGAATGGAATTCTTGTTTACGGTGATGCCGGAGCGGTCCAGCGCCGGCTGCGCCACGCTGCCTGTCAACCCGCGGCAGTTGACGTCCACCAGGAACAGGTGAGTGTCCGTGCCGCCGCTGACGATGCGGAAGCCGCGCTTGGCGACCGCCGCCGCGAGCGCCTTGGCGTTGGCGACCACCTGGCGCTGGTATTCCGCGAATCCCGGCTCGGCGGCTTCTTTCAAGCAGACCGCCTTGGCCGCGATGGTGTGCATCAGCGGGCCGCCCTGAATGCCTGGGAACGTGGAGCGGTCAAGATCCTTGGCGTACTTTTCGCGGCAGAGAATCAGGCCGCCGCGAGGGCCGCGCAGCGTCTTGTGTGTGGTCGTCGCGACGAAATCGGCATGCGGCACGGGACTCGGATGCACGCCGGTGGCGATGAGTCCTGCGATGTGCGCCATGTCCACGAACAGCAGCGCGCCCACCGATTGCGCGATCTGGGCCATGCGCGGAAAATCGAAAATGCGCGAATAAGCGCTCGCTCCCACGACAATCATTTTGGGCCTGTGCTCGCGCGCCAGGCGGTCGAGCTCGTCGTGATCGATCGTTTCGGTTTCCTTGGCGACGCCGTAGGGCACGAAGTTGTACGTCTTGCCGGAAAAATTGAGCGGATGGCCGTGCGTGAGGTGGCCGCCGTGCGCGAGGTTCATTCCCAGGACGGTGTCGCCGGGCTGGAGCACGGTCAAATAGACGGCGATGTTGGCCTGCGTGCCGGAGTGCGGCTGCACGTTGGCGTGCTCGGCGCCGAAAAGCGCCTTGGCGCGGTCAATGGCGAGCTGCTCGGCCTGATCCACGAATTCGCAGCCGCCGTAATAGCGCTTGCCCGGATAGCCTTCGGCATATTTGTTCGTCAGGACGGAGCCCATCGTTTCCATCACCGCTTCGGAAACGAAATTCTCGGAGGGGATCAGCTCGAGGCCGGTCGCCTGCCGCCGGACTTCGTTGTGGAGGACAGCGGCGATCTCCGGATCGGTTTCTTCCAGCGAGCGGCTCATCCTGCGCAGGTCTGGCGTTTCCTGGGCCATACGTGCGCCCATCTTAGCAAAAGCGGCGACGGCTGGCGAGCGGCGTGTAGCCACGATGGAAGCCCCTTTGAGTCAGAGGGCAGGCGAACGAGAGAAATCATGCCACCAGAAACAAAAAGGCCTGCCCGATGCCGCGTTTCCGGCGCCGGGCAGGCCTTCGTTTAGAGCGTTTGTTAGAAGCTGTACTTCAGTCCAAATTGCATGATGCGCCCCGGGACCGCGCTCGACGTGATTACTCCAAAGTTGGCCCCGCCGAAAGCGTTGCCGGGTTCATTGAACTGTGCGTGATTGAACAGGTTGAAGAATTCCGCGCGGAACTGAAGCGTGGCGCCCTCTCGCAACCCTCCTACGGTCGTGTTCTTAATGATCGCCGCATCAAAATTGAGCTGCGTGCAGCAACTCATTATTCCGACACCAGAATCGCCGAAGCCGGTGCCGCACCCGACGAACTGAGGGTTGGCTCCCGTGCAGGCACCGGTGTACGGGCCGGCAATCGAACTCGGAGTCCCGCCAAACAAGGGCGCTGTGGTGAACGCGCCCGCATTGATGATCGATTGATTTTTTTCCACGAGAGTCAGCATGTTACCCGGAGCATGGAGGCTCACGCCCGACTTGCAATTGCCGGTGACAGCGTTGCAACCGACTGGTGTGGAAAGTTCGGCTCGGTCCACTGGGCCGGTGGCCGGGAGAGACGCGCCGTACAAAAGGGTCGCCTCGTTGCCATTGGCTCCGTTCGTAATGCTGAAAGGTAGGCCGTCTTGAATCGTGGTCACGCCGGAAACGCCCCACCCGCCCAAAGCCTTCTCTTTCCACCCCTCGCTCTTGTAGGGAATCTGGTAGCTGTAGCTCACCACAAAGCGGTTGGGGCGATTGAACGCCGCCGGCCCGTACTGCTGCCGGTCATTCAAGGGGTCGTTGGAGGATGCGCTGCCGGAAAGCACGTTGCCGGGCGTGGCAATGCCGGCCCCGGCTGCGCTGGCGTTGATATCGGTGATGAGTTTGCTCCAAGTGTACGAAGCCTGAAGGGTCAGGCCGTGGGAGAACTGGTGCTTGAGTT
>Ga0116225_1001594_pt1 | contig 16164 bp, 14 predicted proteins | sample Sb_taG_8_FD_88968 | JGI IMG/M metagenome (GOLD analysis project Ga0116225, IMG submission 88968) | Peat soil microbial communities from Weissenstadt, Germany - Sb_50d_c_BC metaG | ecosystem: Environmental > Terrestrial > Soil > Wetlands > Peat | place: Germany: Weissenstadt | collected 2010-09-21 | reverse complement strand
GTAGCGCAACTGCACGACGAGCAGATTGCCCGCGATCGTGGGATTCGGCAGCGGGCAGTGGTACTGCGTAACTTGATCGCTGGTCTGGTTCTGGTCGTTCGAGAGCGGGCAGCCCGCGCCATTTCCTGCATAGCCGGGAGTGCCACCGCCGCCGCTTTGATTCGCAACCGTAATAGAAACACCGGCGGAGGTGGTCTTGTTGCCGGAGGTGTCTGTGGCGACGGCCGTCAGCGTGTGGTTCGCATTGGTCAAAGTCGTCGTATCGAGCGAGAAATTGTAGGGTGAAGTTGTATCGGCTGCGCCGGAATTCGCTCCATCGACCTGCAATTGCACGCTGGCCACCGCGATGTTGTCCGCCGCCGTCGCCGTGACGGTGATCGTGCCGCTTTCCGTCGAACCGGATGTTGGAGAAGTGATGGAGACCGTGGGCGGAGTTGTGTCGGCGTTGACGGTCAGTGTCGCTGTGCCGCTGGAAATGTTCCCCGCGGAATTGGAGACGCTGACTACGAAGGTCGCGCCGTTGTCGGACGTCTTGGTTGCCGGAGTTGTGTAGCTTGACGATGTGGCGCCGCTTATGTTCGCGCGATTCCTCTGCCACTGATAGCTCAAGGGCGATGTGCCCGCAGCCGTGACGGAGAAACTGGCGGTCTGGCCCGCCGTTACCGTCATGCTCGCCGGCTGCGTGGTGATGCTCGGCGCCACGGGCGGAGTGGTCACTGAAGGCGACGACCCGCCACAGCGGCCCATGATCAAGACGAGCGCGACGATTGCTAATGTCAGGCCTACATTCCGGCTCTTCACGCTCATTTCGAGTCTCCCGCTGATGACTACCCTCGATTATAGGCGCAATGCAAGTAAACACAGAGGCGTCGTGAGGCGACAAGGGACCGCCCAAGCGAGGCGTCGAAGCGTTAAAGGCGTGGCCGAAGGCGATTCCGGAGTTTTACCAGAGGACAGACCCATCGCTTGAATGTGTGTCGGAGCACCGGTGAGTTCGCAGCCGGGTGCGTTTGGATTGTGGCTGAGCTGGGTTATGACCGCTTGCGATTGAGGCGGCACTGCGCCTGGGTGGCGCGTTGTTTGCCGCAGGCGAGCGCCATGGTCTCGAAGACGCGTTCGTGGCGGACCTCGGGCTTCTTGTAAGGCCGCTTGCCGCGCACCTTTTCGGCGCCGGCTTCCTGCGTGTCGTTTTGCAATGGACCACGTTTTGTCATATCAGCCCAACCCAGATCGTGGAGTTTCACCGCGCGCCTTTGCCGCCGCGCAAATCCAAATCAATTCAAATTCGCCTGCGTCAACTTAACGGCGCAGCCTCCGTTGGGCGGAGAGCCTATGCCACACGCCTGATTCGCGAGCGTTATGTAGTAGATGCTGGAAGCCTGCCCGGTGGTTCCGCTCGGAACGGTATTGTCGATCACAATTCCGCTGGTCCCACCCGTTGCGGGCGCTGCGACGGCTATTCCTGATGGAAAGCCGGAAGTGACGTTGAACGACATAACGCAACCGCCCCCGCCGCAAGATGCTGGAGCACCATTGTTCTGGACGCTGAAGAACATCAGGTCGGTCGAGTTATTTGAGTTGAAGATCTCCGTGCCCGGAGAGCACGTCGGATTCGTGAGATTGGCCGATAGGTCCAAGGCGTTCCCGTCGGTCGAGTTTTTCATGGTTCCAGCATTGTTGAATCCGATGCGATAGAGCACGGCGCCGTTTGCAGTACCGGAGCTGTTTCCTACGCCACAGACGTAGAGGAACCCGAGACTCGGATTCGCTCCTTCGAGATAGTTGTTATCGAATGTGCCGGAATAAAGAGGATTGTGGGCTGTAGGTCCAACGAACGCCTCGACTTCACCGGCCAGCGTCGTGGGCGCCTGAAAAACGCCGGCGCGAGGGATTGCGTCTCCGTTCGTGCCTACGAATACGAAAACTGTGTTATTCGTCGAATCCACAATCGGCCCGTCGTTGATCGGGACAGTGCTGCTGCCGGTGTTGATGAGCTTGGCCCCGACACAAGGTGGCACCCCGGAAACGCAAGTCCCGACGGTGCTGCCGGTTTCTCGCACGAACCTCAGGCGTCCGTTGGAACCACCCGCGTAGATGTTATTCGACGAAGAGTCGTACACCGGACTCGTCATGGCGACGCCGGCCGCGAATAGGGCAATGGGCCATCCGGCCGAAGTCACTTCTGCGGGCGTTCCCTGGAAGACGCCGGTAAACTTGTGCATACGTCCGATGTTGTCTCCCACGTATAGAGTATCCGTATCGTAGTCCACGAACGGTGCGGAGCCGGTATCTTCACGAGCACCACTGAATGTCAAACTGAGCAAGCAGGACCCGGCCCCAGCTTTACAAGTCGCGTACGCCGCACCCGTTACTGACGCCGTTCCTACCGCCGCTGGCGCTGCAATCGTGCCTTGGCCCGAGACCGGCCGCAAAATATGCAGCGCGGCCGTTCCGCCCCCACCCTCGACATAGGCGATCTGCGTTCCATCGAAGGAAAGGACGGGCGACGTCGAGGTCGTGCCGCCATTCGTCCTCGTGTGATATGCAAACATTACGGTCGGGCCTGTGCATGCGCCGCCCGTACCGGCATAAAGATTGTTAAATCCCACGATACTCAGCGCCGCCGCGCCGGCCAGCTTGGTTGTGAACACGACATAGTCTGAGCTACAACTGGCGCTGTTCACATCGAACGAGAACTTTGCGGGAAAGGCATTGGCGTTCATCGAAGCGCCCGCACCGAGAGAAACGCTCCAATCACCGCGGGATCCCTTCTGGACGTCGCCACTGATTCCGCCGCCCGCAAACGCCTGAGGCCCGGCCGCCGTCGCATCGTTCGCAGGCGCTCCGCCGGGCAAAGATGGATGCACGTGCCGCCGCACCCATTGCTGCACATAGCGGGGATCACGCTGCACGCGGAGGGCTTGCTCGAAAGTCTGCGGCGTGGAGAAGACGACGTGCCGGTGGGTCCAGTCGGTTACCAGGGAAATTCTGACGTGATCCGATGCGCGCCCCGAGAGTCCGACGGCCACGGCCAGAATCGCCAAAGTAGCTACAGCAAAGCGCCCAAGCTTCGCCTGTTTCTCATTCATGTCGCAAGCTCCCAAGCCGCGCGATACGCGCGCCTTACCCCCAGTATGGTCTCTAAAGATAGCCTGCCTGCGTAATGAGATGCTGCCCGGCGCCGAAGCGATTGGTGTGAACTTGCGTTCTTTGCTTGGTTTCCCAAGCAGAACTCGGGGAGGTAATTCTACCCGCCGAATTCAGAACGGGGCCGGCGAGTTGCTGCGCGCTTATTCCGTCGCGTGCCGCGAGTGGCGCGGCTTTTCCGAGGGTTTGCGGTTTCGGGTGCCCCGAAATCCACGGAGTCACTGACGCTGCGCGGTTGACGATGGCGGTGGTGTTATTCGTCGCTGCACAAACATTATTTCGATCGGAAAAAAAATGGCAGGGAAAACGGCGTGCCACACTCCTCTCCCATTTAGAACTGGAGGGCGCGCGAGAAACGGCTTTGCGTGAGCTCATGACAGAACCATGGCAGCGGCGAGCAGAATTCCGAATAAGACGCCCTGCCTCATCTCTGACCAGCCTAGACTATTCACTTGCAATGGCTTCTGTCCAGCGAAAAACCAATAAAACCCGCGGGTCAGGACAGGAATGAAAGCGAGCATTACTAGAGCTGGCATCAACCGCCAGTGAGCGGCGGCACCCAGAACGGGGAGCAGTAGTATTTGGCCTAGAAGAAATCCTCGTCCCCGGCGGAGCTTTTCGCCGAGAGTTGCGGCGCGGGCCGCATGGAGACGCAGTTGCACGAAATGAATCTGGTCGCCCGCGAAGATCCAGTTGGCGGACCACAACACCCATGCGCGAGCATCCAGGCGTCCGGTGGCTACGTAATAGGCGGCCGGCGCGGTACACGTGAGACCGATTGCTCCCAGCATTTGCGCCGTCATGCGCAGGTTGCGGTTTAGTTTTATCAGCAGCGTCTGAGCAATGAATGCGAGCGCTGCGAATCCGCCAAGAAGCAGCAGACCGTGGTTTCGTCCATGCCAGAACAACGCTGCCAAACAACCGGCCGAAACTGCGCCCAGTCCAATGGACACCAGGAGCGAAGTGCGACGCTCTGCGGATGTGTGCGCGCTGAGGGGAGTTGTGCCCAGCAGACTTTCGACGGGCGTGCGAAGCCAGAATAAGGCAAGCGCGGCTACCGTGAACAGAATCAGCGGCCATGCGCGCTCCGTCGATGCCATTCCGACTGCCGCGCCGGAAAATAGTGGGACGAGCAGCAAACCCCAAGCGCCGTGCTCGCGTGGGATTACCAGGGCTCGAGCGCGTGGCTGCTGGAGAGAACGGACGCTCAAAGACTTATCCGCAGTGGCAGGCGATCTCATGCGAGCAGCATCCTACCACCGCCGAATCTCGCTCCGGGATGCCGGAAAAACTCAAGGCAAAACCGGGACGGTGGTGAACCCCGGCCCCTACCACGAAATCCCGCCGGCAAATCCGGCGCATGAGGCACTCGGAGAGGAGCTGTAGGGAAGCGGGGGAGACCAGCGGGATAGAACGCGCGGCAAAGTCAAAGGCGTGGCCGAAGACCCTACCCTTCCCATGCAACAAAACGGGGAAGGATGGGGCACCGACACTGCAAGACTTCGGAAAATGTGCGCCACCCGCGCACACCTCACTTCAGCGCGGGCGGTGCTCATTAAGACTATTCTCGCCGAGGATATCAGCGAGAATCCATGCTGCTCCGGCAATCGCGAAGGTCTCTGCGTTTTCGCTCCAATTCGTATGACTTTGGAGATCCGAAAGAACCAACGGCACCCACACGATCAGTCCAAAGATAACGAGCATCATTGTTAGTAGGCGAGCCGCGAGAAGCGCCAGTCGATTGGCAAGAAGAGTCACAGCCGCGAGTGCGAAAAATACAGTCGTCGCGATCGCCCAAAACATCTGACTTGGCGGAAGCCACTTGGGAACAAGCTGGGCCGTAGCCTCAAGATAAAATGCCTGTTCAAGAGTAAAGGAAGCAGCACAGATGCCCAGAAGAATTCGGCCGATGCGATTAATCGTTTCCCGCGACCATGCCGATGACAAGCGCGCATAAACGATCGCCGCTCCGGTCAAGAGAGAGAACTGCTCGAAGAAGTTGCCCCAGCTATTGTAGATCTGCGGAGAGGCGACGATTTCAGGCACGCACAGTGACGCGAAGAAAAGATAAACTGCACCAAGGACGAGTGCGCCCGTTTTCGCGGTGCGATGGAACTGAAGCGCAGCGCCGCCGAAGATCTGGGCAGCAGCGGCAGCGTAGACAATGTGACGCAGTTGATGAAAGTCGTTGTAGTCGTGCCAGACCAGGGTGATCAGGCCAGAGGCCAAAGCCGCCACTCCGAACACATGACGGCCGAGGTTTGAGCGAGGCGTTGATACGGTCATTTGTATTCAAACTCGCTCACGCAGAAGTGTCACGCCACAGCGCTGGAGCGTGAAACAGCCACTCGATCTTGAAGCGTCGCGGAAGCCTCGTTCTTGATTGTTCGCGTAGCCCTCTGATCAGCCCAAGATTTTCGTCCGGGTGGAGTGAGAGGGGTTTACGAATAGCGGCCGAGCGCCGCGTTGACACTTGTCATCATCTCGCCTTCTTAGTTGCCGTGGCAGCCAATTCTCCGTCATTAAAGCTTCCGACTATCTACCACAAGTCCATGATCCGGTGAGATCGAACCTCAATGAGCGTCCGCGAGATCAGCCGTCCCGTCCGACCACTTGGCCACCGGAATCATAAATATGGTCAGCCGGTCCTGAGCGTCTTCAGATGCCAGAATCGGGGAGCTTGGCAGATTTGCGCCCCAAGTTTGAGCGTCGGTTTGCGGAACGAAAAACATCAAGTGCGGACGCCAGTGCCCGTTCCCATCACCCAAGTTCGCATCCTTCGACAGCATGTAGGACATCGCGCCGGGTTCCAGAGCGGGCAATTCCTTCTTATCGAAAGCGGCTTTGAGACTGTCAAACATTTGAACTCTCGATTGTCCCGCTAGCACCAACTCGGTTTTCTTGATTGCGAGTGGAAGGTAGGTTCGTACTGCTGGCCCGTTGAGGCAGATCGGACCACGCAGCTTGGGATTCCAGAAGTCAGGAGAGTCGATTCCGGAGGCCCACCCTCGTTCCACGATACATACGAAACTGTTCGTACCTTTGACTGCGGTTTCGTAACCGTGCTTTCCGAGCACCATAACTCCGGCATCGCGTGCGATGGATTCCGGAGCCGCGCTCCGCGCCAGGGCTATCTCGGCATCCCGATTCATCAGGTATTGCTCAAGCGGCGCCATGCTAGGGTACGGTGCTTTGGTGTCCTGGGCTTGCACCGGCCACGCGGCGCTCAACACGACGGCCAACACGATGACTGGCAATGCGATTGTCCTGACTAAATCTCGCTTAATTGATTTCTCCCGGGACATCGGATTCTCCTTGTGATGCGAAGCGGTGCGGCCAGCTTTTTTCTTCCTGGCCGCTTGGCAAGATACGTTGATATCAATATAATCTAGCTATGTCAATGCTTACAAAGCCTTCATTTGAGACCACCCTTCAGGTCCGCGACTCTTGCCTCTGTCTGCATGTTCAGCGAGCTGCAAGAGCGCTGGCGCGACGCTTTGATGATGTGCTGCGCCCACTGGGCCTGACGAATGGGCAATTCTCGCTAATGATGTCCCTGAACCGGCCGGAACCACCAGGTATGGCGGCAGTTGCGTCCGTGCTCGCGATGGATCGGACCACGCTCACAGCCGCTCTCAAGCCGTTGCAGCGGCGCGGTCTGGTCAAGGTCGCAGCTGACGCGAAGGACCGACGCAGCCGTCTCTTGGGGCTAACGGCAAAAGGGCGAAGCTTGCTTGTCCGCGCCGTTCCAGTCTGGCAGCGCACGCATCTCGAAATCGAAGGCCTCCTTCATGACGGCGAGCCCGACCGCCTCCGGAAGAACTTGCGCGCGCTGTCCTAATCCTTTCAACAGGCCGCGAATCATTCTCTGTTCGATTTGCTTCAGGGTGGTGGCGACTCGGAAGTAATGGCCTAAGTTTTGATAAACGCGCAAACCGGACGAGTGGCTTCGGATGTTCGATAATCCGAGTTATCGAAAGTTGGGAAAGCGGCGATTCATTCCTGGCGCAGCGCGCGCATCGGATCTGTGCGGGTTGCGCGCCAGGCAGGGAGGAAGCAGGCGGCGAGCGTGGCGAGCAGCATTACGACAAACGCGAAGGCGAATGCTAGCGGGTCGCGCGGGCTTACGCGATACAGATAATTGCCGAGTAGGCGCGTCAATCCCAGAGCTGCGGCTGCGCCTAATACTACACCTCCGAGCGTCAACGCTAGACCCTTCGAGATTACCAGCCGCACGAGATCGGATGCGCGGGCGCCGAGGGCCATGCGCAAACCGAGTTCGCGGGTGCTTTGCGAGACGGCGTAAGACATCACGCCGTAGAGGCCAACGGCCGCGAGGAGCAAGGCCAGAGCGCCGAGGACGCCGAGCAGCGTTACGGCAGCTTTTTGCGCCGATGTCGAGCGGTCCACTTGCTCTTGCAGCGTGATGACTTCGTAGAGCGCCAGATTGGCGTCGAGCGCGTGAATCTCGCGGCCGAGCGTGATGGCAATTTCTTGCGGCGCGAGCGGCGTGCGGATAATCAGGCTTGCGCCGATGGCAAAATTCTGCCGGCCGGGAACGTAGAAGAACGGTTTTGGTAGCTCGCGCATGCTTTGATATTTGGAGTTTTTGGCGACGCCTACGACGGTCCTCCAGCGTCCTTTGACTTGCAGGCGCTCGCCGATTGGGTTGTTGCCCTTCCAGAACTGCGCGGCCATGGTTTCGTTGACGATGGCGACGAGGGTGGCGGATTCGTCGTCGGCACGGGTGAATTCGCGGCCGGAGACTAGCGGAATGCCCATGGTCGCGAGATAGCCGGGGCCGACTTCGTTGTACTCGACTGTGGGTTCTTCTTCCGGAGGGACGTTGTAGGCGTCAACTGCGATGGGGCTGGAAGAATAACTGCCGTAGCTTAGCGGCGCGAGGCGCGCGAAGGCGGCGGACTCGACGCCGGGAAGCGCGAGAACGCGGTCGAGCAATTCGTCTTGAAATGTTTTGGCTTGCTGAATGTTGTAGCCTGCGGAGACCAGATCTACGGCGGTGGTCAGCACTCGATGTGTGGTGAAGCCGGGGCTGGTGCTGCGGATTTTATCGAGACTTTTTATTACCAGGCCCGCTCCCACCAGCAGAACGAAACTCAGGGATACTTGCACGACGACCAGGCTGGAGCGCGCCCAGGATTTTCCGTGGCCGCCAACTACGCCTCCCATTTCTGTTTTGATGGCTGCGGCCAAGTCCAGCTTGCTGGTTTGGATTGCCGGAACCACGCCGAGCACCAGCGTCGCGAGAAGGCAGACGGCTGAGGTGAGGGCCAGCACGCGCCAATCGAGATCTCCGGGCAAGTACATCGAGACACCGCCGCGTGCCGGAAAAAGCAGAACGAGGGCGTGGCGGCACCAATGCGCGACTAGCAGCCCGCCGATCGCGCCGAGTAGGGACAAGAGCAATCCTTCGGTGAGCAGTTGTTTCAGCAATCGCCCGCGTCCTGCTCCCAAAGCGGCGCGGACGCTCATCTCATGGCGCCTGGCGAAGGAACGAACGAGCAGCAGGTTGCCGACGTTGGCGCAGGCGATTAACAGCACGCAGACTACGACGGCTAGCATGATTCCCAGAGTCGGCAGCAGCGTGCCGGCGTTGTTGAACGGCGTTTCCCAGAGCGGCCAGAGGCGGACGGTGCGTCCGCGGTTCGTCAGCGGATAATCGTGCTCGAGGCGGGCGGCTAGCGCGGAGATTTCTTGTTGGGCCTGCTGCGGAGTGATGCCCGGCTTCAGACGCGCATAGGATTCGATCCAGCGCGCATTGCGATCTTCTAGTTTGTATCCGCCGCTCTCGAAGATTTCTTCCATGGAGGCGGGCACCCAGAACTGCATGGCCCAGCCCACGAACGTTCCGTAGAACTCTTGCGGGGCGACGCCGACGATGGTGTGCGTTACGCCATTGAGGCGCTGCGTTTTGCCGATGATTTGCGGATCGCCTTTGAAGCGGCCCTGCCAGAGCTGGTAGCTGATCACTGTTACCGGATGCGCGCTGCTGCCGGCATCTTCGCCGGGCAAAAATCCGCGGCCGAGGATGGGTCGCACGCCGATGGCATCAAAATAATTGGCGGAAACTATGCTGCCCAAAGTTCGTTCGGCGCGCTCCCCGATGCTGAGCGTGGTGCCGGTGATTTTGCTGACGAAAAACGTATCGAACAGCGTGCTGTTCCTTTGTAGATCGAGGTAGTCGGGCCAAGAGAGCAACGTGATTCCGGTTTCGCCGCGCGAGATTCCCGAGAGCGCCATCAAGCGCTCTTGATGAGCGACCGCCGGGTAAGGGCGGAAGAGGATGCCTTCGACCCAGCTAAAGAGCGCGGCGTTGGCGCCGATGCCGAGGGTGAGACAGAGAATGGCGAGGATAGAAAAACCGGGGCTGCGCCAGAGCATGCGCAAGCCGACGCGCAAGTCCATGAGCAAATGTTCGAGCCACTGAAATTGCCAGGCCTCGCGAGAATCTTCGCGTGCCAGTTGCACTGAGCCGAATTCGGCGCGAGCGCGGCGCAGGGCTTCGTCTTTCGCGAGGCCTTGGTCTTCGAAATCGGCGGCGCGCTCTTCGATGTGGAACTGGAGTTCGTCGTGCATCTCGCGATCGAACTGGGCGCGGCGGCGGAAAAATTGCAGGCGTCTCAGGAATTCGCGGAATGTGGGCATGGCGCGGTCCTCAAACTGTGCGCATGACGAGCTGAATACTCTTCACCAGCTTCTCGAAATCCCTGGCTTCGGAGAGCAGTTGTTTGCGGCCTTCGGGCGTAAGCCGGTAAAAGCGGGCTTTGCGGTTGTTTTCCGATGTGCCCCATTCCGCTTGTACCCAGCCTTTCACGAGCAAGCGGTTCAAGGCGGGATAGAGCGAGCCGTCTTCGATCTCGAGACCGTTGTCCGAGGCGTTTTTGATGCGCTTGGCGATGCCATAGCCGTGAAGAGGTCCGCGCGCGAGCGACTTGAGGATGAGCAGGAAGAGCGTGCCGGGCAAAAGCTGCGTGTCGTTTTTGGGCATTCGTGTTTCCGCCGCGTGTCCCGCTCCGACTAACGGCTCCGTCCCCTGTCCAGACTAGGGATAGCAGCGAAAGGGGAGCGTTGTCAAGGAAATCCGCGTCCGGCGCGGCCCCCTGCGTGATGTGTCTGGTTATGCGGCGGTACGTCCAATCAGATAGAGTTGAGCGACTGCTCGAATAATCACACAAACGGCGCAAGTGGTTCCCAATGTCCAATTATGCGACTAGCCAGAACTCAGTGGCAATGGTCGGCGTACTCGGCGGCTTCTTTCAATTCATGGTTGGGTTGTTCAACGAGTTGGATGGCTTTTTCCGCGTGGCCACCCAACTGGTCCTTATTTGCTTTTTGCGATTCGACGATTTTTCCGTACGCCTGAACGACGTGATGCTGCGCCTCCGCCAGGTCTGGGTGACGGGTGGGACTAATATCGGTTTCCGGCGCCTGGGCGAACGCAATGCCCATCAGCATTAAACCGAGTGTGACAGCCATCGCGGAATATTTGATCTTTTTCATTATTGTCTCCTCGTGTTGATGCAGAAAGTGGGCTGGAATCCTGCTAGCTAAATACCCGAAGATGCGATTTATGACGGGAATTTGGCACGTGCCCGATAAACAAGCTTGCCGGAGAGGCGCCATAAGGGGCGCGAGCTGGCGGGCAAAGTCACAGTATTCGGATTGATCAGGGGCTGCTGTTCCCGTGCCCGCTACATCCAGAGCGCATCCGGGTGTCCGCGGTGCTGAATGAAATCTAGCTTACAAACACTGCTCTTTCCAGACATCCTCTCCCGATCCCTGAGGCAAACGTGGTGACAATTGCCGCCGGAAAGCTATACTCGCGCGCATGGAACGCGAACAAGAGGCAATCAAGCGATGGACCGGTTCTGCTCCGTTCTGGGAGAAGCACCGCGAAATTATTCGACATATGTTTGCGCCGGTTACTGAAGCGCTTGTCGAGGAAGCGCAGATCGGCAGTGGGAACGTGGTTCTGGATATCGCTACTGGTCCCGGAGAACCTGCGTTGACTATGGCCTCGTTGGTCGGCGCGCAGGGCAAAATCTTCGGAATTGATCCGATCCAGGGGATGATGGATGGGGCTCGTCGAGAGGCAAGCCGCCTTGCGCTCAAAAATATACAGTTCGACGTCGCCTTCGCAGACCATCTGCCGTTCCCGGCCGATACATTCGATGCCGTGGTGAGCAGATTCGGCGTGATGTTCTTTCCGTCTCCGCTCGACGCGGTGCGCGAGATGTTGCGAGTGCTCAAGCCGGGACGAAAGCTGGTGATGGCGGTCTGGCATTTCGCCGCGAGAAATCCATTCCACTATTCGCTGTCGCGAGTCGTCGACCAGTATGTCGATACGCCGCCACTTGCGCCGGATGCACTGGATGCCTTCCGGTATGCCGCTCCGGGCAGGCTGCTAGAGATTCTGAAGGAAGCGGGCGTGACGGCGCCGACCGAGCGTCTGGTGCAATTCACAATAGACGCGCCAATGTCGGTGGAAGATTTTTGGGCCTTGCGCCTGGAGATGTCTGAAAAGCTTCGTGAAAAGATCAACGTGCTTCCCCCGGAGCGGATGACGGAACTGAAGCGTCAAACGCTCGAATCGATTCGCGAGTACTCCACAGACCGTGGGATTAGTTTTCCCGCTGAGATTCTCCTCGTGAGCGGAGCGAAAGGTACTTTCTCGGAGCCATTGACTGACTAGCGCGCTAACCGGACACCCAGCCATCCGGCCTGGGCCATCCATTCGATGCTCGTTGCTCGTCCCATCCGGTTGGTTAACTAGTGCGTGTCGGTTCGACCGTCGTCCTTGACTTCGCGGATGGCTGAGTCAAACTGGAATCCCTTCCTAATTGCTCCTCGGGTCAAAGACTGTCCATTTGTGTGTGGATAGGCGCCCGAAGAGTCGCTTGATCGAACCCGGACTCCTGAAGAGAGTCGCGGGCTCCCGTTACTGCAGAAAGGCCGAGCTATGATTTCGTCTGCTCTTGCAATGGACGGCTCCTACGATTACCGCCTGGTTGCCTTGTCGGTGCTCATCGCGGTGCTGGCTTCCTACGCTGCGCTGGACCTGGCCGGAAGAGTGACATCAGCGCGAGGGACGGCGCGCAGCGTGTGGCTCAGCGGCGGCGCCATGGCGATGGGAATTGGCATTTGGTCTATGCACTACGTAGGGATGCTCGCTTTTCGCCTGCGGGTTGCGGTGGAATATGACTGGCCGACCGTGCTGGTTTCGCTTGTGGCGGCCATTTTCGCATCTGCGATCGCGTTGTTTGTCGTAAGCCGGGAAAAGATGGGCCTCTATCGCGCGCTGGCCGGCAGCGTCTTCATGGGCGGGGGCATCGCGGGGATGCACTATATCGGCATGGCGGCGATGCGCCTGCCAGCGATGTGCGACTACTCCCGCGGGATCGTATCTATTTCAATCGTTCTGGCAGTCGTGATTTCTCTGGTTGCCATCTGGCTGACGTTTCATTCCCGCGAAGATACGAAATTGGGCAGTTGGCGAAAGTCCCTGAGCGCAGTCGCGATGGGAGCTGCAATTCCCATCATGCACTACACGGGCATGGCTGCAGCGAGGTTCCTCCCGTCGGCATCCGCCGGCGATGATTTGTCCCATGCCCTGAGCATCTCGGCGCTGGGGGTGGCCGGAATCATCATCGTCACGTTTATGGTTCTGGGGCTGACGATCTTGACCGCGCTGATTGATCGCCGCTTCACCGCGCAAACTCTGGCGCTCGAATTCAGCAGGCGCGGGGAGCTTAAGTTCAAAGGTCTCCTGGAGTCCGCGCCGGACGCCGTGATTATCGTGAACCGCGACGGGAAAATCGTACTCGTAAACTCTCAGGCTGAAAGATTATTCGGTTATTCGCGAGAAGAATTGGTGCACCGCACCATCGAGGCTCTTCTGCCGGAACGCTTTCGGAGCAAGCACGACCAGCATCAAGCGCATTATTTCGCGGCGCCCAAAAACCGTCCCATGGGCTCAGGTTTCGAATTCTTCGGCTTGCGCAAAGATGGGAGCGAATTCCCCGCGGAAATCACCTTGAGCCCGCTCGAAACTGAGGAAGGCCTGCTGGTATCCAGCGCCATTCGCGACATCAGCGAACGCAAACTATCCGAGAAGCGGTTGCAGGACAGCGAGAGCAGGCATCGCGCGCTGTTCGAGGAATCGGCGGATGCAAACTTGCTGATGAACGAAAGTGGCTACCTGGATTGCAATGCGGCCGCGCTGCAGATGTTTGGATTCTCAACTCAGGCTGAGCTCATTGCACTACACCCGTCCGATTTCTCGCCCCCGAATCAACCCGACGGCACGCCTTCGCGGCTGGCGGCCGACCAGAAGATTGCCGCCACGCTACGCACAGGCAAGCAACGCTTCGAATGGATGCACCGGCGCAAGAACGGCGAGGTTTTTCCCGCTGAAGTTTGGCTCACGGCGCTAAGACTGAGCGGCAAGCCTGTGCTGCTCGCCGCGGTCCGCGACATGACCGAGCGAAAGCTAGCCGAAGCGGAAATGATCAAGGCCAAGGATGCGGCCGAAGCCGCGAATCGCGCCAAGAGCGAATTCCTGGCCACTATGAGCCATGAGATTCGCACGCCCATGAACGGCATTCTCGGTATGACCGAGTTGGTTCTGGATACCGACCTTACGCCCGAGCAGCGCGATAGTCTCGGCCTCGTTCGCCTGTCGGGCGAGTCTTTGCTCACGATCATCAACGACGTTTTGGATTTCTCCCGAATCGAAGCGGGAAGGCTCGAACTCGAGCATATTCCCTTTGACCTGCGCGAAAGCCTTGGCGAAACCATGAAGGCGCTCGGCGTTCGCGCTTGCCAGAAGGGTTTGGAATTGATCTACGACGTTCAATCGGACGTTCCGGAAGCCTTCACCGGCATCCCGGCCGCATCCGTCAGATTGTTATCAATCTGGTCGGCAATGCCATCAAGTTCACAGAGCACGGCGAGGTTTTTGTTACTGTCCAGCAGGAATCACTTGACGCCTCCATCGCTTGTTTGCATTTTGTGGTGAAGGATTCCGGCGTCGGCATTCCCGCCGACAAACAACAAATAATCTTTGAACCATTCTCGCAAGCCGATGGCTCAATGGCACGCAGGTACGGCGGCACGGGATTGGGGCTGACGATTTGCTCGAGACTGGTGAAGTCCATGGGCGGCGCGATTTGGGTGGAGAGTCAGACGGGCCACGGCAGCGCTTTTCATTTCACGCTAAGGCTGGCTGTGCAGGAGGCTCCTCCTCTGCGTTCTGCGCTTCGCGAGGGCAAGCAATCTCTTCACCCCGAACAGTTGCGCGATCTGCACGCGCTGATTGTGGACGACAACTTCACCAACCGTACCGTGCTGACCGGCATGCTAAATCGCTGGGGCCTGAAACCCACGGCCGTCGAGGGTGGCCGGGCCGCGCTGCAGGCGCTCGAAATCGCAAAAAGCACCGGCCGTCCGTTTCCTCTGATCCTGCTCGATGGACAGATGCCGGAGATGGACGGCTTTAAGCTCGCGGAGCTCATCAAGAAGGATCCAGACTTGGTCGGCGCCACCATCATGATGCTCACCTCCGCCGGGCATTTGGGCGACGCGGCCCGTTGCCGGGAACTCGGAATTTCCGCTTACCTGGTGAAGCCGATTCGTCAGGGAGAGCTGCTGCAAGCGATCTGCCGCGAGTTGGAATTGGTCGCGAAGAAAGAACCATTGGTGACGCGGCACTCTTTGCGCGAGGCGCGGAATCGTTCGCGCATCCTCTTGGCGGAAGACAACGCCGTAAATCAAACACTGGCGTTGCGTCTGCTCGAAAAACGGGGCTATGTTGTTTCGGTTGCGAGCGATGGCCGGCAGGCAGTCGAGGCGTTCGAGAAAGAGGACTTCGATCTCGTGCTGATGGATATCCAGATGCCGGTGATGGGAGGTCTCGAGGCTACCGCTTGCATTCGCGAATTCGAACGCCCTTCAGGCCGGCACACTCCAATCATCGCCATGACCGCACACGCCCTCGCCGGCGATGAAGCCCGCTACCTTTCGGCGGGCATGGACGGTTACATTGCGAAACCGATTCGCACGAGTGAGATGTTCGCAACCATCGAGAGATTTCTGAGCAGGGTCGATGCGGATGCCGCGCACGGCGAGGTCGAGACGCCGGAGAAACTCACCCATCCGGGCTAGACGTGCTGTTTGCGGAAACGAAGCGATGGAGTGTGAACGAACTGCCTGGCCAATTCGTCCGGTGGAATTCCGAGGCGCATCAAGCGTAGACCCAAGGCCGGGCGGGCCGCCCTTCAGGCTCAGGCATCCACGCGATTCTAGCTACCGTCCGAACAGGAACTTGAAGAACGGGTGCGTCTTGGCTGCTACCACGTGATGCGCAGCGTTCTCGGCAGCTTCCTGGCTATTAATCTCGGTCGAAGCCAGCTGGTTCTGAGCTTGAGCGTCGATCTGAGTCGCAAACACCTGGTTTTGATTCTTGGAGGAAGACTCACGATCATCGTTGTTTCGCGCATTGGCGCTGGCAACCGCTGGAATTGCAACAATTCCCAACACCGCGACGATAATTGCTTTCTTCACGTTCATCTAAATCTCCTTGTGTGAGGCCGATTGCCTCGGGGTGCGCAGAAGATTGCAACATAGAGACCAAAAGGGTACACTCTCGAAGAATTCAGTAACTCACTTAATTTCATTTGGTTACAGACACCAAGAGTGGTGCGTGTGTCAAATTGTGGCAGGGGAGTATCCCAACAACTTCCCTAGGAATAGGAAATTCAATTCCCAAGCGGCTTCGTTGATATCGTCCGCGGAAAGGGCAAAAGCCGATTGCGTTGAGAACGGATGGCCAATCCGCCGAGCAGCCGTGCGGTTCCGACATGATTTGTTGGCGCGAGGAGTGGCAAACATCGGACGCTGAGATTCCCTCGAGGGACTCGGACAAGCTCTTCGCTTCGCTCGGTACGACATCGTTTTGACTTTATCCGCAGACACCAGCGGAGTGCCCTGACAAAACGT
>Ga0116225_1001586_pt1 | contig 16213 bp, 19 predicted proteins | sample Sb_taG_8_FD_88968 | JGI IMG/M metagenome (GOLD analysis project Ga0116225, IMG submission 88968) | Peat soil microbial communities from Weissenstadt, Germany - Sb_50d_c_BC metaG | ecosystem: Environmental > Terrestrial > Soil > Wetlands > Peat | place: Germany: Weissenstadt | collected 2010-09-21 | reverse complement strand
GGACCCGCGCCGCGAAGGTTGGGGCGACTGGCGGCGGCGGCGTAGACGGCCCGCCCAATCACAAGGTGGAATTTCATCAAAACGGAACTAGAACGGCTGACATCGAACGGGAGAAACTTAGCGCACGCAAATCATTAGTAGAGTCGTGGGACATTCCAGAGCCAGAGAGCGCTTTGAAATGAAGAAGTGCTGCTTCTCGGCCTCCCGGCGGCACACCAGTCACCGAAACGCCCCTCACCATAGTTTCATAGGCCCCGAGATGCGCGCAGGGGCAGCAGCCCTTCCTTCTGGTAACGCAGCAGCTCAGCGTGCGGAACCACCCAGCGTGTGTAGGCCCCGCGTCCGGACAACTTCTTCTCCGCTCGAATGCGACCCAACCTGGCCCACTCGCGGCATGTGAAAGGCGCTTTCCCGGTGAGACGCGCGAATTCCTCAATTTCGTAATGATCTTTGACCATCTGTCGCTCCACGAGCATTAAGACCATTGCCCGAAGTTCCTCCAGCTTTTCGTCGATGCTCATTTCTTCACCTCACTGCTGTGTGTCTCAGTCTGCTGCTCCCCTAAACTCACTCCTCGGCTCATCAGCCCGCACTCCGTTTCAGTCGGTCGCCGATTCTTTTTGTTGCACCCTGAAAAGGCGCACGTGACCCTCCAGGCCGAGCCGGGTGAGGCGGGCGATTGCTTTGATAAGCGCCTCCCGGTTACGAACATCAGCGGCGTGCCGGTCGACAATGGCAACTGCCGAGTCGCGAGCCAGGGCGTCGAGCAAGGATTCATTGGTCATCATGCAGCCTCCGGTGATTTCACCGCTCGATGCCTCTATTCCGATCCGTTTCTAGCTCTTTCCCCGCCGGCTTCCAGCGAGGATCAAGCATTGTCCGGAATATGTCCTTGCCCCATGGCAACACCTCACTTCCGCCTGCGCACCATGAACCAGTCAGCCAGGGCAAGCCTCGATCGCTCAGCGAGCACCGCCACGCGGTCTCCTTTCGGTGGACATCTAATTCTCTTGCAGGCCATTTTTCGCTTGGCCTTGCGCTTCGTCCGGCCCGCCGGAAAGGTCATCGCCTCCGGCTTGTCCCTCGTCAGATTTGCGCCCGAGCAAGGGCACGAATAGATGCGTTGTGAGGGCGGCAACCCCTTCGGGGTGTTCCCTTAAGTGGTGGGTGATCCGGCGGCAGGCCCACCAGGCCAGCCCGCCAAACAGCCCCGTCGTAAACAGAAACGTGAAAATAACGGCCATAGTTCACCTTTCAAGAAAAGCAGAGCCGGACGGGAGCCACGCCTGCCTGCCCTGCAACCAGATCCTCCGGCAACCGCCGGTTACTTCCCGGCCGGTACGCCGCCCCGAGCGGCGTACCAACCGGAACCCTTCGCTCTCCTACATTTCCCGGCCACCCCGCTCATGCTCCTGGCCATCCCTACCCATCTGCTCCTCCTTGCCTACGTCGGGACCATGCACTCCGTGGTCATCACGCGTGCCACGCGGGTACATCACAAACCCGGAGTTATTGAACAGGGCCGCAGCTAACTCGTGTGCCCCGTGCGCCCCCATTTGCTTTAGCTCTGCCCCGATCTGGGGGATCGCGTTGCTAATTCCCTCCTTTACCGATTCCTTCAAGCCGCCAAACAGCCTCTCGGCGAGGTTCGACATAACGCACCCTTACTTTCAAGAATCACTAGACAGACACCACGACGCCTATTAACTCTTCACGGACTCCACCTCTCCGGCGGCACCGCGTACTGCCACGGCTGGGCCTGCTGGTCCCGCTGTATCTTTTCTGTTGCTGCATTTGTCAGCGCCACGGCCGCCACGGCTGCGATAACGAGAAGCACCGCGGACGCTGTGAACACCCGGCAGGAGGAACTCAGCTCATGCAACCAACCACGGCGCTTAAAAAGGTCCTTTTCCTCAAAATACCGCACCAGCGTCGTCCATACCGGCAAGACGCCAGGCGTGAAGGTGATGGCAATTTGCGGCGGCAACGCCAACACTTCTTCCGGTTTCAACAGCTTGCGGCCGTGTTGCTGCCAGTTGGAATTGCTGTTACTTGAGTAAGTGGTGCTGCCGTGAAGGCTCGTCCCCGTCTCGCTGAACTGTCGGGACGTTCCCCGACTCGTACCGCCGCTATCCACCACAATGGTTTCCTCACCCAGCCGCGCGCTCACGTATTCCGCCGTTTGCTGGTCATTCACCCCGAAAAAAACTTGCGTCGTATTGGAGAGGAGCGTTTGATCCTGACCCTGCGGCCAGCATTTCTTCAGCTGACCTAGCGATTGGTACATAAAAAGGAGGCGCACGCCATAGGCCCTGTACTTATCCACCGCATCGTTGAGTGCTTCCATCCCCGCCCCGAGACTCGAGGCTTCATCCAGCACGAAATGCACCTTGTCCTTTTCCTGCAATCCCCCGCGCACTACGGCCAGCAGCAGCGAGCCTATCCACATTCTGATCAGCGGCTGAATCATGTGTTCCGGAGGCAAAACCAGGTAGACAGTCATCCTTCCCTTTCGCAGCCTTGCCGGATCAAAGCTGCTCGACCGGGTGTTTTCCGCGACGGCCAGCGTATCCAAGAAGCGAAGAAACCTTCCGACCGTTGTGAGCGCCGACGATTTCTCCTTGTCCACGAAGTGCATGAGCTGGCCGCCCATCCGGGCCAGCATTCCGCCCCAAGCTTCCGACTCGTTCATCAGCTTGATCGCCATGTCCAGTTTCTGCGGGTTCGAAAGCATTTCGCGCACGGTTTGCAATGAGCGCGTGCCCTTGTCCTGCTGCCCGTATTGCACGACCGTGGCCGTGATCGCAGCTATCCAGGCCTCGGCGCTATCAAGCCAATGAGGCTCCTTTTCCTCTCCGCTACGCACCACGAGTGCCTGGGCGAGAGCGTTGCAGTCATCGATCGCCAGCGGCGAATCCTTGCTGATGAATTCCAGCGGGTTGAAGGTGGCACTCTTGAATTTCAATTTCGCCAATACCTTGAAGGGATCAAGAATGACGATTTCATGTCCCATGTGTCGCCTGGCTTTGGCCGTTATCGATGCCAGATCGCCCTTAAAATCGACGACCACGCAGGAATCCTCGCACGAAAGAAGGAACGGGATGACGCAGGAAACGCCTTTTCCGACACCCGTTGGTGCAAATACGGCCGTGTGCACGGCATTCGGCAGCTTGACCAGTGGGTAGTCACGGGGCTTGCGCTTCACCGGCGCCAGGAATTGCTCGCATGCGTCTTTAGCTTTCATCCGTACGTTCAGCAGCGCTTTAAGCCGCCCGGCGAAATTCGCACCTGGGGCCACCTCCAGCCGGCCGAGAATGAGCCCGTGCTTGGCTCCAATCATTCCGACACGCCGCAACTCATCCTCGCCGGACCACTGGGCGGTTCCAAAGGCTGTGAAAATCCGGCCCTTCCGCTTCAAAATCACGACGATCAAACCCAGGACGATGATCGCCCCCACCGCCCCTGCCATATATGCCACCAGCAGGATCGTATAAGCCGTGAGGCACGCAACCATAACCAGCATCATTCGAGAGAGCCCGTACATCACCAATCCTCCCCTTCAGTTTTTGCCCGGCCGCATCCGCGCCAGGACCCGTTCCGAGCGCGTCTCATAGCATTCCAGCCCGGCCTTGACCCGCACATAAATCTCTGCAAACGCGTCGCGCTGTTCCTCTTCACGCAAGAGGCCGCCGAAGACTTCGAGGATTTGCTGAGCCGTAGCGCAGGCGACATCGTGACGCAATGACTCGCCGTTCATGGCACATCACCCTCCGTTTTGGCCTTCCGGGCGCACACGGCCGAGAAGGTCTTCCCGTCCAGGTTCTCCTGGCTCGCTTTTTTCATCTCCTTCAGCAGTTCGCCGGCCGCCTTGATGGCGTCATCGAGCGAAAGGTCATGGCCGCTGATCGTGACCGTTACGCCCGAGGGCAGAGGGCATGTGATACGGCTGACGCGGGCCGGTGGCGATCCATTGTTGTCGGGTGCTTTCTGTTTTCGCAGGAGCCCAGCCACGCTCTCGGCCTTCACCTTGCCCGCCGCTATCTCGTGCGCCAGGCGCAGCCGTTCGGTAACGTCCTCAATGCGCGAAAGGTAGTAGCCGTCCCGCAGGCTCAGACCGCCGTCCTCGACCATCTGCTGGATTTCCTCGGAGTTTTCTAGGTTGCCGAACACCTTGGTCAGAAGGCTGGCTGACACTCCGAGATCCTCAGCGAGCTGCACGTTGGTCCAGCTATTCTCCTCCCGGATCGCAAGCCACAACTTGCCGCGGGCGATTTCGCTGAAGGGTTGATGGCGGATGTCGAGCTGGGCAATCAGGCGGTTGATTTCCGCAGGGGTCAGCTCGTGCATCACCGGGATGCCGGACAGCGTGTCGATACCGCCTAGTTGCGCGGCGGCCAGGCGGCGATTGCCGTCCAGCACGTACATTTCTGGTTCTTTCACGATGATGGGCATCCATTGCCGTTGGCGAAGACTTTTCCCCAGATGGCGCAGTTCCTGCTCGTCGTACCGCTTCCCGCCACCGGGGTTCTTGGGGTTTCTCTTCAAATCCCGAACTCCGTACTGCTTGAAAGCCGGTGTCATGCTTCTTCCTCCGCTATGCTGTTTGAAACCTGCGCCGCCCTGGCATAACGCCGCCGCACGGCCAATCCGTGCGGTTGCGAGGCGGCCTTCATGGTGCGGTTACCTGGCTGTTGGCCTTGTGAGTGCGCCGGTGACCATCGCCGGCGGCGCGGCCGCAATCATTTCCGCTTCCACCCGACCCCGCCGCATTCCTGACACTTCTTCCTGCCACCGCATTTCAAGCAGTCACCCCAGACAATTCCTTTGCCGGTACCGCCGCAAAGGGTACAATTGCCGGAACCGAAACACGACGGGCAGACCGTGACAACGTTCCCCGCCATCCACACGCCGGCGATCAGCAAGACCACAGCCGCTACAACGCCGAGCACACAACCGCAGCCGCTATCGAAGCCTTTACCCACAGACATGAGTTCACCTCCCCTTAAAACCACTGGTTTACCAGCGATGGCAAGTCCGCGATTTGCGCCTCAAGCGCAGCGCGGCCAGGCCACCCAAGACCAGCACAACGACACTGAAAATCACCGTCCAATTGGTATTTCTGGCGGCCTCGCCGGCGGCTTCGCGAGCCATCGTCGCCGGCACTTCTGCCAGTGGTTTGACGGCGTTTTCTGCGAGAACGTCGGTGATGTCTTTCGCGCCGGAGATAAACGGCTCTGGATCGGCCAGGAACACAGTAAGCGCTACACCGGATCCTAATACTCCTTTATGGCGCCACAGAAAATCCATCGCCGGGTCGCCATACTTTGCAATGATGTCCAGGAGCTCGGTCGCTCGGCCGGTCGCGGCCAGTTCTCCGCCTTCGGAGGCCATCATCGCCAGCCTTCTGGCGCTTTGCCCAGTTGCGAGAGACTCGAAGGCATTGACGGCAGGTTTGCCTAACGCCGCTACGGCTGGCTCTGCGACACCGTGCGTCTTTGCCAGTACGGCCGCCGCCTTTTCGCCGTGCTCCAGGACGAGTTTCATCGCCCGAGGACGGGAGGCAACCCACACCGCTCCGTCCTCGCCGAACCGGCTGAGGATTCTGATGACCTGCGGCGCGTGCTCGCCCCCCTCCTCTACCAGGCGGAAGGCGCTGGGACCGACCCTCCGGACGGCTGCGTAGAATCCGTCGCCGTGACGGGCGGCGTAGCTTTCGATCTTGGCTGCCAGCGTTTCGATGCCTTCTTTGGCCGCTTGACGACCGAACTTCTGCGCAATGTACTCGGCCGCCTCCTGCGCCACCTTGCTCTTGCCGTCGGCATGAACCGGCGCAGTTCCGGTCGCCATGAGCAATGTGACGGCGAATACAATCGTGATTGGCCATTGCGCGGCATCGGCGATTTGCTTCTTCATCACAAGCCTCCTTCGAGAACGAGTTTCTTGAGAGCTTCGTTGCAGAGCCTGGAACGCGCCTGTTGCAGCTTCAGCAATTCACCGCGCAGTCCCAAGGTCCCGCTCTCCGGCTCCCCGTCCAAAAGCATTGCCTCGACCTTATCCAGTGCTTCACACACCTTGTTCGCCACGTCGCCTTCCGGGTCGTACCCCGCTTTGTGCATCACAAAGTCGATGAGCTTATCCACAAGCAATGCAGCCACGAGCCCGACGCCGAGCGTCTCCACGCTAAGCGCTGCCCCGCTGCCAAGGATTCCACCGGAGAGTCCGAGACGTGCAGTGACGGCGGTTAAAATCCGCAGGGAAATGTTGGAGGCGATATCCGTCGCGATGAAGGACGACACTTCACGAGCGACGGTTACGTCCATGTCGAGCTGTACGACGGGAAGCACCCGCTCCGCCATCTGGGCATACGCCCTCTGAAAACTCTCATCGCTGCTAAGCGCCGGGAGCAGATCGGACGGGGCCAGTTCGCCCTCGCTCAGGTCGGCGCGGATATCGACGAGCATCGCACTTTCAATTCCTTCCAGTTCGCTGACATAGCCTCGAATGGCCGATTCGATAAGGTCTTGGATGTCTTTGCCTTTGAACATGTGACGTTCGAAGGACTCACGCAGAAACCGCTTATGACCCTCAGCTTCGGCCCACGGCAGCTTGGATTCCACAAACGCCCACTTGCCGGACAGTGAGAACACCTCCTCTGCGAATGCTCTGGCCGCAAGCTTCCGATCTGCGAAGTACACCTTGACGCGCTCAGTATGCTTGTCGCTCGCCTGCAACGAGGTCTGTTCGGCACTCGACAACCGAGGTGCAATTGTGTCCCAGGCGGCTTGGCGAACGGGATCTGCGCCTCCCCAATGCCCGCGAATGATCCCGGCAATGATCAGTCCGGCCAAGATGGCAGCGGCCAGCAGAGCCTGCTTCCGCCACCGCGGATAACAACTTTCAAGTTTCACACTCATCGATTAACTCCTTAAACGAGCATCACAAATCCAGCACCTGCGACGTGCGGCGCCTGGAGCTCACGCAAGGCTTTACAAATCGGGGCGATCCCGCAGCAGCACCGGAACGTTTGTGGAGGGCTGACGGGTCGGCGGGACTGTGTCGGGGACGCCGGCCACCAAGCCGCCGATCTGGAATCCCAGCGCGACGAGGGTGACGATAAGTCCCACGAAGCTGAGGACGGCCCCGACCCGGTTGCGGGCCGGCAGGGATTGAAAATGTTTAATGAAACGTTTCATGACGAGGTCCTCCGAGTTATTGCTTTGCGATCTGGCCTGACGGCCTCTCGGTCATGTGTTGTCGCGTCAAGGAAGCTCCACTTTCAGGACAGCAATTAAAATTCAAATCTCGGAAACGCTTCCGAAAGGTTTCATCACAAATTCGGTCCGTAGCTCTGGTAGCGGCTGCAAATTGCCACCTCTAGTTGCTCTAATCCTCGTCAGGCGTGGGTCCGCCGTCGTCACTCCATGCGGAGAAGGCCAGCTCACGATCCCAGTCATCCACCGGCTCGGGCGTGGACATCATGACTGCCGGCATGCTGACGAAATTGGTTACCCCCATCTCTCGCAGGCGACCCACCGCGCCTCCGCTTAGCTCCAACGAGAAGGCGACCAACCTCCGCCTGAAGAAACGACCGTAGCCCAGGTTCAGATCGCCAGTGTCAACTGGGCAGAGGATTGGGTCGCCAGCGAGCATGTCGCTGTCCCGCTCGTGTCTAAAGTGGACCAACATATGTGTCTCCGAAAAACAGGGTGAATGAAGACGTAATTACAAATCTAACACGATCTTACAACTAGCTTATAAGTCCTGAAAAACGCGCCGCTAGATGCGGCGCCTTGTATTCAAAAGCTATTTGCCGGTTTCCCCGTTTTTTCCGAACTGCCTCGCATTGGACAACAAGATACGCGGCACGGGCGGTAGCTTTGCCAAGATCCTGGCGTGCCGGTAGTAAGTAGCACGCGATCCGCCCCCCAGTTCTTCGAACTTCTTCACACGGTCCTCTTCCGACGAGAAGGACTGGTCGAGTTTGAGCGTCGCCACTAGCCGCCGCTTCCATCCCTTGCGCGGATCGATGAGCGGATCCTGCCAGGCAAATCCGGCCGCCTTGAATTCTGCCGCTTGCTCATACGTGCGCAGCGAAAGGCCCGGCATGAAATACAGGTTTTCGCCGATGAAATCGAAAACCTCCTGATCCTCGAACCACGTGGCCGCAGCCAGGTGGATCTCGAGCGGTCGCGGATCGAACACCATCAAGTGGGCTCGGTCCTCCAGGGCGGAGAGCTTCTGATCGAACGTCGGCCAATCGTTAGTAATGAAGGCCACGGGGCTCGTGGTCTTGAAATCTGGCGGGACGTTCTCGTCCTGCAGCACCTTGGTGGAGCTGCGCCAAGCAACCGTCTTCTCGGCCTCCGATTGGCAAAGGTCTTTGAGCACCGCCACGCCAAGGGGGTCGCCGATTAAGCCCGCCACGTCGTCGATGACAATCAGGAGATTGCGATGGCGGTAGGCCGCGATATACAGTTGCAGAGGTGTGACACGTCCGTGCAGGTAGAGAGCCCCCTGGCCGACGACGGCCTTGAACCTCCGTGTCTTTCCCAGGCCGGGATTGCCAATGAGGACTATTACCTTGAAGTGGCCGTCTGCCCACGCCCGCGCCACCTGATCCAGCTCCCGGAAGGTGCGGAGCACGAGTACGTTCTTTCCCTTGCGTAGGCGGGCCATTAGCGGCTTCTTCGCTGTTCGCTTCGGGGCTGGCCGCATCTGCGGCTGCTCTCCAGTGTGAGCCACCTGCTCCGGCCGCGAATCGCCAGTATCGTGAGACTTTGAGACTTGCTCCGATTTCGCGGCGGGATTCACTGCCCCGTTTTGGCCCGTGCCACTCTCCGGCGTCGTCCTATCCGCGTCACCGGGCAGCGGGGTAGCCGGAAGCCGTGCATCTGTGCCGTCACGTCCATCGCCGCTGTCATGGGTAGGCCGACCATTGCGGCATTCACCCGCGTCAGTCTCATTCTCTTGCCCATTGCTGGGATTTGGAACCACATCATGATTCAGCGACATCATAGCCTCCTGTAGTTGACCAAGTGCGACGGAGGGTTGGGCGAGAACTCTGCACTTCTAATCAACCAAAACAAATAACGATCGTGTTTGCAGCGTGTTTTTGAGTGTTCAAAAAAGAACACTCGGCTTGATTAAGGATGCGGTCGCAGAGCTGAGGTGTGCGCAATGTGTCTAGGGACAACCTGGTCCGCGAGTCCTGGCCTGGCTGGTAGCCTGGGCTTCAAAATCACGGATCATTTGCTGAGCGTGTTGGCGCCCAGTGGCGAGACCATACTTGACGTAATATCCCGTCAACTCGTCGATGAAGCCCGGCTTCTCCTCGTTCGAGATCACGTTCCCTTCGGTGAAGACTCCCCGCACTTCCTCATAAGCGTTTTGGGCCAACATCCGCTCCAGACGAAGCATCGAGCCGATGAGCGGTCCATCGTTATCTTCAGGGAGGGTGGTGAGTACCTCTTCAAAACTGGCATTTTCCACGTCGAACAAATCTGGGTGCGCCCGCCGCATGGCGGCGATATCCAGCTTATCCGAGGGAAAGCGGATCAACCTGTACTCGATGTAGTCGTATTCGGGCGAATCCTCGGACATCACGCAGCTGGGCGATGGTTTGCGGCCAACAGTGGCACGCACGGCAACTGATAGCAGATCGAACTGGTTCGCGTCAACTATGGCGACAAGAGGCTCGCGTAAGTGTGGAAAAGAGGATCGTGTTTTTGCAGGAATCTCCCGGCTTCTTCCCACAACCGCCAGCCCGCCTCTTCGGTCAGCCCAATGATTTGCCGCGTGTCCGGCCGAAGGTGACGACCCTTGGAGTCGCACGGCGGCGGGTCACCTTCCTCACGACGCTCCAGGATCACTAGGGGGTTGCTGAAGAATTCAGCAAAAAATACTGGTGCTGCCTCCTTCCAGACTTCTTTATTGACGCACGCGCTTAGCAGGCTTTTCCCGCAAGGCACTGGACACTGCCTTTTTTTAAGCCATTCCTCTGCAGTTCCCAGCGAGTTGGCCTCCCCTTTTAGGGCACAACCGAGCACAAACAAACGCTTAAGCACTTTCATCGTCCTCTTCCTGGACAACTCAGGGAATCGTTCCAAGAAGACTGGCGCCGAAGCTTCAAGTTTTTTTTCAGGGATTAGTGATACACGTGACACACGCCGGGTGCTCCCGCCCGTGGACGGTGGGCCAACGGTCAAGACGCCAACCACCAGGACCGTCGTTAGCTGAAGCTCCCCGGCAGAATCTCTGTCAATGTGCCCCAAGCCAGGCGCCGCGTGCGGAGGCGCCATGAGCTCGCACACCACATCGGCGACCTGCCGACGGATTTCCTCCATGAAATGGTTATTCACGGCGGCATCTCGTGCCAGCGGGACACGAGAAATATCACTTGTGACAACGTCAGCCGAAAAGGCTTTGTCTGGAGTTTCCTCGGCAATTCTTGCTTCGAGGTCGCTCCTACCGCCTTCGGGATGCCCGTTCAAGGACTTCATGTGTGACGCTCCACGGTACCCTCTCGGCGCCTGTCCAGGACAAGCTTGGCCGGCGATGTGGACCTCGTTACCATCATCTGCAAAGAGAATTCGCACGGCGCCCTGTGGAAATCCGGCAGACCGCCACTTTTTTTGGAGATTCCGCGATGAGTGCAGATTCGACTGCCGGCGCCTTCGGCCTGTGCCCTGATCGGGCGGAACTCCCACGGCTCCTGAAACAGGCCAACTCGCCGGAGACGGCAGTCGCCAACGAGGCTAGGAGGGCCATATTCGCTTTCCTCTGGGACACCCACCTGTCGTTTATCCAACAGCACGCGCGGAAGGATTGGGGGAACGGGATCTCGACTCAGTCATTAGCGATGATTGTGATCGCTGAAATGCTGGGTGAAATCGACCGCTTCACTGACATCGACCACCTCTGCAACTCATTCAGACTTCGAATCGTTGGCCGAGCCATAGATGGCCAACGCCGGCGCGTGCTACAGCGACAGGCCGCCGAAAGTTGGAGCTACTCTCGCGCTAAGGTGGACCCCAAGTCCCATACCGACGAATTGATAAGACTCGATATGGTAAAAGAGATGATGCAGGCACTACGGGCACATAATCGCGACTGGGCTGCGGTAATCGAACTCAGATACTTGGCCACCAACGTTCAGGACACGACGTTTGCAGCCATCGGTCGGGCTCTAGGTGTGACCGACAGCACCGCCCACGAATGGTTCAAGAACGCGATGGAGTGGCTCCAGCAACGGTTTCCCGAGCACAGAATGCTCTAAAGCGAATGAATCCAATGGACAGCTACGACTACGACCGCCAATTACTGCCGGACAACGATGGCTTCGGCCCCCTCCTTTCTACTGGCCAATGCCCCCGCTATTGGATTTACCGCTCGTTGGGACGCGGCGGCCAAGGAGAGGTATATGCCGCCTGGGACTGGAAGATGAGCCGATTCGTAGCGCTCAAATTCGTTAATTCGGACTGGTCGCACGAACCACAATCGGGCGCTAAACCGAGCACAGGGCTAAGGACCCTGGGGCAGGAAGCCAGGCAGGCCGGGGAGGCTAGCAACAGCCAACATGTTATCGCCTTGCACGAATTCGCTGACCACGACCCCAAATTGCCATACCTTGTGATGCAGTACGCGGCTGGTGGGAGGCTAAGTGCATTGAAACGGGAGGAGTGCCGCGGCTCCGCTAAAGCGGTCAGGAATCTCGTCCGGTGGTTGCAACAGGTCGCGGATGGGTTAACACCTTTGCACCAGAAGGGAAATATCCACGGGGACATTAAGCCAGAAAATATCCTCCTCGTCCTGGCGGACCCGCGTATACCGGCGGGAATCGGCAGCGCTGCACCGGCATTGCCCGAGGCGGGCTCGTTCCAAGGGAGTGACTTGGACGCCAAGCTGGCGGACTTCGGCCTTTCCGGGCCGGCAGGACGGTCTGGGCTAGGAATAGGAACACCGGGATATATGCCCCCAGATCCCGACGAACCTCGCACGGCGTATAGCGATGTCTACGCCCTAGGCGTCACGGCCTGCGAAATGCTGACCGATTGTATCTCGAAGCCAGCGCAAGGAAAGGCACCACGTTCCCTTCCAAGCAAGGAAGAGTTAGCGCGCCTTCCCTGCGTCGGTAAAGACCTGGCGGCCGTCGTCGCGAAGGCGATTGCGATAAAACCCCCAGACCGCTACCCTACGGCCGAAGAAATGGGGCAGGACCTAAACCGCGTTCTCTTGGACGAGCAGGTGAAGGCCAGGGAGGCAGGTCTTCAGGAGACGCTGGCCCGGTGGAGGCGCAAGAATCCCGCGCGGGCGTTGTTGTCCGCGGTCGCCGCGTCCCTGCTCGTCCTTCTGGCCGTGGGCGGTGTGTTGCTGTGGGTTGTCGCCAACGAGCGCCTCGCGGCGCAGAGCGCCAACGCACGGCTGCTTCAGGATGCGTCCGTCAATGAGGCCCGGTTCGGCGACATCGGCTACGGGATACTTCTTGCCGGACACAGCCTCAGGATTGCCCCCCGGCAAGATAAGACCCAAGCCGATGCCGTTCGGCACTGGATCTCCCTAATGGAACCTCAAGTGGCGCCGCTGAGGTTTGTCCATCACCTGGACGGAGAACTGCGAAGCGCCGTCAATTACGAGCGCATGCTGGCGATCGTCGGCACGAGCAAAGGCGTAATATCGTATGTTGATCTGAAAACTCCAGGGTTGGTCATTGATCCAGAAACCGCCAAACCCAAACAAATAACCATCGGCAAAGATATTAAGCAGACCGGCGTCAGTTCACTCTCTTTCCGCAGGGATGGACGGCGCTTTGCAGTGTCCACGGTCGGAAAGCAAATCCACGTCTATGACACGGACGCTGGGAACGAAGTCCTCTCCTTCTTCCACCCAAACCGCCCGATGTCGGTTGCTTACAGTCCTGATGGGAGCGTCTTAACCGTTGCTTCGCACGGTACTAAGAAGCAAATACCCGAATCGCAACTCATTTCTTATAGCGCGGAAACGGGGAAGAAGCTCGTAGAGTATCCCGTATTCGATGACCTGTACATGGTCGATTACAGCCCCGACGGAAAACAGATAGCTTGCTGCGGCGAGGTCGAGCCATCCCCTCGAGTCAGCTTGTTCAACCTGCTCGACCCGAAGACCCAACCTGTAGTGCTGCAACACCCCACGCGGGTCTTCACCGTCACTTACAGTCCGGATGGGAAAACCCTGGCCACGGGGGGCGTGGACGGGGTTATCCGGTTTTGGAACGTTCAAAAGCAGGAGGAAAACCATCCCTCCATTCCACTAAACAAGCAGGCGCGGTTACTGGCCTTCAGTCCCGATGGGCGGTACTTCCTCGCCGGTTCTGAGGACAGGACAGCGCGTATCTGGGATCTGAATATGAACAAGCCCATCGGGCAAGTTCTCTACCACCTCGGCGATCTCCGCTGCGGCGGGATTTCGTCAGGCATCGGCCGCGTGTTCACCGCTGACCTTAACGGGGATGTCCGTATTTGGGACATGCCCCCCTCCTCTCAGGAAGTCCGTGTGCTCAAGCACCCAGGCCCTGTCTGGGACGCGGAGTTCAGCCCCGACGGCAAACGAGTCATCACTGGATGTCTGAATGGCCCGACCGAATCGGGGGCAGGCAGAGTGTGGGACTTGGCCACGGGAAAGGTGAAACTCCTCGCTCACGGGGCAGACACACAAGTCGTTCGCTTCCGGCCCGGAGACCCCAACACGGCGGTGACAGCCGGCAACAACAAACTGGTGAAGTTCTGGGATGCCACAACCGGCAGGGAGAAATATCCCAGCCTCGCCCACCACAGCATCATCCTGCATGGAGAGTTCAGCCCCACTGGGCGGTTTTTCGTGTTCGGCGGGCGAGCCAACAGTGCTGACCAATTCGGAGCATGGGACTTCGACAGCAATCGCGAATTGAAGGTCTCCCTCCCTGCGGGGTCTAAGCATCCCGTGGCTTCATTGTTCTGGAATATGACGTTCAGCCAGGACGGCCGATTGCTGATCGATGGAGGCACGGAGGCTCGAATCTGGCGGGTCGATGAAGGGCGATTGTTGTCTACCATCTGGCACACTGCCCAGCCAGCATCATCCGAACCGGACAACCGACACGACACCTGCGGCGTGATAAGCCGAGATGGGAAGTGGGCAGCCGTCTACGCGCGACAGACAAACAGCGTCGTCATTTGGGATCTCAGCCAACAGCCACCGCATCAAACCAAAATCGAATGGCCCCATCCTGGCCAAATCACCGCCTTAGTCTTCCATCCCACTCGACCGCTCCTGGCTACAGCGGCCGAGGGGACGGTCCGGCTTTGGTCCATCGACAAACCTCATGAGAAAGCGAAGGAACTCCGCCATGAGAGCGCGGTGGAGACGATCGCATTCAGCCCAGACGGACAACTCCTCGCCACCGGAACACGTTACGGCCTGGTGCGCACTTGGTCGGCAGAGACCGGCAACTGGACGGGCGGGCTTTGGATACATAGCGGGTTGGTGGGGAAGGTTGCATTCAGTGGGGACAGCAACCGGATCGTCTCCGCGAGTCGGGATAAGACTGCCCAGATCTGTACAGTCCCAGCCGACCGAACCGCCAAGAGCATTGAAAGATTACTCACCAAGTTAGAATCAATGACGGGCATAGCTGTCACGATTTCCACTGAGGGAACCTCCGCCTCCTTCTCTCCGCCTCGCCCGTTGTCGGCCCAAGAATGGCTAGAACGCCAGTAATGCCCTCAAGGCAAAAAACCCTGCCGGCAGTACGCGTATCCTATCTCTTCATTCCGAGAAGAGCCTTTGTTCTCTCTGCTTGGCGCGAGATACACCTTCCGGGCATACTGGTCGGCTTTTGGCATGGCTCTTGCATTCGCCACCGAAGCAAACGATGGAGCAGGGAGCTTAACTTTCCTTGTGTTGCTTTTCTGTTCCACCACTGCCCGTATCCGGATGTGCAATCGCTAATCGCTAAATCGCCTATGCCTCACCAACGCTTACTAAACGAAGCCACTTATCTGGGAGCGGACAAGATTCTGCAGCGACTCCCCGCTGATCCTCGGCCAAACCTGGAGGAATCCGTCCACCAGGCCGTGCGTGAGGCCGTGTCTTACTATGCAGCAGGCCTGGATACCATTTCCCGCCAGCTCAATCCTCTCCAGCGTCAGCGGAGCCGAATATGAGCGACTACCGCGTACTCCGTCCACCAGGCTCGCAGGAGTTGCAGCAGGTGCGTTACGCCGCGCAAGACCTCGCCAACCAGGCTGGGCGCACTCCCGGCAAGGCCAGAATTGTCTTCCAGACGGTGGCAGACTGTGCCTTGATCGGCACCGTCGTCATCAGCGGAATTCTGGCCAGCGTGCATCTGTGGAGAGCCCTCTTCCCCCGGAACTCCGAGCACCGCCGAACTGGGCAAACCCAACCCGCAGGCAATGACCGACCTCCGCCGCGCCGCCCCGTCTCCCAACTGACTGCGGGCGATGACGCGGGAAGCGACCGGCACCCCAGCCGATTTGACCGGGGCCGAGAGTAGCTGCCAGTCTCGACTACTACATCCACCACACCATTTTTTCCCGCCGCCCCTGAGAGGTTTCCGCGTAGACAGCCTGGCTGTCGGCATGGAATGCCGTGTGCCTGCGCGCGAAACCAAGTAAAATCAGCGCGGTGTCCACGATGCTTATATGGTGGACTTAGGCCGAGTAAATTACCTGACTACGGCCCGAAATCCTAGCCTTCTGCAATTGCCATTCCCAAGGCTGGCCGCCTTTCAAGTTTTGCGGCTACCCAAGCTGCGGCGTCCTACCGCAGCTCGGGACCCGCGCCGAAAACTTGGGGCGACGGGCGGCGGCGGCGAAGGCAGACAGGACAGCAGGTAACGGTCAAGTCTGCGGTGATGCCAAGACATTCGGCCTGGGAAGTTGCAATGGCAGCGGAGCCCTTTGCTATGCCCGAGGAGAGGAATCCGGGGCGCAAGCGGCTTGCCCCCAAGAAATAACTCTTGCGTCTCGTTCGTAAATATGCGAACATGGCGTTAAGGAGGGTATGGATGCCACAAACCAGGGTCATTTTCTATAAGGAAGATGACGGGACGGTTCCAGTGTTGGAGTGGCTTGACGAACTTCCTCGGCAAGCCATCGTCAAGTGCCGGTTGAAACTCGATCGCCTTAAGGAATTGGGCCACGAGCTTCGCCGCCCCGAAGCTGATTACTTGCGCGACGGC
>Ga0116225_1001569_pt1 | contig 16305 bp, 16 predicted proteins | sample Sb_taG_8_FD_88968 | JGI IMG/M metagenome (GOLD analysis project Ga0116225, IMG submission 88968) | Peat soil microbial communities from Weissenstadt, Germany - Sb_50d_c_BC metaG | ecosystem: Environmental > Terrestrial > Soil > Wetlands > Peat | place: Germany: Weissenstadt | collected 2010-09-21 | reverse complement strand
GAGCCGGCCAACCGAGCGCGAACCCGGAACATTCTGTTCCGATCCACAACTTCATACGCATACCATTATCTTCAATCTTGGCCAGGGGGCCGATGGCGACTGGCGGGCACTCGACGGCCGTGTCTTGATGGCTCTGCAAAAGGCCATGGGCGCTCAATATCACGCCGAGCTGTCCCGCATTTTGGAGACAGAGCTGGGGGCACGGATTGAGCGGCGCGACATCGCCGAGTCGCGTCATAACGGCGAGTTTGAAGTGGCCGGCGTGTCGGCCACGTTGATCGAGCAGTTCTCAACGCGCCGCAACCACATCACCGACGAGTTGGACAAGAAGGGCCTGAAAACCGCCGAGGCGTTGGCGTTGGCGGACGAAGTGACGCTGGCCACTCGTCAGGGCAAGAGCGAGGAACGCCGCTCCGACCAACAGGCGCGATGGGCACAGGAAACTGTCGAGGCCGGTTACACCTGGAAGCAGATCGCCGCCCAGGCCCTTGGCCAGCAGCTCGACCAAGCGGCCGTGGCCGAGCGCGCCGCCACCTATGAGGATTCTCTTCTCGCCGTCGCCGAGCGGCTGACCGAGACCGAATCGGTATTCAGTCAGCCCGACCTTTATGCCGCTATTGCCGCTGCCGGCGCCGGCCGAGGACACGGCGCCGTCGATGTGCGGGCGATCGAGGCCGAGTTGATCAAGACCGGCGAGATTGTAGCGCTGGCCAGCGATCAGACCGGAGCGGCGATTTATTCGACGCGCGACATGATCACCACCGAGAAACAGATTCGAGATTGGGCTGCCGAACAAGCGGCGGCTTATCCCGTCATTCACCAGCAGGAGGAAATGAATGTCAGAGCTAGCCGTCCCCGACCCATCCACGACCAGTTTGGTTTTGCCCCTCCCTTATCAGAGTTGGACAATCACCAATTTACCGTCGTCTCGGAAGCCGACCTCCACGGTTTGCCAGACATGCCACGCGAGTCTGTGGGACGCGACGCCGGAGAGCGTGAACTGCTTTTGCAGGGTGAAGCGCTGCTTCACGTGGACGACGTCGCAGCCGGTCGATCGGCTTCTGTGCGACGGCCAGATGATGCTCCCAGGCAAACAGCCGTAGCAGCAGCGCCACACAGGCTCGACGCCAGCACGATCGATCGTTATCTCGTCGATCGGGCGGCGGCGGGGCGGCCGCTCACGGATGAACAGGGCGTCGGCCTGCATTGGATCGGCCAGCATGGCGGCGGCCAGGTTGTCGTTGAAGGAGGCGCCGGAACTGGTAAGACGATCAGCATCATGCAGGGGGCGGCCGACCTCTATTTCGGCCTGGATTATAAGATCTACGCCACGGCGCAGCGGTGGGTGACCACACTCGACCTGGCCAAGCTAAAGACCCCCGATGGCAAGCATATCGAGGGCCGGGCGGCCGCGAAGTGGATTGCCGATTACAAGGCGGGCAAAGCCAAATTTGACGACAAAACCGTGTTGCTCGTCGATGAAGCCGGGCAGATGGGCAGCCGCGAAGCGCACGCGCTGATGCAGATCGCGCGCAACACCGGCTGTCGCATCATTTGGACCGGCGACCGTCGGCAGCAAAAATCGGTGGCAGCCGGCGACCCGCTGACGGTTCTCGCCCGCGAGCTGGGCAGCCACCGGCTGGAGGAAAGCCAGCGCATGCAGGCGACGGCGGCCGACGTCGTCGCGTTCCAGAAGAACCTGCCGGCGGCCGAGGCGCATCGGCAGGCGATGGCGCTGACGGCCGAGCAGCGGGCCGAGCTAGTGCAGCAGCACGGGGTGACGGTGGAGGCGGCCGGCGCGGTGTGGGCGCGGAAAATGGCCGACGACTTCGCCTATGGGCGGGCGGGAGAGGCGTTGCAGGCGCTGCGCGACCACGAGCAGCTGGTGTGGACCGACACCCACGTTCAGGCGCTCGACCAGGCCGTGGCGGACTGGGCGGACTACAAGGCCGCAAATCCCGACGCCACCGCCGTTGTCTCCGCCGCCCGCCATTCTGACGTCCAGGGGCTCAACGACCGCATGCGGGAGCATTTGCGGGAACTTGGCCAGATCGGCGCCGACCTGGCGACGGTTGAGGCGGTGACGCCGTCGGGCGACAAATATACGCTGGCGCTGGCGATCGGCGACCAGGTGCGCATTGGCGCCAATCTCAAAGAGCTGGGCGCCTACAACGGTATGATTGGAATTGTTCGCAAAATCGAGGCGGGCACCCGACTAGGTCATCCACTTTTGAGGATCGACTTGCACACTCCCGAGGGGGTGCGATCCATCAAGATCGAAACGCAGCGGCTGGCCGATGATCGAGGCCGGGTGCGTTTGGCGCACGGCTACGCCGGCACCAACGTATTGATCCAGGGCGCGACGGAAACCGCGATGTTTGCTCAGATTTCGAGCCGTGACCGCTCGAACGCGGCGTATGTCGTCGGCAGCCGTGCCCGTCAGGTCACGATGCTGTACGTCTCGCGGGAAGCCGAAGATATCGCCCTAAAGCAGGGTTTGCCGCTGGCCAAGCGGCCAACAGCAACATTCACAGATCAGCAGCGCGAGGACCATTTGGCTCGTGCGCTGTCGAGAGCTCAGGTCAAGCGCAGCTCGCTCGACTATGAGGCGGCCATGCCGGCGGAACCGGCGGCCGAGATCCGGGCGGCGACGGCTGACTTGGCCGCCGTGCGCACTCAACAACCCGATCAGGAGCTTGAAATGGCAGAGCGGAAACAACAGACCAGGACGGAACAGGACAGGCCGAGGACATGGGAGGAACTCGACGCCTGGGTGCAAAGCGCCTACGAGGGAGTGCATGACGAGACGAGCAAGGCAGCGTATGAGGTGCAGCGCGAAGAGTACTGGAAGTCGATCGAGGCGGAAATCGGGCCGCTCAAGCAACAGACGATGGCAAAGCCGTCTATCCGGCGCGCCAACCGGAGCGCGGCGGTTGGAGAAGAGGTCACAGCTAAGCCGGTCAAGGGCAAGGTGGCAGAACCGCCCCCCTCTCGGCCCCAGGCGGCGGTGGCTGAAACGCCGGCCGCAGCGATGAAGGCATTCTTCGGGCGCGATTTCTCCGACAAGTTGTTGCAGCATGTGGCGGCCGTTGAAGTGCTGCCGACCGACACGGTGAAAGTGAAGTACCAGGATCAATCGGAGACGCACCATCATGCCGACGGCACGACCGTTCATAACGGCCGGATGACCGAAGAAAAGGCGGCTCTGGCGGCCGAGATGATCGCGGCCAGTGGTATCGAATGCGTGCACCTCACCGGCTCGATGAGCGCAAAGGAAATCATGGCCCGCTCGTGCGTGCAGCGCGGCGTCGATGTCGAAAACGCGGAGATGCAGGAGTACGTCAAGCAGGTCCGGCGGGAGATGGACCTACAGGCTAAAACCAAGCAGGAGGCGAGTCAGGAATCGGCCGGTAGGCAGCCGACGCCGGCGCAACAGCAGAACCCGCAGGCGTCGTCGGCCGCCTTGCGCACGCTCGAAATCGGGCGGTTGGCGCGCGAGCTGCCCCGCATGACGGATCAGATCGCACGATTTGCAGCGGCCACGAGGCTGGGGGAGTTGACCGCCGACGTCGATAATAGCCGCGGCGCGAATGCGTTGGCGATGGCGAATCGCGAAGCAGCAGCGGCGGCGATCATCGCCGATCCAGCCTTGCAAGCGCAGGCCCAACAGGCTGGGATGTTGGAGCAGGTGGCAACGGTTCATCACGAGATACTGCAAGACGCACAGCAGCACCAGCAGCAGCACGGAGCCGAAGAGGAGCTGGAGGCGGAGGCGGAATAGCAGGAGGGGGCGCGCCCTGCCCGACGCACCCCCTCCACCCCGGCGGTCAGTTTATTCTTCGACCGGCGGGAGTTGCGGCAGCAGTCCGCCGCGTCCCGTTTTTTCAGAAAGGCCGGCGCCGTCGAGCAGCCCTTTTTCAGCCGCCAGCTCGCGCAATGCCGCACCGGCGGTTTCAAGCATGGAAACCGCAAGCGACTGCTTTTTATCCCGCGCATCGACAATCGCGTCCGCCAATCGCCACGCCGTTGAGCCGATCTGTCCCATGGACAGAGAAATACGAGCCGCTTGAACGTCGCAAATTTCATAACGACTGGAAACCGTGTTGAGCATTGAGATGATCATCTCTTTAGTAAACATGCCTTGCTCCTTAAATTTTGCATGTATTAGTACATGCGTACATTTGGTGGTGTATCACCATCCGAATCTAACCTGCTGAATTCGTCCATATGCCTGTCGGTTTCCGCTCCAGCCGAAGGCGACCGGCTGCGCGCTGATCTGCTGAATGTGGGCGGGGGGAACGGCGCTCATAGCAGCCAGGTCAACCTTTCCCACCATCGTCGCGACGATCAAAGCGGCAAATAAACGCGACATGCCATCCTCCATTACCTCAGCATGGCAACAGTAATAGCGGCAGGCTGTCCATAAACAATCGACTTTTGAGCATTTGCCTTCATGTACGAAGTGCAGCACACGAAGAGTATAGCGATGCTAATAATGCGAAACATGGTGGATACTCCGCGCTTGAACTCATCTCTTGAAGACAAGTATAGTCGAATTCTTTGTGAGCACAACACTTTTCTTTGGTAACGTGTTGATTTTGCTTGCTTTTTACGGAATTTTCCCGGCGCGAAGCGACGGCAGCGGCCCCGCAGGGGCCGCCCCTTCAGGCCGTCGTTCAAAAGCTGGCGGTTTGGTGTTGGCGACTGGTGGCGAGACGTCGGCAACCAAGCCAGCGCCGGGCGGGGGGCTCAGTTCGGGCGGAACTGTCGCTTCCAGACCGGCAAGAGAAGGCAGAGTTCCAGATCAGAGCAGTGATCGGCCGCCACGGGCAGAATGCCGCCGAGGTCGTAGAGGTCGCAGCTCCACTCCTCCTCGGTTACCCGCCACATGAGATGCAGCAGCCGGCGACGCGCAGGGCAGTAAAGCCACTGCCCTGGATGGAGGGGGGCGCGGGACATGACGGCGCTCACGAGACCGTCACCCCATGGGCATGACGGGCCAGAATCAAGAGCAGATCGCCGAGGCGGTTGCGGAAGGTGCGGATCATGTGGACACCGTTTGACGTTGTGTTTATATGTGTGCATCATACATCAAGAGCCGAATCGGTCAACGGTAAAACGCACACAAATAATGAAAGATGCACACATGCCGGAAGAGGATGATTTCAAAAAGGCGGCCCTCAACTTCCGAGTGACGCCCAAGGTGAAAGCGCTGGTCGTGAAGGCCGCGAAGGCCGACAGCAGAAGCGTGGCCTCTTGGATGGAATGGGTGCTGCTGCAACGCCTCCGCGCTGACGGCCTGCTGAATGACGGCGAAAACGAATAGGCGTTTGGGTGGGGTGGGCATACTAGATGCTGTGGTTTACCCCCACCGCGCTGGTGTTTAGCATCAATGCATTAGTGTTTAGTACCAGTGCGTTAGTGGGCACTATCCCCACCGCATGGGGGCGCTAAAGCTTTTCAGCCGCCACAATCTCGGCAGCGACAAAGTCTAACCAGCTTTTGAGGCTGGTGCTGGCTACCATTCCGGCCCCCATGTCGCGCGCACCGAGTTTGATCGCCCGTTCAGCCCACGGCTCTCGCGCCGAAGGCGTCACACTTCGCAGCCAGTTTTCCGCTTTGCTCAGTGTCGTCCGGTCTACCACGGTTTCCACCGTGCCCGCTCGGCGGGCCTTTCGCCCGGCTGAATGGCTCTCCACCTCTTCTCGCGCCAGCAAGGCTTTTGCGGGATTGGTGCCAGTGAACACCAGTGTGACGCGTGTGACTTTTCGACCCGCACGCCGGATTAGCTCCGGCGGCATGCTGACGGTGAAGCTCTGCGCGATCTGATTTACTTCTCGCATGGCGACCTCGATCGTTTTTTCGCGCAGGCTCGTCCAGTCGCGATAGACGCCTGATGGCACGTGGAGCAGCTCGCGGAGTTCGTCGGGCGACAGGTCGAGATTGCACGCAAAGTCGCGGCCGACCATCTGGCAGCCAATTTCATAGAGCTTAAGCGCATAGCCCGAGTCAAATTTCACAACGTGGCTCGCAAGCAAAGACGACCATGTTGGAGATTGCTTCAACGCTTTTGCGAGATTTGGGTCAAGTCGAAAATAGAACATTCCATCAGTACTTTCATCATCTTCCTCAATTGATGATGACAGAAGCGATGCAATCAGCGTTCCCGGCTTACCTCGCGGCGATAACACCCGGAATTCATAGGCAACCGTATGAAGCTCTTTCCGCATATCGGAAAGCCGGTCATTGCCTTTGTGTGCCCGCCGCAGTGTTGCCTTGGGGATGGCGTACTGCTGATCATCAAACCCAGCTTCTTGCACAACGCCGAGCATGAGATTGAAGCATTTCGCGGCAAACAGGCCGATTCGTCGTTCAGCCTCCCCCCGCTTTGGCGCGACGGGTTTTCCCCACACCACCTCGCCCGGTTTAATGAGCTCTTCCCCGGCGTGCCGCTTAGCTGCGGCCACAGCAACTTCAAGCGTTTTTCCTAGCTGCGGCGCAGGCTTTTTTCGCGGCATGGCCCCCTCCTTTTTGAAAAGACCCAGAGATGCTATCCCCACCCCACGTCGCATGTCAAGTAGGGGTGGTTCATCCCCCGGCAGGTGGGCCTCAGCCTCCCAGGAGGTGGGGTTCAGCCCCCAGGAGGTGGGGTTCAGCCCCCAAGAGGTGGGGATAATGGCATCTACTGTGTTGATAATGCAGTATTTTATGAGGGGCGAATCTAGAATCTAGAATCCTGAATCTATACGCGCATGCGTGCGCGCGAGGGCACGCCATTCCAACCTCTCCAAGAAATACGGACAGGCGCCCCGCGCCCCGCTGGGGCGCTGCCTGTAGCGGGGCGCGCATAAAACGCCCCTTTCCTACCAGAACAGCCATGCCCCCCCTCTATGGCCCGGAAATCGCCCTTCCGCTGCATGCTCGGCAATAACCGAGTGGCTTTTTCGCCATGCCAGATGCTGGAGACGCTTGACTCTCGCCCACACTGTTACTAGATTGGTAACACCTGCGGACCTAACCATCGGCCTGCAGGTGGCGCATGCTACTTATACGCGAAAATTGAACCATACAAACGATTGAATCATACAAACGAAGGATGCACGCCATGAACATGCACCGAATTTCGGCTAGACGCCGCCTCGCCACCAAGGAGATTAATTATGTTGAGGAAGTTCGCCCATAAGGGCCTCGAAGAAGTTTATGTAGAAGGTGCGTCAAAGCATATCAACAAGCGGTTTCACAGTGTTTGCAAAATCCTCCTCGATTTGCTGGACGGTGCGACCGAACCTAAAGACCTTATCGGTGTGAAAGACTTTCATCCTTTGAAGGGCGATCGTGCCGGGTTCTACTCAATGCACGTGAACGGTAATTGGTGCATTACATTTCGGTTCGACAATGAAGACGTCACTGACGTCGATTTCGAAGATTATCATTAGTTAAGTTAATGCGGACACGGCGGGGGATGGGGATAAAACATCCCCCGCCAATTCATGGAGAGAGACAATGGTCACGAGGAACAGGGCTCCGACCCATCCCGGACTAATATTGAAGGAACTGTATCTGACCCCCCGTAACGCAAAGGTGACGGCATTCGCAGAGGCTGCCGGCCTCTCGCGCAAGCACGTCTCGCAGGTTTTGAATGGTCACGCCAACGTTACCCCGGAATCGGCCGTGAGGATTGCGGCTGTGCTGGGGACGACGGCTCAGCTCTGGATGAACCTGCAGGCCAGCTATGACCTGTGGCACGCCGAACGGAATTTGACGGCGGGCAAGCCGGTGCATGCCCGTGCCTTTGCCGCCATCGAAAATCACGCCCATTGAGGCGGTTCCCTATCGCAATCCCAGGCCCCATGATTGAGTGCCTGTCGTTTAGGCAAAGCGATGTAGCCCAAGCTATCCGCCAGGATTGCTCGCCAGCCGTTCGGCTTATCCCCATTTCTGGGGATAACTCCTGATCGTGCCGTTTGGTTCAAATTAGCCTCGTGGCTTCCGCCCCGGCTTCAGTTCCTCGACAGCGGCAATCAACGCCTGCCGTTCTGGGTTGCTGGCAAATGCCCGCAAGGCCGCGCGGACGATCCGGCTAGGCGTCACGCCCTGGCCAGTGGCTCGGCGATACTCGGTGGCCAGATCTTCAAGCAAGGTGACGTCGGCCGCCAGCAGCGAGAATCGCGGCTTTTCTAATGCGGGTAATGAGGGCTTTGGGGGCATTGATTGACCCAATGACTTCGATAGTCCAGAGGGCTCCGATTGCCCCTGGGGCATTGTAACGTGGTCGGTCTTGACCGCCGCGCCGGCCGCCAAAGCGGCGGTTGCCGGGTTGGTGTCTGGGTTGGCGTCAACGTCGGGCAGAGGCCGCCCGATACCGCCGCCAGTGCCGGGATTAAATGTCGGGCGCTTAACCATTGGCCGCCTCCATCACTTCGCGGTAGATGCCGACAACCTCGCTAGCGGCCTTCGGATCGCGGGGCGACATTTCCAACACCGATTTGCCCCAGGTGTATGCTCGGTCGTAGGCGTTGCGCCAGACCGTGTGTGCCCGCAGAACGACCGGCAGGACATCATGAATCGCCCCTCCCTCCGGGTGGTCGGGATCGATCGGCCGCGCGCACTCCTCGATGATGATGTCGCGGTCGGCGCTGTGCGAACTGGCGCCGAGGCGCGTCGGGAGGATAATGGCGGTCAGCTCGGAGTTTTGCAGCCGCACCTCGTTGACCAGCGAGGCCATCTTGTTAAGGCCATCGGTTTCGAGCGATTTTGCCGAGGTCGGAATTACGACTAGGTGACTGGTCAGCATAGCCAGTCGCATCTCCTGGCTATCGCGGCCGCCGGCATCGACCACAAGGACGTCGAATTCGCTGGCCAGCTCGCGGATCTGCAAGCCGACGCTTTTGCCGACCAGCGGCAGCACCTTGAGCTTCGCAACATCGCCGGCAAGCTGTTCGCGCCGCATCTTGAATTTTACGCAGGATTGCTGATGGTCGGTGTCGACGATGCAAGCCTTGTGGCCTGCGGCCAGTGCCTGCAACGCCAGCTCGACGGCGGTGGTGGTTTTGCCCACTCCGCCCTTTTCGTTGGCGACGGTGATAATCAGGGACATGATGGCTCCGTGGGCTATCGGTGTATTGGGTACCCCTAATGTCCCAAGTGCCCTGAGTGTCGTCAAGTCCCCTTTTGACTTTCCCCCAGCTTTCACGACCTCCGGAAGGGGGCTCGCGAGCGCACACCTTGCGGTGCTTCTCGCCCCCTTCCTCCGGTCGCTGCTCGCTCCGCTCGCGACGGCCCTGGTACGGTGCGGAGGCCTCCGCACCTAGTCGGGCTGAAAGCTGGGGAAAAGTCCTGGCAGCGGTTGACGGCCGGGAAGAGACAGACAGGCCGGGGCTGCGCCCCTGAGCGCCGACGGCGCTGAATGGGGGGACCGGGGAAACCCGGTTCCCTACCGCGATCTCAGGCCCCAAGAACGACAAGCGGGCGATCTTTACCGCCGCCAGCTATGCCAGCAAGGCCGCCGACGTCTTGGCCGCCTATCAGGTCCAGGCCGGGCAGCAGGTGGCGGCCTGAGAGGAAAACCGGACCAAAAGTGAAGATTTGGCCCGGTTTCCCCGCGAAAAAGCCGCCAATCGGCGGCCTTTTCGCGCCGTGCAGACGCGGCTATGCATGCCCGCAAAAGTTCGTCGCATAACGCCGAGTATGGCGAGCGGTTTGAAGACTTCGGGAAGTCGCGGAACGGGGGTTTCGAGAGGGTGGCCGGGAGGACTTCGGCAAGGCAGTATAGAGGCCGTGCCGGCGACGATGTTTCACTAGGCCGATACTATGCCCGGCAGCGGGCGGAAGAGGCTCCCAGGCGCCCGAAACGGCGGGCGGTTGTAGGTGCGCGCCACTATTTTAACATGTTTAATGCTGATGAAAATCTATTAAAAGACGAATGTGAGGGCTTGCGGCAGGGACCGTCTTTGTAATGGTATCATCTCACGCATTTTGCTTGCGTCATCTCACGCACATTGATAATGTCATCTCACGGCACAGGAGGGCCGCGAGATGACGGAAATCGACACAGATCAAAAGCTGACACCGGCACAGCGAAACAAAAACTATCTCGCACGGTTGCGCGAGGCGGCGGCACAGTGGAAGGAATTCAGAGCCATCGCTTATAGTTGGGAGCAAATAGAAAACTGGCGGAGAAAAATGCAGCAAGAGTATGGCTGCACGGTAAAAATGACTGACGATGCTATCAAGTACAGTGCAACACTGCACTTGCCTGAACTTTTCAGTGATTGGCGCTGGCAGATGGGCAAGTATTTACTCTCTGACGACCCGCAGCCGCACACCTTCATCATCGACCTGTGCGAGCGGAACGGCTATAAGCGTTTGCACGTCTTCGAGCGGGCGGAGCTTGAGCATAACCGCTTACGATTCCACGGCGACGAGCCAGGGCCGGTGGAGGCGGAGCGTTTCGAGATCGAAGTCGCGAGTGAAAAATGGGCTATCACGCACCACCCGCACCCGCCGTATTCAAACAGCCCGAGTTTTTTGCTGTATGTAAAAAATAAGGACGGCGAAGAGTGTCACCCGTCCGAAGAGCAGCTAAAGGCCGTCGCGGCAGTCTCGATTCGGGCGAACATTTTCGAGGACGTGCAAGCCTTAAATCGTCTGACAGAAAAAGACGACTGGCGACCGATTTATAAAAAAGTGTGCGCCGCTTGTGGATTCACGCCGCGTCTGTGAAAGAAAAAGCCCCCGAAAGAGGGTCTTTTTTTGGGAACTACTTTCACGGCTTCCAGGTTAAGCGGCTGCCGGGCATCAGCAGCGGCGTTGCCTCATGGCCGGGGACGTCGATGATTAACACTGTTCCGTCGTTGTAGACTCGCGAGACAGTCACGGGCTGGCCCGGCTGATAGGTGCCGATAACCCGGCCCGTGGTGGCGTCCGTGACCGGTGCAGGCGCCGTGCCGACGACAACGGCTTGCCGCACAGTTGATTCTGGCGCGGCGGTGTGGTGCGTGTGGTAATAGCCGCCGCCGGCCACTGCCGCCACGGCCAGCATGATGTTGGCGACGATCCACCCCCACGGACGAGCGGTCGGAACAGCTTCTTCCTCTTCATCAAGGATCGGATCGTGCGACGTGATACCGAGGGCTTCGCGCAAGACGTCGTTCCGTTCCGCCGTCGTCAATCGCTCCCGTTGATCGGGCGACAGATCGGCCGCCAGCAGCTCCAGCTCGGCCGGCGACAAAGTTGAGACCATCGTCTCGATCCAACGCGCTGGGATCACCGGCGGTCGGAGTGGCTTCCAGGGTGAAAACGGCCATTTCAACAAGGCCAAATGTTGCGGCAGAAGTATGGCCGCGTGAGCGCCATCTTTGAACGCGCCGACCGCGTATTCAAAGAAATTGGGCAGCACGACAAGCCGCTTTTCGCGTTCTTTTGTTCGGTCGCCTTTGCCGTTCTTGGGCGCCCATCGCTCGACCTCCTCATAGCCGACCAGATTTTCGGCGATGGCGTTGGCGCCGGCATTGCCGTCCGACGTCGCCATGATCTTGCCCAGCAGTTTCGTTTGCATGATGGCTTCAAACGCCTTGGTGACGCTTTGACCCCACACTGACTCTTCGGCCATCTGTTCAAATGTCTGAATGGCTGCGACCAGGCCGCAGCCTTTCGATCGGCCGGTTTCAACAAACTGCAGGATAGGATCATTGCTGGCGGCGATGGTTCGCAGCTCATCGAGGCACAGGATGACGCGGCGCGTCCACGATTCACTCAGCGCCGGGGTGTTCACCAAGCCGTTGAGCAACCGGAAGAGCGAACCAATCCACGCGGCGGACATCGATGAAAATTGCCCGGTGCGGCCGAGGATAATCGTCGGCGCCATCGTATCTTTCTGATCGAGCATCCATTTTCGCACCGACAGGCGGCGGTTGGCGGGGGTGTTGCCCCAGGCCAAGGCCAGCGGCTTTGTCATTTTGATCGCGGTGGCGCGAAAGTTGTTGATGTATGACTTTGCGTTCTTGTCCGCTTTGAGGCCGCTGGCATCTAGCGCGACATAGCTTAATGCTTCGGGAAAATGCGCTTCCATCCATTTGTACAGGTCGCGATCGGACTGGATGACGGCGGCATGCAAATCGGCCCAGCCCCACTTACGGCCGCGTGTCCGCTGCAGTCCGACGATAATGCCTTGCAGAATCAGCCGCGCGCCATCCGACCAGTGCGGTTCCTTCGATTCCAGCACCACGCGCTCGGCAAATTCCGCAGCATCTTGAAAGCTGGTGCAGTCGGCGGCGATATCCCAAGCCATCGCCTGTAGGCCGGTGCCGCCGGGCTGGATACGATCGTCGTGCGGCGCCAGCAAGTAAAAGTCGTCTACCGGCCATTTTGATGTGTAATCGCCCTTGCCGGCGTCGAGGACGATCAGCTTTGTGTCCCCGCGCTCCTGCCATCGCGCCAGCAGCCATTCGATGATTTGCGACTTGCCGGCGCCGGGGGCGCCGACCGCGAGAATGCCCATCACTTCGTGCTCGAACGGCAGCGGCACTCCGGGCGCGAGGCAAAACCGGCTGCGATTGCCGGAGCGACGGGCAATTTTTTGAAAGTAGGTTTTGGTTATCCGGGCACCGGACGGCGGCGGCGCCAGGGTGCGACCGCGTTTGAGCAGCCAGTCGCCGGACCGCTTAAAGCCGCAGAGCGGCGAGACCAGATGATCGCCGATCATGGCACCCGCCAGCCCGGTGCCGCCGGCGATCTGCATCCGCAGCATCGCGTCCGGCCATTTGCCGGCGGCTTTCAATGCCGCCACGACCATCTTCCAGTCGGAAACAAGTTGGATGGGAGTATCCCACGGCATCGACGAGACGGCGAAGCCCACCGCCAGCGCGATCGCGCTGGCGGTTATGCCCCCCAGCAGCGCCGCCGCCGCCGCTGGCCGGCTGTCACGCACATATCCATCATAATTCATGAGCTACCCCATTCTGTAGCAATGCCCGGAGTTCGTTGCGAGTTGCAAAAAGTTGATCGGCGATTGGCGCGATCGCGTACAATGCGTGCATTGCTGCCGTAAAATTCTTGTCCCAGATCCACCACCGGAGTGGGCAGCAGTCGCGAATCGGAAATTCGCGGAGGACGAAGGATGACGGGCGGGTCATGAAGTCGGTAATTGTCGCTTTTGCCGCGCCCTTGGGATCGGTGAAAACACCCGCGAACGCCTGCATCAGGGCGGGAAGTTGCGCCCGGATGCTTGCCTCGTATCCGTCGATATAGTCCTGCAACGCTGCGGCGAGCTGTTCCCGCCGGGCGGCGGCCGCTTTGATCGGGTCATTTGTCGCCGGGGTGGCCTCGTACAGCGACTCCCGCAATGCCTGACGATCGGCTGGCAAAAGGTTATCGAGACGAAAATCATTGATCTCGCCATCGAGGATGGCTTTACGCCGGTCGGTCGGCAGGCTTCTCAGTGCCGCCAGGTCGCGGGCACTGATGGCAGCTTCCGCCACATCGCCCTGGCGAATGGCTGCCTCAACAGCGGCCCGCCAGTCGCACCGACCGTCCGGCGTCACAGCGTCAGCAGTCCCACTTCAGCGGCGGCCTCGACGACCGCCTTGTGCCACTTCGCGAGCGCTTTGCGGCCGCGCACCGTTTCCCCTTCAGGTGTGCCGAGGAGCGCTTGCAGGTCGTCGGCCGCCATCTTGGTGGCACCGAGAGCGGTGATGCGTCGCCGTTCGACGTCGCGCCAGATCTCGGACGTGCATTTCGGCACAACCAGCAGGGCCAGCTCGCCGGCCTCGACCAAGGCAGTGAACGCCGACATTTCATCGGAATCGGCATAGCTGTCGAAATCGCCGTGGCCTTCGTTCAGCGCGACGAACAGGCGGCATGAGGTGGCCGGGATGATCGCGCGGAGCTGCTGGATCAGGGCCAGCGCGTCGCCCACCGCGTCCGGCTGCGCGGTGACGACAATGACAAAATCGATGACAGCGCCGGCCTTGGCCAGTCGAGGGCCAATGTCGCTGTCGTCGAGCCAGTACAGGAGGCTTTGGGCCACGTTGGCGCCGAAATCGGCGAGGATGGGCGCATTCTTCGCCAGCTCAAAAAGTCCGTCCCAGTGCGAAATGGCCAGGGAGGGCTTGGCCTGCAGCGCGTCCGGCGACACGCCAATGTCAATTCGTTGCGCGGCCGAGAAGATCGCGGACAACGAGGAGCGCTTCTTTTCGTCCGGCTGGGTGTCGCAGTCGAGGATTTGGGTCGCGCTACCCGTCGATAGAAGGTGATCGACGAGGACGGTAGACACCGTTGTCTTCCCGGTGCCGCCCTTCTCGTTCAAAATCCAGATTGACGATGACATATAACCACTCCGCTCATAATGAAGTGAAGTTATGGTATGATATTATTTGGTGCCATGCAATATAAATATACTGATATAGTTGAATTTTTACGTAAATTCGCTGATCTATGCTGAATAGACAAAATGTCAAATCTTCGTATATTTGCTCTCTATTGCTTATGCTTGCGTCCGGCGAGCGCGTCTAATCCTCGTCCTGCACGTGACATCGGGGATTGTGTCGGGGGGTGGGGTGAGGCTGTGGCGGGCACTGTTGCCGCTGATGGGCGCGCCGAGGCGGCTAAATCGGTGGGCGGTTGAACTGGCGGCGTGGCGGGGGCCTTGGCCAGCATCTTGCTCAGCAGCTTCGCGCTGATCGGCTTCCCGGTGCGGGCGCCGAGGACGCCGGCCAGGGCCAGGGCCTCGCTCAACCGTCCCAGGGTGACGCCGATCGCCAGCAGCTCGCGCAGCTCTGGCGCATGTAGGGTGACGGCGCTTTGCAGCGGCAGATCGGCCGCCGTCCCGGCCAGTCGCCGCGTCACTTGGTCGATTCGGTCACCCACCCAGCCCATTTTTCCCCCATAAAATACCGGCTACCTTAAATCCACTCGTTGGCCAGCATCTAACCATCTGTCTACACCATCATTACCACATATTATACACCTCTCAGCCACCTATTTGGCACCTTTACACCACCTCATCGGGTTTTCCCCGCTTGGGACGTCCCCTTTTCCCAGGCGGCGGCACCAGGGTAGAGAGGGGTCCCGCCGCCTGGATCATGGCGGCCGTTGCCGGTGGGCGACCGCTCGCTTTGCTATTGGCAAGGTAGGCGCGGAGCTGGTCCGGTGACATGCGAATCCCATGTGCAAGTAGGCAGTCGGTCACCGCATCGACGGTCACACCCCGCCAAATCGCAAGGCGTGCCTGCGATATCAATCGATCCAGCGCCGCCTTTTTCCCCAGTATCGGTGCGGTCAGATCATCCAGTGCCTGTGCGATATCGTCAGTATCCATTAACCGGCATCTCCGTTTCAGAACTCCGACCACCCAAGGGGGCAGTCGGTCGAGGAAAGCACATCTCTCCTCGTACTCTTCTCTCAAAAGGCACCACACCCCTGCATCTCCGATGCACGCGAGAAACGTAAAATACCAGCTAATATATTGTTTTAACAGATGTTTTTCGCTTCACAAAATATCGCAGCTATGTCAGCCTGAACAGAGGTAAAAGGCCGACAAAGGGGGGGCGTCATGGCGCAAAAGAAAGACCCGGAGGCCGGCGCGTCACGCCGGCTCACGGTGGCGTTGGCGCCGCCATACATGGCGATGATCGAGGCGGCGCGGCCGCTCGACGGCTCGCTGGCCGATGGCGTCCGCGCGCTGATCGACATCGCGGTGAAGGCCGACGAGGTCGAGCGGCAGAACCGCGATTTGGTGGCGGCGCTGACCTCCGCCATGACCGAGATGGCCGCCAGCCTCACCGAGATCCGCGACCAGGTCGCGCGGCTGGACGCGGAGCGTCGGTAGTGGTTTGCACGGTCGCGCCCGGTTCGTCGGTGGAATACTGCCTGCAGGAGCAGGAGCAGTATTACCTCGGCGGCCGCGAACCCTCGGGACAGTGGTATTGCCCGGCTGGCCAATTCGGCCTCGTCGATGGCCAGGCCGTCGATAATGGCGTGTTCCGCAACCTTCATGAAGGGCTGTCGGCAGACGGCGCCGCGCCGATCGGCAAGGCCAACGCCAATGGTGAGCGGGTCGGCGGGTATGACTGCCAGTTTGCCGCCCCAAAAAGCGTTTCCATCCTGTGGGCGCTGGCCGACGACGATACCCGAGCCAAGATCGAGGCCGCGCAAGAGCGCGCCGTCCGGGCGGCGCTCGATCTGGCCCAGCAGACCGGGCAGATCAGAACCGGTCACAACGGAGTGACGTTGGAGAAGACACCGATTTTCGGCGCGACCTTCCAGCACGGCGAGAGCCGGCCAACCGAGCGCGAACCCGGAACATTC
>Ga0116225_1001559_pt1 | contig 16386 bp, 13 predicted proteins | sample Sb_taG_8_FD_88968 | JGI IMG/M metagenome (GOLD analysis project Ga0116225, IMG submission 88968) | Peat soil microbial communities from Weissenstadt, Germany - Sb_50d_c_BC metaG | ecosystem: Environmental > Terrestrial > Soil > Wetlands > Peat | place: Germany: Weissenstadt | collected 2010-09-21 | reverse complement strand
GCAGGCGGGGGCACAGGCTCCGGCGCTTTACGCCATCTCGCTGCTGGTGGTCTTCCTATGCTTGGCGGCGCTTTATGAAAGCTGGTCAATCCCCTTCTCGGTGGTTGTCGTATTGTCATTAAACAAGTTGGGCGCGGTCGCCGCCGCCAGCCTGCGCGGCTTGCCTGATGATGTGTACTTCCAGGTGGGTCTGTTGACCACCATCGGCCTGTCGGCCAAGAACGCCATCCTGATCGTCGAGTTCGCCAAGTCCCTGTACGAAGAGGGGCTGAGTTTGAAAGACGCGGTAATCACGGCGGCGGCACAGCGCCTGCGCCCGATCCTGATGACTTCGCTGGCCTTCATTCTGGGCGTTCTGCCGCTGGCGATCAGCAACGGCGCTGGCTCGGGCAGTCAGAACGCCATCGGTACCGGCGTGATGGGCGGCATGATCTCGGCAACGGTGCTGGCGATTTTCTTCGTGCCGGTGTTCTTCGTCGCCATCCTGGGATGGTTCAGCAAAAAACCGCCGCAGTCTCCGTCTCTCCCTGCCGTCGTTTCGGATAAGTAGGACACCGCCATGAACAAGACCATTCTGACAGCCGTCGTCTCGACGATGCTCCTGAGCGGGTGTTCCTTGATCCCCGACTATCTGCGCCCGGACTCGCCGGTGGCGCAGTTCTGGCCGACCGGCCCCGCCTATGACACTGCGCCTCAGGGAACTCCGGGCGGACAGGTGGTGGCTGATCTGGAGTGGAAGGATTTCTTCCGCAATCCGGAACTGCGCGGCCTGATTCAGCAGGCGTTGGACAACAACCGCGATCTCAGGGTCGCGGCGCTGAATATCGAAGTGGCGCGGGCGACCTATCAGATCCAGGACGCCAATCTACTTCCCACCGTCAATGCCGGCGGCTCCTTCACCCGTCAGCGCACGCCGAAGGGAATCAGTCTCACCGGTCAGGCGATGACCACCAGCACCTATACCGCCAATCTGGGGGTAACGTCTTACGAGGCCGATCTGTTCGGACGGCTGCGCAGCTTGAGCGATCAGGCGCTGGAACAGTTCTTCGCCACCGAAGAGGCCCGCACCGGCACGCAGATCGCCTTGGTGGCGGAAGTGGCGAACGCCTATCTGACGCTGCTGGCTGACCGTAAGCTGTTGAGTTTGACCGAGGATACTCTGGAGACGCAGCAGACCTCGTTCAATCTGATCGTGCGCAAATTCGATCTCGGCTCGGCCTCGCGCTTGGATGTCGCCCAGGCGCAAACCTCGGTCGAGACGGCACGGGCGAACCAGGCGCTTTATATCCGCCTGGTGGCCCAGGACCGCAACGCCCTGGAACTGCTGGTCGGCGCCCCCTTGGCGGCGAACGTCATCGCCGGCACCGCTTTGGATATCGGAGACTTCGTCGCCGAACTGCCGGCTGGCCTGCCATCCGACGTGCTGTTGCGCCGCCCCGACATCCGTCAGGCGGAACACCAGTTGAAAGCGGCCAACGCCAATATAGGCGCGGCGCGGGCGGCGTTCTATCCCAGCATCTCCCTGACCGGCTCGGCTGGCACCGCCAGTGCCAGCCTGGGCGATCTGTTCACCGGTTCGGCGTTGGCCTGGAACTTCATGCCGAGCATTTCGCTACCGATCTTCGACGGCGGCCGCAACGAGGCCAATCTGGAAAGCGCCAAGGTCATCCGCGACATTAGCGTCGCCCAGTATGAAAAGACCATCCAAACCTCGTTCCGCGAGGTCTCCGACGCCCTGGCCGCGCGCGGCACCCTGAGCCAGCAATTGGAGGCGCAAAAAGGTTTGGTCGCCGCCAATCAGGAAAGCTTCCAGTTGTCCCAGGCCCGCTATAACCGAGGCGTCGACAGCTATCTGAACGTGCTCGACGCTCAGCGGTCGTTGTATAGCGCCCAGCAAACCCAAATCAGCGTCGAATTGTCCCGCGTCACCAATCTGGTGACGCTTTACAAGGTGCTGGGCGGCGGCGGCAACGGTTCCGCCGGACGATAATCAACAATGAACAGCGCCGGGCTAATCGTTGCTCCGCCAGAGCGACTTGACCGCGCGCGTTCTATTTTCGGTTAGCCTTCGATCCGACACCCCTCCCCCCAATCGGTAAGACCTCGTCCGCCTCTCCGCATCCCGTGCCAAAGTCTTACCTGTTGGGGGCTTATCCCGCCGCTGTCGCTTACCTGTTGGGGGCCATGCGGGTTCTATTCCTCCAGCTTATCAACGCATTGCGAGAACAAACAGAGTCCATGGATAACCCCCGCCGCCGCCTTTTCCTAGCCCCGCGTCGCCAGCCCCCAGGACGTAAGCTTTGATCCGCCAGAAGGTAAGCGTTGATCCCCCAGAAGGTAGCGCGACTGCCCCCCAAAGGTAAGCGACGGCATTTCGGCGGTTTGATATTATCCTGTGATTTCAATAGACTGCGAAGCTTTTACACAGCCTGTCGGGGCGACGAAGAAGAAGACTTAGAATCATAGAAGAAAAGGCTGTGGACAAGTCCTTCACCCTTTCCCCATGACCAAAGCTTTCGCGATCGAGTCAAACCCGGTTCGGCAAGGACTTGATTCTCTTACCTCTTGGGGGTGACAAAGCGATCCTTCCCCACCAAACGAACATGGGCTTGGGCGACAACCCATCCTTCTCCGCCATACCCCTACTTCTTACCTTCCGGGGGGACTTGACGCCGGTCTAAAAATTACCTCATTCTACCCCGCCGGTAATTTTCGAGGTAAGAAATGGCGGACGACGACGCGTTGGACGGCGGCAAGGTAGTCGCCATCGAGATCCTCGACGATCCTGCTCGACCGGCAGGGAAGTTCAAGGTGCGCACGCTCGACATCAAGCCCGGCCATGGCGAGATGATCAAGCCGGCCGAGTTGATCGACGTCTCCGGGCATAGCCAACTGACCTTGGCCGACAAGCGCATCTACAACGCCCTGGTCGCCAACGCCTTCGGCCCGGCCATGGGCGAGCGCGGGCGGGAGTTCCACATCCGCACCGCCGATCTGCGCGGCACCCACAAGAGCAACGAGCGGCTGAAGGACAGCATCGAGCGCTTGATGAAAACCATCGTCCGCGTACGGCTGATCGACGGGCAGACGCGCCGCGTCCAGTTGCTCGGCGCCAACGATATGTATGACGATGAGCGCCCAGACGGTGTGTTGACCTATAGCTTCGATGCGAAGCTGGTTGGCCTGCTGAAGAATTCGACAGTGTTCGGCAAGTTGGAAGTGCAGGTCATGATGGCCTTCACCTCGTCTTATGCTTTGTCTCTGTATGAAGCGGTGGCCAAACGCTATCGCCTGCGCTACAAGAACTCGGAGACACTGAGCGTCGAAGAGTTGCGCGACATGCTCGGCGTGGCCGAGGGCAAGCTGGATGTTTGGGGCAATCTATTCGAAAAAGCCATCAAGCCGGCCTTACGCGAGATCAACGCCCTCGCCGCCTTTGGTGTCGGCATCCGTCCGCTGAAGACCGGCCGCAAGGTCTCGGGCGTGGTGCTAACCTGGTGGGGCAAGAACGAGGACGAGCTGCGCGAGGCCTGGTCCGAGATCCAGCGTCCCAAGATCGGCCGCAAAGCCCGGCTGGAGGGCAAGGCGGAACAGACCGTCACGGCATCCCTACCGCCGTTGGACGAAGTTCGCCGTATCGGCCAAAGCTCCCGCGCCGCCAAAGCCAAGACATAACCGAACCCCCGACAGGTAAGAGTTCACGCCTCGCAACCCGGCGGAATGCCTGGGGCTCGTCCTCGATTCCCCAATCGGTAAGAGTTCAGGCGACACCATTAATCGTCAACAGGAGTTGACGGTACCGTCAAATTCTTTCATGGTTTCCCCCAAGCTTTCCGGGGTGCACCATGCCAGAGATATTGAGCGGCGCCGACCTGCGCCAGATTCGCGAGTCCCGCAATCAAGACCAGCAACAATTCGCCGACCACCTGAACGACAAACTGGGGCGGCGCTACGACAAACCGAAGATCTCGCGCTGGGAGAACGGGGCCGAACGCATTCCGCAATTGGTCGCCCAATATCTGCAAGGTCAAACCGCTCCCGCCGGCGGTATTCCCTCGGCGGTCAGCGGTCCCGGTCTGGTGCTGGCGACGATCAACCAGAAGGGCGGCGTCGGCAAGACGGTCAGCGTCGTCAACATCGCCTATCTGCTGGCCGAAGCCGGTCTGCGGGTGCTGGTCATCGACTGCGACGCCCAGGGCTCGGCGACCATCCATCTGGGCGTCTACCCGGCCGACCGCGATGCCGAGAAGGCCACCCTGACGCACGTCTTGTTCCATAAGATGCCGATCGATCAGGCGATCATGCCGGTCTGCGACGGCATGATGGACCTGCTGCCGTCCAGTATCTCCCTCGCCCGCGCCGACACCGAGATCAACAGCCGCCCCAATGGGACGTTGCTGCTGCGTGCCCGCATCAATGAAATCAAGAACGGCTACGACTTCATTCTTCTCGACTGCCCGCCGCATCTGTCGCAAATCACCGTCTCGGCCCTGAACGCCGCCGACCTGGTGCTGATCCCCTCGCAGACCGAGACGCTGTCCTTGATGGGCATCCCCTTGTTGCTGGAAACCCTGGCCGACGTGCAAGCCCTGGTCAACCCGGCCATCCGCGTGCTGGGCATCCTGCCGACCCTGTTCGACCCGCGCCGCAATCAGGACAAGGAACGTCTCGCCGATCTGGAGGCGATGAGCCGGCAGAACGGCTTCGCCCTGTTCCCGCCGGTCAAGCGGGCGGTGGCCTATTCGGTGGGGGTCAATGAAGGCCGTCCTGGTTTGGCGGTCGATCCGACCGCCGCCGGCGCGACCAGTTACAAGGCCATCGCCCAAGCAATGATCGAGCGGCTGAACCTGCACCGCGCGGCCACCGCGACCAAGGAGGCGATGAATGGCTAAGCCCAAAAGCACCGGCGCCAGCGCGCTGAGCATGATCAACCGCGCCCGCACCGCCACCGCCGGCATCGTTGCCATCGACGCCCCCTCCCCTGCTTTGGCCGAGGATGCGCAGGTGCCGCCTGCCGCCAGCCCGACCGGTGTCGATCTGAAACAGCGGATCCTAGCGCTCGATCTCATCGAACCCAATCCGCATCAACCACGCCGCATCGTCGATGACGCCGGCCAGCCGCTCGACCCGGTGGCGCTGGGCGAGCTGGCGCAGTCCATCGCCCGCTTCGGCATCCTTCAGCCGATCCTGGTCCGCCCGCTGCCCGGCGACCGCTTCTGCATCGTCGCCGGAGAGCGCCGGTGGCGTGCCGCGCGGCTGGCCGGCAAGACGCATATCCCGGTGGCGATCACCGACAGCGACGATGTCGAGCTGCTGGCGCTGCTGGAAAATATCCAACGGGAGGATCTTAGCCCGGTCGAACTGGCGACCTATCTGCACCGGCTGAAGGAGGGCAGGGGGATCCGTCAGGATCAACTGGCCGAGATCATCGGCAAGTCGAAAAGCTATGTCAGCCGCATGCTGGCAATCTTGTCCTTGCCGCAGTCGATCATCGATGAGATGGGCGGGCACCGCGACAAGCTATCGAGTAAGCTGCTGACCGAGATCGTCGATGCCGGCATCGAGGACATCCAACTGGCCCTGTGGGATCAAGTGAAGCAGGGGGCCAGCGCCAATACGGTGCGGCTGATCAAGCAATTGCCGCCCGATATCCTTGACGAATTGGCCGCTTATCAAAGCCGGATTTCGGTCAAGGACATCCTGACCGTCATCAAGGAAGACAGCGAGGAAGGCCAGCGCGCCGCCTGGGATGAGGTCAAGAATGCCGCGCCATTGCCGCGCGCCAGCGCGAGCGGGCAGGGCAAAGCGAGTTCGACCGCGCAATTCGTCGCCCATATGATCCGTGCCGCCAAGGCGGCGCACCGCTTCACCGAACTGGGCTTTGTTCTGGCCGCTGACCAATTGGCCGAAATGGAATCGGCCCGCGCCGCCCTCGACGAAGCCATTCGGGCGATCCAGTTGCGCCGGCGCAACTGAGATTTCCCCAGTTGCGCCGGCGCAACTTAGAAATAGTCCAAACTACCCCGCCAAATTTATTGACCCAGAGAGCAATTGTGCTGCATAATTCCGGTGGAATTGCTCTCTGGGTCAATTATGCGCACAACGCCCTTGCTTGCCACCGTTCCCTCACTGCCCGCCCGCCGGGCGTTGCTTGACGCCATCAAGCGCGAAGCCAAGCTGCGTAAGTTGTCCATGGCGGCTCTGGCCGAAAAAGCCGGGCTGCGCGCCGAAAGCCTGTCGCGTCTGCCCAATCGCAAGGATGTTGGCTTCGACACTCTGTGGCGGTTGGCCAATGCGGTCGGCTTCGATATCGCTCTGGTGCCGGCAGACGATTACGCCCGCCAACTCGATCAAGGCCTGTTGGACGCCTCGGCCTTTCCCGGCTTCAAGGGGTAGCGGAGGTGCCCACTCTTACCGCCGCTCTGTGGACCCGCGCGCTTGGCCAGCCGCGCCGGCTGGCCACCCTGGTCATGGCGGAGTCCGGCGCGCTGACCCTCAGCTATGACGGCGGGGCCATCAAGGATCGCCTGCCAGGCCTTAGCCTGATGCATGATCTGGCGGTGCATCGCGACCTGATCTACCCGCCCAGCTATGCCAATCCGTTGCCACCGGCCCTGGCCGAACTGGCGCCGCCGCCGCATCCGGCCGGACGCCTCAATCCGCAACGCGTCGTCGTCGAGGCCCTGGCCGACAGCATCTCCGCCGAGCGCGGATGGCGCGCCGCCAACGTCCTGCAACGCGAATGGGATCTGTTGTTGCTCAGCGGGCGCGGCAGCGTCGGCGTGCTCGACGTCTTCGAGTCCGACGCCCAGGCCGAACGCTGGTACGCCACCCCTGCCATCGAGGCCGATCTGCTGCAAGACAGCGCCGGAGTCGCCGCCATGTTCCGCGCGGCGGTCGCTTCGACCGCCATGCAGCCTGCTGATTTCCTCGGCGGCGGCCGCCCGGCGGCACTGCCCAGTGTGGGCGGCATGATGCCCAAGGTGCTGGCCCGTTTCGATCCCGCCACCGACCAAATTACCCTGGATCTCGGCGGCGGCGCCCCGGCCTCCCGGTCGGGCGTGGCGGTCGTCGTCAAGGTTGAACCCAGCGGCTATGACGGCATCGTCGAGCTGGAAGGGCTGGCCTATGCCGCTTGCGCCGCCGCCGGTCTGCCGGTGCCGCGAATCTGGGTGCTGCGCCCGCCGGAGTTCCGCCCGCTGCTGCTGGTCGAGCGCATCGACATCGGCGCGGATGGATCCGCCACGCCAATGGAATCGCTGTTCTCGATCCTGTTCGAGGCGACCGCGCGGGGCAGAGGAGGGCGCGTCACCACCGCCAACGCCGCCCCTTACGAGATGGTCTCCGCCGCCCTGCGGATGCCCAACATCCTGCCCGACCTTGACCGTGCAGCGGCGGCGGAACAATTGTTCCGCCACGTCCTGATATCCCTGTTGATCGGCAACGGCGATCTGCATCTGCGCAATCTGGCCCTGCTCGGCAGCCGCGCGCAGTGCGGTCTGGCCCCCGTCTACGATCCGGCGCCGATGCGGGCCTGGGACGAGCACAACATCGTCTCCGCCTGCAACCTCGGCGGCCTTGACTTGGAACGCGCCATCGCCCCGCCGGCCCTCGGCGACGCGGTGACCGCTTTCGCCATCGCCTGCGGGTTATCGGCGTCGGCGCGGGCAAGGGCCATCGAGCAATGTCTGGAAGCCGGGAGCGGCTTCCTTGCCGCTGTGGAGAACTGCGCCGCGCCGGAGGCCTGCCGGTGGGGGCTGGTCAAGCGGGCCGGGCAGGTGAGGGCGGTCATCGGCGGGTGAGGTGGGGGATTCTTGACGCTGAGTGGTGCGCCTGAAACCACAGGAAATCCGCGCCGATCCGCCAATGTGAGGCTATCTGGCATTAACTTCGTTTGCGGAATGCCTCTCGTGACTCGCCTCCGGATCGGTCGCTCTCAGACTATCCACAAACCATCCGTTCGCCAAATCATGCGCGGATGGGCTATTTTACACTTGTAGATATTTGATGAAACGGTCGTTTTATAATCTTTTCTGACTTTGAATTTTCCACGAGCGCCCGTTCGCTTCTGAGAAGAAGGCTGCGCGGCTTCTTTCCGGAGAAGCAGCCGATAGCGGGCTCTCCTGTCTGGTGTCAGGCGCCATGGAAAACTGATCCCCTTCCGCCATTGAAAACTTGCCCCTCCGCATAGGAGGAAGAGGCCATGGACGCTTGGGTTGAAACGGATGCGACTCCGCGGGACGACGCTCCGCGGAGGGACAGAATGCTGGAGCCGGACGAGGTGTCGGCGATGCTGGGGTAGCAAGCGGATTTCCGCCGAGTTGGAGTGCAGCCGCACCAAAATAGGGTGGTGGCCTATCTTCGACGCCGGTTCATACCTTACGTTAGCCTCATCCGCCTCTAATGCGGCTGCGGCACGATGCGCAGATAAGGTTTGGGCGCCGTCCAGCCTTCCGGGAATTTGACCTTGGCATCAGCGTCGGAGACCGATGGAACGATGATGACATGGTCGCCCTGAGTCCAGTTGACTGGGGTCGCCACCTGATACTTGGCGGTGAGCTGGCAGGAATCCAACAGGCGCAACACCTCGTCGAAATTCCGCCCGGTGCTCATGGGATAGGTCAGCATGGCTTTGATTTTCTTATCGGGGCCAATCACGAAGACCGAACGCACCGTGGCATTATCGGCCGGACTGCGGCCTTCCGCTGTCTCGCCGGTACCGCCGGGCAGCATGTCGTAAAGCTTGGCGACCTTGAGGTATGGATCGCCGATCAGCGGATAGTTGATGGCGTGGCCTTGCGTCTCCTCAATGTCCTTCAGCCATTTGCGATGATTTTCGACCGGATCGACGCTCAGCCCGATGATCTTGGTGTTGCGCGCGTCGAACGCCGATTTAAGACCGGCCATGTAACCCAACTCGGTCGTGCAAACGGGGGTGAAGTCCTTGGGATGAGAGAACAGAATCACCCAACTGTCACCCATCCATTCGTGGAAGGTAATCGTCCCCTCGGTGGTCTCGGCGGTAAAGTTGGGCGCTTGATCATTGATGCGAAGCGACATGGCGGGACTCCTGGACTCCCTGGGCTGAAGACTTTCAATATGGGTGATGCCCCCGCGCCGATCCGTATCTCTGCCGAGGGAGTCCCATTCGCGTCGGGCTCAATTGCCGCCGACCACCACCGTTCCCGTCATATGCGGATGCGGCGAGCAGAAATATGCGGCGGTGCCGGACCTCAACCGAGGCGAGTTGGAGACGTTTCAGCGGCTGTGGGTCGAGCAGGCACGGGAGGGGGGACCGTAGCGCCCCAAAAGATCGTGTTTTTTAAAAATATCGACATTTTTGTTGACCGCCGATATCAAAAATGATGACATTCGCATACCGCCATGTGCAAGCGGCAGAACCGATCCGAAGCACGGCTCGGCCTGCAACGCCAAACAAAAAACAGGCTGGGGGAGGGGAGCGACATGTCACCAAGACACGACATCTTATCTGTCCAAGGCAATTCCAGTTGCCCGCGTTGCAACGTCACCAGAACGTTTAGAGCGCGAATCGACTTCTCCCGACAGAACTAACAGCACCTCTCTCATTCGTCACATATCTTCTCTCATCGACTGCCATTCAGGCGGTGACGTGGAAGCTTTGTCTAACGTTCTGCCCGTGAAATATCTCGCGCCTTAATTCAACCAAGAGCGGAGATGGCACGGCACAAGATGGCACAAGCCATCATTCAATAATCAAATGCCTTGGGAGGCAATGTCATGGATGACAATTTTGGTCCGAGCAAGTTTCTGACCCCAAATCGCCGTCAAGTCCTTCAAATGTTGGGTGCGGCGACAGCCTTTTCGGCTCTGCCGTTGCGCTCGTCTTTTGCCGCGCGGCCGATTCGTATCGGCTTCGTCAGCCCGACGACGGGCCCTCTGGCGGTATTCGCCGAATCCGACGATTTCGTTCTCGCCCAGGTGCGGGAAAAGGTGAAGGACGGCATCGAGATCAACGGCACCCGCTATGCGGTTGAGATCATTCACAAGGATAGCCAGTCCAACCCCAATCGCGCGGCGGAAGTGGCGGGCGAACTCATCCTGTCGAACCAAATTGACCTGATGGTGGCGGGCAACACGCCGGAAACGGTCAACCCGGTGGCCGATCAGTGCGAGGCCAACGATATCCCCTGCATCACCAACGACTGTCCCTGGCAGCCCTATTTCTTCGGTCGCGGCGGGCGTCCGGCTACCGGTTTCGACTGGACCTACCACTTCTTTTGGGGGTTGGAGGATGTCATCGGCACCTATACCGACCTGTGGGATTTGGTGCCCACCAACAAGGTGGTCGGCGCTCTGTGGCCGAACGATTCCGATGGCAATGCCTGGGGCGATGCCGAGAAGGGTTTCCCGCCGGTCTTGAAGGCCAAGGGCTATCAACTGGTCGATCCTGGTCGCTTCCACAATTTCTCCGACGATTTCACCGCGCAGATCAACGCTTTCAAGGCGGCTAAGGTTGAGATCGTTACCGGCGTGGTGGTTCCTCCCGATTTCACCACCTTCTGGACCCAGGCCGCCCAGCAGGGTTTCCACCCCAAGGTGGTGACTGTCGGCAAAGCCCTGGAGTTTCCCGGCCCGGTGGCTGCGTTGGGCGGACGCGCCGAAAACACCTCGGTCGAGGTGTGGTGGTCGCCCAATCACCCGTTCCAATCCAGCCTCACCGGCCAAAGCTCGAAGGCTTTGGCGGACGCCTACACCGCCTCCACCGGCCGGCCCTGGGCCATGCCGTTGGCCTTCCGCCACGCTTTGTTCGAGGTCGCCATCGACGTCCTGCGCCGGACCAAGACCATCGAGCACAAGGCGATCCGCGACGCCATCGCCCAGACCGAGATCAACACCATCGTCGGCCCGGTCAATTGGAAAACCGGCCCGGTCAAGAACGTGTCGAAGACGCCTCTGGTCGGCGGCCAATGGCAGCGCACCGCATCGGGCTTGGATCTGGTCGTCACCAGCAACAAGCAGGCGCCGCACATCCCGGTCGGCGGGACCATGCGGCCTCTGGCCTAAGATCGGGGACAACCATGCCTCTGCTCCAGATCAGGGGGCTGCGCAAGAGCTATGGCGCTCTTGTCGTGGCCGACGACATCGAACTTGATATCGCCGAAGGCGAAGCCGTGGGCATTATCGGTCCCAACGGGGCCGGAAAGAGCACGCTGTTCAATTTGATCGCGGGTGAAGTGACCGCGACGGGCGGCACCATCGTCTTTGCCGGACGCGATATCACCCGTCTCTCGCAACCGGCGCGGACGCGCCTCGGCTTGGCCCGGTCGTATCAGATCCCCCGGCCGTTCGTCGACATGTCGGTCTACGAGAACGTGCTGGTCGGCGCCTTGTTCGGCAGTGCGGGCCGGGTGGAGAACCCGGCTATCCATTGCGCGCAGGTAATCGCGGCGACTGGATTGATGCCACTGGCGAACCGGCTTGCCGGCTCGCTCACCCTGCTGGAGCGGAAGCGCCTCGAACTGGCCCGCGCCCTGGCCTGCAAGCCTCGTCTGCTGATGCTTGATGAGATCGCCGGCGGGTTGACCGAAACCGAGGCCCTTGATCTGGTGGAAACCATCCGGTCCATCCATGCCAAAGGCACGACGATTCTGTGGATCGAGCACGTTCTGCACGCGCTCGTCTCCGTGGTGTCGCGGCTTGTGGTCCTCAGTTCGGGCCGCAAGCTCGGCGAGGGCGAACCTCACGCCGTGCTGGAAAGCCCGGAAGTGCGCGAAGCCTATCTGGGCATCGAGGAGGCGGTGGCATGACGTTGCTCAGCACCCACGGACTGACCGCCCATTACGGCGACTTCCAAGCCCTGTTCGGCATTGACTTCGCCATCGCCGCCGGCGAGGCGGTGGCCCTGATTGGGGCCAACGGCGCCGGCAAATCCACCCTGCTGCGGGCACTCTGCGGCCAACTCGCCGTCAACAAGGACCATGTCGTTTTTGACGGCGCGGCTATCGGCGGCCTGTCAGCCGACAAGATCGTCCAACGCGGCTTGGCCCTGGTGCCGGAAGGGCGGCGCCTGTTTCCGTCGCTCAACGTCGAGGAAAACCTGCGGCTTGGCGCTTATGCAAAACGACCGGGGCCATGGAACATCGACCGGGTGTTCAGCCTGTTTCCCGTTCTCAAAGACCGGCGACGGGTGCCGGCGACGGCGCTCTCGGGCGGACAGCAACAGATGGTGGCGATCGGCCGCGCGCTGATGAGCAATCCACGGCTGCTGCTGTGCGACGAGATCAGCCTCGGCCTGGCCCCGGTGGTGGTCAAGGACGTCTATGCGGCCCTGCCGGCGGTAAGGGCCGAGGGTACGGCTGTCGTGGTCGTCGAACAAGACATCGGTCAGGCCATCCGCTTCGCCGAACGCTTCTATTGCCTGTGCGAAGGCCGGGTCGTGCTGTCGGGACGCTCCGACACGGTGAACCGCGACGCCATTCGCCAAGCCTATTTTGGATTGTAAGCCATGGATTGGATCAACGTCCTTGTTCAGGGAGCGCTGGCGGGTGCCCTTTATGCCCTGTTTGCCGCTGGCTTATCCCTGGTTTTCGGCGTCATGCGCCTCGTCAATCTGGCCCATGGCGACCTCATCGTTTTAGCGGCCTATCTTGCCTTCACCCTGGTCAGCGGGTTGGGACTGCATCCGTTGCTGACCATGATCGCTGTGGTGCCGCTGATGGCCCTGCTCGGTTACGCCCTTCAGCGCGGTCTGCTCAATCGCACGCTTGGGCAAGGTATCCTGCCGCCGCTGCTGGTCACCTTCGGCCTCTCCATCATCCTTCAGAACGGCATGATGGAAGTGTTCAGCGCCAATACCCGACGCTTGCAGGTGGGCACGCTTGAAGTTTCCAGCCTTCAGATTTTGCCCGGTCTGTCGGTGGGTTGGTATCCTTTGTTGGTATTGGCCGTGGCGGTGGTGCTCATCGGCCTGCTGCAAGCCCTGCTCTATCGCACGCGTTTGGGCGCGGCGCTGCGCGCCACCTCGGACGACATCGAGACCGTGCGCCTGATGGGCATCGACAGCCGCCACCTGTTCGCGGTCGCCACGGGTCTGGCCTTGGCCATCGCCGGCATCGCCGGCGTGCTGATGGCGGCCAAGACCAATTTCGACCCCATGGCCGGACCAAGCCGCCTGATCTACGCCTATGAGGCGGTGATTATCGGCGGGATGGGCAGCCTATGGGGCACTCTGGCTGGCGGCATGGTGGTTGGCATCGCCCAGGCGGTCGGCGGCGCCTTCGATCCGGGATGGCAGCTTCTGGCCGGACATCTGGCCTTTCTTCTGGTCCTCGTGGCCGCTCCGCGCGGCCTGTTCCCTCGTGCGGTGAACTGACATGAGCAACACAAACCTTCCCGCCGCCAGCCTTGCCGCGGCAATTCGCGCCCTGCCTTCGGTGACGGCAATGCGCATCGCCTTCGTCGTCGCGGTCTTCCTGTTCTTCGCCTCGGCGCCGCTGTGGAGCGACCGCTCCGTTCTGCATCTGGCCATCGAAATGGCCACCATCCTGGCGCTGGCCATGCTGTGGAACCTGCTGGCCGGCTATGCCGGGTTGGTGTCCATGGGCCAACAGGCCTTCGTCGGCCTGGGCGGTTACGTGATGTTCGCCTTTGTCCAAGAAACCGGCTTGTCGCCGCTGCTGGGCGTGCCGCTGTCGGGATTGGTCGCGGCCTTGGTGGCGATCCCCACGGCGCTGCTGTTGTTTCGCCTGCGCGGACCCTATTTCGCCGTCGGCAGTTGGGTGGTGGCCGAGGTTTACCGCCTGCTATCCTCGCAGGTGACCCTGTTGGGCGGTGGCTCGGGTATCAGTCTGCCGTTGTCGGCGGTGCGCGCCATCGCCCCCGACAAGGACGTGCGCGACATCGTCATCTACTACATCGCCATGGGCGTGGTCTGCGGCACCTGGTTGATGACCTGGACATTGCTGCGCTCACGCTTCGGTCTGGCCCTTACCGCCATCCGCGACAGCGAAAGCGCCGCCGCCAGCCTGGGCGTCGATACCAAGCAGGTGAAACTGACGGTCTATATCGCCACCGCCTTCGCCACCGGCATCGTCGGTTCGCTCATCTTCCTCGGCAAGCTGCGCATCTCTCCGGATGCGGCGTTCAGTATCCAGGACTGGACCGCCGATATCATCTTCTCGGTGGTCATCGGCGGCATCGGCACCGTCGAGGGACCGTTCTTCGGCACGGCGGTATATTTCCTGCTGCGTTGGGCATTCTCGGACTTCGGCAGTTGGTACCTGATTGGCCTGGGAGCCACCGCCATCGGCTTCATGCTGCTGGCCCCCAACGGCCTTTGGGGGCTTCTGTCGAAACACATGCGGCTCAGTCTCTTCCCCATCCGCCGCCTGCTGGACTCCGTCCATCGCGTCCATGACCCGCTCTAGATGGCCTGGAAACGCCCCATGCCCAAGATTGGCATTACCACACGCATAACAGCCGGATTTGTATTCGTCATCCTGCTGTTGCTGGTCGTCGGCGCCGTAGGCTATCTGGCGACACGGGATTTCGATCAGGCATTGGAGACGTATTCAGCCACCGCCCGCGCCTCCATCGACCTCCAGGGGATCAATGCCGTCCTCGCGGAGGCGCGGCGGACGGTTCAGACCTTCACCGAAACCGGAGAGGAAACGTCGCTTGTTTCCGCCCGAAACACGCTGCTCTCACTCAAGCAACGGATCGAAATCCAACAGGATCGTAACCGGGACGACGACCAGAAGAATCTCATAAACCAGATTGCCGGCCAGTTGGCATCCTATTCAAGCAGCCTTGAGCAGCTAGCGGATCTGCGCCACCAACGGGATGATCTGGTCCTCAGCAAGCTGGCCCCGCTGGAACAGAACATTCAGGAGTTGCTTGATGGTGGCGTGGCCGATAACGAGTCCGCTCCCCTTGCCAAAATAAGAATGGCCTTCCTTCAAGCTCACTACTGGGAGGCACAGTATCTGGCGTCGGCGAAGCCTGAGATGCTCGACAAGGCGGATGAGCGCCTTGGCCAGGCGGTTCTCCTGCTGGGCAGCACCGCGAAGACACCGGGCACGGCTGAGATTGGCCCTGCGCTGATACGGCAACGCGAATTCCTCGCTCAGCTTGGCGATACGAATTCCGCTCTCCAGAAGATCGCGCGCAACATGGTGGGCCGGGGCGCCGTTTTCGCCGGGTTGGTTGGCAAAACCAACGATCTTCAGGGTCTGGACCTGGATGCCGTGGTCGCCCGCACCGCTCAATCGAACGGCCATGCCCGCATCTTCGTCGCCTTGATTTCGCTGATCGCCGTGGTGGCCGGGATGGTCGTCGCTGTCGTCATCAGCCGCGGTATCGTGCGGCCGATCTTCGCCATGACGCGCATCATGAGCCGCCTCGCCCAAGGTGACGCCGATGTCGAGGTTCCCTTCCTCGACAAGCGGGACGAGGTCGGGGAAATGGCGAGAGCCGTCCAGGTGTTCAAGGATAACCGGCATCACACCGACCAGCTTGAAGCGGCGCAAAAAGCGGATATGGCGCTGAAGGAGCAGCGCCGGATGGTATTGGAGCAACAAACCGCCCGCTTCGAAGCCATCGTCATCACCACCTTGGATGCTGTCGCCTCCGCGCTGGAACATATGTCGGTCACCGCCCAGACCATGTCAGCCACCGCCGAGGACGCCCACCAGAGGTCAAACAATGCCTATGGAACAGCCGAGGAGGCCGCGCAAAACGTCAACACCGTCGCCGCGGCGGCAGAGCAACTGGCCGCCTCGATCCAGGAAATCTCTCGTCAGGTTGCGGCATCCAGCGCCATCGCCAGCGCCGCCGTCGATGAGGCGCAACAGACCAGCGATCAAATCCAGGGATTAGGGGAAGCCAGCGAACGGATTGGAGAGGTGGTGGCGCTGATTACCAGCATTGCCTCTCAAACCAACCTGCTGGCCTTGAACGCCACCATCGAAGCGGCTCGCGCCGGAGACGCCGGCAAAGGCTTCGCCGTGGTGGCCGAGGAGGTTAAAGGGCTGGCCAACCAGACCAGCCGGGCCACCCAGGAAATCACCGCCCATATCGCCATGGTGCAGGAACGCACATCGGCCGCCATTCGCGCCATCAGCGGCATTGGCAGGACCATCGGCCAGATCGATCAAATCGCCGCCTCGATCGCCGCCGAAGTGATCCAACAGGGGGCGGCGACGCAGCAAATCGCCCGCAATGTCCAATTGGCGGCCAGTGGAACGTCGGCGGTCACACGGAATATCCTGGGAGTGGCGGAAACCGCCCGATCGAGCGAAAGCACCGCCTCCGACGTCTTGGCAAGCTCTAAGCATCTGTTGGAGCAATCCGGCCAGTTGAGGAACACCGTCGAGGACTTTCTCCGTGGCATCAACGGTGACGACG
>Ga0116225_1001557_pt1 | contig 16397 bp, 18 predicted proteins | sample Sb_taG_8_FD_88968 | JGI IMG/M metagenome (GOLD analysis project Ga0116225, IMG submission 88968) | Peat soil microbial communities from Weissenstadt, Germany - Sb_50d_c_BC metaG | ecosystem: Environmental > Terrestrial > Soil > Wetlands > Peat | place: Germany: Weissenstadt | collected 2010-09-21 | reverse complement strand
GCCTCGTCGTACAGCGTGATGTTCGAATCATCGGGTGCCTCGTCATCCACATCGGGATCAAGCTCGGGTTTGACACGCATCTCACGCTCTCCTCTGGGAAGGGCTCCAAGCAGCTTATCGCCGTTGCGTGACAACAATAGCATCGGGCTGGACGATTCGGAATGATCGTTCCTGGAACTATCGTTCCGCCCACGCTCCCATTCCACCATGGATCTCAAGGAGGTCATGGCGGGCAACTTGCGTCGGATACGCCATGATCAGAAACTGACGCAGGAAGAATTGGCGGACCGTGCGGGCCTGAGCGCCCGCTATGTCGGCGCCATCGAACGCGGCGATGTTTCCGCCAGCGTGACCGTCCTTGGACAGATCGCCGATGCGCTGGGGGTTGGGCCGGGGGAGTTGCTGCAAAATCCCCAGAAATAATTTTATTCTTCCTCACTCCTAAGAAAAATGCTTCAAAAGATCGTCTCAACTCCTATTCAGCGACGATCGGATAAGCAGCATGGCGGAGCGGATAGATCTAATCTCAAATAAAATTACAGAAGCCCAGAAATGGTTTATGCAAGCAATTCTAGTTGCAGGATCAATCTCACTAGCAATATTCCTCCTTGTGATTCGACAAAGCCTCGCCCCTTCTGATCCAGAATTCTCAGAACGCCTTTATCGGTCAGAACTTATTGATGCAGAGAAACTCTCAAAATTACAGGAAAGTATACAGCGTCACCACGTTGTCGTCGAAAATTTCATCTCAGACATGAATAGATATCGAGACATAGAAGAGGCGGCATCACAAAAATCGCGTAAAAAATGCGGAGAATGTATTGGCGCATCATTTAAAGATGAACACACTCTCCTTAAAGAACAGCGATTCCAGATGATCATATTGTGGACAGGCGTTCTGCAATGGGACCCCATCGGGGCCATTGATTTTAAAGTTGCGTCACGCGCCCTTCACGCACTTCGTAATCCAGACGACCCAACCTGGGGAGACCAAGCCGGAACCGCCTCAGAACCCGCGAGCAATCGGCTCATCATCGCATCTCACTACGCAGGAATACAGACAGAAACTCCAAGTAATTTATCAGAATTTTCACTCATATCCCGCATCCGGAACTCACAAAAAGGTGATGATGACGACATTTTAGGTGAAGTTAATCTCAACAGACTCCAGCTCTCACTTCAAGCGCTTGGCTCATACTGTGACCAATTCGGTCTAGGATCCTGTGACCGCACCACAATCGAAACCTCTTTAAACGACAACTATAAAAATCCGACTTCGTTTAAAACGCCAATCTTTGAAGCCGCTTTTGATGCAAAGGTGCTTCTCATAACATTGCCTCTAGCACTCATTCCTATGATGTTCCTTGCATCAGCCCTACTCACGCGTCTCAGCGGACTTCATCTTCTCGGAAGACAGGCCGGGCTCAGCCCGGATTTTATCTGGCATCCACTTGATCCGTATTCACGCAACAGTAACGAAAAATTGTATAATACCCCACAAATCCTGGCGTTATCCACCACACATGCCATAACATCTCTATTGTGCATCGCCCCTACACTCGTTGACTACATGGCAATAAACACAACAGAGCATTTTATTGCATGGACACGAAGCCCACTTGACAGAATTTTATCCGGATTCGTTAGAGGATATGGACCACGGGCTGTTCTCTTCGTCACATGCGTAACTTCCATTTACATGGTAAGTGCAATATTTTTCCCACGGATAAAATATGTATCTCGCCATTTTTCTAAAAGTCCCCGTCATCGGCAGCGATGATAAGTGTTAGGCGTACCTGCCCCCAAGACATCTACAAACCCAGTCCCCGCTTCCGTCCGAGCTGCCACGACACTCCCCCACCCTGCACAACGCCCATGACCTCGCGGCCCAACCGATCCTCGATCGCTGGCCGCCATGGAACCAGGGTGAACTCCTGGGCATTCTCGATCAGGGCGAACTTGCCGCTCGAAAGCGCAACTGTCTGCTTGAAGGTGCCCTGCGCCGTCTCGCCCTCCCCAGCAGCCCGAAACGGCACGGCCTGGGATGCCGCAAGCTCGGCCCCGGCACGGGCGACATCCCGCTGTTCCAGGGTGGCAAGTAGGTTGCGCCGATAGAAGGTTCGGCCATCGGCATGACGGGTGGCGTCGCCCTGCTCGATCAGATGTTCGCGCCGCCGCTCCATGGCCTGCTGGACCTCCTGGCCGAAACCGGTTTGCGCCAGATCGGACGGACCGCGCCCGACCAGACGGCGATCAAGCCAGGTCGCGCCATCGGCACCGATCTGGGCTTCCAGATCGAAAGTCGAAAGCGTGCGGATCTGGGCCTGACGATTGCGACCGGCGTCATAGGCGGCGGCCCGGCTTTCGAAATCCTCCGGGATGCGCCAGTGATCGGCGTCGATCCGCTCAACGATATCGGCGCGACGCAGGGCTTCGAGCCGACGGACATGGGCGTCGATGAAGCCGTCATAATCACCACCTGGAACGCGGCCCTCAAAGCGCGCCTGCTCCAGATGACGGCTTGGCCGATAGACGCCCTCCTCCACCATGCCGACGATGGCCTGGTCGGCGGGACGGCGCCCTGCCGCAACCGGAGCGATTTCAATGATGCTGCCGATGTGGGCATCCTCCACCCGCGCCGGATCGATGTTGGCGACATGATGGCTGCGGCCATCAATGCCGTCGACAATCAGGGTCAGCTTCTCCCCCAGTTCTTCGGTCAGATGCTTGTCGATGACGCGACCGATGATCGGCTCAGTCGGAACACCATCGTGAATTTGGAAGCCAGCCGGATCGCGTTCCCGGCCTTCGGCCCGCAGAGCCCGTTGCATGGTCTTGACGATGTCGCCGCGCTCGCCCAACTCGCGCAAGGTCGGCTCCAGCCGCTCACTCAATTCCCAGCGACCAGGAGCCAGTTCGGTGGCGAGCCCCATGCGCTTCAGCTTGCCGAGCCGGACCAATCGCAAGGCACGATCGGCAACGCCGCGTGGATCGGCCGGTTCATGCCGCAGGTCGAGAACGCCATCCCCAGCTTCGGCGATCAACGCCCGGTCGATACGGGTGAAACGGTCCTGATCGATCTCGGCGGCCAGCTTGCGCTGCTGTTTGATCTCGGTAACCTGCCCCAGCTCCAGCGTCACCAACTCGCTGGCCCGCTCGCGGACGCCGTGGGCGATGTAGTCGCCGTTGATGACCAGATCCTCGCCCAGCTCGTCGCGGCCATTGACGACGACATGGACATGGGGATGGCCGGTGTTGAAATGGTTGACCGCCACCCAGTCGAGCTGTGTGCCCAGGTCCTGCTCGACCTGACCCATCAGATCGCGGGTAAAGCTGGTGAGGTCGGACAGGTCGGCGCCATCCTCCGGCGCCACGATGAAACGGAACTGGTGGCGATCATCGGCGCCGCGCTCAAGGAAGGCGGCGCCATCGGCCCGATCCTGCGTACCGGAATAAAGCTGACCGCGTTCACCGTCGCGCGAGGTGCCGTCCCGCTGGATATAGCGCAGATGGGCGGCGGCGCGCCCGCCCTTGCCGGCTGCCCGGACGAAGCGGGCCTTGACCACGACGCGGCGCGTGCCGGGCCGCGGGTGGCTCCAACCCGAACCGAGAGTGCGGGAGCGGACGAAGGCGGCGCCGCGCCCACGGGTGACGCCCCGCTTCGCTTTGACCGTTCGCCCCTTGCCCTTCGGTGATCCTGCCGACGGTTTGAGACCATGCTGTCGGGCAACCTTGCGCACCTTGGAGAAGAAGCTGGGCGCGGGCTTGCCGATGGGAGCATCGAAGCGGATGCGGCCGGTCCGGGGGCGGAAACGATCCTCGTCGTCCTGGCTCATCGGCGAGAAACTGGTCTTGGTGCCGCCCGAAAGCCCGCAAACGAGGGAATTCCAGGAAGGCGCGGCACTGTGCCGTCACCTGGACGGTGCCGCGCTAACCAATGTGCAGACAACAACAATCCGGCGAATGGAAGCAACGTAGTGCCATTCGCTTTTATCTTGCCCTCCCCTTTTTTTGTCGCCTTTGCCGTCCTGACCATCGCTTCCCCCGAATGTCATACCGTTCCATCTGCACATCGGATCGGCCGTGCGCTCACCGCTCGGGGCCAGATGACGGAGCGTTCGGAGCCACTGGCAAGGCGGCCCGCCACGGCCCGACGAACAGCGTCACGGCGATGGGTTTGCCGACCGAAGCGTCTTCACTCCGCACGACGAACAGCGGCGCCATGGTCCAGGAGCGTGCGGTGGATTTGGCGACAAGATTACCGCCGACCGCCCCGTCGCCGATCATCGGCAGAAGGGCCGCGAGGTAGCTCCGCGTCTCGACCGGCAGCGGTCGACCGGAAGCGCGGTAGTCGTCATAGCGCCCTGGCCCCGCATTGTAGGCGACCAGGAAGCCGGGCGAACCGTAGCGGTCGAACATCTCCCGCAGATAGGCTGTGCCGGCCAGAATGTTGGCGCGGGGATCGTAGTGATCGCCGCCGAGGGCATAACGCTCGCGCAATCGGCTCCAGGTTTCCGGCATGATCTGCATCAACCCCATAGCGCCTTTGGCCGAGACAGAGCGTACATTACCGCCGCTCTCGACCCGCATGACGGCACGAATCCAGGGCGCGGGAATGTTGAAACGCTGCGCAGCTTCGGCAATGAAATCCGCAAACGGATCGACCGCCGTCTCGCGTTCCACCGGCACCAGCGGAACCGCACCTTGCGCAAAGACCGGACCGGTTGGCGATGCCGCAAGCAACAACGCCACCGCCATGGAAAGGCCCCTTCTCCCGATCATTACCAAGCCTGCCATCGCGCTCGCCGCCTTCCAGGGCAAGGCGCCGAAGCGCCGGCCTGACGGCCACCCTGGACCGCCGCTGCGCGCGACGGCAGTATGATGGCCGAGCGGGACGGAGGGATGAGACGGTTTTTCCGCGAACCAAGGGATGGGGGAGGAGGCGACGATCCCGCGCCGCCAAAAGAAGCCGATCCGCATCGCATCACCGCTTTTCTTCGCGCTTCGCCGGACGGCTCCACAGCAGAGCGAGGCTTTTGCCGTGATCAGACTGGAACAGGTTGGCGCGCAGCGGCTGGGGGAAAGAGGGATCGTCGATCAGCAAGGCGACGTAATCCCCGGCCCGTTCTCCGGTGCGTTTCCAACCGGCGCCAACCTCGGGACCATCGCTGTCGCCAAGATGAATGCGGTAGTCTGGCGCGTTCTCGGCGTCGGCATGCTCCGCTGGAACCAGTGTCAGTTCAACGTCGAGGGTGAGCGTCCGCAAATGCCCGGCATAGCCGCCGGAGGTGCGGGTGAAAGTGGCAATCTGAGCCATGATGCGTCTCCAAAAGCTACAGGTGGAAAGAAAATTCAGGACGGTTGCTGGTCCACAGCGGCACCGCCCGACCGATGATCGAAGCGGCGGGCAATGGACCGAAATAGCGGCCGTCGAGGCTGTCGGGATGCCGGTTCATCAGGAAGATTTCGCCATCGGCCAGGACACGGCAGCCGCTCCACACCGGCAGGCCCCTGCCCCGGCTGTCGCGGTCGCGCGCCTCGCCTATGACGATGCCGTCGATGGTGATGAGGCGGCCGGTGCGGCAGACGGTGTCCCCAGGCAGTGCGGCGACATGCTTCAGCAGCGGCACGCGCTGAGGCAGATAGTCGCCCTCGGCCAGGAAGCGCGCGATCGGTTCCGGCGGCATCACTGCCACCAGATCGCCGACATGCAGAACGTGCATCGGCTGCACGGCATAGAGCCCGGTCGGCGTGCTGGCGGTGGCGTTCCACAGCAGCCTGGGCGGCGGATGGTGAAAGGCCGATGCGCCGATGGCCAACAGCCAAAAATAGGTGATCATCAGCCAGCCGAAGCGCGTCATGGCGTGATCCCCCGCCGTTTCAGCCATGCCGCATGCCGCTCGCGGGTATAGGCGCGCGGCTGATAGCCGACAGTCAGGCGGTTGTGGACATGTCGCCAGTAATCGGGCGCAACGTCGGCGGCATTGATGCCGAGGGCTTCCACCGCATCGATGACCAGCAGCACCCGTTCGACCTTGGGCCAACCGTCGATGCGCAGCAAGATGTCGCCGCCAGGGCGGACGAAGGGCAGCGTCTGATAGCGCTCACCCGGCACAATGGCGCGGACGATATCGATGCGCGACTGGACGGTGCCGTAATCATTCGAGGTCCAGCGGACGAAGGCGAAGATGCTGTTGGGTGCGAAGCTGACGACACTGCGATGGCGGTCGAGGATCTTTTCGCCAGAGCGATGGCCGAAGCGAAGCCAGTTCTCGATCTGCTTTTCGATCCAGATCAATTCGACCTGAGTCATGTCTTCGGACCGGCGAGACACGAACGGTCGTGGCGAGACAGAACCGGTCATGGGGCCTCTCCTTCGCTGTCGGGGAATTCGCGGGCCAGCAGGGCGCGCAGCATGTCGGCGACGGTGGTGCCGCGCCGAAAGGCGACAATCTTGATGCGACCGCGGAGTTCCGGCGTGATGTCGATGGTCAGGCGGGCGGTGAATCCGTCGGCGGGACGCGGCGGCGTGTCCGGCGCTTTGATCCAGCTTTCGGCGTCGCCGGGGCGACTGGCGAAAGCGCGTTTGCGATTTCCCGCCATCATGGCGCGAGCCTCGCGACTTCGGCGGCCAGCGCCGCGATCTCACCGGACGCCGAGCTGTCGTCGTCGATCTCGAACACCAGCCGCCCGGACTGCGCGGCGTCGGCGAAGACGACACGCTGGCCGATGGTGGTGCGCAGTAGTGGCGGATCATGGTCGGCCAGGACTTCGGCCGTCTCGCGGGCAATGACGGTGCGGGCACCGCAGCGGTTCAGCACGAAACGAGCATTGAGCTGCGGACGGAAGATCCGCGCCTCGCCGAGCAATTTCAGGATTTCGCCCGAGGCCCAACCGTCGAATGGTGACGGTTGCGCCGGAATCAGCACCAGATCGGCGGCCAATAGGGACGAGCGCATCAGTCCGGCGACGCGCGGCGGGCCGTCGATGACGACGTGATCGGCATCGCGGGCCAGTGCGGGGGCCTCCCGGTGCAGAGTATCGCGGGCCAGACCGATGACGCCGAACAGACGCGGCAAGCCCTGGCGGGCCCGCTGTTCGGACCAGTCGAGGGCCGAGCCTTGCGGATCGGCGTCGATCAGGGTGACCCGCTTGCCGAGCCGGGCCCAAGCTCCGGCGAGATGCAGGGCCAGGGTGGTCTTGCCGACGCCGCCCTTCTGGTTGAGCAGGGCGACGATCATGGCGCACCCCGCCGCCGGGTGCCGGCACTGCGGGGTGTTTTCCCCTGCCCCAACAACAAAAAGTTAGACTCTTTGTTAGACTCTAAGTTAGCGGTCGGATTCCGCGTTTCGGGCCAAAGGCTTAGCTGGGGTTCGTGCGCCTGATGTGCCGATAGGGCTGCGCCCGATGTGCCGATAGCCTTTGCGCCTGATGTACCGAGCCCTTTCACAGGGTTGATCACAGTGCCGGTGGATAAGTCGGCGGGCAGGATGCGCAGCAATTCCGCCCGGTTTTCCCATTCGATCTGCAGCCGGTAGCCGGGCAGCGGCTGGCGGACGGCAATGCGGCGCAGATCGAAGGCGAAGTCCGAGACGCGAGCCAGACTGCCCGATTTGACGTGAAGGTGGGCAACCTCGAACAGCCAGCCATGGGGCTGGTGTCCGGCATGTTTGCGGGCGATGCGGTAAAGCCAGCGCTCGATGCCGCCGGTCAGGCGGAAATAGGCCGGATCGATGGTCAGCACCAGCGAGCGGTCGAGGACGCCGCGATAGAACCATTCGGGCAAGACGAATTCCATGCCCTCGATCCGCCCGGTTTGGGTCGCCATTTCCTCCCATTCGTTGATCCAGGAAAATTGCTGGCGACGCCAATGGGGGCCGTTGCGGATGGTGGTGGCGATGACGGTCGATTGCAGGCGGGTCAGCGCCGCTTTCAGCAGGACATATTGCCGATTGCCGGTTGGACGGCCGACGCCGCGCAGCAGCTGGTAGGGCGTGAAGCGGAAGAAACGCGAGGTGCGTAATCCCCGGTTCTCGGCATCGACGATCTGACTGGCGGCCCAAATCAGCACGTCGGCATCCCAGATGGTGGCCATGCCATGTTCCGGCATGCCGAGAACCTGGACCTCGATGTCGTTGGCCTTGTAGAGGATCGGCCTGGTCCGTGGCGACTTGGACAGGGAGAAGAACGGACGTTCCATCAGATCGCGCTGATCGCGGAAGGTGGCATCCTCGGCGGTGACGACGAATGGATCGAGGCGTTGGCGCTCGCTGTCGTGCGAAGTGCGCGGCGGCATGGTGATGTCGGCGGGGGTCATCAGCGGCCCTCCCGTTCGTCCGGCGTCAAGCGCCGGGCGGGAAAAACCCGCTGTGCCGTGGGATCGGTGGTCGACTTGCGAGCGCCGATGGCGGTCCAGGCCTGCAGATCCTCGACGGCATAAACCACACGACCACCGATCTTGCGGTAGATCGGCCCGGTGCCGTAGGTGCGGTGCTTCTCCAGCGTCCGGATGGAGATGCCGAGAAAGCGCGCCGCATCGGGCGTGCGCAGGAAGCGCGGGGGAAGACCAGCCATGGGATCGGGCATGCGACACCTTCGGTTCGAACGTCGCGCTATCGACGGTGACAGCGCGTCATGGCGAACCCTGGCGGAAAATTGACGGCTTGCAGCGTGCCGCAGATGCGATGCCGTGCTGACGGCACACCCTGGTATGGGAACCATCTATCGGTGGGAATGGCGTGGCGGCAGCCGCAGCGGATAACGCAGCAGGTTGCGATAACCGCCGCGCATCAGGCGAAGGCCATCGGCGACAAGGCGGCGGACCTGATTTTTGCGGGAATCCTCTTCCCAATCGTTTTTGGTCTTGCCGCGAAAGCCGAGGAGCCCTTCGGCGATAGTGCGATAACTGGCCCCCGACAAGCGGGCGTCCAGTGCCCGCAGGATCAGGATGTGACGGTCTCGGGTGATCGCCGGCAGGGCGCGGAATGGAGGACCGGGCGACTTGCCCCACAGGGCGCGCCAGAATCGCCGCGCCGCATGGACACGGAGTTCGAACAGGGCATCGAAGGGCAACAGGACGGCATAGCCCGCCGCCGCATGGGGCGGTTCGCTAAACCAGAACTGGTGTTCGACACCTCCGCTCCGCCAGGAGGCATGCCAGCCGTCATCGGCAGGGCGCAAATCGAGCCCGGCCAGACCAGCCCAGTTGAATCGTGCATCGGTCTGGCGGTTGGCCGCCGGCAGCTTGGTCAGCAGCACGGCGGCGGGCTGCAGCTCCGGTATCCAGAACAGGGACTGTTGATCCGAGGGAATGGTCGGATCACGCGGGAAATCGGAGCCCCCAGCGCCGGGAGAAGATGGTCAGGGCCGCCGTTTCGGGACTTTCCTCACCATCAAGTCTGGCATAGTCTTTATGGTAACTTTCGTCGCGGCGCAGATATTCCCAGGCGAAACCGGCGGCGGGGATGCTGTTGGCATGAACATAGGCCGCCGGTGAACGCCAATCGATGCTGAGCATGGCGTTTGTTCTCGGATGTGAAGGTTGGGCTGACGCGGGGAAAAACCCCGAATCGCACATCCGCTCACTCTCAGTGAACCCTCGCCCGATTTGAACTCGCAATAATCAGATATCTTGATATCGACATGCGATCATAAGTTGATAATTTTGTTTTTGTCGATGTGCGAGCCGGGCAACGCCCGGCGAGCGCCGGACGCGCCATGAGCGCGGACGGCCGCCGATCCGCCCAGCCGGATCGGCGGAAAATCGCAGAGCCTGCCCCACGGAAAGACGCATTCCCTGAAACCCGGTAAAGCGGAAAGCCGTGCAACCGGATTTGCGATTGCACGGCTCTCAGGATATCAGGCGGCACGTTCCATCAGTTTCTTGGCCTTGTTTTCCAAATCAAGACGGCTGTCCTGGTGGGATTTGGCGCGGGCCAGCGCGGTGATGCCCTGGACGAAATCGAACAGGCTTTCCGGCGGACGGCCCTCCTCGTTCAACACGGTTTCGATGATCTTGGCGGTTTCCGGCTTGGTGAAGCCGCGCTTCTTGAGGAAGCTTTCACGGTCGTCGTCGCTGCGGGCGACGATCTGTTCCCGTGCCGCCTTGATCCCGGCAATAAACGGCGCGGGGCTGGAATTGGCGAAGCTGGTCAGCGCGGGCGCGGCCTCATAGGCGAAGCGCTGGGCGGCAAACTTGCTGTGACGGATGCTGATTTCCTCGAAATTCTCGACGCCCCACAGATTGCGGTTTTGGCACACGGCGCGGAGATAAAACGAGGCAATGCCCAGCGTTTTAGATCCCACTTCCGAATTCCAGCAATAGAAGCCCCGGAAATAGAGGTCAGGCGAGCCATCCGGCAAAAATCCGGCCTCAATGGGGTGAGTATCGTCCACCAGGAACAGAAAGACATCGCGGTCACTGGCGTAAAGCGTCGTGGTTTCCTTGGTCACATCGACGAAGGGGTTATGGGTCATGGTCGCCCAATCGACCACCCCCGGCACCTTCCACCGGGTATCGCCGGTGCCGTTGCCAGCGATCTTCATCACGGCGGAAACAAGCTCATGGTCCCAGATGCGGCCATAGTCCGGACCGGTGACGGCGCGCAGTTCAATCCGCCCGTCTTCCGCCTCCAGGGTCTTGACCAATTCGGCGCGGTGCGACAGCAAGCCATGTTGCAGATTGATCCCGGCCAGCGGCGCGGGAAGCTGGCGGATATAGGAGGCCGGAGCCCCGACCAGACTGCACAACTGGCCGAAACTCCAATGGGTGGGCGCAACCGGCTCGTTCCGGCCCGGCACGATCAGGGTCAGCCGTTCGGCATCGTCGCGGCTGGCTTCCACCCGCACGGCGCGGCTTTCCACCGTCCGGGCGTGGGCATGGTCGGCGCGGGTCCGCACGCTGTCGTAAAGCGCGGACAGGCTCAAAAACCGCTCGTCATCGGGGCGGCAAAACCATTCCGAGGAAACGCGGGAAACCTGCTCCCCACGCGAGGGATCAACACGGAAACCGCTGGTTACGGGCTGGGTCTGAATGGTCATGGCCTTAAACTCCTTTGGGCTTCGGGTGCAGCGCAGCGCTGCGCTGCACCCTTGCCCGTCGGCGAGACCGGGTGTGCAAACGGAGGGGTGGTTTCGCGGGGAACCGGCTGCACACAGCGAAGCGGAGGAAGCTGGGCGGAAACCACTCCGAAGTGCGCCGAGGGCGGCTGCCCTAAGCAAACCGGCCCAGCGAAGCCGGGCGCACAGACCGGATCAGGACATGCCAAGCCGGAAAGCCTGAAAATCGCATGTCCTGATTGCCGTATTCCCGAAAAGGCGGGCCCGAGCATGACGAAGCCCCGCTCGATTGAGCGGAGCTTCTGGGGGCTTTCGCCTCAGTCGCCGTTGCGGCGGGACCAGATAAGGTTGAAGCTTTTGCCGTCCTCAGCCTCGACCAGGCTGGCGTAGATCGGGGCGGGGAAGCTCGGATCGTCCAGTTTGACCGAGAGGTAGTCCCGCTGGGTTTCCTTGGCGGTTTTCTTCCAGGCCGCACCGAACTCGGTGGCGCCGGCGAAGATGCGGAAGTCGGGGCCGCGCTCGTTTTCGCCCTCGGCGGGGGTGATCTTGGCCTTGACGTTGAGGGCCAGGGTTTTGACCGAGCCGGTGTAGCCGTTTTCGGTCTTGGTGAAGGTGCCAATGGTCGCCATGATCGTGATCCTTTTCCATTTCAGCCGCGCCTTTCGCGGCCTCGATGGGGGTCGTTCGACCGGAGACGATCGGACCGCACCCGCAGGGCTGGAACGCAGTGGAAGGCGGCCGGCGACGGCTTTTTTGTCTGGCGATGCAAAGCCGCAGGCGGCGGAAAAAAGCTGGCGACGGCCGTTGCGGGAAGACGATCGAGGCGTAGCCGGTCTTCGGTCAGACCCAAGCCAATCGAGGTCGCCCAAGGGAGCGGCTTGTTGGAAAGGCTGGGAATATGATGATGGCGGTTGGAGCCGTAACAGCGGAAACGGAAAGCACATCGGGGTGTCGTCTTGCCCCCCGGCCTGACCGGTAAGGCCATCTCTCCGGATTGACGGGCAACTGCGCGGTCCCTGTCTGCATCTTGGTGATGGGTATCGCTGGGGTGGCCGCTGAAGACCGGCAAGGTCCGCAGCACCATTCCCGCCGTCATGCCGACGCTCCCCCCTGCCCCGCATTCCGCTGCCGCTAATGTCGAGGCCCTGGGGCAATGTCCGCTCTCTCATGGTCGCAGTGACGGAGGCTGAGGCAGAGATCCAGGAGCAGCTTCATCGTCGGGGCTTCTCCACACGAGGAGACCGCCGCCTATTTCTTCCGTAATGCGATTGAAGCCGGATGGCGGAAACCAGCCGTAGGCGGGGTTCCGGCGAAGCCGAAAGCGCGGCCCGCAGGGCAACGGCCAAATCGTCTTTCGATCTCAGCCTGCGTCGGATAATCTCTCCGCCAGCCTCTGCAGGATGTTTTCCAAGGAAATCGCCGTAGGCTCTGGGAACAGCCCTAGACTTAAGGACCGTCGAGTATGAATACGTCCGACCTCGCCGAACGCGTCGCTACCGAACACGGATTGACCAAGACCACCGCCGAAGCCGAAGTGGAAAGCGTGCTGAAAGGCATCGATGTCATATGACTCTCCCGTCCAGGCCGGATGAGGCCAAGAAGCGCCGGCAGCATCATGTCTGGCAAAAATATCTAAAATCCTGGTCGACTGAAGGCCAACTCTATTGCTTGATGGACGGCAGGATATTCCCGACGGGCACGACGAATCTCGCGGTCGAGAGGTGTTTTTACAAGATAGGCGAATTGACGGCTGCGGACATAGCATTGATCAAATTCCTTCTGATCGATGTCAAAGGCTTGCATCCCCTGACAAAGAAAAATCACGATAACTTTCTGAAACTGGTCACTGCGCCAGCTTTTTTTGAAGGTTCCGCGACGGAATTGGATGAATTTATCGATGTATTTCGCACCAACGCCCTTGAAGACTATCATATGGGAATCGAAGCATCTTTCCTGCCGTTGCTTAAACACGCCTTGAACAAAGACATCAGCTTTTACTCCAACGAGAAAAGCTGCATAACGTTGTTTCATTATCTTGCTTCTCAGCATATGCGTACCAAGGGCATCAAGGTTAAAACGATCGAAGTTTTAAATCGGAAGTGCGGTCTCGATGTGTCGCGAGTCTGGCCCATCATGAGCCACATGTTCGCCACGAACATCGGTATGGGCGTGTATCTAGAAAGGAAAAGTCGTCGGCTGGTTCTGCTCGAAAATACCACAGACTTGGCATTCATTACCGGCGACCAACCTGTGATAAATTTACATAGCGATGGCAAGAAACCACCTGCAACCCTTTCGTGGTACTATCCGATCTCACCTTTCCTTGCTCTGTTGTTGCCGGAGGTCAATGAGGACCCGGCAATTTCGACCGAGAGCCTGACGTCGGCGCAGGTTGGCGATCTGAATGCAAGGATAGTCGCTGCGAGCCATAGCCAGGTGTTCGCGCAATCGCGGTCTTCTCTCGAACCCTACGCCTCCCCCACCTCATCGGTCTGAACCGATGGCCCGCGACCCTGTCGCAGGGGACCGGGAACGAAATGGCGGCTCTGGGCAATTGGAATGATCTGAGGACATTCACTTTACCACGGCCTTGCCGCGTCCTTCGCCCCAAGCCAGACCGACGCAGATCGTTAGGCGTGTCGTCGGGTCTATCGGTGGCTGAAAACAAGATTCAAGAGGCATCGTCTTATCTCATAGATCAATGACAGTGTTGCAATTGGAGCACCAAGGTGCCGCCCAGGTTGTGCTCAAGATGGCTCAGGCTCTCCTCGTTAACGCGCCGCAGCGGGAGTCATTTCACTGGATGGCAGTGGTTTTTCCAGTTCCAATGTCCGCAGGTGGAGCCAGCCGCGCGAACGCCGACAGACCAACGACAACCCCACCCAGGCCACAGAAGATTTGCCTCCAGATTTCAGACGGCACAGCGTCCCGCGTCACGCCGTTGACGAGTTGATAGCCCGCAACTGCCGCCGGAATGACGAAGATCACCGCGACAAGGCCGCGTAAAATCGGCACCCGCAGCCAGGAAAACAACAGACGCAACAGGCCGACCGAAACAACTCCGGCCACGAAACCAACCACCCCGGCACCGATCAGCCCGGACCCCGTGCCGTAGGCAAAACGGGCAACGGCAAGTCCGAGCATGAACGGTAGGGCATAGGTCGCCAGCCGATAGGCGAGAACGCACAGCAGGCCGACCAACGTCACGCCTAGCAGGATCATCGGAATCATCGCCATCCTCCTTGGGTATCGAGGTCACCCGGCCACGCGCTGAACGGCGCGTGGCCGGAATTTTCCATGTTCTGGCAGGAAAACCGGGACCGCTGACGCGGCCCCGGCCTGCTCCATTACTCGGCGGCGACGGGAACGGCCTCGCCGTCGCTCCCCTCTTTGCTATCCCGCTCTTGCAGTTCCACGGCCAATCGGTCATCCCGTTCCGGTGTTCGCATCACCTGAGGCAACCAACCGGTTCTGGCCAGAAGCTGTTCGGCGGCTTCGGCCATTGCCTGCTTTTTCAGACCCGACAAACGTTCCGCCGCTTCGTCGCTGACGGCTTCGCGCACGGCAGCGAGGATGTGCGCCTTGGTGACGCGGCCCAGATAGCTGCGCACCGTGGCGGACCAATGGGCCGTCATGTCGAGGCCAAGCGCGGAGGCCAGCTTGTCCGCCGTTTCCTGGGTACGCGGCTTGCGCTCCCACGGCAGTTTTACCGCGTTGACGGTGAGCGCGGCGCAATGGGCGAACAGCCCCATGAAGCTGGTGGGATCAAGCCCAACAATGAAGCCCCACAGGTCGGCCACATCACGCGGCATCCGTACTGCCCAAGCGGCATGACGATCCGCCAGGGCCTTGCCCGCTGCCGTGTCCTCGATGCCGTCCGCATGGGTGGCCAGCACCGCGCTGGACGGGCGGATGTCGAGAACGTTGGCCTCGGTGTAGCCGTAGAAGGTCTGCACGGCCAAGGTATGGCTGACGGCGATCAGGGCGATATCCGGCTGTTCGCCCAGGGCGAAACGAAGCCCCAAGGTGCGATGGGCGGTCAGGTCGCGGATCAAAACATCAGACAGCGGCTTGCCATCGTCGGCGTCCTCGTCTTCCGGTTCCGCGTCCGGGGTGTTTCCGGCTTCTTCGTTCCCATTTTCGATGATTTCGCCATCCTCGGTGACGGCGTAGCCTTCGCTCTCCGTCTCTGGGTCCGCTTCCGGCACGGGCGCTTCGTCCTCGGGGCGGATGAAGCCGCGTTCGATACGGGCCGCGCCGTCATGATTCAGCACCACGAACACCCCGCCCAGCGCCAGAGCATCGGCTTCGTAAACCTGCTGCCGCTCCGACAGCCGTTCGATCTCGGTTTCCAGTTCGCCGAACTTGGCGTCCACCTCGTCGGGCAGTTCTTCGGCGCTTTCGTATTCCAACGACAGCGCGTCATACTCCGCCTGCACCGCGTCGAGCCGGGCTTGGTCCTCGGACGACAATGGCACCGGCTGCGGATAGGCACGGCGCAGACCGTGGGCATGGGGGAAATCGAGGAAGGCTTGCGCCCATTTCCAGCCTTCCGCCCGAACTTCGGCGGCGATCCCCTCCAGCTTTTCCAGGGCCAGCCTGTCGAGCAACGCGCCGTCCTCGAAATAGCCGCCGCCATCTTCCGAGAACAGATCGATCAGAACATTCCCGCCCGCTTGCCGGTAGGCGTCCACACCGACGAACACCGCCCGGCGATCATTGGCGCGGATATGGCTTTCCGTCATCATGCGGCGGATGATCTGCGGTTCCTTGTTCCACGACAGATTATCATAAACCTGTTCCTGGCGGGCGTGATCCTCGCCGACGGCGAAGGCCATCAACTGGTCGAGAATCAAGCCGCCGTCGCGGTAGACCTGCATCAGCCTGGGACTGACTGCGCCGAGGCGCAGACGCTGACGGACCACATGGGGCGTCACGCCGAAGCGGGCGGCGATCTCCTCCGCGCCGAAACCGTGTTCGTCGGCCAACCGCTTGAAAGCCTCGAACTGGTCGGCGGGATGCAGCGGCTCACGGACCACGTTTTCCGCGAGGCTGACTTCCTCCTCGTTGCCGCCATTGACGATGACGGGGATGGGCGCGGTCTTGGCGATCTGCTTCCGCTTTGCCAGCAACTTCAGGGCGGCAAGCCGCCGCCCGCCGCCGGTGACGCTAAACTTGCCGGTTTCCGCACCGTCCGCGTCCAGCACGGGCCGGACCGACAGGCTTTGCAACAAACCATGGGCGGTGATGCTGGCCGCCAGTTCTTCCAATCCAGTTTCCCGGCCAGTCCGGCGGACATTCTTTTCGGACGGCCCCAACTTCGATAGCGGGACGTCCCG
>Ga0116225_1001551_pt1 | contig 16435 bp, 10 predicted proteins | sample Sb_taG_8_FD_88968 | JGI IMG/M metagenome (GOLD analysis project Ga0116225, IMG submission 88968) | Peat soil microbial communities from Weissenstadt, Germany - Sb_50d_c_BC metaG | ecosystem: Environmental > Terrestrial > Soil > Wetlands > Peat | place: Germany: Weissenstadt | collected 2010-09-21 | reverse complement strand
CGGACCCTGGGAAGCGTATCTGTCCATTCTGGCACCGCCTTCGCCGCGCTGATGGTGCAGGCGAACTCGATTAGCTGGGCATTGAGCACTCCTCCTCGAAATGACGCGTGTCGATGCGGTTTTTGGTGCCGGATGGATACGTCGGTCGATGGGACCGGAGAAGATTGGCATAACTGAGTTACGCGCGGAGGTGGTCTCGACCGAAGCGTGAAAGGTTCAAACTGGCAGGGCCGGCGGCTTCACTGATGATAGAATAGTTCTCATTGCGCAGCGCTCTGCACCGATCAAAGCAACGCCCTGATCTACAGACTCGCCAAGCTACTTGAGGCCGATGTCGACGAGCTTCTTTTTTTGACAAAGCGTATCCCCGACCGGATGAAGCGGAGGATTCTGGCGCGCCCCAATGACTTCCGCAAGCTCACCGAGCTTGATGACAAGGTGATGAGGCGAGGAACTTTGCGGAGTATGGACTAAATTGGCGAGAGGTTCGGACATCACCAGCAAGTGTCAGCGGCCAGGGGTTCTTTTTCCATGAGCAAGCCACAAACAGGCCCTTGGCGACATTCTGAGGAGGCCGTCAAGAAAAGCACCGTTCCCGGAGATTTCATGGAGGCTCCTACCCTGCCTCCCATGAATCCGGTAGGACCGCCAGCACCACCTGGGCTGACGCCAGAGAGTCAAAGCTCAGAGGAACAAATCCCGCAGCGCATTGGTCGGTACAGGGTGGTGAAGCTCCTGGGCAAAGGTGGTTTCGGAGCAGTTTACCTAGCCCACGATGACGAACTGAAACGGCAGGTGGCCATCAAGGTGCCTCACCGTCATCTTATTGCCAAGCCGGAGGACGCCGAAGCGTATCTGGCCGAGGCCCGCATCCTCGCCGGCCTGGATCACCCGCATATCGTCCCGGTTCATGATGTAGGCCGCACCGAGGGCGGCCTGTGCTTCATCGTAACCAAGTTCATCGAAGGCACCGACCTCGCCCATCAATCCAAGGATGCCCGCCTGCCGTTGGCCCAAGCGATTGGACTCGTGGCTACCGTGGCCGAGGCACTCCACTACGCTCACAAGCGGGGGTTGGTTCACCGGGACGTGAAGCCGGGCAACATTCTGATTGACCAGTCCGGCACACCCTACCTGCTGGACTTCGGGTTGGCCCTCAAAGAAGAAGATTACGGCAGGGGCGGCGGTATCCTGGGCACGCCCGCCTACATGAGTCCTGAGCAGGCCAACGGCGAAGGACACCGGGTTGATGGCCGGTCAGACATTTTCAGCCTGGGGGTGCTGTTTTACGAACTGCTCACCGGGCGGCGTCCGTTCGTGGGGGACACGGTGCAAGTGGTGATGCAGATCGTCACCGACGAGCCACGCCCGCCACGCCAGATCGACGATGCCATTCCCAAGGAACTGGAGCGGATTTGCCTCAAGGCGTTGTCGAAACGTGCCTCAGAGCGATACACCACGGCCAAGGACATGGCCGATGACCTGCGGCACTTCCTGGCTGAGCAGACCCTCAGCCAGCAGACCGGAACAAGTCCCTTGCCGTCAACTTCGTTAACAACCCCCAGCTTATCCGGCTCCTCCAGCCCATCTTCGGCCACCTCCACGACACCGATTTCGCACCTTCAGCCTCTCAAGATCGTGCCGAAGGGCCTGCGGTCCTTCGATGCTCATGATGCCGATTTCTTCCTCGAACTACTCCCCGGCCCTCGTGACCGATACGGACTGCCGGACAGCATTCGCTTCTGGAAGACCCGCATCGAGGAGAGAGACGCTGACAACACCTTTGCCGTGGGCCTCATTTACGGGCCTTCGGGGTGCGGCAAGTCGTCGCTGGTCAAAGCGGGCTTGTTGCCCCGGTTGTCAGAGGACGTAATCGCCGTTTACATCGAGGCGACGGCGGCAGAGACGGAAACCCGCCTGCTGAACGGCTTACGTAAATGGTGTCCGGACTTGCCCGCCAACCTGGGCCTGAAGGAGACGCTGGCCGGATTGCGCCGGGGCCAGGGGATTCCGGTGGGCAAGAAGGTGCTCATTGTTCTCGATCAATTCGAGCAGTGGTTACACGCCAAGAAGGAAGAACAGAATACGGACCTCGTACAAGCCCTGCGGCAGTGCGATGGTGGTCGGGTCCAGTGCATCGTCATGGTGCGAGATGATTTCTGGCTGTCCGTCAGCCGGTTTCTGCGCGAACTGGAGATTCGGCTGCTCGAAGGGCAGAATAGTGCCTTGGTCGATCTCTTCGACTTGGACCACGCCCGAAGGGTGCTGGCCGCATTCGGGCGGGCCTTCGGCAAACTTCCGGAGAAACCCGGCGACACGGGCAGAGACCACAAGGAGTTCTTGACTCAGGCCGTCTCCGGCTTGGCGCAAGAAGGCAAGGTCATCTCGGTGCGGCTGGCCCTGTTTGCGGAGATGATGAAGGGCAAGGCATGGACTCCCGCCTCTCTGAAAGCAGTCGGCGGCACCGAGGGCGTCGGCGTCACGTTCCTCGAAGAAACCTTCAGCGCGGCCACGGCCCCCCCGGAACACCGCTACCACCAGAAAGCCGCCCGAGCCGATCTGAAAATCCTGCTGCCGGAAACCGGCAGCGACATCAAGGGCCACATGCGCTCGTATGCGGAACTGCTCGAAGCGTCGGGCTACGGCAGCCGCCCCAAAGACTTCGATGACCTGATCCGCATTCTCGACAATGAAATCCGTCTTATTACCCCGACCGACCCGGAAGGCAAGGACGCAAACAGCAATTCCGTTCTCCAGACCAGGCCGGGGCAAAAATACTACCAACTCACCCACGACTATCTGGTTCATTCGATTCGGGAGTGGCTGACGCGCAAGCAGAAGGAGACGCGCCGGGGTCGTGCCGAACTGCTGCTGGCGGAGCGGGCGGCGGTATGGAACGCCCGCCCGGAGAACCGGCAACTGCCGTCGCTGCTGCAATGGCTGCAAGTACGCTGGCATACCAGCAAAAAGAACTGGAAGCCGCCGCAGCGGAAGATGATGCAGAAGGCGTGGCGGTATCATGCGCTGCGGAGTGCGGTGGTAGCCGTGCTTCTGGCGATGGTGGCGCTTGCCGGGCTGACGATCCGAGATCAAGTCGAGGAGCGGCGCAACGCAACCTATGCGGACGGTCTGGTGCAAGGCCTGCTCAATGCCAATATTGCCCAGGTGCCTGCCATCGTCAGCGAGATGGCGGCGTATCGGAAATGTACTGATCCCCGTCTCAGAGAAGAAAACGACAAGGCGGCCGTCAAGTCCTCACAAAAACTGCATACCAGCCTCGCCCTGTTGCCGGTGGAAGCCACACAGGTCGAATACCTCTACGGTCGTTTGCTCGATGCCGAGCCGCCCGAAGTGCCAGTGATTCGTGACGCTCTGGCGCCGCACAAGAATGAACTGGTGGACCGGCTGTGGCGTGTTGTGGAGAAACCGGAAAGAGGCAAGGAACAGCAGCGTCTTCAGGCAGCGTGCGCCTTGGCGAGTTATGACGCGCCGGACAACGCCCCAGGGACCGCACGCTGGCAGCGGGTGTCCAAGAACATCGTAAACGAATTGCTCGCTGCCGTGCAGAAGAATCCCAGCCACTACGCCACACTCCTGGACCAGTTGCGCCCTGTGCGAGCTAGTTTGCTGCTGCCATTGATTGATGCTTATCGCACCAAAGAAAAGGCGGAGGCAGAGCGATCCTTTGCGACGACCATCCTGGCCGACTATGCCGCCGACAAGCCGGATGTCCTGGCTGATCTGCTCATGGACGCCGACGAGAAGCAGTTCGCCGTGGTCTTTGCGAAGTTGGGGGAGCATGGTGAGAAAGCTCTGGCGCTGTTGACGGGGGAAATCGACAGGAAACTGCCTGCGCAATTGCCCTCCTCGGATGCGAAGCGAGAAACGCTGGCGAAGCGGCAAGCAAATGCGGCGGTGGCGCTCCTCCGCATGGACCAGCCAGAAAAGGTCTGGCCTCTGCTCAAGCGTACTCCTCCCGACGATCCGAGGTTGCGCAGTTACTTGATTCATCGCTTGTCGCCGTTGGGGGCCGATGCTGCGGGGATCATCAAGCGGCTTGATGAGGAACCAGACATCACGATCAGGCGAGCGCTGGTCCTGAGCCTGGGGGAGTTCGGCGAGGAACAACTGCCGGCCGATGTCCGTGGCTCGCTGCTGCCGAGGCTGAAAGCCCTGTACAGCACCGAGACTGATCCGGGTCTTCATGCCGCCGTGGAATGGTTGCTGCGGCAATGGCACAAGGCGGATTGGCTGAAACAGATGAATGAGGAATGGGCCGCGAAGAAGGTGAAGGGTGAAGGGTGGTGGGTGGCGGGAAGGAAAGCGATGAATCCCGTCACCGGTCACCCTTCACCCGCCACCCCGCAGTGGTATGTCAACGGCCAGGGTCAGACGATGGTAGTCATTCTCGGCCCGGTCGAATTCATGATGGGTCAGAACCCCACGGAGGATACGTCGCCGTACAAGGCGCGGATCGGACGGACGTTTGCCCTGGCCGCCAAGCCCGTGACGGTGCGAGAGTTTCGACGGTTTCTCAAAGACAACAAACTAGAAAAGTGGTTCGAGGGCCGTGACGCAGCGCTCACGAGGAGGATGATGAAGAGGTGGAGTCCGGCTGAGGACGGCCCGATCATTTTCGTGGACTGGTACCGGGCGGCGACGTACTGCAACTGGTTGAGTCAGCAGGAGGGGATACCGGAAGATCAGTGGTGCTACGAGACGAATGCCCGGAAGCTGTCCCAGGAAAAAGTGGGTGTCCTGGTCAGCTTGCTTGCGCCGCAGCATGCGCTGGCGAGGGTGGCAAATGCACGCTATTTGTCTTTCGTGCTGGACCAGCAGCCGCAGGTAACGGCAATGAAGAAGGACTACCTTGGTTTGCGAGGGTATCGGTTGCCGACCGATGCGGAGAGGGAGTATGCCTGTCGTGCGGGGGCCGTGACGAGTTACTATTACGGTGTGACGGAGGAACTCCTGGCCGAGTACGGATGGTATCTGAAGAACAGCAAGGACCGTACCTGGCCGGTCGGTGGCAAGAAGCCAAACGACCTGGGGTTGTTCGACATGAACGGCAACGTGTGGAACTGGTCTCAGGGGGATTACTCTGTTGAAGGCGGCGGGACGTTAGAGGATAAAGAGGATACCTTACAAGCATTATCTACATACATCCGTGGGTTGCGTGGCGGCTCGTTCGAATCTGCGGCGTCGTCCGTCGGCTCTGGCAGCCGTATCAGGCAAGCGCCGACGAGCCGTCAGAACGACGTGGGTTTCCGTCCGGCGAGGACTTTCGCGCCTTAATTAGCTGCTTTACTGCGTTACCCCTTACCGCCCCGCAGGTCTGGTAGGCCACAAGGCCAATGGCCCCGCCGGGCTGTCTCAACACAGTGCCGTTAGCCCGCTTCGGTCTGATCGACATGCGCGCGCAAGCCGAAGCCCTCAGCGCGCGGAGACCGACACACCGAAGCGTTTGCAGGCCCAAGCCAGCGCGAATCGACGACTCCTCGGCCTATGCCCCATGATTTCGATTCTACGACGGCGTTGAGAAGGGAGCCATTTAGTGCGAATAGAGTCCCTTACCTGGCCCGCTAGCCCGATCCGGACCAACGTTGGGGCATCCATTATCACTACGTCGGCATCAGGATCGAAAGCACCAACGCACCCGCGCAGTCCGGCGACCGCCCCAACCGCTTGACAATGTCCTCTTTGGGCTCGATCTTGATCCCCTGCGTGGTCATGCTCCAGTGTGGTGCGGTTAAATCCGAGAGCAGCTCCTGATCCGGGGGCAGCATTATGCTTTGACCTCCGTCCGGATCGAGCAAATCGCGCATGGTCCAGTAGGCAAAGGCTCGCAGGTTGACGAAATACAGAACACCTGTTCGATCGGTGTTGGATACTTTGGCGCTGAAGTTGAAGGCCAACGCATGATAGATCCGGAGTTCTTTGCAGGCGTCGTAAGCCGACGCCCCCACACCCACCGAATCAATACACACCAAGGCCTGGGGATATTCCCGGATCGATTGCTGGATCAGTGCTGCCGCCTTCATCCCGGTGTCCGTGACCTTGCCGTCGTACTTTTCTAATGGCGCAAACCACGTGCCATAGCGTTTTGCCAGGACGGTCTTCGCCGGTCCGCCATGGGCTATATCGACGCCCACCGCGGAAAGCGCTATCTTCTTCCCTTCGGGTTTCCAGCGGTTCATCGCTGCTTTGATCCAAGCAGTCGGAATCGCCTGCCAGGCATCGTCTTCGCGCCCCACGCTGAAATCACCATACAGCAATTGCGAGCGCATCGGCTCGGGCAGGCCCTGCAGTGTGGTCACGTAGCCCGTGGCCATCAAGTACGGGTTGTCCTGCACAAACGCCGGCAAGAAGGTTCGAGACTTTGGCTGAATGATTTCCTTCTTCCAGAGGAAGGCCCTCCCATTCTCGAGTTCCACTTCCTTGCCGTCGACCATTGCATACCAGCGCAACTCGCCCGGCTTGGCCCTGCTCTTATGGGTCTCGTCCAGCCAAGGCGCCCAGCGCTTGATAACCCACTCGCCCTCGCATGTGCTGGGCGGATTGCCAGCGCCCACGATCCTGCAACGCTGACCTTCGACCGTGGTTCGATTCCAAGCGGTAACGAAGAGGTACTGCGATTCGGTGAAGTCGGATAGTTCGTCGAAGGCCTTGAGATCGTGTGCTCGGCCCTTCCACTTCTGTTTCGATTGTTCCTGTTTGCAGCCGGCCATCTCGATCATCCGGCCACCGGGAAGGCGCCAGGTTCCGGTAAGCCCGTTGTAACGGCCCCTCCCACCGAAGATCTCGTGAGAGCGAATAATGAGTTCCTGGAGTTGCGTGCTCTCGCGACGGAGAATCAGGCTTTTGCGGTGGGCAGTGCCGGCAAGGCCGAGCAACAGGTCGGATTTGCCGCCGCCGGCCGCGCCGCCGTAGAACAGCTCATCCGCCTGGCAATGGTAGGCCAGAGTCTGTGGACCCAGCAGCGGGGTCCACAGGGGCACTTGGATCGGCCTCAGCAACCTGTCCATCTCGGCGCGCTCGGGCTCGGTTAAGTATGTGAGCAACCCGGTGAGCTCGTTCTTCGTCAGTGAATCCATCGGTATTAGACTCCATGCCTTCCAGGCCAGCCAAATCCGCTGGGTCGTCCGTCAAGCCGGGCTCGCCCGGGCGGGACCTGCCCGGACCTAAACGCAGCCACGCCAAGGGGTTCTCTTTCGCCACTTGGACTTCCGCGGCAACGCGTTTCTGGGAGTGAGCCTTCACGACCTTCTCCCAGAATCCGACGTAGGGCTTTTTGCCCTGCTTGCCCAACTGCATCCACCGGAAAAAAGTGGTGGACGGTATCCCTTCGGCTGCGGCCGCGACATAGGGAAAGGCACCGCCCCGAATGAAGGACGTTATTCTGTCCATGGTTTCCTTGTCGGGTAGCTTGGCGTTCCGTGCCATAGAACCGCCTCGAATTTGCCTCCGGAGCTAGCACTCGGAGCGTTTTAGTGTCGCCTTCAGGCCAGTGAATCTTTCCCAGCGCTGCACGATGATGTCGCAATACAGCCCGTCAAGTTCCATCAGGTAAGCCCGCCGCCCGGTTTGCTGCGCGGCGATCAAGGTGCTCCCGCTTCCCCCGAACAAGTCGAGCACGTTCTCCCCTGGCCGCGACGAGTGCTGGATCGCACGCGTGGCCAGCTCGACGGGCTTCTCAGTGAGATGGATCATCGACTGCGGGTTGATCTTCTTCACCGCCCAGACGTCCGTGGCGTTGTTCGGTCCAAGGAACTGGTGCGCTGCGCCTTCGCGCCAGCAGTAAGAACACCACTCATGATTGCCCATGAAGTCCTTGCGGGTGAGCACCGGGTGCTCCTTCACCCAGATGATGGCTTGGGAGAAGTAGAGCCCGCAGGCCTTGAGCACCGGCGGATAGTTGCCACAGTTGGCATAGCCTCCCCAACAGTAAAGCGCCCGACCCGGAAGTAGGACTCGGGCGATGTTGCCGAACCAAGACTGCAGCAGGCGCTCGAACTCCTCATCGGACACAAAGTCATTGGCGAGCGGCCTGTCCTTCGCCCGAAGTTTCTTCGCTGTTGGCTTCGCCTTTTCCGGGTGCCGGGCGAGGTCTAGCTTCTGGTGATGTTTGGTCCCGGCGAACGAGCTGTTTCCAGCGGCGATGGCGTCGTTGCTGCGGGGCTGGACGCGCACTCCGTAAGGCGGATCGCTGTTAACCAAATGGATCCTTGCGCCATCCAGCAGCCGATCGACGTCTTCCTGTTTGCTCGAATCGCCGCATAGAAGACGGTGGTCCCCGAAGATATAGAGATCCCCCGGCTTGGTCGTTGCCTCGTCAGGCAACTCGGGAATCTCGTCCGGATCGGTCAACCCAGGGGTCTCTTCTGGTTCGAACAGCGGGACCAGTTCGCCGGCTGCCAAATCGTCCAGCAGTTCCCGCACGGCGTCGCTCTCGGTGTTCACCTGCTTCAGAAGAGCCGCCAATGCCCCGGCGTCTGCTTCAGCCATCGCTGCGAGGGGATCGAGTGTGGCGAGGATCTTTTTCTCTTGCTCCTCGGTCCAGGAGCCGATCAGGACGGGAACCTTCTCCTTTTTCTTGGTGATCTTCTTGCGGGCATGGCCATCAATTAGCCGCCCCGTCCGCTCGTTGTACAGCAGGGCTCCTGCCCAGCCGACTTCGCCCAGCACGTCCTTGAGTGCCGTGAGCTGTTTGGCCGGGTGCTTTCGCCAGTTCAGCGGGTTGTCGTTGAGGCTGTCGGGTTCCCAGTACTCTAGGCGCAGGGGAGGCTTGTTCTCGTGGGATGTCTGCTTCGGCTTCTTCGGCTTCCTTGCCATGTGGGAGTACCTCATGGAGCTGGACTAGGGGTTTGAATGCCGGAGGCGCGTATGGCGGCCATGTCCGGATTTCAAGCATTCCTTTTGAATTGTAAGTTTTCGCTTCGTAGACCTCTGATATTCCAAAGGCCCTTCCGCTCGGCAGCATTCCGATGGAAGTGCTCGCATGTATTTGCAATGCTCTGCAACGGTTGGCAAGTGTAATCGCGAGCCTCGGGCCACTGGCGCGCTGAAGGACACTTGGGTAGCAACTGTATGAGGTGGGAAACCCGAAGCGCGGATCATTCCCTGTTTCCGACGCTTCTCCTTCCCAAAGAAGAACAGCGCGTCGCGGGGAAGAACAGGCTTTAGCTCCCCGAGCTTTGATGATCCAGACCCTCACCTACGGCGAACAGCTCCCGCAACCGGTGCAGGTCGCTGGCCATGGTTCCCATCCGCGCCCGTGCCCCACAGGGGCCGCAGTTGATGTCTTGCAAGAGAGCGGCATACCATTTCGGGGGATCGACAATCTTTTGCCACGCATAAAGATCGAATGGTTGCACGGGTAAGTCTATGTGGGACTCGAGGAACCACTTCACCAACTCCTGCAATTCGGCTTCCCTGTTCGTGGATAAGTCAGCGAGCGATTGAGCTGCGCTGGTCTGCTCTTGGGGCTTTTTGAATGACTCGTCGTGCAGTTCGGGTCTGTTAGCTCGGAGAATGGCCAGGATCTCAGCCCGTTGGCCTTGGATCTGTTGCCGCAGGGCATCGGGCAGTGGTGCTCGGCAGCGCCACCGTACTCTGCCCTCCGCGGTGGCAATCAATTCCACCCCTTGGCGCTGGGCCTCGCAAATAATGGCGGCGGCGTTCAAATCTCTCCCTCCTGCAAACCCGGGCTCATATGGTTATCGGGGCTGGTCGGACTAGTCGAGTGAGGGTTGAGAGGGGCATCGGAGTTGGAAGAATCGTGCTGCGTCGGCTGATCCTTGTCGCTAAAACCCGACCAACCCGACCGTGGCGACGCAAATCCTGTTGCAGAGCCGTTTTGTGGTGGTCGGACATTTGAGCGCGGCTCCGACCCAGCGGTGCCGTTTCGGCCAGTTTGGTCGGGTTGGTCGGGTTGGTCGGACGAACATTGGGCTAGTACGATGGCAGATAAATGAAGCACCTCGCGCCGCCACCCACTCAAGGTGCGGCGGACGGTGACCACATCTCGGGCTGGGTCGGTACTTTTCAATAGTTTCTTCTCATTCAGGCGCCGTTTCAGCGTAGACAGGCTCACCCCGAGCACCTCGCCGCCATCACGGCCGAGCACCTGGACGACGGCATATGCGGCGTCGGGTTCAATGTACAAATCGGTGCCATCCACCCAGCCCACTAACTCCCCCTGCGGCCTCCACTCCTCGCGGGCGAATTCCCCGGTCCCGAGACTTACTTCCCTCCAGCCCCACGACTCCGGGCTATCCTTGGGAGTATCGCCCTCGGGGGCTGCGACATGGGCTCGCCCACTCGCGACAGCCGAAGATACTAACTCCAAGAAGCGCTGCGTTGGTTCGGCGGCTGCCTGGTGTTGCTGCTGCGCCGCAGCCGTTTTCCCCAACGCTGACCAGCAGTTCTTCTTTAAGACTGCCGCCTCAGCCTCGCTCACCGCACCCACTTCGATGGCATACCGGAGCCACAATTCCCAGCCGGCAAACAAATGCGCAACGATAAATGGGGTTCGCCGATGCATGCCGCTCCGCGCCGCCACGCATCGCAGCTCCTCGACTCGTTTGCGCAGCCAATCGCACATTTCCTCATAGCGCGGCGCTAGCCACTGGAGGAAACCAGCAACGGCCTTAGAGTACTCTCCGTTCGCTCCATCAGTCTGGGCCGCGGTCATTTGGGACCAGTCCACGTCGCCGGGACCTACTTCCAGGACCAGCATTCGACCGCGCAAGCTTTGCCCTCGAGGCAGATCTTCTCCCGTACCCACGATCAGGCCCCGAGGATATTTCTCCGGCCGAAGGGAAGAGTCCCGGCCCAGGCGTTGTCTTCCGGAACGGTTCCCTTGTCCGCGTAGCAACCGGTCCGCATCGCGGTGTTGACGGGCAGCATCTGTATGGCTGCCGCTCGGCACGAAGTCGTCCACCACCATTGCCGCATCCTTCGCAGTATGCGCCAAAACCTCCAGAGCGTTCGAGGTACTCGACCAACTGGCGGGCATACTCCTCGCGTCCATAGCCGAGCCCCAGTGTTGCTGGAGCCGGGCCGCCAGTTCCGTCTTGCCCTCGTGTGTAGGACCGACAAGGAATAACGAAAAATCAGCAGACTCCAGAATGGCGCGGGGAACAGCACAGCAGAGCGGAAAGGAAATCCGTGCCTTTGCCAAATCCAAGAGTCGGTGGCTGGCTCTTATGGCGGCTCTCAACTCATCGCCGGCGGGCGGTTCGGGTAACTCATAGCGAGATAAGGATTCCGGCAACGATACCTGTATATTTGAAACCCGACCAACCCGACCAACTGCACCGCCCGCATGTACGTAAATCCATTCTTGTCCTTGCTTTCGCCAGCCGAGGTGGGCAATAACCAGTCGCTCTGGAACATCTCTCGATAAGACTTGGATGGCGCAGCGAGCATGATCCCTCAGGCTCAGGCCGGGGAAGACAATGGCCGTCGCGCCGAGATTTTCGGTAGGCCAATTCATAACCGCGAAGCGATCTGCCGGAACCAGGAATCTTGTGGTCCGTCCTTTGAGCCGTGACGCGATCTCGAAGTACCTTTGAACTTCAGCACCATCGTCCTGTGCCACATCCGCTACGATTTTGGCGGTGAAGTTCGTCAGTTGTATTTCCGCCGAGCCAGCTTGGGTCGACCTCTCCCAGAAGATGCCGAGTGGCGTCTCGCGGTATGGGATGGCGTTTTCCTGATCAGGGGACGCTTGCCGCGCTGCCTCACGGATTTCCAGAGTCAAAGGGTGAAGCGCTTTATCGAGATCACGGACAGAGGCTTTTTTCTCCCTGAACATCTCGTGAATAGCTGCATAACCAATCGGGTTCTCGACCTGTAGTTTGGCCAATTCTCGAAGTAATTGCTCATTGGAGTAAATAGCTGCGGCCCCTTCATTTGCCAGCAGGTACTGGACTCGGTCGAAAACTGTGGACTCGTCCGTCGGAGATCGATCGGTTTCCTGAGTCCGGAGTTTGTCCACCAAAGCGGCCCAGGCTTGATCCAATTCCGGGGCCAATCCGCGCGTAGCCAGTTTTCGGTTTTGAAGATGGATGCGCACTCGTTTCACCAGCTCGCGCCGCTCTCGTATGGAAGTAAGATCGGCGCGATCCGTAACCAGAGTCTGGCCATTGTCATCCGTGATGATGACCGTGGCGCGCCGGGATCGGCTGTTAACGGGTGCATCAATCTGTAGCTTCCATGCCATCGGGGGCACTTTTTCCGTCATGGTTGGATCACTCGCTGAATCGAAGACACTTTAGGGAGTTTTTTCCATTGGGGGATTTGGAGTTTCTGGGAGTTCAGGCAGGTGGACAGACCGGACCCATAGGCGTTGCGGCCATACCGGTGGGCGCTGGCAATTATCTCGCGCAAACGATCTTCACCCTTGGGCGGGCTGTTTCCACTGTCCCAATGGCTTAGCCAACTGAGGGCTTGATCGTCGGGCAACTGAAGATCACGGACAAGAAACGCGGCGAAGTTAAACGCCACATCGTCTCTACCCTGGCCCTCGGATAGGTTTGGCAGTTTCGCCACATAGCCTGATATTCGCCGGGCAAGCCCCCCTGGTCGGATTGGATTGCCCCGCTGTAGAGGCCTCTCATTAGAAGCTGAACTTGCTGACGGCTGTTCGATGGCGAAGCAGCGGTTCGGGATCTTGCTGGGTGGATCACCGCGCAGAGAGAGCAGAAAGTCAATTGCTTCGGCGCCTTCGAGCCATCGCTGGCCGTCCCAAATTCTACTCCAATGATTCCTGGTGTGGTGCCTGCCTGGAAGTCGAAGCCAGTTGCCATAGCGCCCAGGGCTGATGCTTTCCTGCTTGGGAAAGATCTCGGGAGGCGAGGAGAGTCCGCAGTTCCTGTAATCGCCAACGAGCCAACGCAGGAACGCGAATGCAATGGAGGTAACAACAGGCTCACTAAAGATAACGCCAAGATGGAACCCACCGGCGCCATTGGAATCGATGAGTAGCGGCCTGAGCTGGAGATTGACGAGCTTTTGGTAGAAATATAGAGCCGCGAACCAATTCAGTTCCGGAGGAGGGCTGCTTTCGTTGTGCCAGTCTATGTCGACAAAGCACCACCGAGAAGTATTCTCCGGGCTTGTGCTATGCAGCCCGATGACTTGGCCCACATCGTATGCGAGGTAGTGGCGGGCAATGATCGCTGGCGTGAGAAGTTTGGAACCTCGATCACACCTTGCCGGCTTGGTCCAAATCTTTCCATTGGCAATTGTGCTGTCACGAAGATGAAGAGGTCGGTATCCTCCCCAGACTTCGGTCCGATTTACCAGGTACGTAAAGGTCCATTCGGCGAGTGCGTCCGCACGATCTCGCCAAGCCTGAAAAACGAGCTGAGGTTCGGGGGACGGCTCGGCATGTCGAGCGGGGAACGCTTCCTGGCTTGATTGGCTTAGATCCATAGTTCGACCCCTGCATCCTGGTCGCAAGGTGTGTGTAATTGGAAATTCGGGGACCAAGCCGCATCAGATGCCAAGCTCTTCTAGCTGTTGCTCAGCGCGTCTTGAGGCCCGTGCACGCGCGGCCGGACTGCGCGGAGTATCGCCCCGATGATCCAGTTGGGGTGTTTGGGCCTGGATGAATCGCGCGATCGCCTGAGGAGTGGTGATCCAGCGACCAGCTAAGCGGGCGGCCTCCAGGTGAACTCTTTGTCCATCAGCGTTCTGGACTCCGTGCAGGATCCATCGCACGAGGCATGAGAGCGTTACTGGGCGGCCTTTCCTCGAGGATGGAAGTAACCGTGCTGCCTGGGACAAGGCCTTCCCGTGTCCTTGGGAGATCTCTTCGGTAAGAAGGGAATACATGCTTGTGCTGCCTTTGCTTGTGAATGATGGTCCGTGTTCGACCGTCGTCGCAAAGACAGCATTGCAATTATGCGTTGGCACAGATACGGCTGGACTATGGACTAATTACGCCAGTCATATGCAGTAGCCTTTTTTTGTGTTTGATTTGATGAGGGACCTGATTTTCGCTGGGAGTTTGTTTCGAACTCGATCCCAACGGATTGCTGCTTTGTTGGGATATGCACCGCTAATTTCTGGGCTGCTAAGCCAGATTCCAGGCCTGTTGCTGAGCGTTCTCAGAAAAAACAAAGCATCGTCGAGCTTGTCGGATGTTAACCCCAGTGGCACAGGCTTGCCGTCAACAAAGACAGTCTTGCTCCTCACAGTAAGTCGGCACCGGTGTTTCAGCAGAGTCCTGCCTTTGCCCGGACCAAGCGGTGTGAAGGCGCCCGGAGACCCGCCCGCCCGAGCAACTTCCTTTTTGATCCGCGCATAGAGTCGAGAACTCTGTGAGCGTGGTGTCTTGATCGAGCGGAAATAGTCACGGACGATGATAAAGCTAGGAAGGACTTTCTTCACGTCGAGGCATTGGCAAGAGAATCGACGATCAGGAATCTGAGTCCATCCGACGGGATCGATCAACATCCAAACGTCGTTTAATGCCCACTCCGCCAAGGACAAGGCGGCCAAATGCGCGCTTGATTCGAACTGATTCAAGTTCGAAACAGAAGATTTTGCGCGTATCTTTAGCTCGGCCGAATCGATTCCTGCGAACCGTAGTTCCATTGTCCGCAAGAGTCGCGATGATTGAGCCACGTGGTCTCTGAGTTCTCTGACGCACCCTGCGGCCTGCTCGTCTGAAATCGAAACGATCCCTGGAAGCAGCTTGCAATAGTCGAACAACCAAAGGCATCTCCATGCCGCCTCGCTGGCTCGAATAAGACGAGATTTCTTGCTCTGGCTGGACCTTTTGGCCATCTCAAAGATTCCTTACCGCATCAGGCTTGCACATGGCTATCATAGTATCTGCTGCTTCTGGGTCACCGGCTAGGCCGGCGATTGAGACTCCCAATTCTTCTGTACATTGAATCATAAGGGCACTAACCAAGCCGGGCCATGACTTCCGCAGCCTTGTTCACATCGATCTCCGCATACACTTCGGTGACTTGCGGAGACCGGTGACCCAGAACCACACGGGCGGCGTCCAGGCCGGCTTCGCGGCGGATCTCTGTGGCCCTGCTGTGGCGAAGTTGGTTCGGATGCCAGTGCGGGATGAGGATTTCTTCCCTGGGGATTTCTGGATGGACCTCGTGCGTCTTCTTGTCGGCCCTCTTGCAGGCTCGGGTGATAGCATGCTCGTAAGACCCCACGGTATAACGCTCGCCGGGAAGTTTTTTGGGCCGGCGTCTCTTGCGGCACCGCTGGCTTGGCTGCACCTTGGTCCGCCGCCGGCGCCGCAACTCGACCCAATGTCCTTCCATCATTTCTCGCGGAGAAAAACAGTAGGCGCCAGGATCCCGGAAGAGGAACGGCTGCAGCAGCTCCTGTGCCCGCGGTCCCAGAAACACGAGGCGCTCGATTTCATGGTGCTCGGTCTTGTGGCTTCCGGGCCGGTAGGCCCAAGTCTTTGGGTTGCCGCGATCCACGTCGCATGGGCGCATGATGCATACCTCGCCCGGGCGCATCCCCGTAAGACGTTGCAGCTGTACCATCGCCCGCTGAGCGGAATTTAAGAACGGAAGAACAGCCTCGACGTGTTCGTCGGATACAGGGCGAATAGCCTGGGTTTCCCGAGCGTCGCTTCTTCCCTTCCTTAACCCTGCCACAGCTTGCAACCCATGGTAGGTCGATGGTGGAACCAGTTCCTGCTCGACGGCCCATTTGAACATGCGTTTAATGCACCCGATGGAGGAATTGACATAGCCGCGACTCCAGTCTTGCTGCACCATCCAATCCCGTACCGCTTTCAGCGCCAGGGGGCCAAATCTCTTGGCTGGCGTATGACCGTAAAGTTGTTTCACCGGTTTAAGAGCCAGGCGGATGCGATCCTGCTGCGAAGTTGGTACGTCATTCTTGCGATACTACTCCTTGGCAAAACCCCAGTACGCTGACATCAGCTCATTGACGCTCACATCTCGCAGGTTGGTTGGATGTGTCAGGCGCCGGCCATTTGCTTCCCACTCGCCAATGATTCGGGCATACTCTTGGCGGGTCTGAGCCGACCCGTACTTGCCCAGAAGAATGTCGCGCCTGTCGCCCAGACCATCGGGTAACGTAACGGTGGCCTGGCCGCTCTGGCGGTGTTTGCGATAAGTTGGAACGCTGGAATTCTTGATCATGCGAGCCTTACCCTTCCAGCGCGGAAATCTTCCGCGCGAATCGGGGTTTCTAGGCCGCACTATCAACCGCTGATAGGTACGCGTAACTCGCGTTCGGCTTGAGCGTTCTGAAGACTACGCCTGGAGGGATTCGAACCCCCAACCTATGGCTCCGTAGGCCATTGCTCTATCCAGTTGAGCTACAGGCGCTCGCGGCCGACGAAGGCGGGTTGCTTCCAGGCACACCAGGCTTCTAGGCCAAACGAGCCTTCAATATAGAGACGCCAGTTCATGGT
>Ga0116225_1001542_pt1 | contig 16470 bp, 15 predicted proteins | sample Sb_taG_8_FD_88968 | JGI IMG/M metagenome (GOLD analysis project Ga0116225, IMG submission 88968) | Peat soil microbial communities from Weissenstadt, Germany - Sb_50d_c_BC metaG | ecosystem: Environmental > Terrestrial > Soil > Wetlands > Peat | place: Germany: Weissenstadt | collected 2010-09-21 | reverse complement strand
TTATATTTGGCTTCAATACGCTTAGTCATTGGTCTTTCCCAATTCTCTGCATTTTGTCCCGATAGTCCCACGGCGATGCCGGGGCGGGGAACGGATTGGCTACCGGCCCACGTTCTCAGGAAGAGCGCGGATTATGCAAATCACGGCGGCTGTGTCAAAGGAAAACGGCGGCAAGCCTTAGCGGGTCAGCACAAATCGCTCGAAGGCCTCACGATCTTGCCAGCCGAAGCGTACCAATTCGGGCTCGTCGCTCTCTTCCACCGGCAGGCCGACGCACAGATAGGCGACCAGCCCCCAGCCTTCCGGCACCTCCAGGATGTCGTGGATCCGCTCGGGGTCGATGATCGACACCCAGCCGACCCCCAAGCCATGCACGCGCGCCGCCAGCCAGAAGGTATGGATGGCGGCCACCACCGAATAGTCCAGCGTGGCCGGCATGGTCTTGCGGCCCAGGCCGTGGCCGGTGTCGGTGACATGGTCGCAGAACACCGCGATATGCACTGGAGCGTCGTCGAGCCCCGACAGCTTCAGCCCGGCATACAGCTTGGCCCGCTCGCCGGAATAGTCGTGCAGGGCGTCGGAATTACAGGCGACGAAGTTCTGCCGCACCGCCACCCGCCGCTCCGGCTCCTCGACCTTGACGAAGCGCCAGGGCTGAGCGTGGCCGACAGAGGGCGCCAGGCAGGCCAATGCCAGCAGGCGGTCGATCAGCACGGGATCAAGGGGATCGCGGCGGAAATAGCGCACATCGCGCCGCCAGACGATCAATTGCTCGAACACGTCCTGAAAATAGCTGTCGAAGCGTGGCGGCTGGTGATCGGTGCTCATTGCTCCCCCTCCCCCGCGCCGCCCTTGCGTCCGCGAAAGGTGACCAGTTCATGGATGATGCCGTGCAGGGTCCGCACCTCTTGGACGGTCAGATCGGCGCGTTCGAACATATTGCGCACATTGCGGACCATGCTGGGGCGTTTTTCGGCAACGCGATAGAACCCGCATTCGTCCAGTTCGCGCTCCAAATGGTGAAAGAACGCCACCAATTCCTTCTTGTCGGCGACCGGAGCCGCCCCCTTGGTCATGGCGCGCGGCTCGGCCGGATCGCCCGCCTGATACCATTCATAAGCCACCAGCAATACCGACTGCGCCAGATTCAGCGAACAATGCTCGGGGTTCAACGGCACGGTAATGACGGTGTCGGCCAGCGCCACGTCGTCGTTCTCCAAACCGGTGCGTTCGGGGCCGAACAGCAGCCCGCAATTCGATCCGGCTGCGATATGAGCGCGCAACTCGACCGCCGCCTGTCGCGGAGTGACCACCGGCTTGACCATGAAGCGGTTGCGCCCGGTGGTGGCGTAGACGCGGTGCAGGTCGGCGATGGCGTCCTCGGTGGTGTCGAACACCCGCGCCGCCCGCAGGATCGAATCGGCCCCCGACGAGGCGGCGATGGCCCGGTCGGACAGCCAATCCTCACGCGGGGCGACAAGGCGCATATCGTACAAGGCACAATTCATCATCGCCCGCGAGGTCGTGCCGATATTCTCGGACAATTGCGGGCGAATCAGGATCACCGCCGGCATAGCGGCGGTGGGAATCGGTGTTTCAAACTCAGACATCAGGCCTCGGCGCCGTCGCGCAGTAACTTGTAAGTGATGCTGTCGTGCAGGGCGTTATACGACGCATCGATCACATTGGTCGAGACGCCGACGGTGGACCAGCGCTCGCCGTGACCATCGGCGCTTTCGATCATGACGCGGGTCACCGCCCCCGTCCCCGCTTGCGGGTCGAGGATACGCACCTTGTAATCGACCAGCTTGAGGTCGGAGAGGTGCGGATAGGCAGGCGTCAGCACCTTGCGCAAGGCGGCGTCGAGGGCGCTGACCGGGCCGTTGCCCTCGGCCACGGTCATCAGCGACTCGCCTTTGACCTCGGCCTTGATGGTGGCCTCCGACAGGGTGATCAGATCGCCCTTGGCGTTCCAGCGGCGCTCGTCGATGACGCGGAAGCCGTACAGGCGGAAGAAGTCGGGCACGCCTTCCAACACACGGCGGGCCAGGATCTCGAAGCTGGCTTCGGCGCCGTCATAGGCATAGCCATTGAACTCGCGCTGCTTCACCTCGTCGATCAATTTTCCCAGCTTGGGATCCGAGGGATCGACGTCGAGGCCGATCTCGCGGAAGCGGGCCAGGATGTTGGAGCGTCCGGCCTGGTCCGACACCACGATATGGCGGCGGTTGCCGACCAGTTCGGGAGCGATATGTTCGTAACAGCGCGGGTCTTTCTCGACCGCCGAGACATGCAGCCCGCCCTTATGGGCAAAGGCCGATTCGCCGACATAAGGGGCGCTGCGGTTGGGGGCGCGGTTCAGCCGCTCGTCGAGAATGCGCGAGACATGGGTGAGCTTGGTCATCTCGGTGGCCGAAATGCCGGTCTCATAGCCCATCTTCAGGACCAGATTGGGGATGATCGACACCAGATTGGCGTTGCCGCAGCGCTCGCCCAACCCGTTCAGGGTACCCTGGATCTGCCGCGCGCCGGCCCGCACCGCCGCCAGCGAATTAGCCACGGCATTGTCGGAGTCGTTGTGACAGTGAACGCCGACATGGTCGCCCGGCACCACCTGACAGACGGCGCCGACGATGCGTTCGATGTCATGCGGCAAAGAGCCGCCATTGGTGTCGCACAACACCACCCAGCGGGCGCCGGCATCATAGGCCGCCTTGACGCATTGCAGGGCGTAATCGGGATTGGCGCGGTAGCCGTCGAAGAAATGCTCGGCATCGAACATCACTTCAGCGGTGCGGGTGCGGGCATGAGCGATGGATTCACCGATCATGCGCAGGTTTTCGTCCAACCCGATGTTCAGCGCCACCTCGACCTGGAAGTCCCACGACTTGCCGACCATGGTGACCACCGGCGTCCCCGGCTGCAAGATCGCCTGCAAGCCCGGATCGTTCTCGGCCGAACGGCCGGCGCGGCGAGTCATGCCGAACGCCGCCAGCTTGGCGCGGGTAAAGCGCGGCGGCGCCGCGAAAAAGGCGTCGTCGGTGGGGTTGGCGCCCGGCCAGCCGCCCTCGATGTAATCGATCCCCAAGCGGTCAAGCTCGATGGCGATCGCCTGCTTGTCCGCCGTGTTGAAATCGACGCCTTGAGTCTGCGCGCCGTCGCGCAGGGTGCTGTCATAGAGATAGACGCGCTTGTCGCTCATTCTGCCCGGCCACCAAAAAGGAAGGGGGGAGAGAATGCCCTATGACAGAGGTCCACTCAAGATGGAATGGGAGTCCGGTTTGATGCCGGGGTTACGCCATCGCCATCGGCAGTGCCGTCGCGCCGCACCGTTTGACGCGAATCGCCCCGCCACTGGTCCGGTTCGGGGGGCGGCAGCCTGTCGCCGGGGCGCGGCATCTGCCGACGCTCTTCCTGTGGCGGACGCTGACCATTACCGCCGATCGTTTCGCTATCGATATCCCGCTCGCCCATGGGCCTCCTCCGTCCGTGTTCCCCATAGGTGGGCACGGACGGAGGAGGATCAAGCCATGGAATCGATCAACTGCGCCGCCATGTGGTCACACCGGCGCCGTCTTCCAACAACACGCCGTTATCGGCCAGTTCCTTGCGGATGCGGTCGGCTTCGGCGAAGTCCTTGGACTTGCGGGCGTCGAGGCGGCGGGCGATCAGATCGTCGACCTGTGCGTCCGACAGCGTCGCCCCAGACGCCGGGGTCCAGCGGAACCACGCCTCGACATCCTGCTGCAACAGCCCCAGCACATCGGCGCTGGCCAGCAGAGCACCCTTCCACTCGGCCTTTTCCTCGTCGGTCTGCGACTTGTTGAGGTTGGTGGCGATCTCATGCAGATGGGCCATCGCCAGCGGCGTGTTGAGGTCATCCTCCAACGCCGCCATAACCTCCAGCGGCACCACGTCGCGGTTTTCCGGGTGAATGTCGGCGACGGCGCGCAGGGCCAGATACAGCCGGTCCAACGTGGCGCGGGCCTGCTTCAGCACCTCGGCGGTCCAGTCGAACGGCTGGTGGTAATGGGTGGTCAGCATGGCCAGACGGATCGCCTCGCCCGGCGCTTGATCGAGCAGATCACGCACGGTGAGGAAGTTGCCCAGCGATTTGGACATCTTCTCGCCTTCGATCAGCAGCCAGCCGTTATGCAGCCAATAGCGGGCGTAGGGCTGACCGGCATGGGCGCAGGTGCTTTGGGCGATTTCGTTTTCATGGTGCGGGAACACCAGATCCAGCCCGCCGCCATGGATGTCGAAGGTGACGCCCAGATATTCGCGGCTCATCGCCGAGCATTCGATATGCCAGCCCGGACGCCCACGGCCCCACGGGCTGTCCCAGCCCGGCAGATCGTCGGTCGAGGGCTTCCACAGCACGAAGTCCGCCGGGTTCTTCTTATAGGCGGCGATTTCGACGCGGGCGCCAGCGATCAGCTCGTCCTGGCTGCGCCCCGACAGCTTGCCGTAACCGGGCATCGAGGCCACCGAGAACAGCACATGGCCCTCGGCTTCATAGGCGTGGCCACGCTCGATCAATTCGCCGATGAAGGCGACCATCTGAGGAATATGAGCGGTAGCGCGCGGCTCGACATCCGGCGGCAGCGCGTTCAGCGCGGCGATGTCGTCGTGAAAAGCCTGGGTGGTGCGCGCCGTCAGCGCCGAAATCGGCTCACCGTTCTCGGCGGCGCGGGCGTTGATCTTGTCATCGACGTCGGTGATGTTGCGGACATAGACCACCGTCGGGTACAGCCGCTTCAGCAGCCGGTACAGCACGTCGAACACGATCACCGGGCGGGCGTTGCCGATATGCGCGCGGTCGTAAACCGTGGGGCCGCAGACATACATGCCGATCCGGTCGGGATCGAGCGGCACGAAGGTCTCTTTGTGGCGAGTGAGGGTGTTGTAAAAAACCAGCGGCACGGTAAACCTTCCAGCTCAGGCGGTTTCGCCCCGCAGCCGGGCGGCGGCGCGAGGAGAACCAATCAGGGGTAACAGAGTCTTCAGTTCGGGTCCATTCTCGCGTCCGGTCAGGGCCAGACGCAAGGGATGGAATAGCTCGCGGCCCTTACGGCCAGTGGCCTTTTGCACAGCCGAGGTCCAGGCCTTCCAGGTCTCGACGCCCCACGGTTCGGGCGGCAAGACTTCCGCCGCCTGGGCCAGGAAGCCGGCATCCTCGACCACCGGAGCCACCGCCTCGCGGCAGATATGCCACCAGTCGCGGGCATCGGCGATGAAGCCGAGATTGGGCCGCACCGCCAGCCAGAACGCTTCGTCGCCGTCAATGCCGACCGCGCGCAGCCGCTCCGCCGCCGCCGCATAAGGCATGTCGTGCAGCAGGCGGGCGTTGATATGCTCCAACTCGACGGGGTCGAATTTCGGCGTGGCGCGGCTGAAGCTGGCGATGTCGAATTCGCCGACCAATGCGTCCATGCTCTGGCAGGGATGGATCGAGTCCGAACTGCCCAGCTTGGCCAACAGACTGTTGAGCGCCAAGGCTTCGACGCCCTGCCCGCGCAGATCGCCCAGCGACATGCTGCCCAGGCGCTTTGACAGCCCGGCCCCGGTGGCGTCGGTCAGCAGCGACAGATGGGCGAACACCGGCGGCTCGGCTCCCAGCGCGCGGAAAATCTGAATTTGCACGGCGGAATTGGTGACGTGATCCTCGCCGCGGATGATGTGGCTGATGCCCAGCTCGATATCGTCGACCACCGAGGGCAGCGTGTAGAGATGGCTGCCATCGGCGCGGATCAGCACCGGATCGCTCAGATGTTCGCCCCGGTAATGGCAGGGACCGCGCACCAGATCGTCCCATTGAACTTCGCCGGTATCCAGGCGGAAGCGCCAATGCGGCTTGCGCCCCTCGGCTTCCAGCGCGGCCCGCTGTTCGGCGGTCAGGGCCAGCCCGGCGCGGTCATAGACCGGCGGCACGTTGCGCGCCATCTGGCGTTTACGCTTGTAGTCGAGTTCTTCCGGCGTCTCGTAGCAGGCATAGAGCCGGCCCTCGGCACGCAGCTTGTCGGCCGCCAGTTCATAGCGGTCGATGCGCTTGGACTGATGTTCCTGGCGGTCCCAGGTCAGGCCGAGCCAGGTCAGATCCTCGCGGATGGCGACCTCATATTCTTCGCGGCTGCGCTCAAGGTCGGTGTCGTCGATGCGCAGGACAAAGTTGCCGCCGTGACGCTTGGCATAGAGCCAATTGATCAAGGCGACGCGGGCGTTGCCGACATGCAGCCGCCCGGTAGGACTAGGAGCGAAACGGACCGTGACGGTCATGGCTGAATTCTCAAACGGTGTCGGTGAAACCATTAACGATGGGATAGCGCCGGTCGCGGCCAAAGGCGCGGCTGGTGATCTTAACCCCCGGCGGCGCTTGCCGGCGCTTGTATTCGGCGCGATCCAACATGCGGAACACCTTGCGCACCACCACCGGATCATGTCCAGCGGCGACGATCTCGGCTGGCCCCAACTCGCCTTCAATCATGCAGTGCAGAATGGCGTCGAGTTGGTCATAGGGCGGCAGGGTGTCCTGATCGGTCTGATCGGGCTTCAGCTCGGCCGAAGGCGGCTTGGTGATGACCCGCTCCGGCATCACCGCCCCAACCGGCCCCAACGCGCCGTCGGGCTTGTGGGCGTTGCGCCAGCGCGAGACCTCGAACACCGTGGTCTTATAGACGTCCTTCAGCACCGAATAGCCGCCGCACATATCGCCATAAAGGGTGGCGTAACCGACCGACATCTCGGATTTATTGCCGGTGGACAGGACCATATAACCGAACTTGTTGGACAGACCCATCAAGGTCAGGCCGCGCGAACGGGCTTGCAGGTTTTCTTCGGTGATGTCGGCGGCGACCCCGGCGAAAGCGGGGGCCAGCATGGTCTCGAAGGCCTGCATGGCCGGGCCGATATTGATGCTGTCGAGGCGGATATCGCACAGTCGCGCCACTTCCGCGGCGTCGTCCAGGCTGTCCTGCGAGGTATAGGGCGACGGCATCATGACGCACCACACCTTGTCGGGGCCAAGCGCATCGGCAGCCACCGCCGCCGACAACGCGCTGTCGATACCGCCCGACAGCCCCAGCAGCACGCCCTTGAAGCGGTTCTTGCCGACATAGTCGCGCAGGCCCAGCACCATCGCCTGATAGACGCTCTCGGCGCCCTCGGCGGTGGGAACCACGGTGCCGGGGGCAGCGGCCAGCCCGGTCTCGCCGCGCGTCCAATCGGTCGTCACCACCGTTTCGCGCCAAGCCGGCAGTTGATGCGTCAACCGCCCCCGCGCATCAACGACGAACGAAGCACCGTCGAACACCAATTCGTCCTGGCCGCAAATCTGGTTCACATAGATCAACGGCAAGCCAGTTTCGGCGACCCGCGCGGTGGCGTGAAGCTGGCGGGCGTTGCGTTTGTCGGTCTCGAACGGCGAGCCGTTGGGCACCACCAGGATATCGGCCCCATCCGCACATAAGGCGGCGGCGACGTCGGGGTACCACATGTCCTCGCAGATCAAAACGCCAAGAGAGACGCCGCGAAAGGAAATCGGGCTCGGCAACGGGCCGGGAGAGAATACCCGCACCTCGTCGAACACGCCGTAATTGGGCAGATGGTTTTTCAGGGTAACGGCGGCGATCGCGCCATCGTCCAGCAGCAGCACCGCGTTATGGCGGCGGCCATCGATGCGCCAGGGCGCGCCGACCAGCAGCGCCGGCCCGCCATCGGCGGTGGCGGCGGCCAATTGCGCCACGCCCAGCTTGACGCTGTCGAGAAAGGCGTCCTTGAGCACCAGATCCTCGGGCGGATAGCCGGAAATGGTCAGTTCGGGGAACACCACCAGATCGGCGCCGACGGCCTGGGCGCGCGCATCGAGGATGCGGCGGACATTGCCCGGCACGTCGCCGACGGTGGGATTGATTTGCGCCAGGGCGATGGAAATTTTATCGGACATGGCTCGCTGTCTGACGTTTGAAGACTAGTCGCACGCTATGGGTTGAGGCGGGCGCTGTCAACGCGCCCTTCAATCCCGCCGCAACAGGAATTCGCGGCCGAGCTTGACGCGCGGCTGATCGCCATAGGCGATGATGTCCGAGGTCGCATAGGTTTCCCCCCAGGCGTCGGGCATGAACGAGCCGGTGCCGACCACGTCGATGGGAGCCTGGGAATAGGCCATGACCCGGCATTTCGCCGGCCCGAAGCCCGACGAGGCGACGATCTTCACCTGAGTCCAGCCATGGCTGTTGAGCTGTTCACGCATATGCCAGATCGCCACCGGCCAGACGCCGGTTCCGAACAAATTGCGCAAGTCGGTTTTGGTGCGGTAGCCGCGAATCCATTTCGGCGCATGACGTTCCAGCACCGCGTAGGAGCTTTGCGGGTCCAGCCCTTCGATGAAGCGCCCGCCATGCGTATCCAGGCGCAACGACACCCGCCCGGCCCGCGCCAGATCGGGAAATCGCTCGCAGACCGCCAAACCGTCACTTATTTCGCGTCCGAAATAATCAACCAGCACCGACAAATCATCGTTGGGGAAGGTTTCGTGGAACATCTCGGCTGCGCGCACGGTCGAGCCGGCATAGCCAATCAGCGCATGCGGCATGGTGCCTTTGCCGCTGGATTGGCCGAAATAATGAGCGGTGGCGGTGGTGGCATTGCCGATGAAGCCCTTGGCATTGGCCGAACGCCGCGCCGCCTGCGAGCCGACCGAGGCCGCATAGGCCATGATCTCGGCCATTTCGGTTCCGGCACAATGGCGCGCATCCATGGCCAGGAAGGCCACCTCGGGCAAATCGACGCACATGGTGTAAGCGTTGTAGGCGGCGACGCAGGCCGCGCCCAGCTTTTGCAGGTAGATCGTCTCCAGATCGACCAGATGATAGAACGAGCCGGTGATGTACAGCAGCGGCTCGCCCGCCCCCACCCAATCGCCTTCGGCGAAATTCTGTTTGATATCAAAGGTGACGCCGCGTTCAGCCGCCACCTTCTCCAGCCACCGCACCGCAAGCCGGGGCGTGAACACCACCGGGCGGCGCATGAACACCGCATAGGTCACCGTCTGGTCGCCGAAGCGGCCGACGACTTCCTTGGTGCGCAGAAAATAATGGTCGGTCAGGCGGGGAATGTCCCCGACCGAGGGGTGGCTCGCGGATCCTTCCACGCCTGAACCGACCATTTTCGTCATGATACCGCGGCCTCTTGCTTGCGCGACACCCGCTCGTCCTTGAGCGTTTCCGCGATGAGGAACGCCAGTTCCAGCGACTGCGTGGCGTTCAGGCGCGGGTCGCAGGCCGTGTTGTAGCGGTCGCCAAGGGTCGCTTCGTTGATGTCCTGGGCACCGCCGACGCATTCGGTGACGTCTTGCCCGGTCATCTCGAAATGCACGCCGCCGGCAGGAGTTCCCTCGGCACGATGAACGGCGAAGAAGCTCTTCACCTCACCCAGGATGCGGTCGAACGAGCGGGTCTTGTAGTCTCCCATCTTGACCGTGTTGGCATGCATCGGATCGCACAGCCACACCACCTTGCGGCCTTCACGCTTCACCGCGCGCAGCAGCGGCGACAGCTTGGCTTCCACCTGATCGGCCCCCATGCGGGCGATGATGGTCAAGCGGCCCGGATCGTTTTCCGGGTTCAGCGCGTCGATAAGGCGCAGCAAATCGTCCGCCGTGGTGGTCGGACCGGCCTTGCAGCCCAACGGATTGCCGACGCCGCGCAAAAATTCGACATGCGCGCCATCGACCTGACGGGTGCGGTCGCCGATCCACAGCATGTGGGCCGAGCAGTCGTACCAGTCGCCGGTGGTCGAATCGACGCGGGTCAGCGCCTGTTCGTACTGCAGCAGCAAGGCTTCATGCGAGGTGAAGAAGTCGGTCTCGCGGATCTGCGGGATGGTCTCCGAGGTCAGGCCGCAGGCCTCCATGAACGCCAGCGTCTCGTCGAGGCGGGCGCAAAGGTCGGCATAGCGGGCACCCGACGCCCCGGCGACGAAGCCCAGGTTCCACTGATGCACCTTGTGCAGGTCGGCATAACCGCCCTGGGCAAAGGCGCGCAGCAGGTTGAGCGTGGCCGCCGACTGGTTATAGGCGCGCAGCAGGCGGTCGGGATCGGGATTGCGCGATTCCGGGGTGAAGTCCAAGCCGTTGACGATGTCGCCGCGATAGGCCGGCAGGGTCACGCCGTCGATGGTTTCGGTGGACGCCGAGCGCGGCTTGGCGAACTGACCGGCCATGCGGCCAACCTTGACCACCGGACAGGCGGCACCGAAGGTCAGCACGACCGCCATCTGCAACAGCACGCGGAAGGTGTCGCGGATATTGTTGGGGTGGAATTCGGCGAAGCTTTCGGCGCAATCGCCGCCCTGCAACACGAATTCCTTGCCCTCGGCGGCCTTGGCCAGATGCGCCTTGAGACGACGCGCCTCGCCCGCGAACACCAGCGGCGGATACGAACGCAGGGTCGCCTCGACCGAGGTCAACTTGGCAAGGTCGGGGTATTCGGGCACCTGCACGATGGGCTTGGCACGCCAGCTATCCGGGGTCCACGTCTCGGCCATTACAATCCTCTGGACACATCTAAGAATCAGGAAACGTTCGCATATACGCTGTTGGAGCGATGAATGCCAGCGCAACCGCACAATCGAGCCGCCATTCCGTCCCATTCCGCCGCGAAGCACGGCTCCCGCCGCAGTCGTCCTTGTGCTAGACTTTGTCGGGGGCAAAGCTAAGGAATCATCGTCGTGGACAGGTCGGGCTATCGCAAGGTGTTGAAATGGGCCGCCACGGCGGTCAGCGCAGTGTGGATCGGCATAACCGTCTACAGCGAATTTCTTAATGTCGATCCCGACCAATACAGCTTCAAGTCACCAGACGTCGAACAACGCATGCGGGCCTGCGGCGGCACCTTCCAAGAGCGGTATCGCTGCAAGGAAGACGCCATGATCGACAAGGGTCAAGAAGGCTTCATCGCCTGGCTGGAAAAAATCGGCCTGATGTTCGGCCCGCCCTTCGCCCTGTTCGCCCTGGTGCGCACGGTCTCGCGCCCCCGCACCAGCGACGAGCCCGAAGCCTTCATGGTGCCGCCGCCGTCGAACATCGCCCGCTATCGGGTGCGCTGAGGGGCTACAACCCGCGCAGCCAGTCCGGCCGCAGGCGTCCGCCGTCCTCCAGCGCCGCCGTCACCTCGGCTTGCAGGCGGGCGTTGTCCTTGGGCAAGGTGCCGGCCAAGGCCAGGCAGTTCGACGCATGATTGGAGCGGAAGATCACCGCCGATGGCGGCGCCAAGGCCTCCAGCAGATGCAATTGCTCGCGCAGGATGCCGTCATCGGTCTGCGGTTTGAATTGCCCCTCCCAACGCCCCAGGAAATCCGCCGCCGCCTGTTCGACCAGGGTCAGTTGCAGGGTGGACAGGTAATTCGGCGGCGCCCGGTTGACCAGTTCCGCCGTCGCCGCGATATGCTCGGCGGCCAAAGCCCGCCCGCCCAAGCCGAGGATCACCGTCGCCGACACCTTCATCCCCACCGCCCGCGCCTTGTCCAGCGCCTCGACCATGCGTTCGGGGCTGACGCCCTTGGCGATGCGGCGCAGCACCTCGGCCGAGCCGGATTCCATGCCGACATAAAGCAGGCTCAGCCGCTTGGCCTTCAGCCGCTCCAACTCGTCGATACCCTTGCGCAGCAAATTACCCGGCGTCGCATAGGCCGAGATGCGCTGCAAGCCGGGAAAAGTCGCCGCCAGCTTGTCGGCAATGGCCTCCAACTGCGCAGTCGGCAGCGCCAAGGCGTCGCCATCGGCCAGGAACACCCGCCGCGCATCCGGCCACATCCGCGCCAGTTCGTCGATATGGGCGCAGACATCATCCAACGGCCGCGCCACATAGGCCTTGCTTTTGTACATGGCGCAAAAGCTGCAATGGTTGTGGCTGCACCCCAGCGTCGCCTGCACAATCAGGTTGTCGCCCTCGGAGGGCGGACGGTAGAGCGGCATGTCGTACATTATATCAGGCACCATATCCGATCATACAGCTAATGTTCATCAACCAATAATCGTCGTGCCCGGCCTTGTGCCGGGCACCCACGCCGACATGCACCTCCGGCCGTCGTCTCGCCTAACCGCGTGGATGCCCGCGACAAGCGCGGGCATGACGATTTTTGGTTGTTGCCGTGCGGAGCAGGCAAGCTGTGCCAAGCATTGACGACATTCCCTAGAATCGCCGCCCGCTGCCTCCCCGCCTCACCGCGCAACCGCATGCGGCTCGGGCTGCTTCTCCCGCATGGTGACGAATTCCTCGGCTGCCGTCGGATGGATGCCGATGGTGGCGTCGAACTGCGCCTTGGTCGCCCCGCATTTGAGCGCCACCGCCAAGCCCTGCACGATCTCGGGCGAATCGGCGCCGATCATGTGGCAGCCGACCACCGTTTGGTCGTCGCGCTTGACCACCAGCTTCATCATGGTGCGCTCGTCGCGCCCCGACAGGGTGTGGCGCATCGGGCGGAAGCGGCTGATATAGACGTCGATCTCGCCATAACGCTTGCGCGCCTCGGCTTCGGTCAGGCCGACGGTGCCGATGGGCGGCTGGCTGAACACCGCGGACGGGATGCCGGTGTAGTCCATGACCGTCGGGTTGTGGTTGAACAGCGTCTCGACCAGACAACGGGCCTCGGCGATGGCGACGGGGGTCAGGTTGACGCGGTCGGTGCAGTCGCCCACCGCATAGATGCTTTCCACCGCCGAGCGCGAAAACTGATCGACGACGATGGCCCCGGTCTCATCCAGGCGCACGCCGATCTCGGGCAGACCCAACCCCTTGGTGTTGGCCTTGCGCCCGGTGGCATAGAGCACCGCATCGACTCGCAGATCTTCGGCCTCGGTCTCCAGCGCGCCGCCGATGCGCAGGCTGAGATCGCCCTCGGCACAGCGTTCGATGCTGCCGACCTTGGTTTCGTGCAGGATCGTGATTCCCTTTTTGGCCATTTCTTCGGCCAGCGAGGTGCGTAAGTCCTGATCGAAGCCGCGCAACAAAGTGTCGCCACGCACCACCAGTGTCACCGCGACGCCCAAGGCGGCGAAGATGCCGGCGAATTCCACCGCGATATAGCCGCCGCCGACGATGGCCAAGCGCTTGGGCAGTTGCGGCAGGTCGAGGATCTCGTTCGAGGTCATCGCCAATTCGATGCCGGGGATCTGCGGCAAGGACGGCCAGCCGCCGGTGGCGATCAGGATGCGGTGGGCGGTATAGCGGCGGCCGGCGACTTCAACGGTGTTGTCGTCGATGACCACGGCGCGGCCTTCGACCAGCGTCACTCCGGCGTCGCGCAGCAGGCGGATATAGATGCCGTTGAGCCGTTCGAGTTCCTTGTCCTTGGTGGCGATGAAGGCCGGCCAGTCGATGCTGGTCGGTCCCACCGACCAGCCGAAACCGGCGGCGTCGGCGAAATCCTCGGCGAAATGGCTGGCCATCACCATCAGCTTCTTCGGCACGCAGCCGCGCAGCACGCAGGTGCCGCCGACCCGGCTTTCCTCGGCGACGGCGACGCGGGCGCCCATGCTGGCGGCCATGCGGCTGGCCCGCACCCCGCCCGATCCGGCGCCAATGGTGAACAGGTCGAAATCATACTCGGCCATAATGCGTGCCTCCGTTAATCGTCAGATCGGAAAATCATTCGCCCGGCTTTTCCTCGGGCAGTTTATGGCGCTGGATCAGGGGCGTCTGCGCCAGCATGAACAGGAAGGTCAGGACGATGCTGCCCGGCACCTTCCACAGCACCCAAAGGTCGGTAGTGACGACGCGGCGCACCACCTCGTTGGCCAAGGCCATGACGATGAAGAACAGAGCGAAGCGTATCGACAGCCGCCGCCAGCCCAGATCGTCGAGCGGCAGCGCCTCGCCCATCACCGATTTCAGCAACAGCCGCCCGGTCGCCAGCCCGCCCAGCAGCAGGGTGGCAAACAGGCCATAGATGATGGTCGGCTTCAGCTTGATGAAGGTGTCGTCGTGCAGCCACAGCGTCAGCCCGCCGAAGATACCGACGATCACGGCGGTCACCACCGGCACCACCGGCAGCTTGCGGGTATAAATCCACGACAGCACCAGGGCCACCGCCGTCGCCAGCATCAAGGCCGCCGTGGCGGCCAGCAGCCCGGGCGTTTCATAGGCCAGCAGAAATACCGCCAGGGGACCGAAATCGACCGCTGGCTTCAGCCAGGAAGGGGCGCGCGACATAAGATACTCTATCTGTTGAGGCAGGACCGAAGGGCGCAGCATAACCGCCCTCCGGTTCGGGATGCCAGAGGCGCGATCAGCACGCCCTCACTTGGCGAAGACCTTGCGCAGCAGGTCGCTCGATTGCTTGGCCGGGTCGGCACGGATCGCCGCCTCTTCCTGCGCCAGATAATGGAAGATGCCATCAAGCGCATAGCCGAGCACATGATCGCTCAGCATGGCGCTGGGATTGCCCAACGCCGGCAAAGCCCCGCCGGCGGACGAGGCCACCGCATCGAGCGCTTTGACAGCGCCCACATCGGCCACCGAATGTTCGACCACCGGACGCATCGCCGCCTGCAATTGCGGCGTCATGGTGCGGCGGAAATACTGGGTCGCTGCATCGTTGGGTCCGTTGAGGATGGCGCGGGCGTCATCCAGCGTCATCGCCTGCAAGGCGTTGACGAAAATCTGCCGGGCCTGCGGCGTGGCTTCCTCGGCGGCGCGGTTAAGGCGCGTCTCCAGATCGGCAGTGACGCCGCCGGCCCCCGCCATCTTCAGCACCGGAGCCACCGCCTTCAGACTGTCCGGCAGCGGCACATGCACCGCCGGATCGGCGTTGAAGCCATCGGTCTTGCCCAGACGGCCGACCACCCGCTCCGAGCCCATGCGCAGCGCCTCCTTCAAACCGGAACTAATATCGGGAACCGACAGCTTGGCGCCGAGATTACCCGCGCCGCCCCCCTGCCCGGCCGCACTGCCCGGTAGCGCCTGCCCCACGCCCTTGCCCTTTTCCAGGGTCTCCAGAGCGCCCTTGCCCATATCGAGAAACGAGCTTTGCGCAGACGCCGCCAGCGGCGCGACCATGCCACCCAACACCAAAGACAGCGCCATTCCGAGCGAACGGAATCGGATGACCTTCATATCCATTATTCCTGCCTCCATGAGGGGTAGACGGTCCACCTGCCGAACCGGACAACCAACGAGGGGGAATCCTGCCACGATCCGGCGCGCAGGCCAACCCACTCGTTGTTGGCAAGGTTTCATCGGACCATAACCAAGCAACCCATGCGCCGGGCCGTGCGGGGATGCTAAGATGGCCGCCTACGCTTATCACCAACTGATCGAGGTCGTCCCGTGTCTATCGCTGAATCGCCATCCCTTACCACTTCGGCCGAGATTCTTTCGGTGCGGACGGTGCTGGTCGGTCAACGCATCGACACCAAGAATTTGGAGCAAGGCCCCGTGCTGGCCACCGCTCCGCTGACCATCCGCGCCGGACGCGAAGGCCGCGCGGTGTTGCTGCGCTATGGCGTGGTGGTGCTGTTCGGCCTCGACCCGATGGAGGAAGACAGCTTCCTCAATTCGTTGGAACGTCTAGTGGTCGAGCCGATCGACCCGCCCGAATCCGAGACCACCCGCATCCATCTGGAATCCAACACCGAAGACCGCGTCGAACGCTCGGGCGCCATCGTGTTGTCCGAAGCCAACCCCGAACGGCTGCAACTGGTCGCCGACATCCTGGGCAAGAACGCCGTGCTCGACCATTACGAAAAGGGCGTCGCCGCCGTGCTCGACCGCATCGAGCCGTTGGCGGCGACGTTGCAAAGCAGCGGTAATTTCGGCTCGCAGGGCAAGGAGCTGCTGCAACAGATCGGCGGCGTGCTGCTGACCCAGCAACGCATGGTCGGCCGCGTCGAGGTGCTGGACAAACCCGAAGTGCTGTGGGAACGCCCCAACCTGGAACGCATCTATGCGCGGTTGGAGGACGAATACGAGTTGCGCGAACGCAGCCGCGTGCTCGACCGCAAACTCGACCTGATCGCCCGCACCAGCGAAACCTTGCTGGAACTGGTGCAGAACCGCCGCAGCATGCGGGTGGAATGGTACATCCTGGTGCTGATCGTCATCGAAATCTGCATCGCCGTGATCGACCTGGGCGTCCGGGTGCTTTTTCAGCACTGAGCGAACAATCGGCGCAGCAAGGCTTGACAGCCCCCCAACCGCCCCGTATAAAGCGGCCCTTCCCACGGAATGAGCGCTTAAGCTCAGCTCTGGATTTCGCGGGAAGATCTAGGGCAGGCTGCCGGACCAGTGCCGAGATTGTCCTAGAATGAAGATGGTCTATCTGATATTCAGATACCGCCTTCGACATAGAGAAATGGGCGTTTAGCTCAGCGGGAGAGCACGTCCTTCACACGGACGGGGTCGTAGGTTCAATCCCTACAACGCCCACCATTTCTCTGAAGTCCAGCGACTCCTCCGATACTCTCAGCTTGGCATA
>Ga0116225_1001525_pt1 | contig 16602 bp, 23 predicted proteins | sample Sb_taG_8_FD_88968 | JGI IMG/M metagenome (GOLD analysis project Ga0116225, IMG submission 88968) | Peat soil microbial communities from Weissenstadt, Germany - Sb_50d_c_BC metaG | ecosystem: Environmental > Terrestrial > Soil > Wetlands > Peat | place: Germany: Weissenstadt | collected 2010-09-21 | reverse complement strand
GGCACCGAGAACATTCTGATGGCGGCCTCGCTGGCCGATGGCGAGACCATCATCACCAACGCCGCGCGCGAGCCGGAAGTCATCGATCTGGCCAATTGCCTGGTCGCCATGGGCGCGCAGATTACCGGCATCGGCACGCCGACCATCCGCATCCAGGGCGTCGAGCGTCTGCATGGCTGCCAGTATTCGGTTCTGCCCGACCGCATCGAGACCGGCACCTACATGGTCGCCGCCGCCATCACCCGTGGCGATATCGAACTGATCGGGGCGCGCCGCGACCTGATGCAGTCGGTGGACAAGGTGCTGATCGAAGCCGGCGTCGAGATCGAGGACACCGAGCGCGGCTTCCGCGTCAAGGCCGAGGGCCGCAAGATCGTCGGCGTCGATATCATGACCGAGCCCTATCCGGGCTTCCCCACCGACATGCAGGCGCAGCTGATGGCGCTGCTGGCCACCGCCGATGGGGCCAGCATGATCACCGAGACCATCTTCGAGAACCGCTTCATGCATGTGCCCGAGCTGACCCGCATGGGCGCGCGGGTCAATGTGCATGGCTCGTCGGCCATCGTGCGCGGCGTGCCCAAGCTGTCGGGCGCTCCGGTGATGGCGACCGATCTGCGCGCGTCGGTGTCGTTGGTGCTGGCCGGTCTGGCCGCCGAGGGCGAGACCGTGGTCAGCCGCGTCTATCACCTGGATCGTGGGTACGAACGGGTCGAAGACAAGCTGGCCGCTTGCGGCGCGCAGATTAAACGCATCAAGGGCGCCGAAGCGGGCGAGTGATCGCCCTTCAGCCGGCGGCTTGAGCAGGGATAAGGGCGCGGCGGCGCGGCGGCGCTATGGTTTTCCGGTCTTAGGGGAGCCAAACAATGTCCGTCCGCCGCCTTTTCGTCCTGTTGCTTCCGCTTGTTCTGGCCAGCCTGCCGGCGCGGGCGGCCTCCGAAGAGGCGCGGGAGCTATACTCCCGGCTGTGCGTTCAGCATGGCGCCGAAGCGGCGATTACCGCTGGGGCCATGACTCTTGGCCCCGATATCCCCAAGATTTGCCGCAACGAAGCCGAACGGGCCTTTCCCGACCAAGCGCCAGCCCTGCCGGTGGCGCAGTGCGCACCTTTGCCGTTGGCGGGGTTGCAGGCGATGTGCCAACAGATGCTGCCTGACGCGGCGCGGGCGGCGGCGTTCTGCCCCGGTTTTGCCGCCGCGCGGGCAGGCGAGTCCGCGCTGTTGAGCGGCGAGCAAATCCCCGACTGTCCCGGCAGCTTCTACATGGTGCTGACGGAAAGCTGCGTGCGTCTGGCCGACGAGCGTAGCGGCTCGCCGCAGCAGGACGGCGTATGCCTGTTCACCGCTCGGGGCGAGCAGCCGATCATTGCGCCGTTGCAGACCAAGGCGGCGATCAACGATATCGCGGACGACCTGATGCGGCGGCGATTTCCCATCGGCACCCCGGTCGCAGCCCTGGTCGAGACTTTGACCGCGTCGGGCTTCACCTGTGACCCGGCGACGGCGCTGGAGGGGGCTTGCAATGGGTCGCAAACGGCGCTGGCCTTCGCCCGCCGCCGTTTCTCCAGCATGGCGAACTTGAACTGGGGTCTGCGCTGGAAAGCCGGCGCCGATGGCCGCGTCGAGCGGCTGCGGGTGACGTTATTTCCCGTCCATCTCTAGCTCGTCCATCAGCATCGGCAGAGTGAAGCTGACGGTGCAGCCGTCGCCGCCATTGCTGTCGATCCAGATGCGGCCGCCATGCGCTTCGACGATGCGTTTGCAGATGGCCAAGCCGATGCCGGTGCCGGGATAGCTTTCGGGGCCGTGCAGGCGGCGGAACGCTTCGAAGACGCTGTCGGCATGTTCGGACGGGATGCCGATGCCGTTATCGGCGACCGAGAGGCGCCAGAAGCCGCCGCTGGCATGCGCTGATACCTCGACTCGCGGCGCGCGGGCGTCGGCGCGGAACTTGATGGCGTTGCCGACAAGGTTGACCAGAAGCTGACGCAGTTGCGCCGGATCGCCACGCACCACCGGCAAAGGCCGGCTTACCATGATGGTGGCGTGCGCCGCGTCGATGGCCGCTTCAAGGTCGGCCAGAACGTGATCGAGCAAGGGATCCAGCGGCAGTGTCTCGAATGGCGCGGCTCTGGCGTCGAGGCGGGAATAGTTCAGCAATCCCTGGATCAGGGCGCGCATGCGCAGGGCGCCGCCGATCAGGAAGCTCAGATATTCCTGCCCCGCGCCCTGCAACAGATCGGCGTATTGGCGTTCCAGCAACTGCGCATAGCTGCAAATGGTACGGCAGGGTTCCTGTAAATCATGCGCGGCGACATGGGCGAAGCGCTCCAAATCGATATTCGAGCGTTCCAGCTTGGCGGCGGTCAGGCGCAGCAGTTCTTCCTGCCGCTTGCGTTCCGAGATGTCGCGGCCGACGATGATCAGGCAGCGCTGGCCGTCGAGCACGGCGATTTCGGCGGACAGTAAGCCGATGAAGATCTCGCCGGTCCTGCGGCGGACGCGGGATTCGAAATCGACAAGATGTGGGGTGGCGGCCAAAGCGGCGAGGAGGCGCTCGCGCTCGGCGGTGGTTTCCCAAATGCCGATGTCCAACGCGGTGCGGCCCAGAACCTCGGCCTTGGAAAAGCCGGTGATGCGCTCGAATGCCTCGTTGACGTCCAGATAGCGCCCGCTGTCCAGCTGAGTGATGGTGATCAGGTCGGGGCAGGCGCGGAATACCGTGGCGAATTTAGCCTCGGATTGCTGGAGCGCGGTTTCCATGTTGGGCGGGTCGGCGGGCATTGGGCCTCACGGGATGGCGCGACTCTGCGGGCGCGTGCGTGGTACTTTAGTCCATACGTTAATTCGCGTCAGGTGTAATCGCGCCCCTCGCGCATCGGATCGCCGGGACTGTTCCAAAGCTTTCCGTCCCTGGCTGCTTGCGGTGCAGGGTGGAAACCCTGTAAATACCAAATTCACTTTCGCGTGGACGGAAATTGTGACGAGCGTGGACAAATTGGTGCTGGCCCTTCCCAAAGGGCGGATTCTCGAAGAAGCGATGCCGCTGGTGCGTGCCGCCGGTATCGAACCCGAAGCCGACTTCGACAACCCGAAGTCGCGCGCTCTGCGATTCCGCACCAATCATGCGCATATCGACATCATCCGGGTGCGTGCCTTCGACGTTGCCACCTTCGTCGCTTTCGGCGCGGCGCAGATGGGCATTGCCGGCAACGACGTGCTGATGGAATTCGATTACCCCGAGATCTACGCGCCGCTCGATCTGGGCATCGGCAAATGCCGCCTTGCCGTGGCCGAGGCGGTAGAACTGGCCGGCGAGGATGATTTGGCCCGCTGGAGCCATATCCGCATCGCCACCAAATACCCCGCCATCACCGCCAAGCACTTCGCCGAGCGCGGCGTGCAGGCCGAATGCGTCAAGCTGAACGGTGCCATGGAGTTGGCTCCCAGCCTGGGGTTGTGCCGCCGCATTGTCGATCTGGTGTCCACCGGCTCGACTCTGAAGGCGAATGGGCTGGTGGAAATCGAACACATCGCCGATATCAGTTCGCGCTTCATCGTCAACCGGGCCGCTCTCAAAACGCGTCCGGAAGAGATGGCGGGTTGGATCGAGCGTTTCCGGGGAGCCACCAATGCCGCGTGAACTGGTTCTCGGCAGCCCTGATTTCGAGGCCGCTTTCGCCCAATTGCTGGACGACAAGCGCGAGACCTCGGCTGACGTCAATGCCGTGGTCGGCTCGATCCTGGCCGATGTGAAGCAGCGCGGCGACGCGGCGCTGGTGGAATACACCAACCGCTTCGACCGCCGCAACACCACCCCCGAAGCGCTGCGCGTCACCGTCGCCGAAGTCGATGCCGCCGTCGCCGCTTGCGAGCGCGATACCTTGTCGGCGCTGGAAATGGCCGCGTGGCGGATCGAGGAATTCCACCGCTGCCAAAAGCCGGAAGACCTGTCCTACACCGACTCGGTCGGCGTGCGGCTGGGCTATCGGTGGACGCCGCTGGCTGCGGTTGGCCTTTATGTGCCGGGCGGCACCGCGTCCTATCCGTCCTCGGTGCTGATGAACGCCATCCCCGCCAAGGTCGCCGGGGTCGAGCGGCTGGTGATGGTGGTGCCCACCCCCGACGATACCCTCAACCCGCTGGTGCTGGCTGCCGCCCGGGTTGCCGGCGTCGATGAGATCTACCGCGTCGGCGGGGCTCAGGCGGTTGGCGCGTTGGCCTATGGCACCGCGACCATTTCGCCGGTCGATAAGATCGTCGGCCCCGGCAACGCCTATGTCGCTGCCGCCAAGCGTCAGGTGTTCGGCACCGTCGGCATCGACATGATCGCCGGTCCGTCCGAGATCCTGGTGGTCGCCGACAACCACAACGACCCGGCCTGGATCGCTGCCGATCTGCTCAGCCAAGCCGAGCACGACACCGCCGCCCAGTCGATTCTGATCACCGACGACGCCGAGTTCGGCCGCCGCGTCATCGCCGCCGTCGAGACCCATCTGCACAGCCTGCCGCGCGCGCCCATCGCCCGCGAAAGCTGGGCGGCGCATGGCGCGGTGATCGTGGTATCCGACCTGCAACAGGCGCTGCCGTTGATCAACCGCATCGCCCCCGAACATCTGGAACTGGCGATTGCCGATCCCGACGCGTTGGCGGCACAGGTGCGCAATGCCGGGGCCATCTTCCTGGGCCGCTACACCCCGGAAGCCGTCGGCGACTATGTTGGCGGTCCCAACCATGTGCTGCCGACGGCGCGTAGCGCGCGGTTCTCGTCGGGGCTGGGGGTGTTGGACTTCATGAAGCGCACCACCCTGCTGGGCTGCGACGCCGAGGCGCTGCGCCAGATTGGTCCGGCGGCGGTGACGCTGGCGACCGCCGAGGGTCTGGGCGCTCATGCGCTGTCGGTATGGCTGCGCCTCAACCTGCCGAGGGTATCGTGACCGGAGCGCTCGTCCACCACCAGCGGCTAATGAATGTCGAGCTGGACGAGAAGACTCTCGTCCGCCGCAAGCCCGAGGTCGAGCACGAGCGCGCCATCGCCATTTACGACCTGCTGGAAGAGAACTATTTCTGCCCGGTCGGCGATTACATGGGGCCGTACGCCCTGCATATCCGCCTGTCCGACAATCGGCTGGTGCTGGACATCCGCACCGAGACCGAATCGCCACTGCTGGAAGTGGCGCTGCCGCTGACGCCGTTCCGCACCATCGTCAAAGATTACTTCATGATCTGCGAAAGTTATTTCGCCGCCATCCGCAAGCTGACTCCGTCGCAGATCGAGGCCATCGACATGGGTCGGCGCGGTCTGCACAACGAGGGCTCGGAATTGCTGCGCGAACGTCTGGCCGGCAAGGTCGAGGTCGATTTCGAGACCGCGCGGCGGCTGTTTACCCTCGTCTGTATTCTTCACATCCGGGGGTGAGCGTGGCGGGGATCGAAAATCCATCCGCCGTCCTGTTCGCCTGCACGATGAACGCCATCCGTTCGCCGATGGCCGAGGCGATGATGCGTCATTTCCACGGCCGCACCGTCTGGGTCGAATCGATCGGCGTCCACAAAGGCGAGTTGGACCCTTTCGCCGTCGCCGTGATGGACGAAATCGGCATCGACATTTCCCGCCACCATCCGCGCAGCTTCGACGAGTTGGAGGACACCAGCTTCGATCTGGTCATTTCGCTGTCGCCGGAAGCTCAGCACCATGCGGTGGAAATGACCCGCAGCATGGCCTGCGAGGTCGAGTTCTGGAACACCCTTGACCCGTCGGTGGTCGAAGGCAGCCGAGACACCCGCATGGAGGTCTACCGCCAAGTCCGCGACCAGTTGGAACGCCATATCCTGCAACGCTTCCCACTGGCTCCGGCGCTCGGCTAGGGGCGGGCGAAAAGGCTTGACCCAAGCGGCGCGGCACCGCACTTATCCTCGCGCTGTTCGCCGAATGGCCGCCTTTGGGCGCCGTCATCGCCTGATCTGAATGATATGCCGCCGATGTTTCCGCTGATTCTCGCTTCCGCCTCGCCGCGCCGCCTCGATTTGCTGGCGCAGATTGGCATTGTCCCCGCCGCCGTCGATCCGGCCGATGCCGACGAAACGCCGTTTACGCGCGAACTGCCCGGCCCGCATGCCGCCCGTCTGGCGGAATTGAAAGCCCGAGCCGTCGCCGCCCGCCACCCCGGCGCCTTCATTCTGGCAGCCGATACGGTGGTGTCCTGCGGGCGGCGCATCCTGCCCAAGGCCGAGACCGAGCAGCAGGCGCGATCCTGCATCCGTCTTCTGTCGGGCCGTCGCCATCGGGTGTTGGGCGGTGTCTGCGTGATCGCCCCCGATGGCCGCATGGTCCAGCGGCTGGTGACCACGGTGGTCACCTTCAAGCATCTCGATAACGCCGAGATCGAGGCCTATATCGCCTCGGGCGAATGGGACGGCAAGGCTGGCGGCTATGCCATCCAGGGCCGCGCGGCGGTGTTCGTGCGCCAGCTCAGCGGCTCTTACAGCAATGTGGTTGGACTGCCTTTGTACGAGACGGACGGGATCCTGCGCGGGCTCGGCCATGGGGTCGGCTGACGCGATCCTGCTCTCGGCGGGTCCGGGAGAACTGCGGCTGGCGGTGATGGCCGGCGACCGGCCGCTTGAGTTTTTGATTGATCGCGGCGACGGCAACCCCGGCGATGTGGTGCTGGGCCGCGTGCTGTCGGTCAACCGCGCCCTTGACGCCGCCTTCATCGACATCGGCGAACCCATAGCCGGCTTCCTGTCGCCCGCCGGCCCCGCCGCCGAAGGCCAGCCGCTGCTGGTCCAGGTGACTGCCGCCGCGCGTGGGGCCAAGGGCGCGGAATTGACTCGCGCGGTGTCGCTGGCCGGGCAGGTCATCGCCTATACCCCGGCGCGGGCCGGGCTGAACGTGTCACGCCGCATCGTCGAAGACGAGGAGCGGGCGCGGCTGTCGGCTGTGCTGAAGCCGGTGCTGACGGCGGGCGAGGGAGTGGTGGTGCGCACCCAGGCCGCTGGTGCCGAAGCCGACGCGCTGCTGGCCGAATTGGACGCCTTACGCCGCCGCTGGCAGGCCATCGAGGCGGCACGGGCGGTGGCGACGCCTCCGGCCCGCCTGTACGTCCCGCATCCGCTGACACGGCTTCTGGCCGAGCATCCCGGCATTACCCGCGTGGTAGTCGATAGCCCGGTGCTGCTGGCGGAAATCCGCCCGCTGTTTGCCGCCGCCGAACTCCGCCGCGACGCCTTCGACGATGTCGCCGAAGACCTGGACGCGGCGCTGGACAGCCGGGTTCCGCTGCCCGGCGGCGGCGCGCTGATCATCGAATCCGCGGCGGCGTTGACGGTCATCGACATCGACAGCGGCGGCGGCTCGGCGCTCGATGCCAATCTGGCGGCGGTGCCCGAGATCGCCCGCCAACTGCGCCTGCGCGGCGTGGCCGGACACATCATCCTCGACATCATCCCGCTGCGCGACCGCCGCGCCTTGGGCCGTATCGTCGAGGCCTTGCGCCAGGCGGTTGCCGCCGACCCGACGCCAACCCATGTGATCGGCACCACGCCGCTGGGACTGGTCGAGATGACCCGCGAACGTCGCCGCCCGACCTTGGCCGAAACCATGCTGGAAGCGACGCCCGCACGCCGCAGCGCCGATAGCCTGGGCCTGGATGCCTTGCGCGCCTTGCTGCGCGAAGCCGACACCCGCCCCGGGGCGCGATTGGCCCTGGCCGCCTCGCCCGAGGTTGTCACCGCCCTGCGCCGCCGCCCGGCCGCCCTGGCCCAAGCGGCGGACCGCCTGGGCCGCCCGCTGACCCTGAAGGAACAACCGGGGCTGGACCTGCCCCAGGTGATCGAGGACCGCCCATGACCGACACCCCGCGCGTCGCCAAATGCAGCAACTGCGGCAAACCCAGCGACCCCAAATTCCGCCCCTTCTGTTCGCGCCGCTGCGCCGACATCGACCTGGGCCGCTGGCTGAACGACAGCTATGTGGTCCCCGGCGACGAGGTCAACACCCCCGCCGGCGCGGGGCAAAGCGAAGACTTTGACGAGGAATGAAAAAACCTGACATCGGGGGCTGGACAGACGTCCGGGAATTGTCTATAAGCGCCTCCTCACCGCGCAAGGTGCCCGTGCCCGGGTAGCTCAGTTGGTAGAGCATGCGACTGAAAATCGCAGTGTCGTTGGTTCGATTCCGACCCCGGGCACCACTATAAACCCCTGAAAGGTAACGCCTTTCGGGGGTTTTCCATTTGTTCTGTTTGGACCCGAGTGTATAGCGGTTAGACACCATCGTCTTCTCTCCTGTTCACTAAACGCCCCATGGCTTGCTTGGCCAACATCTTTTGGTTGGCCCCTTTGCCGTAATGGGCGACCATTTCAAGGGTTTCATGGCCGGTGATGGCCTGTACCTGTTGCGGGGTGCAGCCGGCCTCGTAAAGGGCCTGAGTGGCGTTCCGGCGGAGCCCATGGAACGGCAGATTGGCGCAGTCGTATTCGTGCTGGGCGCGGTTCCACAGGGAGGCGAAGCCGCTGTCGGTATAGGGCTGGCCGTCGAGGCGGTGGACGATGGTTAGGCCCGTCCGTTTGACCTGTGAAAGTTCTGCCTGCAAGGTGGGGTGCAGTGGCACCCATAGCGGCTTGCCGGTCTTGGACTGCTTGACGGCAATGCCACCGTCGCTGATGGCGTCCCAGCGCATCGCCAACACGTCCTTGCGGCGCTGGCCGGTGTGCAGGGCCAGCATGAAGGCGATGCGGACCGCGCCGGTAGCCTGGGCTGCGAACTTCTGCAGTGCCGCTTCGGGCCACGCCTGCCAGCCGTCGCTCTTGATGCGGATGGCGTCCACTTTGGCGACGGGATTGACGGACAAGAACTCATTCTTGACGCCCCAGGCGCACAAACTGTTCAGCGAGCTCAAGGCAGCGTTGGCCGTGCCGGGCTTATCCTGCGGAAATTTATTGCGCCATGCTCGGACCACGCGGGAGGTCAGCCCTTCCAGGGCGACTTTCCCCCAGATTTCGCGGAGCGGATCGAGGTAGCGGCGGTAGTATTTTTTTGTGCTGTCTGCCAGCTGGCGAAATTCTGGGGAGGCATAGTAGCCGGTCAGCATGTAGCCAAAGGTGCCGTAGGCGTTGCCGTCGGTTGCGGGCGACGTGCCTTCAAAGCTGGCATGGATCTTTGAATAGGTGGACATGAACTGCGGCGAGCCGGGCTCCCCGTGAAGTCGCACCCGGACGCCAGAGCGCCTGTAATAGTAGAATATTTTGTCGCGGCTGCGGTACGCCTGAACAAATGGAATCGAGACCTTCATCGAACGACGTGGGAATCGAGGGCTTCGAGCATCTGCCGTTCCGCAGGATTTCCGGCCATGGCTGCCAGTTGGCCAGCCGATCCGTCCATCCACTTGTCGAGCGTTCTGATGTCCCAAATGTGCGGGCCGCCGGGGCACAGCGGCAGCGGCGGCGGTCCATATTTGCGGAGCCTAGCAATCGAGATGCCGCAATATTTCGCGGCATCTCGGGCACATAAGCCGCGGGCGAAAAGCGGCGTCATTAAGCCACTTCCTCCCCGAGCCAAGTCCGAACATTCTCGTCTTTAAAGTGTAAATTCCTGCAGCCGGGGTACCGATCCGCCTTCGGCAAGGATTCGGGGCGCAGGCTGAGTCTGTTGTGAATCGTCCTCTTCGAAATTCCAAGCCGATGAGCGAGGTCCGCGACGCTCCAGTCACTTGAATCATAAGAAGAATTCTGCGGGCGCATCATGCATCTCCGTGCCAATTTGTGTCGGTCTATGAGTCATAGTGACACACCACAAAACCGCCATCAACTTCAAAATACTTCAACAGACCGCATTTAACCGGCCGGCGCAGCCACTATGACGGCACCTCTCAGTGTAGTATGGTGCAGCAAAATGGAGAGTTTTGGAGATGGGTGTCGAAGATCAACTCACGTCCTGGGCAAAAGCCGTTGCTATGCGCGCACAGTCCGTGCCGCTACAGCGCGCATTTGATGCGTATATGCTTGATTTGGCACCTCTTTTGGACCTGGGCATTCCCCACCAAAGGCTGGCTGACGCACTTACCGATGCCGGCGTGGAGCACAATAACAGGTCAGTTTCTGCGAAATATGTGGGCTCCATGATTCGCCGGTCCAAAGAGCACTTTATCGAAAATCGCCACACAAACACGCTTCACCGCGAAGCGGTATCTATTGCAATCCAGACTGTCCAGTCATATCAAATTACAAACTTGGAACAAATTGACGGATACGAGCTTATTTCGCCTGAGGTCTTTTCCGACACTGTTATAAAAATATGCGAAGACGATGAAAACGACGTTGATAAAGTAGAGCGCGACGTTAGAATGATAATGAATGCGTTTATGCTAAACGCCGCGCGCGCCGGAAAGAGAAAAAAATGAGAGAAGAGACGCGTAATGAATTGCTGGCAAAACATGCCTGCGACTTCGAAGTAAAGTACTCTGATTTGCCAGATTGCGTGTGTCAGCACATAGAGGCTGCCAGAAAATTTGCAGTTTCCGTGCCGTACTATGCGGTTATGGCGGCCTTAATTGTGTACGCGTCGCAAATTGTTAATGTGGTGCTGCTGCATATTGATCAGAGTGCATATTCGTTCATTGTCTCAACGGTGGAATTGTTTTTGCTAATTGCAACATTTATCGCCGCTTGCGCAAATTGCACCGTATTAAACTTCGTTCACGGCAGACGCCCAGCCCATCCTCTGGATAAGAAAATCGTTTCATGGATTTTGTGGTGCTCAAAAAAGAGAGCCAGGGCCTGAGCCTGAGGCGAATTTTCCAGGTGTAGTTGGCTTTTGTCTGTTGGTGTTAAGCTCGAATCTTATCCCCCGTCTTCTTTGGTTGCGCTCCGCCTGGAGGACGTTTGCGTCACATGTCTCCAGGCGCGTCCTGAGAAAAGCCTAAGAGGCCATCGAGCGGCTGTTTGCAACAGCCTTATCAAGAATCATCCTTCATTTCCCTTTTGCAAGCGGACGCCAGGCCCACCATCGACGGCCTCCTGGTCGCCCATGAAGGCCACGCCGGCACGTTCCATCGCCTCCCGCATGTCCCGCAAGGTGCGGTCGTAGGTAGATCGGCGTCCACTTTCAAAATCAGCAATGGTGCGCTTGGCGACGCTCGCGGCGACGGCCAATTCGTCCTGTGTCCAGCCTAGCAAGGCGCGGCCTGCGCGACTTTGCTCCGGCGTCAGCGGAGAACATTGCATTAAAATACCCTATGCTGCCTTTTTATGTCGCAATTTAGCGCAACGTAGTGCATTATAGTGCAACGTTAATCAGGCTCGCAAGGAGTTAAGGACATGATCCGCACCATCCGCAACCGTCTGGGTGATTTCCTCTTGATCCTGGCCCGTCATGCCCATGGGGTGACGATCTCGTGACGGCCGTCATTTCCTTCGCCCCCCTCCATCCAGGGCAGTGGCTTTACTGCCCTGGGCGTCGCCGGATGCTGCATCTCATGTGGCGGGTCTCCGAGGAGGAGTGGAGTTGCGATCTTTACGACGTCGGCGGCATCCTGCCCGTGGCCGCCGCGCACTGCTCCGACCTGGAGCTCTGGCTTCTGTCTCCCGTCACGAAGCGGCAGTTCCGCCAGAGCGGCGCCTCCGTCCTGCGGGGGCTTGGTTATTCGCGCCCCGCCACCAGTCACCGGCACCGAATCGCCAGCCTTTGAACGGCGGCCTAAAGGGTGACCCCTGCGGGGCCACTGCCGTCGCTTCGCTCCGGGAAAATACCGTAAAAAGCAAGCAAAATCAACACTTTATCGAAGAAAAGTGTTGATATGACGAAGTATTCAGCTATAATTACTTTCAAGAGCCAAGCTAAAATGCGAGGATGCCATCATGAAGCGCATTATTCTCATCGCCGTACTCTTCGTATGCTGCACTTCATACATGAAGCATAACGCCAATCAGTCTATCGTCTACGCTCAGCCAGACTCCATTATTGTGGCGATGCGCTGATTTTGGCGCTGAGAAACTTAGTTAAAGAGGATCGCCGCTATGTTCCGCCTCTTCCTCACCATCTTCATGGCGCTGTCTGGCTTTGGTGGCTTCAGCACGGGCATGGGCACAAACAATCCGTTCTCCCATGCCTTGATGGGGTCGTCGGCTGGGACTTCGGTCTTTGCCGCCTCATCGGTCCATCAAGACAGTGTGCAGCCGGTCATGTTTGGGTGGAGCGGTAATCAGCAGGCTTTGAGCCACATGCAAAACGTCAGGTTCGGTTGGTGAGAAAGGGGATGTGTGATGGACAGTGCGACAACCAATAAACGGCCGTTCAGCTTGGTGCGGGCGGCAATTGCCCTGCTCGTGGTGGCTGCGCTCACATCCATGAGCTATGTCGCCGTGTCAAACGGCGCGGATAAGCTATTGGTCCTGCTGGGGATTGATTGTGATGTTGGGGGCAACCATGGTTGAAAAACCTACCGCTGGGCAGGCTTTGGCGTTCCTGTTCCTGCCGATCGAGAAAAGCGATTTCCTCCGTTTGAGTGATCAGCTTTCTATTCTCTGGCGGTTCTTTTCCGCCACCTACAAGTCTTTCGGTCTGCTGCCTGACGGCTACGAGAGCCGGGGTTTCTTGGCTGATCTCAACCGGGCGTCGGCAACCTGGTGGGGGCAATGGGGGGATGTGATTTACGACGCCCTTGAAGCCGGGAATGGCCGGACGTTCAGCGAACGGATGAGGTTGTTGGGCCGGGCGTTCCTGTCCGAGAAAAACATCGTGCGCGACACGGCGGCCATCGGCTACGGCTGGTCCTCGTTCCTGGCGTTCTGGTTCATCATCATCTATCTGGTGCTGCATTATTTGGTCGGTGCGGCTCACGCGGCCGGCACAAGCACGGATCTGGCCCGCCAGGCGATGGGAACCATTTTCCCGTTCTGGGGAGGGGCGACCGCTCTCGCGCAAGCCCTTGGGCAGGTGGCGGCCATTCTCTCCAAGATGTCCTTGGCCTTGGCTGGAATTGGAGCCATCTGGACCATCATCGTCATGGCCATCGAAGCGGGAGCAAGCTGGGAAAACGCCAAACAACGCTATTCCATCATCATGTTTGGCCTGCGTGTCGGACTTGCGCTTGGGCTGCTGGCGCCGCTGCCGACGGGCACCGGTTTCAATGCCGGGCAGGGACTGGTGGCCAATATCGGAATTTGGGGATCGGATCAGGCGACGATTGCCGCAACGGCCATGATTGCCAATTTGGCCACTCCATCCTCTGGCACGTCGAACAGCCTGGTGGCGCCGCCGATGATTTCCGAACTGGAAATTGAGCAAACCGTCGCGGCGGTTGCGAAGGCCGAGGCCTGCATGTCGGGGATCAATATGGATGAGACCCGGAACCAAAACGAAAGTGTGCAGCCTGTTCCTGCGACGAATTCGACAGGAAACAGCATCGTGCGCTATGACCACTTCGTGAAAAACTTCTTGAATATGAACAGCCCCGACGTGGAAGGGGGCTGCGGGATCGTGACGTTTGTTGATCCGACAACAACCGGAACCAATTCTGTGGGTTCATCTGCTGTTGGTGCTGTTGCTGCGGCACAGACCACCGCGTTCAACGCCTTGCAAAAGACGATTCACGCGGACATTCAGACGATTATTCAAAACCATATCAACTGCCGCAACTCGGGGGATGACGCCTCCTGTGGCGCAGATCCAGATCCAGGTCAGACTGTCGCGGGGTGGGTCAATACCTACCGCCAGGCGGTCGCGCAGAACGTCACCAGTGCGGTGAGTTCCGCAAATCAGAGCGCCGCCCAACAACTGACAACCGGGTCAACGGATCAGGGGTGGATCAGCGTGGGCGCTTACGCGATTACCCTGACGCAGTTGCAAAGCAGCCTCGATGGGGCGGCCGGGGCGCTGCCGCGTGTGTCCTCGCCGCGCCTCAACAACGTCGGTCAGTTGGAAGAAATTGCCGACAATTTCGTGAGCAATGGCATGGCTTCCGGTGGAACGCCGATCGGATCGGCGGAACAGGCAATCAATACCGGCAATCCGCATGCCGGCGACGATCTTTTCAGGGCGATCATTTCCGGCGGCACGCTGGCGATGATGCCGCAGATCAATTCCATGTCGCCTTTGACCGGCATGTCTACCCTGGGCCGCTACACCTATGAGGCTGCGGGCACAATGAAAGTCGCGTTTGAAGCCTTCTCCGGCATTATCGGCGCCAACTCTGGCGACGACGATGCGGGCGGCAGCGCGTCCAAGTCTGGGTTGATGAGCAAAGTCATCGGCTTTGCCAAAAAATCCGGCGTGGTCGCGGTCGGCTCGGCGGCCCTTGAAGGGGTGAAAAGTACGCTGACGCCGCTGTTTTTCCTGGGCGTGGCGCTGGCCTATTTCGTCCCGTCCCTGCCTTTCATCCGCTTCTTCTTTGCCGTTGTTCTGTGGATGATCGCCTTTGTCGAGACGGTCATCTTGATCAACTGCGGGCTGGTCCTGATGATCAATCCCGAACATGGCGGGTTGTTTGGCAGCGCGGCGAAGGCCTGCCTGTGGAACGTGGTGGCGCTCGCCGTGCGGCCGCTTCTGACCGTGATCGGCTTTGTGGCCGGCTTGCAGGTGCTGTCCGCCGCCATCGGCATCCTCAACACCCTCATGCTGCCGATGATGACCGCCAACGAGAAAACCAGTTCGTCCACCGGCAACTGGACCATCGTCGGGTTTATGGCTTACCTCGCCATCTATCTCGGCATCGCCTACGTGACCACGAACACCTGCACAAAATTGGCGGAAATGCTGCCGAACGCGGCCTATCGCTGGCTGGGCGCGAACGGGGCTGGCGAGCGCGACGACGCCAGCGCCATTGCCGGCGTGCTGGGCGGCCTGGCGGCCCGTCTGCATCGGGGAGGGCCGAGCCGGGCACGCTGATTTTTCCGCAGGGTTGGACCTTCATGATTTGGATGGTAGGGGAACGAAATGCGATATCCGCAGGAAAATGAAGTTCTTGTCGTCTACGACCGGAGCAAGCTGCCCGCAGGGATCAACAAGGAGGCCATTCATAGGCAGTTTGCCGACGAAGCAATTGGCGTCCGGGTCCGGGACATCATCAATAACGATGACGAGCGACACCCCGAGGACATCCCTCCCGGCAGTTCGGCGCTGACGGCTGAAACTGTGGAATGCGAGGCGAACGTCATCCTGTGCTGCGATATTGTTCTCTTGGATGCTCCGTACTATTCGCCGATCGATTACAGCGAGTTCACCCTCGCCGACTTGCGACGCTTCGGCATCTGGCCGGAGTGCATCCCCTGCTAAATTCCCCTCTCTTATCTGATCCGGGGAAAATGATTGAAGGAACTTAGCAAGACGTGGCGCTTATTTCAGGGATTTTTGCTCATCACAGCCCATTAAGCTTCACCCACGCAATACTACCAGCAAGGACAGAAAGCATCAGCATCATCAGGCGCACTTGGTATTTATGCCATAGCATCTTCAAAGCCCACCTCATTGGACTTTGCTTTGCTTCGCCAAGTTCTTCACGCAGATTGGCTATATTATTTGTCATCGTCGCAATCTTATCTTTAGCGGCAAGATTTTTATTTATCTGCTCCCGGATAAATTCCTGAACATCGTGTTCTTTTATATTCTTTTCCCAAGCGTCAGTCGTCTCAAGTTGACCAGCTAACATGGGCTTTGATATTCCAGACTTATGCTCATCGTCTGCATATTCAAATTCTATTTTGAATTGTTCATAGAAATTATTGCGACGCAATTTGTTGTCATCTGATGATTGGTTAGATGAAAGGCTTATGCAATCAACGCTAGCATCCGGGTGTTTTTTCGCCCATGCAACAATTTCATTCATCAAATATGTACCAATGCGGTTCCCATCCAAACCCATTAGGTTTAGGAATAAAGCTCCGCCATGTGGCGACGAAGAGGTTAATGATACTGAATTTCTATATTTTGTGTATGAAGCATGAAATGTCCCTGAGCTTTTACCCCATCTATCATTAGTTCGCTTTATAACCTCATACGACAAAATAACACTTATGTTTTCAAACGATGTGGTTTCCTGAAACTCCACAAGAAGCCACGCGATAGGCTCGGCCTCAGGGTTCTCCCTTGGCCTAACGGTTAGAACGTTGAGGAGAGGCTTGCTCCTAACGCCACCAGACAATTTAGCTTCAAAAGAAAACGTCATTTGAATCTCACCTCCTCATCGTAATTCCAATTTCTATAGAATTTTCCACATCGCAAATACGATTAGAGTGACAATTATACCGTAGAAAATACGAAGGGTTTTCGAGAAGAAAACAATATATATTGATGGGGCGAGATGCCGTACACACTCTGTGTCCGTCGTAAATTTATCGCTCGGTATCGAACCATTGGCAACACCGTTATAAAGCTCGCGGTAAAGCTTTTCCTGATGCAGGATGAATGCATCCAGCCACCAAAACATGAAGACGGGGAGATATGCCAGAAGCACCAGCTTCACATTCGAATCTTTTGATGATAGCGCAAAGATGGCTGCCACCAGGTAATTGCTCAGGTGGCTGGCGAAAACGGTTGCATGGGGACTCGGAATATGAGTCAACCTATGTATGAAACTGCCTCTCCGCTATCGCCTGAGCGACACCG
>Ga0116225_1001515_pt1 | contig 16658 bp, 12 predicted proteins | sample Sb_taG_8_FD_88968 | JGI IMG/M metagenome (GOLD analysis project Ga0116225, IMG submission 88968) | Peat soil microbial communities from Weissenstadt, Germany - Sb_50d_c_BC metaG | ecosystem: Environmental > Terrestrial > Soil > Wetlands > Peat | place: Germany: Weissenstadt | collected 2010-09-21 | reverse complement strand
CTGAGGAGGACGCGGCGACGGCCGCGAGCACGCCGAACGTCAAAGGCTCACCCTCTCCCGGACGCCCGCGAACAGGTCATCCTCGGGCAGCTCGCTATCCACGACTGACCTAGCCAGATGATAGTCCTCCGTCGGCCATGCGGATTGCTGGACGTCGAGCGGGCAGCGGAACCAGAAGCCAGCCGGGTCGACCTGGGTGGCGTGCGCCTTCAGCGCCTGGTCCCTGAGCTCGAAGTAGTCGCCGCACGGCACCTTGGTGGTGATCTCGAGCTCGCGCCAGTCGTCGCCGCGCTCTTTCGCCCGGTCCGCCCATTCTTCGAAGATCTTGGTGTAAGGCGACTCCAGGCCCCGGCGGAGCATCTCCTCGTGCAAGGCCACGAACTTCGCCCCGTGAAAGGACACGAAGTAGTACAGCTTGAGCGGCTGCCAGGGCTCACCGGACTCGGGGTAGGCGTCCGGGTCGGCGGCGGCCTCGAACGCCGCCACGCTGACCTGGTGGGTCATCACGTGGTCCGGGTGCGGATAGCCGCCGTTCTCGTCGTAGGTGAGCATCACGTGCGGCCGGAACTCGCGGATCGCGCGGACCAGCGGCTCGGCCGCCTCGGCGGGCGGCATCAGCGCGAAGCAGCCCTCCGGCAGCGGGGGCTTCGGGTCGCCCTCGGGCAGGCCCGAGTCGACGAACCCGAGAAAGCGCTGCTCGACCCCGAGGATCCGGATCGCCCGCGCCATCTCCGCCCGCCGCACCGCGGCGATGTCGCCCTTGATCTCGGGCCGGTCCATCGCCGGGTTGAGGACGTCACCGCGCTCCCCGCCGGTCAGCGTGGCCACCATGACCTGGGCACCTTCGCGGACGTAGCGCGCCATCGTGGCGGCGCCCTTACTGGATTCGTCGTCCGGATGCGCGTGCACGGCCATCAGCCTGAGCTGGCTTTCCACCAGTGGTCTCCCTCGTTATAACCTTCAGTGCCGCAACACCCGTTCGCCTGTGCGACATTCCCCGTTCCGGAGCGGTTGATCGGATGCTCCCATTTGACTAGAACGCATTAGTCGCCGACGCTAGTTAGCCTCAAGAGATTACCCCCGAGGACCGACCACGGTCCCGCGGACTGTAAGTAGTCCTGCGCAGTACCTAGGAGTGCCCGTGACTGAGACGCGCGACGATACCGTCACCTGGCTGACCCAGGAGGCGTTTGACCGGCTCAAGGCCGAACTTGACCACCTTTCAGGACCGGGGCGCGTCGATATCGCGAAGAAGATCGAGGCGGCCCGCGACGAGGGCGACCTGAAGGAGAACGGCGGTTACCACGCGGCCAAGGACGAGCAGGGCCAGATCGAGGCGAGGATCATCGTCCTCCAGCACATCCTGGAGAACGCCCGCGTCGGCGCCCCGCCGCGCACCGACGGCGTGGTGGGCCCGGGGATGACGGTCACCATCCGGTTCGTCAAGGACGACGACGAGGTGACCTTCCTGCTCGCCTCCCGTGAGGAGAGCGGCTCGCCGATCGACGTCTACTCGCCGCGCTCACCGCTCGGCGCCGCCATCACGGGCAAGAAGGTCGGCGACAAGGCCACCTACTCCCTGCCGAACGGCCGCGCCAACACCGTCGAGATCCTCGAAGCCGTCCCCTACGTCGGGGCTTAGCACGGCCAAAAGATCTTTTTAAGCCGAACGGGCAGTGGTCCACGACCACTGCCCGTTCAGGCGGTTGTGAGCTGTCGCCCCGGTTACGACACGAGTTCGGCCTGCTGGCTGGGGGCCGGGTCGGCGGGGGCCCGGCCGCGCAGCGGCACCTCCTTGATGAACCAGGCGAGCACGAAGATGACCGCCGCCGCGGGCACCGCCCAGATGAAGACGCCCTGTATGGCGTGCGAGATCGCGAAGAACACGTCGTGCTTGACTGTCGCTGGCAGCGAGTCGACCGTGGCCGGGTTGAGCTGGCCGCCGCTGGCGCTGACGTGCACGCCCGAGCCGGCCGCGGCGGCGGCGAGCGACTCCACCAGCCGCCGGGCGAAGATGGCGCCGAAGGCGGCCACGCCGAGCGACCCGCCGATCTGCTGGAAGAACATCCGGGCGCTGCTGGCCACGCCCATGTCCCGCTGCTGCACGCTGTTCTGCGCGATCAGCGAGACCATCTGCATGAGGAAGCCCATGCCGAGGCCGAGGATGATGTAATAGATCCCCGACGTGACCTTGGTCGTGCCGACGTCCAGGCCGGTCAGCAGGTACATGCCGACGCCCATGATCCCCCCGCCGAGAATGGGGAAGATCTTGTACCGGCCGGTCCTCGTGGTCACCTGCCCGGCCACGACCGACGTGACGGTCACGCCGAGCATCATCGGCGTCAGCATCAGGCCGCTCACGGTCGGCGACTCGCCCTGTACCGTCTGCTGGAACAGCGGCAGGAACGTCATCGCGCCGAACATGGCCAGGCCGGTCAGGAACGTCATCACCATCGCGAGGGAGAAGTTCCGGTTGCGGAAGACGTGCAGCGGCATCATCGGCTCGGCCGCCCTCGTCTCGGTGACGTAGAACGCCACCAGGGCCGCCGCGGTGAGCAGGGCCAGGCCGACGATCTGCGCCGAACCCCAGGCGTACTGCGTCCCGCCCCAGGTGGCCAGCAGGATGAGTGCGGTGGCGGCCACGGCGAGCAGTGACCCGCCCAGATAGTCGACCTTGTGCCTGGTCTTCTTGGCCGGAACGCGCAGGGTAACCAGCAGGTAGACCAGCGCCGCGCCGCCCACCGGCAGGTTGATGTAGAAGATCCAGCGCCACGAGAAGGCGGTAGTGATGAACCCGCCGAGCAGCGGGCCGCCGATGGTGGCGAGCATCATCACGACCATCATGTAGCTCATGTACTTCCCGCGCTCGCGCGGGGCCACGATGTCGCCGAGGGTCGCCATCGCGCTGACCATCAGCCCGCCGGCCCCCAGGCCCTGCAGCGCGCGGAACGCGATGAGCTCCATCATGGATTGCGACAGGCCGGACAGCGCCGAGCCGATGAGGAAGATGACGATGGCGGTAACGAAGAACTTCTTCCGCCCGTACATGTCGCCGAGCTTGCCGTAGAACGGCGTGGTGATCGTGGACGCGAGGATGTAGGCGGTCACCACCCAGGACAGGTGCGCGACCCCGCCGAGGTCGCCCACGATCCGCGGCAGCGCGGTGCTCACGATGAGGTTGTCGAGCATGGCCAGCAGGATCGCCAGCAGCAGCCCGGGCAGCACGATCATCACCTCGCGCGGCGGGAGGAACTGCCCGCCCGCCCCGTTCATGCTCCCGTCCGCCGACCCCGGCCCCATGTTGGCTGGCCCCGTGTTGGCTGGCCCGGACCCGTTCATGCCGGACTCGGCCCCTGCGCCGCCCGCTGCTTCCGCCACCGCCCGCTTCCTCTCCTCCGCCGTCGTCCCGTCCGCCCCAGGCCGTGCATCGTTGACTTACCGGCCGGCAAGTCATTATGCTAGGACCGCAACTAACCGGCCGTCAAGTAACTAACGGCGGCCCCGGCTCCGCCTAGGGGTACGAACGGACATGCACGAGTCAGGGTCAACGGGTCCTACGCCGCGGACCGACACCCGGTCCCGCGTGCAGAAAGTGGCGCTCGAGCTGTTCGCCGAGCAGGGCTACGAGAAGACGTCCCTGCGCGAGATCGCCGAGCGCCTGGGCGTGACCAAGGCCGCCCTCTACTACCACTTCAAGTCCAAGGAAGACATCGTCCACAGCTTCACCGACGACTACTTCGCCGAGATCGACGCCCTCCTGGACTGGGCCAAGGACCAGCCGCAGAGCGACGAGACCCGCCGCGCGATCCTCGACCGCTACGTCACCATCGTGCTGGGCGGCAGTGAGGTCTTCCGCTTCCTCGAGCAGAACCGGGCATCGGTGCAGACCATGGAGGCCGGCAAGGAACGCTTCGCGCGCTTCCGGGACCGCCTGGACGTTCTCGTGGACATTCTGGCCGGCCCCGAGGCCCCGCTGCGCGACCGGGTGCGCGCCACCACCGCGACGCTCGCCGTGGGCGCGACCTGCATGTTCTTCCTGCAGCAGGTGGACGACCAGGACAAGCTCCGGGCCATCGTGCTCGAGATAGCCACCGACCTGACCAGCTGACCTTGCCTTCTTAGTCCGCCCGTAGCTCGGCCCAGACCACCTTGCCGGGCCAGCCGGGGACCGTGGTCCAGCCCCAGCGATCGGACAGCGCCTCCACCAGCGCGAGCCCGCGCCCGCCCTCCTCGTCCGGCCCGGCCTGCCGGGCGGCAGGCACGTGAGGAACGCTGTCCCAGACCTCGGCCCGGAAGCGCACGCGGTCCGAGGCGAGCCGCAGGTGCACGACCGGCAGGCCGTCTTCGCCGTACCTGGGCTGGCCGTCCTTGTCCGCCGTGGCCTGCACGCTGTTGGTCACCAGCTCCGACACGATCAGCTCAGCCGCATCAGCCATCACGGCCAGGTTCCATTCGTCCAGGATGGCGCGGGTATAGCCGCGGGCGCACGGCACGGCGGTGGGCAGCGCGCCAAGCGGCAGGTGCGCCGACAATGGCCAGCCCGCGTTGCTTCCCGCGCTGATTGCGCCCTCCGCGTGCCAGCGGGCATTCCCGGCCATGGTGTCATGACTGCTGGTCGCGGTCGCTCCGCTGCTCATGGTCGGCCATGCCTCCTCGGGTCCTGAGGCGATGATCTCTTAATGGAGCCATGAACTGCGGGAGGCATGACCGTGAACCCGAAAACCAGGCTCGCTGAGTCCGTGGTCCCGGTAGTGAACATGCCAGGCCAGTACTACGGTGGGAAGTGTCCGCGTCACTGTCGGCAATACACGGCGCCTGCTGGCAAGGCCTGCGGGCCGCCGGCCAAACCCCGGCAAAGGCCATGGAGGTGATACGCCTACTTAGCCCGGGCGGCCTCCTGGTAGAGACGCACGAGGTTGTTCCGCGTGGTCACGACATCTGGGTGAGCGCGCCCCAGTAGCCGCTCCAGGGCGGCCAGGGTCCGCTCGAAGAGCGGGATCGCCTCGGCGGGCCTGCCCGCCTCCTGGTAGGCGACAGCGAGGTTGTTCCGCGTGGTCACGGCATCGGGATGGTCGGGGCCCAGTAGCCGATCCAGGGCGGCCAGGGTCCGCTCGATCAGCGGGATCGCCTCGGCGGGGCGACCGGCGTCCCGGTAGGCGACAGCGAGGTTGTTCCGCGTGGTCACGGCATCGGGATGGTCGGGGCCCAGCAGTTGCTCCTGAGCGGCCAGGGCCCGCTCGAACAGCGGGATCGCCTCGGCGGGCCTGCCCGCCCCCTGGTAGGCGACAGCGAGGTTGTTCTGTGAAGTCAGGGTGTCGGGGTGGTCGAAACCCAATACCCGCTCGGAGTCCGCAACTAGCGACTTGCCGACCGCGATGGCCTGCGACGCGCTGTCACCCAGCTCATTCAAGTCATACAACGCCCAGAACCGGAGCGACAGCAGTATCTTGGCAAGCTCATCGTCGGCCTCGGCCGCGGATCCGGCCACGTTCTCTCGCAGCGCCGTCACCTGCACAAGGATGTCCCGGATGGCCACACGATCCCATGAACCCGCCAGCGCCGCCGCGCGTGTATCCAGGGCCGCGACGGCGGCTCTATACACTGCCACCAAACGATCACGCCGGGCCAGCCCGTCGCGCACGACCTGCCTGACTAGCTGGTGTGCGATGACCTTCTGGCCGTCCAGGCTGACAGTCAGCAGCGACCGTTCCACCAGCCGCGCCAGCGCCTGATCCACTAGTTCGTCGCTCACCCGAGACCCGTGCCTGCGTTTGGCCAGGACGCCTGCTTGCCCGGAGGCGTGCAGCACTTCCCGGCGGACCCCGGACCCCGGTAGTACCGCGATGATCTCCATCACATGGGTACACACGCCTGACTGATCGGCTGTTTGGACCGCCTCCAGGGACAGCAGCAGGGCCTCCGCGACGCCGCGAGGGTACAGCTGTCGATCTTCCCCGGTCAGGTACTCCTCGGTCGGCAGCGCCCGCAGCCGGTCGAGGTATCTCCGGTATCCCAGGCGCTGGCCGACGATTACCGCCGCGGCCTGTGCCAGCGCCAGCGGCAGGTAATTCAGCTCGGCGGCTACCGCGGCTGCTCCCTCTTCATCCGCCAGGCCGGTCCGGCCGTCCAGGAGTGCCAGCGCCTCGTCGGCACGGAAAACGTCCACCGGTACGCTGGTCGCCAGGTCCACCGCCGACGCCCGGGTACTAAGGATCAGCACCCGGGCTGAACCAGTGACAGGGATAAACGGCCGCAGCACGTCAGGATCTGTTGCGTTCTCGAACACCAGCAGGCAGCGGCGCCCATCGTTCTCCAGCCAGTGCCGCACCGACCGGCCCGGGTCAGCCGTTTCCCGCCCGGAACCGCCGTCAGACAGCCCCGCCGCGTCAGCCGTCGCAGCCAGGCCGGCCTGCAGGCTGCTGCTGTCCTGGGCGTTGACCCAGGCCACCAGCCGCCAGCCTCCCTCCAGCTTCGCCCGTGCGTACGCGGCCGCCAGCTGAGTCTTGCCCGCCCCCGGCGTCCCTGTCACCAGAGACACCCCTCGATCAGCCCGGTTGAGCTGCGCCAGCAGGCTGGATCTCGGCAGGAAACCTGGCGGCTGCTGCAGGATAGTACCCACCACCACCTGGTCACGCGCTGCCTGCCACGTCAGCGGCGCGAGGACAACTGTCAGGTCCTCTTCGGGTCGCCGCGAGCCATGGCCCGTCGCCTGCTCAGATGCCGAAGGCCAGGTCATCGGCGAGAGGACAACCGTCAGGTCATCTTCGGCCCGCTGTGAGACATGGCCCATGGCCACCTGGTAGCGTGCCGCGCCCCACGCCAGCGGGCTGAGGATGATCGTCCGATCATCCTCAGTGGCATAGTCCTTCGACCCAGGCACCTGCTGCGGCCGGGGCAGGGGCGCCGGGACACTCGGCTGCCTGAGGGCGTGCGCGATCGTGGGGAATCGCACCACCGCGACGATGAAACTGGCGATGAGCAAGGCAATCCCAACGCCGTCAATACCCAATTTCCTCATCAACGGCACGCTCAGGCCGAGCACGAGCACGGCCAGGGCCAGCTGCGTGATCGCCACCCGGCCGACCCGGCCCGCTATCCGGTCCAGCGCGAATGTGACGATGACGATGCTGTACGGGATGGTGGCCACCCCGAGTACAGCGAGCAGCACGGACGCGTTGGCGGCGTACGCGGAGCCGTAGATGCGCAGGATGAAGCGTCCGCCGACTGCCAGCACGACCGCGCCGGATATCGTGATCACCGCGCACCGGAGGAGGACCCCTCTGGTGAGTTGCGGGAGCCTGTTAGGCGCTCTCAGGCCTTCAACCAGCAGGGACGTGCCAAAGTTAAATGCCGTGAGTTCGAGTGCCGCGGCGATCGTATAGGCAACGAAGAAGGTGCCGTTGGCCGTTGCCCCCAGTACGGACAGGACCAGGAGCGGCAGCACATAGCCGTACCCCTGGGCGAACAGAGTGCCGACGTAATCGATCAGAGCGAAGCGGATTACCTCACGCGCGCGCAGCGCGGCAGCTGCGGCGGTATCCCTGGCCTTCGCGTAGCGGCGGAAGATAAGCCAGTTCACGACGGGGACGATGGCCAGCAATGGGATCAGCCAGGCGACGAAGATGCCGGACGACGGCAGCACCGAGGCGATGGCCACCAGCAGGAGCAGCTTGACCACCCCGTAGGCCGAGTTCTCCACCGGGACGACGACCGCACGGTGCAGGCCCGTGAGGGCGGCATCCTCGAGCGCGAATATCCCCCAGATAAGCATCGCGGCGACAAAAATGGCGGCCAGGGGCGGCGAAGCGCGCAAGAACTGCCATTGAGGGCTCAGCCGGGGCAGGATCGTGACGAAGGCCACGCCGGCGACCAGGGCGGCGACCGAGCTCGCGGCATAGCCGTAGGCGATGAACCGGCCAGCCGAGCGTCCGGCCTGCGGCAGGAATCGTGGCAGGATGGTCGGCAGGTCCAGCTGAGCCAGGCTCGACACGACGATCAGCGCGGAGACCAACGCCGAGCAGCGTCCCAGCGCCTGGCGGTCATACAGGTGGGCGGCGACCACCCAGTAGAAGAAACCGACAGCCGTGGTGCCGATGGTATTGGCGACGAGCGCATACCCAGTCCGATAATGCGGGTCTCGTAGCGCGTCGAGAACCCGGCCAAGGGTCAGACGAGGTTTCAGTACCTGACCGAGCACTGTCCACCCATGTCGCGTGGTCCCGTTGCACTGGATCGGAGGACGATGAAGCGACCAGAAGATTAACAGGGGACGATCACGCGATGTCTCGGAAGTTGATATGACTTCCTCTGCTCCAGTACAGTCCACATTATCAAACGCGGGGCGAACGCTGGCCAAACGGTTCTCGCTGTCAGCCTCGCTGTCGGCTTGCGGCATGACAGGTTGCGGAGTCGGCTCCGCGGCTCCCTGTCTAAGGTACGGTGAACGACGGGAGTCTCGCTGTCCCCTTGACTGTATCGCCAGGTTGTTAGTAGGGAGCAAGTGATTCGAATAAATCAGGCCGCGGGCTGCATGGGCTGTGCGTGGTGAGTGCGGCGGAGCGGTCTGGTTCCGGCGGCCATGACCAACTGGAAGTAAGCGTCGTCATCTGTGCCTACGCCCAGCGGCGCTGGGCACAGACCCGCGCCGCGGTGGAGTCTGCGCTCAGCCAGCAGCCAAGTCCGGCGCAGGTGCTTCTCGTCATAGATCACAATGCGGATCTGGCCGCTCAGGCCCGCCGTGAACTTCCCGGGGCAACAGTCCTGGAGAGCCACGAGACGCCAGGACTATCCGGTGCCCGCAACACTGGACTCCGTGCGGCCAGCCAGCCCATCACCGTCTTTCTCGACGACGACGCCGCGGCCCGCCGGGGCTGGCTCGCGGCGCTCGTCGAACCGTACAGCTCCCCGGATGTGGTGGCCACCGGGGGTAGCGTTCACCCCCTGTGGCCTGGGCCTCGGCCAAAGTGGCTGCCACCCGCGTTCGACTGGGTCGTGGGCTGCAGCTATCTGGGGCTACCGGAATCTGTCGGGGTTGTCCGCAATCCGATCGGCGCCAACATGAGCATGCGGACCCGGCCGGCCCTTGAGGCCGGGGGATTCGACGTCGGCCTGGGACGGGTGGGAACCAGGCCACTAGGCTGCGAGGAAACCGAGCTGGCCATCCGGCTCACTGCCAGCCGCCCGGGATCGGTCGTCCTGTACGTGCCGGACGCCGCCGTCGATCATCACGTCGGGCGCGAACGCCTCAAGTTGGGATATTTCCTGCGTCGTTGCTGGCACGAGGGCCAGTCGAAGGCCGCCGTAGTGCGACTGGCCGGCTCATCCGCGGGATTGGCACGCGAACGGCGCCACGTGGCTGCCGTGATCCCGGCCGCGCTGCTCGGGGATCTGCGGCGCGTTATCACCGGTAACCTCGATGCCTTCGTACGGATGACCGCGGCCCTCGGCGGGCTGGCCGCAGCTGTGGCCGGTTATCTGACCGGCCGCGCACGCTTTGCCGCCCGCAGCCAGACCTGGAATCCGGCCGCTCCCGTGGAGAGTGTCCAGTCGCGGGCCCCGGCTACCACCGCACGAAAGGAATAGGCTCATGCAGGCGGTTATCCTCGCGGCGGGACGCGGCCGACGAATGGAGCCACTATCGAGTACCTGTCATAAGGCCCTGCTCGAGATAGGAGGCAGTACCATTCTCGGGCGTGCGCTTGACAGCCTGCTCAAGGCCGGTGTCTCCCCGATCACCATCGTGACGGGATACCGGAGTGACGACATAACCAGCTTCATCTCCACCCGGTATCCGGGCAGCCCGGTTCGTTTCGTGCACAACGAGCGTTACGAGGTAACCAACAACATCGTCTCACTCGCTCTTGCGCTTGAGAACCTCTCGTATGAGGACGACGTCATCCTCATTGAATGTGACTTGCTTTTCGAGCCGCATCTCATTACCGATCTGGTCAAGCACCCGGGCAAGAACGTAGCGCTGGTCGACCACTATCGCACCGGGATGGACGGCACCGTCGTCTCGATCGAGAACGGCTACGTGAACCAGGTGTTCCTCACGGCGAGCCAGGACCGGGATTTCCGTTACGGCGATAAATTCAAGACGCTGAACATCTACCGCTTCGACCGTACATATTGTCAGAGAACGCTGCGTCCCATGCTCAGCGCATACGCCAATAACGTAGACGCAAATTGCTATTACGAGATCGTTCTCGGCATGCTAGCCAACGTTCCCGAGCACAGAATATCCGCGCTGGTTGTACGAGATTCCGACTGGGTAGAAGTAGACGACCCTAACGATCTGAGCGTCGCTAAATATTCGTTCGAGCCCAATGAGCGCGGCGAATTGCTTGACCGTTCCTTCGGCGGGCACTGGTCCTATGACGTCCTCGACTTCTCGCTTCCCCGCAATGCGTTCTTCCCGCCCGTTCCGATGCTCACCGCGCTCAGCTACGGCCTGCCGGACGTCATCACAGGCTACGGATCCTGCCAGGAAATCCTGGACGAAAAGGTGGCGCTGTTCGTTGGCTGTGAGCCGAGCCGCGTCCATCTCCTCAACGGCGCTTCCCAGGCGTACCCGATACTGCAGCGCCTCTACCGGGACCGGCGCGCCGCGATACCCGCGCCCACCTTCGGCGAATACTCGCGATGCCTCCCGCACGCCACCACCTACCAGGATTCGCTGGCAACTGATCCAGAGCAGTTCGAGCGGCTGGCTCGGGACGTCGACCTGATGGTGGTGGTCAACCCGAACAATCCTTCCGGCGTGACTGTACCCACGCGTTCGCTCTACGACGTGGCCGCCAGGACACCTGACACCACGTTCCTGGTCGATGAGTCCTTCCTCGTCTTCAGCGGACAGCCCTCGCTGATCCGCCTGCTCGAGGCTGAACCGCTGGACAATGTCGCGATCCTGACGAGTCTTGGCAAGTGCCTAGGGGTGCCCGGGCTCCGCCTGGGCTATCTCTACACGTCCAACGCGGAATTGCGTCAGGCGTTCCTCGAGTCCATGCCCATTTGGGGCGTCAACGCACTCGCGGAGTTCTTCCTGGAGCTGACCATCAAATTCCGCACCGACCTGGACAGGTCCATTGCCCGCACGATCTCCGAACGGGCCCGGATGAGCCGTTTGCTCGAGGAGTTGCCCTCCGTCCGCCGGGTTCACGACAGCGGCGGCAACTTCCTCCTCGTGCAGCTTGCTGGAGAGGATCCCGGCATAGCCTCGCGGTTGCGGCGGGAGTTGCTGGCCAGCAACAAGATCGAAGTGAAGGACGTCTCCGGAAAGTACCCCGACCGGCTGCCGCGAATGCGTTTCGCGGTGCGTACCGAGGAGGATAACGACCGGCTGTTGCACGCCCTCCGGGCGCTAGCCACGGTAGATGAGCCGTGACTCGCCAGGCAGCCGGGAACGTCATCCCCGGCGTGCGGGAGCTTCGGCGTGATCTTCTCGGATGCAAGGCAGGTGCGTGATGGCAAAGCTCACGGTGTTCCGGATCCGGCACTTGATGATCACTCGCTCCGCCGAATCGCTGAGCCGTGTCAAGGCTCTGCAGCCCTGGCTGATGCGGCGTTTCGTTGCTGACCTGCGAGACCTCAATGATGCGCTCAAGCACACCGAACTTGATGGCCACTATTGGGTGTGGTCAGGGCTGCTGCTGGGCTGGGCCCGCGACGGAGCTGTCCTGTCCCATGACTGCCTTGACGCGGACTTCGCGGTGGCCGACCGGGACTTTCAGCGCCTGGTGGCTGCGGTACCGGCGATCGTGCGGGCCGGCTTCCGGTGCGATCGGCGCTTCGTCAACAGCGACGGTCAAGTCACGGAGCTGACGTTCCTTCGCCATGGCGCCCGCTTCGAGTTCTTCCGGATGTTCCCGGCCGACGGGCGCCTGCGCTACTACATGTACAGCATAAAGCTAAAGGAAATAACGCAGGTCGAGGCCTTCGTGCCGGAACAGGAAACGGTTCCGTTCTCGTTCCTGGGTCGCACCTGGCTCAAGCCCAAGGATCACGCGCTCGAACTCAGGTCGGTTTACGGTTCCTGGGAAGTCCCGGATCCGTCCTGGTCGTACCTCGACACTCTCGACCTCAAAGCTCGTCGCGTCTCCCCCTACCCCCACTTCGACTGGCGGGATGGCACAGCGGCTCTGACCGGGGACCCAGGCAAGCACCCGTCGGCTCACTAAGGTATGGGGTGAATCACCCTTTCCCTGGTAGCGAGAATTCACTACCGTCCGCAGAAAGACCACGATGAGATCTGGTGGCAGTCACCCCACGGTGACGAGCCCGGTCCCCCGGAAGGTATGGGAGTCCGTCCTGCGCGCGGACCCGGGTGCCGTGGTGGCGCAGTCGCTGCCATGGCATGATGCGGTCTTCGCGAGCGGCCGGTACCGCGACGTCAGCCTGCTGTACGAGTTCCCGTCCGGGCGTCAGGTAGTGCTGCCAATGGCCCAGCACCGCTGGGTGCCGACTCGGGCCGCTCTGGCAGCGTCCTGGCCACGGGGCTGGGAAGCGGCCGGTCCGATCTGTCCGGGAGGGCGGGTCAGCCCGGAAGAGGCAGCGGCTGTACTTGCCGTCGTGGCGGGTCGAGGGCCGCTGGCTACGGAAATCCGGCTCAGGCACGACGCCGACAGCACCTGGCTGAGCGAGGCCCGTCAGTTCCAGGTCGACAAAGCTGGCACGTACGTCCTCGACCTGCAGGACGGCTTCGACCAAGTGTGGCAGCACAGGTTCCGGGGCACGGCTCGCACGGCGGTGCGCAAGGCCGAGCGCTCCGGCCTCGATGTCGAGGTTGACCGATCCGGGCGGCTGCTCAGCGTGTTCTCTGCCCTCTACGAGAAGTCCATCCGGCGCTGGTCAGGACAGCAGCAGCGTGAGCCATTGTGGCTCACGCGCTCGCGGGCGACCTGGGTAAGTCCTACGTCGCCTGCTCGGCTGGCACTCATGACCGAGCATTTCGGAAAGAACTGCGCCACCTGGGTGGCGAGGTCAAAGGGCCAGCCGGTCGCGGCCATCATTGTGCTGACGTCTGGTGCTTATGCCAAGTACTGGCGGGGTGCCATGGACAGCGAGGGCGCCACCCCGGTTCGTGCCAACGAATTCCTGCACCGGCTCGCCATCGAGGAGGCCTGCCTGAAAGGATGCCGCTTCTACGACATGGGAGCCGCACAGCCCGGATCGTCGCTCGCTAGCTTCAAGGAAAAACTGGGCGCAGCCCCGGTCTTCACTCACATTCTGCGCACTGAGCGCCTCCCTGTGCATGCCACACGACAGCGCTCGGAGGAGCTGGTCAAGAAAATGATCGGATTCAGGGCCACGTAAGCTCGGCCGACACGCGCAGATTATATACGACCGTAAGTGCGGCGGACGCGGCGGCTAATCTGACTGGCAGCATTAAGGAGAGCTGGGTTCCTGCGGACGGCATCGGCCGCCCGCCGGGTGGAAGCACTTCTGATGCTATGGGTCACTCCGAGCACCGAACGCCTGGTGACGATGCCTTCGGCGACCAAGATATCATGGCTCTTCATGGATTCCTTGTAGCTACTTCTCCCCCTGCCCATGTAGATCGTGTGAACCCCCGCGGAGGCGAATTCCTCCGCCATATTCTTGATTAGGATCAGGCCGGGAGAGTACTTGCTGAAGCGGGTGTCGTATGTGGTGAACCAGCCGTGGATAAGATTCCCGGCGCGAAGGCCGAATTGTACTGCGGCGGGCTGATCACCAGCGTATAGGACCGAAAGCGTACCACTCATGTACTCGCTGTGTATATCCAGAAGATCATATAGAAGTCCAACGAGCCAGGGCCGCTTGAAGGTATCAACATGGCCAGTTCGGCTGTAATGGTCTGACTTCCAGGCCATGAGCATACGCAGCATGTTGATGTCGCTCGAATCGGCGACGATGCGAAGTTCGCCTACTTCGCGCCCAAATTTCCGGGTTTTGCGGTCGAGTTCCTTGCAGAATCGGGGTGACCTCGCTTGGAGCTTTGCGTAGTAAACATCGAAGCCATCAGAAAGGTCGATCATCGGCACGGCCACTTTAGCTGCGTGATAAGGTTCAAAAGGTTGCTGGTCGACGATCAGGCTGTCAAACTCCCAGGCCGCAAGCCGGCATCCCCGCAAAAGCTCCCCTGGATTCCATCCCGCACCTGCAGCATGGATAAGGCCCTGGCTGAGGGACATCCAGCCGCCGATTGGCACGCCCACGCCGAACCGTCGTCTTTCGAACGGGAAGAACCCCGTGATGGACTGGCCTTCGGTTAGAACGGCAATATGAGCGTCTGATCGGAAACGGCCTACGGCTAGGGCGAACTCAGGCGAGAGGAACGGATCGGCAAGAGACGGTGTGGCCTGTTGCATGGAATGCCACGCCGCAATCTCGGCTGGGCCGAGCTCGTCCGGACGGATAAGATTCACTGTCATCACATTTCGCCGTGTCTTCCCTGCCTGATACGGCCTTATTCGTGGTCCGCCCGATATCACGACAGGCACCGCGACTGACACTCCTCCCGGCCAATACGAGCATCAGGCAGACGGCCCGCGCCGGAGGCACTGGGCGCCGCCAACCTGCTAACCGACGAACTTCGTGATCGAATTTGGGCAGCCGTCACCCACAACCGGCCATAACACACTACTCCCAGGGGTCTGACTCCCGTCATCAGGCATCGGTCCCGCAAGCGACCACCTCACCGACGATGCTCGCTCGTTTATTATCAGACGCACACAGTACGCTCACGGTTTACCTGGGCTACTTGGTACTGGCTAGAGATCAATAGCTCCCAAACGTCCCGGGATCTCTGGTAGAGTGTAGCGTCACAGTCGTGACGCCCGGTAATTGCATGGGCGTCGAAACCAGCGCGTTGCCAGGAGCCATGCGAGCTGTTGTGCTCCAGCGCCAGTGATCAGACAGGATCGCCTGCGGCCTGCCGATGCTGCCCGGGCCCTCGGACACCGATGATCGCGACTGGATGTTCTGCACTCACGAACACACACCGGCTATCATCAACCAACACACACCGCTATCATCAACCAACACACGCCGGCTATCATCGAATCGCGACGATCCGGACCAACCCAGATGCCAAGGTATGACTTCAGTCGACAGGCGGGCCACCCGAAACAGACACCGGCCGATGACTACCCGTCACGAACACATCCGGCCAGGCGCGTCCGTCCAGCCCACCGGAAGCGAGTGCTGCCTGCCGTCCTGGTCGAGGAAGAACACCCCGGTCCTCGGTCCAAGTCTGGCCAGGCACTACGAACGTGAACTCTTGCTCCGACCGCGGAATCGTTCTTCTCGGCCTTAGAATGGAAGGCATTTCCCGCCGGCACACTATGATTAGATGACAACTGGCAAATGATAGCTTGATGGGTACGCGATTTCTCCAACACGCGTCGGGCGGCATAGCCTTTGCGGATGGAATCCCCACTGCGACGGGAATCGGCTACAATGAGGGAGCATAAGGGAGTCCTTCACGGTCTGGGGGACCTCACTGGGGCGAGCGGGCGGTTGCCGGAGGGGCGCGATGAGATCTGACAATAGTCATCTCAAGGCGACCAGCCCTGTTCCCCGGGATGTATGGGAATCGTTGTACCGCTCCGATGAGAACGCGGTGGTGTCACAGTCGCTGGCCTGGCGTGACGCACTCTTCGCTAGCGGCCGGTACCAGGATGTGAGCCTGCTATATGAATTTCCGTCCGGTCGGCAGGTCGTAATGCCTATGGCCTGCCGCCGTCAGCAGCCGCGCTGGGCGAACGCAGTGGCGTCCTGGCCCCAGGTGTGGGGGATAGGCGGACCGATAACACAGGGAGGGCAGGTCAGCCCAACCGAGGCGGCGGTGGTCCTTGGCGACGTGGCCCGGCGCGGTACGGTCGCGGCGACCATAATGCTCAGGCACGACGCGGACAAGGCCTGGCTGAGCGAGGCCCGCCAGTTCCACGTCGAGGAACGTGGCTGCTATGTGCTCGACTTGGCCGAGGGATTTGGCCACGTCTGGCAGCACAAGTTCCGGAGCAATACCCGCAGGGCAGTGCGCAAGGCGGAGCGCTCTGGCCTGGAGGTAGAGGTTGACCGGTCCGGGCGGCTGCTCGATGTGTTCTATGACCTGTATGAGAAGTCCCTCTCACGCTGGGCAGCCGCTCAGCATGAACCGTTGTGGTTCACCCGCCTGCGGATGAACCGGGTATGTTACACAACCCCCGGGCACCTGGCCTTGGTCGCCAAACATTTTGGGTCAGACTGTGCCACATGGGTCGCATGGTACAAGGGGCAGCCTGCCGCAGCAAACATTGTTCTGCGGTCCGGCGCTTACGTAAAGGCCTGGCGAGGTGCCATGGACAAGGAAATCGCCGCCCCTGTGTGTGCGACCGAGTTCCTGGATCGGCTCGCCATCGAGGAGGCCTGCGAGGAGGGGTACCGTTTCTACGACATGGGCGGCGCGGAGCCTGGATCATCGCTTGCCCGGTTCAAGGAAAACCTTGGCGCGACCCTGCTGTTCACGCACGAACTGCGGACCGAGCGCCTGCCGGTTTATCGTGCGCGACGGCTCTCGGCGGATGTGGTCAGCACCCTCATGTCGCGGGCGCGCTAGGCCGCTTTGGCTGAATTGCGCGAGGTACCGGCGGGAATAGCCGGGCACGGCGCACGACCTTCACCAGGCTCTTGACGCG
>Ga0116225_1001507_pt1 | contig 16686 bp, 12 predicted proteins | sample Sb_taG_8_FD_88968 | JGI IMG/M metagenome (GOLD analysis project Ga0116225, IMG submission 88968) | Peat soil microbial communities from Weissenstadt, Germany - Sb_50d_c_BC metaG | ecosystem: Environmental > Terrestrial > Soil > Wetlands > Peat | place: Germany: Weissenstadt | collected 2010-09-21 | reverse complement strand
CTGGGCCGCCTGTTCGCCAGCCGCCATGTCGAGAAACGCTATTGGGCGATCACCGAAGGCCTGCCCGCCGACGCCGAAGGCCGCATCGAACTACCGCTGCTGAAACTGGCCGGTCCCGATGGCGCCCGCATGGAGGTTCACCCGCAAGGTCAAACCGCCGTCACCGACTTCCGCGTGATCGCCGTCAGCGGCGGCTTGGCGTGGCTGGAGCTGCGCCCGCAGACCGGGCGCACCCACCAATTGCGCGCCCATTGCCGGGCGCTCGGCACGCCGATCCTCGGCGACGCCACCTATGGCCGCGCCGGCGGTCCTCCGCTGCATCTGCACGCCCGCTCGCTGCGCATGACCCTGAGCCGGGATTGCGCTGAGATCGCGGTGCAGGCGCCCCTGCCCGCGCATATGGCGGCGACGTTCGACGCGGCGGGGTTTGTTAGGGGGTAGACCACCCGCAAGCCCGCAACGCCTCCAGCATATGCGGCGGCGGCGGGGCTTCGGCGGTGACCGGCGGGCGTTCGACCCAATAGGGCACGGCAATGGCGCGCGCCAACAGATGCAAAGGCCGGGTCGGCGACGGGCCATAGACGGGATCGCCGATGATCGGGCAACCCAACCCGCTGGCGCAGTGAACGCGGATTTGGTGGGTGCGCCCGGTCTGCGGACTCAGTTCCAGCCAGGTCATGCCCACGCCGCGCCCCAGAACCCGCCAATCGGTGACGGCGGGACGACCGGCGACGGGGTCGGCGATCATGCGCCAGCCGTCTTCCTTGGTGCTGACCTTGGTCAAGGCCATCTCGATATGGCCGGCGTCCTCGGCGGGGCCGCCCGTCACCACCGCCCAATAGGTCTTCTTGACCTGCCCTGCGGTAAACAGCTTGTTCAGGCGGACCAGCGCCTTATCGTGGCGGGCCAGCAGCAGACAGCCTGCCGTGTCGCGGTCCAGCCGATGCGCCAGACGCGGCCTTTGCGGCTTGCCCAGGCACAACGCCTCCAGCATGTCTTCCAGATGGACCGGCGTTTGCGGGCCGCCATGCACGGCCAGACCGGCCGGCTTGTCGAGGATGAGCAGGTTGTAATCCTGATGCAGGATACGGGCGCGCAGGTCTTCGGAGCTGATGTCAGTGTTCATGCCCAGGCTTATGCCACGCCACGGGCCACCGGGTCGAGGCTGGTCAGCCGGAACGCATGCTTTCCTTTGGCTGTCGATCGATCACTAGGCTACGATGAGCATTCCTCTGGATCGTGGAGCCGCACGTGTCCCCTGCCGATACAGCAGTCATTACCTATCGCTTCCACCTCGCCCGTGGGGCGGAGGAGATCGTCCTGCGGTTCGACGCACCGACTTTTCAACTGCAACGCAACATCACCGACCAACCCAAGGATTGGGCGCGGCTGGAATTCCATCAATGCCCGCACTGCCCGTTGACGCCGGAGCAAAGTCCTCTCTGTCCGTTCGCCGATACGCTGTCCGGCTTCATCGAGCGCTTCGACGAGTTCTGGTCCTATGAAACCGCCGTCATCGAGATCGTCACGGCCACCCGCACCATCGTCGGCCACAAGCCGCTGCAACATGGCATGGCATCGCTGATCGGTTTGATCGGGGCCACCTCGGGATGTCCGCATCTGGCGTTCTTCCGCCCGATGGCACGTTTCCACTTACCCTTCGCCCGCGACGACGAGACGCTCTATCGCGTCTTCTCGATGCATCTGCTGGAGGCCTATCTCAAGGGCGAGCCGCTGACCAACGCCACCCTGCAAGCGCTGGCCGACCGTAATCAGGCGGCCACTGCCGTCAACCGCGCCGTGGTCAAACGTATCCGCTCCGCCTTCCACAAAGACGTGGTGCTGAATGCGCTGATCGTCCTTGATAGCTTCGCCCAGTCGGTGCCCTTCGTCATCGAGGACCACCTGGACGAATTGCGTCAGATGTTCGGGCTTCCGGTCGCCAAAGAGGACTGAAGCGCCTCGGTGGACGCTAGGATCGGCAGGCGGATGCCGCCGCGCAGGATCGCCACGATCTGCTCGAAGGGCAACGGCCGGCTATAGAGGAAGCCCTGAATGACGTCGCAGCCCAGACGGCCGAGAAGATCGCCCTGAGCGGCGAACTCGACGCCTTCGGCCAGCACCGTCATCCCCATGGAATGGGCCAAGGTGATGATGGTCAGGGCGATGGCTTCATCCTTGGCGTTGTCGGCGATATCGACGACGAACGAACGGTCGATCTTCAAGGTATCGACGGGGAACCGCTTCAGATAGTTCAGCGACGAATAGCCGGTGCCGAAATCGTCGATCGACAGGCGGATGCCCTGCCCCTTGAGCTGTTCCAGATAAGCGATCACATGCTCGGGATCGTTCATCAAGGTGCCCTCGGTGATTTCCACGTCGAGACGCCCCGGATCGACTCCAGTTTCCGCAATCACATGATGGATCAGCCCCAGCACGTCGCTGTCGCTGAACTGGCGCGGCGAGATATTGACGGCCACCGATACACCATCGATGCCCATATCCTCCAGCCGGCGCAAATCCTTGCAGGCCTGATGCAGCACCCATTCGCCCAAGGGCACGATCAGCCCGGTCTGCTCGGCGACGGGGATGAAGCGGTTGGGCGACACCATGCCCATGTTGGGGTGGTTCCAACGCACCAACGCTTCCAGCCCGACGATGGCGCCGCTGGCGATATCGACCTGCGGCTGGTAGTGCAGCATCAACTCGTCACGCTCGATGCCCCGGCGCAGTTCGTTTTCCAAGGTCAGCCGCTCGGACGACTCGTGGTGCATGCTGGGGTCGAAGAAGCGATAAAGGTTCCGCCCTGCCGCCTTGGCGACGATCATCGCCGCCCCCGCGTTGACCACCAGATCCGATGCGGTCACGGTATCGCCGGGGTAAAGGCTGATACCGACATTGGCGGTCAAGGCGACTTCTTGGCCGCGCAGCAGGAACGGTTGGGTGACGGCGGAGAGGAAAGTTTCCATCGCCGCGATGACGTCGGCCTGACTGCGCACATCGGTGATGATCAAGGCGAACTCGTCGCCGCCGAAGCGGGCCACGGTATCGGCCGGCTTGATGCTGGCGAGCATGCGGCGCCCGGCTTCGATCAGCAATTCATCGCCGGCGGCATGCCCCATGACGTCGTTGATGGTCTTGAAGCCGTCAAGATCGACGAACCACACCGCCACCCAAGCGCCCGAGGCGGCGGCGCGGTCAACGTCCTGTTGCAGAGTAGCCGCCAGCAGGTTGCGGTTGGGCAAGCTGGTCAGGGCGTCGTGATTGGCCGAGTAGGCCAAATGGTTTTCAAAGGTGCGGCGCTCGGTGACGTCGCGGATCATCGCGGTGAACAGCCGGCGGTCGTCGAGATAGCACACCGACAGCGAGATCTCGGCGGGGAAGCCGCTGCCGTCCTTGCGCTGCGCCGACACCTCGCGCCCAACGCCGATCACCTGCGATTCGTGGGTATGCGCATAGCGGCCGATGTTGCGGTGATGGTCGAAGGCGTCGCGCTCGGTCATCAGAATGGTGACGTTGCGGCCGATGGCGTCGGCGGCGGTATAGCCGAACATGACCTCGGCCGAGCGGTTGAAGGTCTCGATCAGCCCACGTTCGTCGCACACCACGATGGCGTCGACCGCAGTGTCGAGGATGCTGTTGAGGCGCTTGACCTGCGCCGCCACGTCACGGTTGGCGCGCGTTACATCCGAGATGTTGCGGATCACCACCAGCACGATATCGTCACCGTCGGGCACCGCCGCCGCCGTCAGCACCACGTCCAGAGCCTTGCCGCCGGGATGCGCAAGCTGCATCGGCGTCGAGTGAGCCTCGCCGATCAGAGTGGCGAAGTTGTTTTCGGCCCAGCTACGGTCGGCGCCGTGGATGAAATCGGCGAAAGCCTTGCCTTCGAACTGGCTGGCGTCGTAGCCGCCCAACAAACGGACGCCGGCCGAGTTGATAAAGGTCACCACTCCGTCGCGGCACAAACACATGCCATCGGGCGACATCTCGAAGATGGTGCGATAGCTATGGCGGGCGGCATTTGCCGTGGCCTCGACGGTGGCAACGGCGGACAGCTTGTCGATGACCGTCAGCAATTCCAGGCCAGAGGCATGGATGTCGTTCAGATATTCCCCGACCTTAGCGTTGTCGCAAGGACCGCAAAACCCGCTGGCGACCATCTCAGACAGCCCCAGGATAGTGTTAAGCGGCGTGCGCAGCTGATAGCTGGCGCTTTCCAGGAAGCGGTTTTTTACCGCAATCGCCGCTTCCGCCTTGGCATTGGCCTGCGACAGCTCGTCGATGGCGGTTTCCAGCGCCTCGCGTTCCGGGCCGCGCGCGGTCTGCGGCGTGCCGCGGCGCAAATAAAGGGCGAGCATGACACCCCACGACACCAACAGCGCCGCATCAATCACCACGCTCACCGCATTGAAAACCGACATCCCCAGCCTAAACGCCTCATTGCCCCCGGTCGCTGCCGGCCTGCTCCCGCGATCCGGGATCCCCGCCCCGACGGAGAGCCGAGAGAGTGACTTAAAACCGTTAACAATTCCACGGGATAGTGCGAATCCCGCCTCAGGATTCGTGCGGCAACGCCTCTAAAGAGGCGGCAACCAGACGCTGCATGGTCTCCGAGCGAGCGTGACCGTCACCACCGGCACGGCAATCGTTCTCGACGGCAGCGGCGCATTCAGCCAAAGCGGCGCAACCGAAGTTCGAAGCAACACCACACAAACGATGCGCGTCGCGGGCAATTCCTTCTTTATCGCCGGCCTGCCAATGGCGCGACAACTCCTCAGCGGTTTCGCGGATCGAATCGCGGGCGGCATCGCACAATTCCAGCAGGCGCTGCGCATCCATGGCGTCGGCCAGCAATGCGATGCGGGCGGTATCGAGGATCGGCATCTCGATGGCCTCCTCAGCAGCAGCAGGAGCCTCGGCCACGGACGGTGCAGCGACGGCGAACAGCGGGGCCAGCGCTTCTTCGATGGCCCCCATGTGCAACGGCTTGCGCACCACGGCGTTCATGCCGACGGCCATGTACCGCTCGACCTCGGCCGGGCTAAAATTGGCGGTCAGTGCCAAAATAGGAATGCGGGCTTTGCGCGGGTCGGCCAAAGCGCGGATATGCCGGGTCGCCTCGATGCCATCCATGCCGGGCATGCGGATGTCCATCAGCACGACGTCGAAGTCGCCCTCCTCGACTGCCACCACAGCTTGCGCGCCATCACTGCAACTGCTCACCGAATGGCCGGAGCGTTCCAGAAAGGCCTTTGCCACCTTGCGGTTGACGTCGTTGTCCTCGACCAGCAAAACGAACAGCGGCGGCAATTCCTCGGCATAATCGGCCTCGGCGCTGGGCCACGAGAGCCCCGCCCGTCCGGTCATGTCGAGCAAGGCGTGCACCTCCATCTCGGCGAAGGGGCGGGCCGCTTCGCGTTCCATATATAGGATTGCCTGCACCCGCCCGCTCCAGGTCACCGGCGCGCAGAACACCGACACCGGGCGGTCGAGCAGGCTGGCGTCATAGGCGAAAGACGACAGGCGGACATCGGCGATGGTGACCACCCGCCCCTGCAACACCTCGGCCAGCAACAGCGGCGGCAACCGCAAGGGCAGGCTCGCTGCCGACTGGCTAGCCCGCGCCAAGGCGACGCCGCGCCGGCTTACCAGCAATCCGCCCGAGGCCTGCGCATTGGCGAGCAGCAATCGTAAAAAACTGCTGGCCAAGCCGTCAAGTGACAGTCCTTTAGTGGCCGCCATGACTTTTCAAACTCCATCCCATCCCGGATGGGACTTTATTCAAGTCGAGCCCTGGCGGCAACATCCCTTTGTTCCTATTAAGGCAATGCCGTAAAAGCGAATTTTTGTTTCGCAATTAACTTACATTGATCGTTGTAAAAATACATCGCCATCACCCGGCACCATGAAGCTTTAATGTCGAGCGGCCGGCAACATTGACTTTGATGGCTCGCTCCACAAGAGTGCCTCCGGGTTATACTTTTCCTCCTGGCATGACACTGGCCCCGAGGACGGAACATTGGCGATGGTCGGCTTGCAGCTTCCCCTCAAACGTTTGGACGGACGGGCAATGTCGAAAGACGTGGGACAGCCTGACAACGGCAGAATCGACCTGGACCGCTTGACGGCCCTGGTGCCGTGCCTTGACTACGCTTTCCAGCCGGTCGTCAACATCGCCACCGGCCATTGCTTCGGGTACGAGGCGCTGCTGCGCCATCACGACGCCTGCGGCTATGCGACCCCGCGCGACTTTTTCGACGCCTGCGCGGCGGGTGGCATGCTGGATGTGGCACAGATGCAGCTTTGGGAAAAGGCGGTGGCCAAGTTCGCCGGGCTGTCGGGCGGCCGTGGCGCGCGCCTGTTCCTAAACATCGACAGCCGGTCGTTCGACGGCACCGATCTGCTGACCCACCACATCAAGGGCTTGCTGGCCCATTACGATCTGCCAGAAAGTGCCGTCGCCTTCGAATTGACAGAGCAGCCTCCAGTCATTTCTGACGACCCGCGCCAATGGATCAAACCGTTCAAGGCCACCAGTTGCAAGCTGGCACTGGACCGCTTCGGCGGCATGGCCTCCGGTTCAGCCCTGCTGTATGCCAGCGAGCCGGACTTCATCAAGATCGACCCGTTCTTCGTTCTTGGCGTGTCTCATGATTCGCGCAAGAAGCTGCTGCTGTCGCAGATGGTCGGCGTCGCCCATTTGCTGGGGATCATGGTCATTGCCGTCGGTGTCGAGACGGAAAAGGACTTTCTGACCTGCAAAGAGATCGGCTGCGATCTGGTCCAAGGCTTCCTTATTTCGCGCCCAGTGCTCGACGTCGAGACCCTGCCGTCGAACTATGCCGCCATCGAGGAACTGAGCCGTAACGACCGCCGCCATAAGCGCTCGGACCAGAAGATCATCCTCGATCAAATGGAGCACATCGAGGCCTTGCCTGTCGATGCCGAGATTACCGCCGTATTCGACTGCCTGCGCCACGACACCCAGCGCACCTTCGTCCCCATCGTCGATCACATGGGCCAGCCGCTGGGCATCGTCCGCGAAAGCAACATCAAGAACTACGCCTATTCGCCGTTCGGCAAGGATCTGATTTCCAACAAGGGCTTGGGCCGCAAGCTCAAGGATTTCATCGTCCGCTGCCCGGTCGCCGATCTGCACCAGCCGGTCGAAAACATCATCTCGATCTATTCGGGCGAGGACGAGGCCGACGGCATCATGTTGGTCGATCAGATGCGCTATGTCGGCTTCCTGTCGGCGCGCTCGATCATCCGCGTCATCAACGAGAAAAGCCTGGCCATGGCGCGCGACCAGAACCCGCTGACCAAGCTGCCGGGCAACGCGCTGATCAACCAGTACGTCACCGAAAGCCTGAGCGACAGCGATATCGCCTATGTCTACGCCTATGTGGATTTCGACAATTTCAAGCCGTTCAACGACAAATACGGCTTCCGCCAGGGCGACCGGGCGATTCTGCTGTTCGCCGAATTGATGCGCAAGAAGGTGGCCCCCGAGCATTTCCTCGGCCATATCGGCGGCGACGATTTCTTCGTCGGCTTCAAGGGATTGAGCAACGCCGAGGCCGAGGCCGAACTACGTTCTCTGCTGGAAGACTTCCGCAGCGATGCCGAAAGCTTCTATGACGCCGAAGCGCGAGACAAGGGCTGCATCACCTCGATCGACCGCGACGGAAATCCCAAGGTCTTCCCACTACTGACCGCCAGCGCCGCCCTGGTCGAAGTCAAAACCGGCCGCGCCGGATTCAACGTCGATGACGTCAGCGCCTTGATCGCCAAGCTGAAAAAACTATCGAAAGCCTCGCCGACAAAACTGGCCAGCGGCACGCTGGGGGGGTAAGCGACGGCTCCCAAGGGAGCCGAAGCTCCCCTGGGATAAGAACACCTATAACGCGACGTCGGGATGCATCATTTCGCGGCCCTGACGGTCTTCGCGCTGCATGTCGCGTTCGACATAGCGCAGCACTACTTCCACCGCCTCCTCGATGCCCAAGGTCTGAGTATCAACCACCAAATCGGGCCGTTCCGGCGCTTCATAGGGGGCCGAAACGCCGGTGAACTCGTGAATGGCGCCTTGGCGGGCCTTGGCGTACAAGCCCTTGGGGTCGCGGCGCTGGCATTCCTCGACATCGGCCTTGATGTAGATCTCGTGGAACAACGACGGCGCGATGGCCCGCGCGCTGTCGCGGTCGGCCTGATAGGGCGAGATGAACGCCGAGATCACCACCATGCCGGCCTGGGCGAACAGGTTGGCGACCTCGCCGACGCGGCGGATGTTCTCGGCGCGGTCTTCGGGGGCAAAGCCGAGATCGGCGTTCAGGCCTTGGCGGACATTGTCGCCGTCCAGCACGAACACCTGATAGCCCTTCTGGAACAGGCGGCGCTCGACTTCCATGCCGATGGTCGATTTGCCGGCCCCAGACAAGCCGGTCAGCCACAGAATGCCGCCCTTGTGGCGGTTGACCCGCTCGCGGTCGGCCAGCGTGACCTTGTGCGCCACCGAGGTCAAATCGCTGGAGACCACCGCCTGCGGTGCACAGCGGTTATCGGGGAAGCCTTCCATCGAAATGACGCCGCCGCCGACGATGTCGTAATTATCGACAAGGACGAAACGCCCGGTGCGCGGGTTCTCGATAAACGGATCCAGGGCCACCTTGCTGCGGGCGCGGAACACCACTTCGGCCACGGCGTTGCGTTCGACCCAGTCATTGGCGACCGAGGCCAAATCGGCGACGTCGATGACCCGCTCGACCTTTTCCACGGTGACGATGTGCTCGGCGGTAGCCAGCTTCAGCTTGTAGCGGCGGCCCGCCGTCAAAGGCGCGCGGCCCAGCCAGAACAGCTTGGCGCGGAACACGTCGGTACCCAGCGGGGCATCTTCGATATGGCTGGCGATCTGCCCGCGCTCGATGAAGATCTGCTCGTCAAGGGTGACGCCGATGGACTGGCCGGCGATCGCCGAGGTGCTGGTGGGGGCCGACCACAGCTCGATAGTCGCCACCCGCGCCGTCTTGCCCGACGGCGAGAACAGCAGGCGGTCACCGATCTTCAGCTTGCCGCTTTCGATACGCCCGGCGACGATGCGGCGATGATCCAGCTTGTAGACGTCCTGCACCGGGAAGCGCAGCGGCAGTTCGGTCTCCAACGCCGCCGGATCGAAACCGTCAAGGGCTTCCAGCACGGCCGGGCCGGTGTACCAGGGAGTGTTTTCCGATGCGGCGATGATGTTGTCGCCATGGCGGGCGGCAATTGGGATGATTTGCGTCGGCACCACCCCGAAACCGCCCAGATAGGCGCGGATTTCAGCAGAGACTTCGTCGAAGCGGGCCTGCGAGTAATCCACCGCGTCCATCTTGTTGACCACCACCGCCAACTGGCGCAGGCCCAACAGATGCAGCAGGTAGCCGTGGCGGCGCGACTGTTCCTGCACGCCTTCGATGGCGTCGATGACCAGAACGGCGGCATCGGCGCTGGCGGCGCCGGTGACCATGTTCTTCAGGAATTCCTTATGGCCCGGCGCATCGATGATGACATAGGGGCGACGGGCGCTTTGGAACGGGATATGCGAGACGTCGATGGTGATGCCCTGGTCGCGCTCGGCTTGCAGGGCGTCCATGACGAAGGCCCATTCGAACGGCATGCCGCGCTTTTCACAGACTTCGCGCAGGTTGTCGATCTTGCCGTCGGGCAGCGATCCGGTCTCGTGCAGCAAGCGACCGACCAGGGTGGATTTGCCATGATCGACATGGCCGACAATGACGATCTTGAGGGTGGGATCTTTGCTCATCACATATAGCCCTGCGTGCGCAGACGCTCGAAGGCGTCTTCGGATTCCTTGTCCTGGGCGCGGCCGGCGCGCTCCGAGGTGCGGGTGGTCTGAAGCTCGGCGATGATTTCCTCGACCGTGCTGGCGTTGCTCTCCACCGACCCGGTGCAAGGCGCGCAGCCCAGCGAGCGATACCGCCGCCCGTTCTTGGCGAAGTATAGATCGACCATCGGGATCTTCTCACGCTGAATATAGCGCCACACGTCCAACTCGCCCCAATGCAGCAGCGGATGGATGCGCAGGTGGGTGCCTGGGGCGAAGTCGGTCTTGAACTGGCCCCAGAACTCGGGAGGCTGGTCCTTGACGTCCCATTCGGCGGTTTCGTTGCGCGGGCTAAACACCCGTTCCTTGGCGCGGGTGCCTTCCTCGTCGCGGCGGATGCCGACGATGACGCCGGTGAAGCCGTGTTCGCGGATGATCTGCTTCAACGGCTCGGTCTTCAGCGCCGAGCAGCAGGTGACACGGCCCTTCGACGGGTGCATGCCGTCGGCCAGGGCTTCCTTATTGCCGCCGATGATCAACGGCAGATTCCATTCCTTGGCCATGCGGTCGCGGAACTCGATCATTTCCGGGATCTTGTAGCTGGTGTCCACATGGACCACGGGGAACGGCACGTGACCAAAGAACGCCTTACGGGCCAGCCACAGCAGGACGTTCGAGTCCTTGCCGATAGACCACAGCATGGCGATCTTGTCGATGCGGTTGAAGGCTTCGCGAAGGATGAAAATGCTCTGGTTTTCCAGGGCGTCGAGATCGCTGCTCATGACGTCTTGCTTACCTTGTGGATGCCACATTCACTTTTGGCCGCGCCCGCCCACCGGCCTGCCCGCACCGGCTCGCCGGGCAAGGTCGGACGGGAACAGGGCCAACAGCCGATGGATCGATAACCCTGAGCCACCAGGGGGTGCCGAGGCAGATCGCGCTCGATGAAGGCGGCGTCGATGCGCTCCTGGCTCCAGCGGGCCAGCGGGCTGATTTTGACGACGCCATCGTCGCTCGTTTCGATGGTATGGATGTCTTCCCGTCCGCCGCCGTGGAACCGCTTGCGTCCATCGACCAAGGCCTTGAAGCCCTTGGTCGCCTGGGCCAGCGGCAGCACCTTGCGTAAGTGACAGCAGGCGTCGGGATCGGTGCGCCACAACTCGTCCGAACGTTCGATATCCTCGGCCAAGGGCCGCACCACGCGGACGCCGGTCAGCCCCAACCGCTGGGTCAGATCCTGGCGATAGGCGATGGTCTCGTCGAACAGCGCGGCGGTGTCGAGGAAGATCACCGGCAGGCTGGCATCGACCTGGGCGACCAGATCGAGCAGCACCGCCGACTCCGCCCCGAAGGAGCTGACCACGGCGAGACTGCCGGGAAACTCCCGCAGCATCGCCGCCAGCAACTCGTCTCCGTCGAGATCGCCATAGGCCTCGCGCAGCCGGGTGATGGGTGCGGACAGGCTCATTCCGCAGCCTCCTTGTCGTCGGCGACGCCTTCGACGATGGCGCGCACGGTGTCGAGATAAACAGCCACCGCCTCACGATAGGCCTCGACCCGGCCTGACGACAAAGCGCCGGTCAGTTCGGCCGAGACATGATCGAGGCTGGCGGCGGCATGCCCCGAGGCCAGGGCGCGCACCCGTTCGCCGATCACCGAAGCGGCTTCCTCGTCGGTGGTCAATTGCCCGCCATTGTGGATCAGACGGCGCGAGGCGAAGGTGACCGCCTCTTCCGCCGCTTTCAGCGCTTCTTCCCAGCGCTTCACCTGCAACAGGCGGTCGAAGCGGATCAGCGCATCGTCGCCCAGATCGGCCAAGGTGTCGTCGGAGGTCAACGGCACGGCGCATTCGCCCTTGAGGGTGGAGGCTCCGGCGAAGGTGGCGGCGTCGCCCCAATCGACGAACAAATCGTCGCTGCCCTTGCCGTTGACCGGGGCCAGCAGTGCAGCGATGCCGGGCTTGGCCAGACGCTCGGCCCAGGCGCGGACGGTCTCACCAGCCTGCTTGCCCGAGGCATAGCCCTGGCGCAGCAGACGCAGCGCTTCGACCGCATGGCGCGCCGGAATGATCGGGCCGCCGATGCCGATAGCGCCGACCTGACGGCCGTCGCCGCCCAGATGGATCTGATAATGCGGCGCCGGGACACCGTCGATCTTCTTGGCGACGCCGTGGAAGCCGAAATCGCCCAAGTGATGCAGGCCGCAGGAGTTCTGGCAGCCCGACACGCGGACGGCGATGCCGCGCGCGGTGGGGTCTTCCTTGGCGTCTTCCCAGACGGCGCGGGCGAAGCTCTGCGAATTGGTGATGCCGATGCGGCAAGTGGTGGTGCCGGGGCAGGAAATGACGTCCACCGCCTCTTCGCTGCTGGTCGGCACGAAGATGTTTATGGCCTCGAAGCGGCGGACCACGTCCTCGACATGCGTGGCAGGCACGTCGGGCAGCACGATGTTCTGGTCGCGGGTGGTGCGCAACTGCGGGATGCCCAGGGCGATGGCGATGGCGGCCAGTTCTTCCAACTGATCCGACGACAGATTGCCCAGCGGCGGGTTTCCGACCACGGCGAAGCGACCGTCATGCTGCTTGACCACCCCGACCGGAGTCCGCGCGACGGCGGCCTCGCCCGGCTGACGCCACACCAGCGGCTGCCAGGGGCGCTGCGGCAGGCCACGCACGCGGTCGTATTCCTCGCGGAACAGGGCAATGAATTTCTCTTCGCCGAAGCGCTTGACCAGGAATTTCAGGCGGGCGGCATTGCGGTTGACGCGGTCGGAATAGCGGTGATGCAGGCGGGCAGTGGCCTCGACCACGCCCGGCAGTTCCTCCTCGGTGACGAAGTCGAGCACGCGCACGGCTGCACGCGGCTGACCGCCCAAGCCGCCGGCGGCGTTAACGGCGAAGCCCTGGCGTCCGTCCTGCTCGGTGGCGATGAAGGTCAGGTCGTGAATGCCCGACGCGCCGCAATCGGTAGCGCAGCCCGACACCGATATCTTGACCTTGCGCGGCATGTGCTGAACCAGCGGATTGCGCAGCCAAGTGCGGGCCAGACGGTCGGCAACCACGCCGGCATCGACATGCTCACGCGGGCAGTTGCCGGCCAGCGCGCAAGACGTGACGTTGCGGAAGGTATTGCCGCAGGCCTCGCGCGTGGTCAGACCGTTGGTGTAGAGAAACTCCAACGCCTCGGCGCTGCGCTCCAGCGGCACGAAATAAGTCTGGAAATCCTGGCGCGTGGTAATATGCGCATCGCCCTGGCAGAAAGAACGGTTGAAGCGGGCCAGCGCGGTCAGCCACGGCACCGGCACCAAGCCGCCGGGGATCTTGATGCGGACCATCTGCACGCCGGGCTGCTTTTGCCCATAGACGCCAAAGCGGGTGCGGAAGCCGGTGAACTTTTCGTCGTCCCACTCCCCCGACAGGCGGCGGGCCAAGCCCTGCCGATATTCATCAAGATCGGAGAGACGGACCAGGGGCTCGATCTCGCGGGTCGTGGCGGCGGCTGTGGTCACGGTGTGGTCCTTTCGATTTACACAGCGTATTGCTGTTGTATAAATTCATTACACACACATTCATGCTTTTTGACACAAACGTCAACTGTTTCCTTGCATCACCCCTATTATTATACAGTACATAAACTTTATAGACTAGTAATCTCGGGCACTCTCAATAAAAATAGCCGTCAGCCCCAAGGGAGTGCGCCGATGGTGACAGAGGCGGACAAGTGTTGCCCGATGATGCCGCCACGCCTCGCCGTGGCCACATTGGACCTATTGACGATCTTGACCGCCAGCAGCGTCGCCGCCAGTTCGTAGAGGCTCGACGCGCCGATGGATCGGCGACGCAATGGCTTGACGCTCCAATCACAGGTGCTTCATGAACAAGACTTTCGCGCCTCTTCTTTCTCTATGGCTAGCCGCCGTCGCCCCCGGTGGATGGGCGGCGGAACCGACCAAGACAGTCCTCACCTATCACGCGACGGCTGACCGTGCCGGTAATTACGTGGTACCGGCGCTGACCTGGGAGCGCGTAAGCTCGCTTCATCCAGACACCGGCTTTCACGCGCAAATCGACGGGCATGTCTACGCCCAGCCGCTGTATTGGCGCGGTGGCGACGGACAGCCCGGCCGGTTGCTAGTCGCCACGGAAAACAACATGGTCACTGCGCTCGACGCGAGCACCGGCATGACGCTATGGCAAAGATCGCTCGGCCATCCGGTTCCACGCGCCGCATTGCCGTGCGGAAATATCGATCCGCTCGGCATCACCGGCACGCCCGTCATCGACGCCCAAAGCCAGACTGTGTTTCTCGACGCCATGATGCTTGACGGGCCGACGCCGCAGCATGAACTGTTTGCCCTGTCGCTCAAGGACGGCTCGATCCGCCCCGGCTGGCCGGTCAACGTCGCGGCGCGGCTGGCATCGCAGGGGCTGGCCTTCACGGCGCGCAATCAAAATCAACGCGGCGCCCTGACCATCCTTGGCGATAGGGTCTATGTTCCTTATGGCGGTCATTTCGGCGACTGCGCCAGCTATCATGGCTGGGTGGTCGGCGTGCGGCTGAGCGATCCGCAAGCGGTGACAAGCTGGCACACCAGCGCCAGCGCCGGCGGCATTTGGGCGCCCGCCGGCATCAGCTCGGACGGGCATGCGCTCTTCGTAGCTACCGGCAATACCATGGACGCGACGACATGGGGCGGCGGCGAAGCCGTGCTTCGGCTTGACCCGGCACTGTCCTTCTCCGGCGCGGCGAACGATTTCTTCGCACCGAGCAACTGGCGCGAACTTGATGAGAGCGACGCTGATTTGGGAGGGGTGGCTCCCGTGCTCTTCGATATCGGCGATGCCGAATTAGCGCTGGCGCTCGGCAAGGACGGCAAGGCCTATCTCTTGGACCGCCGCAATCTTGGCGGATTGGCGGGCAGCCTGCTTGCCGAACAGGTCTCGGACCAGCCTATCCGCACGGCGGCGGCGGATTATCCCACGGCGGACGGCATGATGATCGCGTTCCAGGGCTCGGGAATCGATTGCCCCTCGGGACCGGCGGATCTCACGGTGCTGCGCGTGCGCGCCGGCAAGCCGCCTTCGCTCGATACCGCGTGGTGCGCCTCGTTGCGCGGCGCCGGCGCGCCAATGGTGACGACCACCGATGGCAAGACCGATCCCATCGTGTGGATCCTGGGAGCCGAAGGCGACAATCGCCTTTATGGATTTCGCGGCGATACCGGAGAACGCCTTTTCATGAGCGCCCCTCTGCCGGGCCTGCGGCATTTCGGCACGCTGATCGCCACCCAGGATCACCTTTACGTGGCCGCCGACGACACCGTCTTTGCCTTCGCGTTCTGACCGGCGCGGAAACGCCCCCATCAGGGCGAAACTTTCATATATTAGGTCACGTTGGCAGCCCGAACGTAATGGAGGACGAAATTGGCCAATTATCGCGCAACCCCGGAAGCCCTGTCGCGACTGTCACCCGAGCAATATCGGGTGACCCAGCAGAATGGCACTGAACGTCCCGGAACGGGCGAATATCTGCATAACGACGAGCCAGGCATCTATGTCGATGTTGTGTCGGGAGAGCCGCTGTTCGCGTCGTCCGACAAATTCGAATCCGGTTGCGGCTGGCCGAGCTTCGCTAAGCCGATCGAACCCGCCAACGTCAAGGAATTGGAGGATGAGACGCATGGCATGGCCCGCACCGAGGTGCGCTCGTCATCCGCCGACAGCCATCTTGGGCATGTCTTCCCCGATGGCCCCCAGGACCGGGGCGGTCTGCGCTATTGTATCAACTCCGCCTCGCTGCGTTTCGTCCACCGCGACGACATGCGGGCCGAGGGCTACGAGGCCTACCTGGATCAAGTCGCGGAGGGTCGTCAGCGGTAGTTCGACCCGTTGTTCATATCGATGACCTCGCCATTGATATAAGCGGGGGCTTGGGTGGCCAGCCAACAAACCGTATCGGCCACTTCGCCCGCCGTGGCGAAGCGCCCGGCGATGGTGGCCGCCTTCAGCCGATCCTTCCGCGCGACCGGGATGGCGGCCATCATATCCGTCTCGACCGGCCCCGGAGCAACGGCATTGGCGATGACGCCTCGCACGCCGTGACTTCTGGCGAGGGAGCGCATGGCGTTCATCAAGCCGGCCTTGGAAATCCCGTACCAGATGTCGGGATGACCGATTTGGCCCGCGATGGACCCTACACTGACGATGCGCCCGCCACCGTTTGCGGCCATCGTCTCGGCCACATGCACACTCAGCCGGACGGCGGAAATCAGGTTCACCTGCAAAATCTGTAGAATTTCCGGGATGTCGTAATCCACCGCCGTTTTGGTGTTCATCATGCCGGCATTGTTGATCAGGACGTCCACCGGGCCAATCTCCCGCGCGATCCCCAACACCCGCTCGTCATCGGCAAGGTCCACCGTCCAGTCGGTCACGCCCGCCTCGGCCGGGTCCGCCATCCCCGATCTCGACAGAACGTGAACCTGGAAGCCGCCAGCCGCCAAGCGCCGTGTTATTTCCAAGCCGATCCCGCGATTTCCGCCGGTAACGATGGCTTTCATGTTCCCTCCCCCTCATAGCTCATGGGCCGGAGACTACCCCTAATCTCCGGCCCCATTTTCCAGAACCGTCCAGCCGCCCTGCTCAGTAGCGCGCATCCTTGGGCTTGCCGCCGTTGGGCCAGTCTTTCACCTTAGCCGGGAAATCCGGCCGTGGCTGGTGGCTAAAATACTCGGCCACATCCAGCGCGTCTTGGTCGGAGAGCACTCCGCCCTGACCCAATGGCGCGTTGGCGCCCCAGGCCACCGGCATGTTGTGCTTGACGAAGCCCGCCGCCGTATTGGTGCGCGCCATGCCGGCGCCG
>Ga0116225_1001506_pt1 | contig 16700 bp, 25 predicted proteins | sample Sb_taG_8_FD_88968 | JGI IMG/M metagenome (GOLD analysis project Ga0116225, IMG submission 88968) | Peat soil microbial communities from Weissenstadt, Germany - Sb_50d_c_BC metaG | ecosystem: Environmental > Terrestrial > Soil > Wetlands > Peat | place: Germany: Weissenstadt | collected 2010-09-21 | reverse complement strand
GGGGTGCCGTCGGGTGCGGGCGTGCCGTCGGATGCCAGGTGGGACTGGTCGGCGTTGGCTGCGGGCTGGACCGCTTCGGTGGCCATGCCGGACAGGGTAGGCCAGGAGCAGCCGCTGGGCAGCGCCGGCGGTCCCGGTCGGGGTTCGGATGCCCCAGGTGCGGCCAGGTGGCCGACGGGCAGCACAATGGGCGGCATGTCGAACGCTGGGCATCGCGCCGCTGCCGCTGCCGCGGCTGGGCTGAGCGAGACGCGGCTGCGGGCAGCCGTCGTCACCCCAGGCGGTCTGTGGACCGATGTTCGGGTGCTTGAGACGACCGGCTCGACCAATGCCGACCTGCTGGCAGCGGTGGCGGACGGCGCCCTGGAGGGCGCGGTGCTCGCCGCTGAATCCCAGACGGCCGGCCGCGGCAGGCTGGGCCGCGACTGGCTGAGCCTGCCAGGGGCGGCGCTCACGTTCTCCGTCCTGCTCCGGCCGCGGTCGGTCCGGCCGGCCGCCCGCGGCTGGGTACCGCTGCTGGCCGGCGTCGCGGTCGCCACCGCGGTGCGCACCGCGACCGGCATCGAAGCCATCCTGAAGTGGCCGAATGACGTGCTGGTGGCCGGCGGCAAGCTGGCCGGAATCCTGGCTGAACAGACCGGCGACGCGATCGTGGTCGGCATCGGGATCAATGTGCTTGGTGGCGAGCAGGATCTGCCGGTGGCCACGGCAACCTCACTTGAGCTGCACGGAGCCGGGGAGATCAACCGGACTGACCTGCTCGCCGCGGTGCTGGGCGAGCTTGAGCGCTGGTACCTGCGCTGGCGCGGAACTGGAGCAGGGGACGCCGAATCCTGCGGTCTGCGGCAGCGGTACCTGCAGCTGTCCGCCACGGTCGGCCGCCAGGTCCAGGTATCCCTGCCAGGAGGCCAGCTGCTGTCCGGAACGGCACGTGACGTGGATGCTACCGGCCGGCTGATGGTGGCCACCGAGGACGGCCTGGTGCCGGTCAGCGCCGGGGACGTGATCCACGTCCGGTGATGCGGATCGCCCGATCCGCGCCCGCTGACGTGGCCTTAGGTCCGGCACTAGGTCCGGCAAGCTGCCCCGGTTGCCAGTTACGTGCCACCATGTGGCCTATGGCGATTCCGGATGGCCTGGCCGAGGGCGAGCAGTCCGTGCTGCGGCTGCATCCGCACGGCAAGACCATGTTGCGGCCGGCCGCCATCCTCGTGCTGATCCTGGCGGTGGCCGTCGCGGTGATCCTGGTCCTTCCGGCAAGCGCGACCGACGTGGCGCTGGTCAGGCTCGCGGTCGGGGTCGCGGCCCTGCTCGCTGCGCTGGTCTGGTTCGGTGTGCCGTTCCTGCGCTGGCGGTCGATCAGCTACGAGCTGACGACCCGGCGGCTCAGTCTGCGCGAGGGTGTCGTGACCAGGGTGGGCCGCGATTTCCCGCTGACCAGGATCAGCGACGTGTCGTTCTCGCAGGGGCCGGTCGACCGGTTGCTCGGCTGCGGCAGGCTGATCGTGGAGTCGGCGGGCGAGCACGGGCAGCTCATCCTCGATGCGATCCCTTCGGTCAAGATGGTGCAGGGAACGCTGTTTCAGCTGGTCGAGGATGAGCATGCCCGGCTAGGCAGACCTGAACGCCCAGAAGGCTAGCCCCACTCATCCTTGGTCCCTGGCGACGGCTGCTCAAGCAAGCCGGCATCCGGCAGCCGATCTGCCTGCACGGGGCGAACAGCGCTGGCCGGCTCAGTCCACGGGACCGGTGAAGAGGCAGAACGGGTGGCCCGCCGGGTCGAGCAGGACCCGGACGTGTCGCTGCGGCTGATGTTCGGCCCAAGGTGGCGCCGGCCTGCAGTGCCCAGGCGACGCTCTCCGGCAGATCCGCGACGGCGATGTCCAGGTGCAGCATCATCTGCTGCGCACCGGGTACCGGGGGCCAGACCGGCGGCACGAAGTCCGGTTCCCACTGAATGGACAGCCCGCGCAGCCCGGTCCCACCAGCCGGTGGTCGCAGCATCGCCCAGCCATCCTCCGCTGGAAACCCTGGTCTGGCTGGGTACTCCTGCGTCACGGTCCAGCCGAGGAGCCGGTGGTAGAAGGCAGCCAGTGCTCGGGGATCCGCGGCTCCGAGCACCACTGACGAGACCCGCATGCGCGGTCGGTCCATGAGGAGTCCTCCCGGTTCAGCGTCGAGTGAGCAAGCGAACACCGGTCAAGGCGCCGGGCAGCGACCGGCCCGAGGCGATGAACGCGCTGGACACGGCCATGGCGCTCCGGCTGGCGCAGGTCGGCGGGGAGTAGCTGCCGATCTCCAGGTCCGCGTCGTCGTCCTGGCAGCCGCGGGAGAGCGTGCGTTCTGCGTAGGTGCTGATCTGAAGGAACGGGCCCGGATGAGCGATGCGGAGCTGATGGCTCAGCGGCTGGTGTTCCGGGCCGCATTCGGGTCGGTGCTGGCGCTGTCCTGCGACCTGATCGTGGAGCACGCCGCCGAGCACGCCCTGCCGTGGGCCGTGGCCGCGCTGGGCCCGGTTCCGGGCGATCCGCTGGACCGGCTGGACTGGCAGCGCCGGGCCAGCGTGATCGGCGCGTACCGCCAGCTGTACGGCTACCACCACCCGGCCGAGCCGATCGGGCCCGAGCCCGCCGTCGACACCCCGGACAAGCGCGCCGCCTGGCACGAGGCCTTCGCCGCCCTGCGCCCGGCCGGCGTCCCGGAGGTGCGCGGCCTGCCGGACGGGACGCTGCTGCACCTCCGCGACACCTACCCCATCGAAACGGGGTGGGCGCCCCCCTGGACCGGCACCAACCCGTTGACCATCCCCAGCGGGCCGCAGCCAACCGGCTCGCAGCCACGGCGGCGACGCCCCAGCGGCTGGACACCGAGCTTGACCAGCCAGTCCACCCCAGCCCGCTCGGCGACTGGGTCAGCGACAGCGCGATGCATCGGCCGTCCGAGGTTGGCTGCACGTCGGCGGGGGTCAGGTCGGGCTGCGACCCGTTGACGAGGGGGCGTAACCCTTGATGAACGTCCCCGACGACGCGGCTGGCGCCCTGGCTGCGGTCGCAGAAGCCGACGCGGCCAGGCTGGACAGCCGCGTGATCACGCTGACCGGCAGCCCAGGACGAGACGACCGCCGCTGACGCCGTCGGCGGTGACCGCCATCTTCGCCAGCAGCGCCGGACTGCGGAACGACACGCACATCACCAACTGGCCCAGCTCGATCATGCTGGTCGATGCAGCGAGCGCGGCCACGATGGTCCAGCCCTCGTGGATGGCCTCGGCGGGCCTGCCCGCCGGGCCGGACAGGAAATGGTCGCAGACCCACAGCGAATCCAGCCCGACCGCCTCGGCGTGGGCCGCGAACGCGTGCATCTCGCGCCAGGTGGGCAGCCGGCCCGGCCCATCCGACGCCCCGAACGGCACCGTCACGCCGATCCTCATCGACGCCAGAGCCTAGCGCTCATACCGCCACACCGCGATCCCGCCGTGAAGGCAGCGCTGCTCGTGACGAAACAAGAATGCCACCGAGCCGACGTCAGCGACATGGACCAGGCGTCGACCCGCTTCGCCGGCGGCGTCGACCTCTCACGCAGAAGAGTGCGATCGCATCTCGCTACGCCCTGCCCGCGCCTCGACGGTGGGGAGAGCAGAATGCGACCATGACTGAGCGGTCACTCGTCAACCTCGCCGAGTCCGCGGCGGACGAACTCGCCCTTCGTCTCCGCATTCCTTGCGACATCGTGGACGTCCACCGATTTAACAACTCTCGCGCAAGGATCTACTCAAGTCGAAGGTTTCATTCAGTTCGTCGAGGACCTGGCCGAACAGGCCCTCTTGGAGGCTGGAGTACCGGCGGAGAAAGTCCCTACCTTGCCAGAGCCGCAACGCAGCGGGATTTCGCTGAGCGGGCTACCTTCGTTGCCGAACCGCGACCGCCTCGCTGGACGTCAACGCAACGTGTAGGGGATCCGAGGTCGCCTAGGGTGATCCGAGGTCGCACACACGAGCGGCCCCAGTCTTGCATCCATGAGCCGCGGCCTATGTTCTCCTCGCGGCATGAGCGGATGATGGTACAGCGATCTGCGAGACTGGCGCGGCCTTATGCCGCGCCAGCTCAACAGTGACCGCTCCTGGTTTATGTCAGCTGACAACCGTAAGTCGAAGTTCCGTCGTCAGGGGTGTAGCAGGTCCATGACGCGCTTGATCCCGTGACCTTCTGGAAGCCGTCTGGGGTGTACTTCCAGTTACTCGGAGATCCACCGCACCCTACATGGACCGTCCACGAACCTGAGATTCCTGCGCGGGAGTAGTGAGCGTAATAACCGACTCCTGCAGCAGACCAACTGGCGAAGCCGGAACCGCCGCTGGCCTGAATCCAGACTCCTTCGACATTCAGTTCATCCACGCACGTCACGTAGCCGCTGACCGTCGTCGACGCCTGGGCCGCCGGGGCCAGAGCCAGACTGCCCCCGGCAGCGAGTACGCCCGTAGCGGCGAGGGCACTGGCGCGGCTGATCCTACCCGCGACGAGTCGGGATCGCATTCGGAGGCGACGTTGCAGCGGGTTCCTGGGAAGGTTCCCGAGATGGTCTGTGAGGTTCATGACTGCTGGTTTCCTTTCCGTGGTCGCCCCATCAGGCGCCGGGCCTTCGCAGGCCCTGATCTCCCCTCCACCAGGGCTCAATCCCTGACCAGGGCAGCACCGCCAGGCCGGTATCTCGTTGCCGAGACTGCGCCGGAGGGTCCTTCGCCGATCTGAGCTGTTACTCAGAATGGCCGGCTCGGCGCCGGGGCCTCGGAAATCCCGGACAGGCCCGGACGCCGTCGGACGGCCTGCAGGGCAGTGATCGCACTGAGGGCATGATCTTGAACCCGTGCGGCAAGACGCAATGCGTGGCTGGAGTGATCAGGCTTCATGAAGTGTCTGCTGAAATTTCAGCGCTTCCGCAAGCGGATGCGCCATAGAAAATGATCAGTAGAAACGGGTTCCCAGCGGTCACAGGAGTCCCAGGAACATTGGTCGTCTGGTCCTCCCGACGGGCGTCGTGGCTAAGCTGGCGAAGGATTCGCAATATCCTTCTTGGGAGGGATCATTTGGACCGAGAGGTCGGTGATGTTCCGCTGGCCGTCGATGTCGGCAGCCAGGAGGATCTGGCGCGTGCGTTGCGGCAGCTGCGCCGACGACATGCTCGGCGGCACGGATATACCGAGTTGACCTACCGCGAGCTTGCCGCGCGAAGCGGCTATGCGCACGGCGTGATCGGCGATTACTTCACCGGAAAGATCCTGCCGTCTACTGACAGGCTCGACGTCCTTGTTGCCTTGCTCGGCGCGACGGGTGAAGAGCAGAGGGCGTTTGCGACCGTGCGCGATCGGATTGATGAACGTCGCCGACAGCCCGCCGCGGTCAGGACGACTGCCGACTCACGAGCGACGTCCTTCTCTGCATCTCGGAGCCAGTCGGCGGGTGGTGTGGGACAGCAGGAACCGGCGGAGGCGGCTGCTCAGGATCGTGTCCCGGTGAGCGAGCGGTCGATCCGTGGCGCCCGGACTAACGGTGCTGCGGCGGCGACGCGGACATTGCCGCGTGATATAGCGTCGTTTACCGGCCGGGTGGCCGAGCTGCGGCAACTGGAGGGCGCGGAGTTCCCCGACGGGGTGGTCGGAATCCACGTGATCGTCGGGATGGCAGGGATCGGAAAGACCACACCGTAGGCGGGATGCACTAGCGGGAAGGTGACAGTTCCCTTACCGCCGGTCAGCTACGAAGGTGCCCCACGACGGCCGCATCGTGATCAGGCCCTCATGCCGCAGGATGTCCAGAGCCTTGCGCACGGTCGTCTTGGCGAGCCCGTATTCCTGGCTGAGGGTCACGATCGACGGCACCATCTGGCCCGGTGCCAGCTCGCCGGACTCGATCCGGCTGCGCAGGATCGCGGCTAGCTGCAGGTAGGGCGGCTCCAGGCCCCGATGATCAATCGTCACTAGGTCACGGTAACTAACCTGCGCAGACGCAAGTTCAGCCCGGCATGCCACCCCGTATCGTCCCGTGCTGACCTATGCTGAGCCTGTAAGCACAAAAGCGGGATCCGGCTGGCGGATAAGGCCGAACCGGACCCCTGACCGAGATCGGAGTCTCGGCTATGCCAACCTTCCCAGACCGCAAGCCCGATGTCAGTCCCGTGCAAGCCGCCCGTTTACTGCGCGGCTTCGGCGCCCGCGGCTGGACGGTCGAGCATCACAGTGCTTTGGCCTACTGGTCCGCCGAGCACGTCTCGGCCGACCGGCGTTCCATCAGGTTCCTGACCGCGTTCTCAGCGTCAAAGCTGGCCGTGATGATCGAGGCCGCAGAGTCTGAGGCCGGGTCATGACCCCGCGGGAAGACAAGGCCCTGACCGCGCTGCGAGACGCATGGCCAAGCTGGGAGTTCTGGCTCGTCCACGCCTACATCGGCCCCACGTGGTGGTGCGCGCGACTCAAGCTCGATGAAAAGACGGTGCTGAATGCCCACAGCCCGCGCGAACTGACGGAGATGCTCGGGGCCGCAGCGGGCGGCACGTCATGACCGGCTATGAGACCGAGCGGCAGGCATCGAAGGAGTTCCGCTCCGTCTATGACGCGCTGCCCAGGCCGCCCGCGGCAGGCGAGGTGACCCGGATCAACGCCCAGCTATTGAGCCGCGCGTGCACCGATGCCCACGTGGAACTCGGCAGCTACGACCGCAAGATTCTGCAGTGGCTGGCCGGGTGGGAGCCGGGGACGGTCGGAGTCGTGATCGGCTTGGTCGCCCGTGCTCACGCGTCCGGGCAGGCTGGCCGGCCATGACCGGCCCCGCGTCCCCTGGTCATGGCTCAGGTGACGCGGGCACCCTGGCAGGCTGGGCGGTCACCGTGGCACGCTGCGACCGCGGTCACGCGCTGGGGTCGGTGTACCGGGCCGCGGACGGAACACTGTTCGCGCCCGGCCTGCCGCTCGGGGGCGAGCCGCGCGAGGTCGGCTGCACCCGGTGCGGCCTCGCCTACCCGGTCGATCCGGCGGCGCTGCGGCGCGCCGCGCGGGAACGCTGGCGTTATCTGGTAGTTCACCGTTAGGGTTAGGCGTATCTCCCTGGTCTGAAACAGACCAGGCTTTCGCGGCGTGTTAAGCGGCCGGTTCTTACGCCAGCCGGTGCGGCCGGACTTGCGATCCGGTGCAGGAAGCACCGCCATGCCCGCTACCCGCGGCCCCACCAATGGCCAGGACGGCAAGCTCGACTCTGACCGCGCCCGCGCGATGATCGCGCGCCGCTGGGCGCGTGACAACGCCGGTTTCGACCGGATCATCGAACGGCTCGAATCGCGTCCTACGGCGCTGACTGAGATGCAGCGCGCCAGGCTGGATGCTCTCGCGCACCCGGCCGGTGATCCCGGTGAGTAGTGACCAGGCCGCGGCGCTGGCTGCCGCCACTGCCGAGCTCGCCGAGCTCTACGGCGCTGCCGTCGAGGCCGAGGTTGAGACCTGGCCGGAATTGACCGAATCCCAGAAGGCCGACCTGTCGGTGATCCTGTCTGGTGCGGCCGGTGATGACCGTGCCACCTGACAACGAAAGCCGCCCCCCCGGCGGGAAGGGCGGCGATCACGACGCGGCGAACGTCACGACCATCGTAACGTGCGCCGGCGACGATGACCGCGAGCTAGCCGCGCAACTGAGACGGCGCCGCGAGTCGGCCTGGCGATTGCCGCCGCTGGAATCCGGCCACAGAGATCCGCTCGACGGCCTGGCCCGGCTGCCGATCGGGCCGGCGCAGGAGTGTCACGGCGCCGAGCGCGGGCCTGAGAGCTGGCAGCCGTGCTGCCGGTCTGCCGGTGCGGCATGACCGGCCACGCCTATGTGGCTGGCCTGGACGCGACCGGGTTCGTCAAGATCTGCCAGGTCTGCGGGCAAGAGCCCGGTAACTGCATCGAGCCCGCCTATGATCCCGGCCCGGTGCCGCCGGACGCGATGACAGACGGCGCCGCGCTGCTCGACGCGGTGGCCGCGTTCCTGGCCAGCTACGTCACGTTCCCCGGCAGGCACGCGGCCGGCGCGGTGACACTGTGGGCCGCGCACACCCACCTGGTGAGCCACTTCGAGAGCACGCCGCGGCTCGCGCTCCTGTCACCGGAGAAGCAGTGCGGCAAGACGCGGGTGCTGGAGCTGCTCGACCTGCTGTGCGCGGGCGCCGAGACGCTGTCGGACGCCAGCCCGGCCTACCTGTTCCGCCGCATCGGCGCCGGGCCGGTCACGATCCTGCTCGACGAGGCCGACGCGATCTGGAAGCGCGGCAAGACCGACGAGACAGCCGAGGCGCTGCGGTCGATCGTCAACGCCGGGCACCGCAGATCCGCCACGGTCGGCCGGGTCGAGATGAACGGCTCGGCCGCCAGGCTGACCAGGTTCCCCGTGTACGCGCCAGCGGCGATCGCCGGTATCGGCAGCCTGCCGGACACCATCCTGGACCGCGCCGTCGTCCTGCGCATGCGGCGCCGGGCGCCCGATGAACCCGTCCGGGACTACCGGGAGCGGACAACCCGCCCCGAGGGTGACACGCTGCGGGACCAGCTGGAGAAGTGGGCCGCGGACGTGGCCGGCCGGGTTGGCGACCCGTGGCCGGTGATGCCGCCCGGCGTGGCCGACCGCCCGGCCGACGTGTGGGAGCCGCTGATCATGGTCGCGGACCTCGCCGGGGGCGGCTGGCCGCAGCGTGCCAGGGAAGCGTGCGCCGCGTTCGTGACGGGCGCGCGGGACGACACGGCGAGCGTCGGCACGCGGCTGCTCGATGATCTGCGGGACGTGTTCGGCGACGCTGACGCGCTGTGGACCGAGACGATTCTCGGCAGGCTGCACGCGCTCGATGAATCCCCGTGGGCCGAATGGTACGGCAAGCCGCTCAACGACCGCGGCCTGGCGAAGCTGATCAGGCCCTACGGTCCCAGGTCGCGGGACGTGCGGCACAGCGGCGTTGTCCGCAAGGGCTACTACCGCGCCGACCTTGCGGAGCTGTGGCGCATCTACGCCCCGCCAAGCGCTACGAGCGCTACAAGCGCTACGCCCCTGGCCAGCCATGTAGCGGCTGTAGCGGATGTAGCGCTACCCCGGCGGGCGTGCACTGGCTGCGGCGAGCCGCTTGACCCGGTGTGGATCGAACTCGGCGACACCGCGCACCCCGGATGCGAGACCAGGCAGTGAGCCGCGGACCCGGCCGCTGGCAGCGTGCCATCCTCGCCGCGCTCGCCGAGTACGACATCGTTCCGGTCGGCGATCTCTGTCAGGCCGTGCTCGGCCGCGCGCCGTCACGGGCCGAGCTAGTGGCCGCCCGGCGCGCCGCTCACTCGCTCGCTGACAGCGGCGGGCTGCGCGAGATCTACCCCTGGCACTGCGACCGATGCGGGACGGTGCTGCGGTCGCTCTGGCACGACGCGGCGGTCTGCGGCGGCCGGTGCGGCGGGCGCCGCGCGCATCCCCTGGCAGTGTTCGAGGCGGACGGCCGCGGGTCCTACTCGTGCTGGCGCTGCCACCGTCGCCCTGGCCCGGTGCTGGCGGTCACCCGCGACCCCGCCGTGATGTCGCCGGGGCTGCGCGGCACGGACGCGGCCACAGCCATCCCGGCCCGGCTAAGTGTTGCCTTCCTTCGCACCCCGGATGACGGCAACACTTACGGTGCCGCACCGTGACCACCGTCGCCGCGCTGCTCGGCCCCGGCCAGGCCAGAGACATAGCCGGCTCTGCCGAGCCGTCGACGCCCGCGCCCGTTACGGCTGGCGTGCCATCTGAAACCGAACGCACGCCAGCCGTAACGTGCGCCGGCTGCAAGGCGGAGATCATCGGCGCGCTGCACCGTGCCATCGACGTTTGTCACCGCGTGACCGTGCTGTGCGAGCGGTGCTGCCGCGAGACGACGAACTGGCATAGCCAGTACATGCGCGACCCACGGCATCGCTGCCGCCGCTGCGGGCGCGAGGTCTGGCGACACGGCTATGCCAGTTACGGAAGCCAGACCCATTGCAGCCGGACGTGCGAGCTGGCCACCAGGCGAGAGCGCCGTTACCACGTACCAGAGCGGCGCACCGAATGCGGGTCGTGCGGCGCGATGTTCACCCCGCCGCGCTCAGACGGCCGCTACTGCTCGCCAGCCTGCCGCCAGTCCGCCTACCGCAAGCGCAAGGCCGAGCCGTGACCACCATCGCGGAACTGCTTGACCCTGGCCAGCTCGCCGCGCTCCTCGCGCTGGTGCCAGGAACCGAAAGTGCTCACGGCGTGAGCAAGTTGGCGGAGGATGATGAGCCCATGACGACCGTGGCGCCAGCACTAGCGCGCTGCACCGGGGACCGCGCCTGCGCCGTGCGGTTCACCTCCGGCCCCGACCGCCCGTGCCTGGACCACGACCGCGCGGGCGCGGGCACCGACCTGGCCGCGCGCCTGGCCGAACTGGGCATGGCCGCACCCGGCGACTACGGCAAAGACGACGGCGCGCAGTGACCACCCGCACCCCGGCCGCCCGGCAACCGCTGGCATCATGACGGGATCGCCCAAACCACCCCAAACCGGGCACATGACGCCGCACCCGACTCCGTGTATTTTTGGTGACCGCGTCACGTTACGTTGCCGCAGGTCGTGACGTCACGTGACGTTGCCGCAGGTCAGAGCGGCGCAAAAAAACGGGGTCGGCTGCGGCGTGGACAGCGCAAGGTCCCAGCGGCGGCGATCCCGTCATGATGCCAGCGCGTGGCGCGGCGCCGTCACCACTGGCGCGAGCTTCGCCATTGCTGCCGTGGCTGGCGTGCTCGCTGGCGGTTGCCTGCCGCGGCGCCGCTGGCGCGGTTGCATCTGCGGTGCTCGAGCCTGGCGCCGTCAGCGAACGTGCCGCCGAGCGCGGCCATGACCGTGTGGCCGAGGTCGATCATCGACGGCGGCCCGTACATGGGCCTGCCGCACCGGCCGCAGGGGTCGCCGGGCCGCCAGCGGGCGAGCAGGAGGCGCCGCAGCGTCTTGCGCTGGTAGGAGTTGCGGTCGGTGGTCACGGTCCCAATCATGACGCCGGTTGTGCGGCTGGCGTACTGTTGTCCGCATGGTAGATACGCAGGCGTCGGAGGCGGCCCGGACGATGGCCCGGTGCCGCTGGGGCACGCGGGGACTTGACCACGCCATCGACACGGTGATCGAGCGCAGCGCCGAGATCGGCGATGTGCAGCGCGCCCGCCTCGCCGAGATCATCGACGCACCGGCAGGCGACCGGGACGCAGGGGAGTGAGCATGCAGCAGACGGGATGGATCGGCAGCGGCGACCTGGCCGAGCTGGAGGCCGGGCGCGAGGCCAGGGAGATCCTGGCCGCGGTGACGGCCGAGGATCTTCGCGACCAGGTAGCTGAGAGGCGGCTGGAGGCCGAGCGTGCCGCGCGGGTGGCCGAACGGCAGGACCAGGCCGAGATCTCGGCGTTCCTGGGCCGGTCCAGCCTGGCGCCAGGGGAGATGCCGACCGCGGCGCTGGCCGACCCGATCGACTTCGGGCACCGGGAGCGGGTGCGCCGAGCACGCGAAGTGTTGCGCGCCGAAGGTTTGGCGGATCTCCTGCCGACTGCGGTCGGTGGCGGGATCTTTGACGCCAACTGCGGGTTCATGCCGTCCCGCGCGACACGGGCGCCGCTGTCCAGGGCCGAGGTAGCCGACCGGGCGGTTCAGCGGTCGGATGCTCGCGCCAGGGCTGAGCGTGAGTCGGTCGGTCTGGAGTCCGTCCGCCGGGTCGCGTGAGGCGTATCCGCAGACGTGGGCCGAGTACATGTCCGACTTCATCGGCCGTGCGTGATGGACGCGCCGGACGTTCCTGTTCCGCCCGAGCCGGTGGCGTGGCGGGATGACATGGCGGTGACCCAGCAGCTGGGGATGGTGCAGCACTGGGTGTTCACCCCGGATGACCCGCCGAAGGATGGTGCGTGATGGACGGCCTGCCCGAGCCGTACTTGCGCGGGGGGCCGTTCGCGCCTAGCCCGTGTGCGGAGGCCGAGGCGTACGTGGCGCAGCTGCATCGTGATCATCCCGACGGGGTCGCGGTGGACGCGCGGGACCTGCCTGGCTACCATCCGCCGGCGTCGGAGACGACAGGCGACGGCACGCGGGATGCGTCCGGCCGGTCGCTGGCCGACTACGAGCGGCTGATCAAGGCCGGTCGCTGGCCGACTCCGGACGGCTGATCAAGGCCGGGGACTGGCCCGGCCGGTAGCTGCCCGGTGCCCGCGCGGAGACTCGCCTAGGCACTCTTCGCGCGTCGCGGGGCGCGTCCGTCCGGGGTCGATTCGCCTCGCGCCCCGGCCGGGCCGCTTCCGCTGCTCAGCCACGCTGGTGCTGACAGCGCTTCTCCAGCGAAACCGAACTGTGTCACGCCGTGACACAGTTCGGTTCGTCGCAACGTGGTGCTCAGGACTTCGGCTCGATGCAGACAGACGCAGTGTCGAATCCCTTGCCGCGGCGAGTGGACGGCAGCAGCGTCACCACGGCCAGCAGGTCGACCACGGCCCGCTTACGGGCCAGCGGCAGGCCGGCCCACACCGCGGCGGCGTCGGGCTGGCCCCGGAACTCGGCCAGCGGGTCCGGGTCGTCGTGCGCGGCCAGCAGGGCGGCGATCTTGTCGGACTTGGCCTTGACCCGCGCGGTGCCGGCGGCGAGCTGCTGCCGGTCGATGTCTCCGTCCGCGAACGCGGCGGCCAGCCCGTCGAGCTGCTTGCGCAGCCCGGCCGAGTCCGCGCGGAGCGCGGCGGCGTCGATGCCCGCCCGGGGCGCCGGTCGCAGCAGGTTCACGGCGTCGGGCCGGGCGAGCCGCTTGGTCAGGTACAGCCCGACATAGGCGTCGAGCGCGGCGGCGTTGCGCCGCACGTGGGAGTGCGCGCGGCAGGTGTAGGCCGGCGCCCGGTCGCGGCCGCCGGTCACGTTCACCCGCGAGACGGCACACTCGGCGCACTCGCAGCCGCAGCCCAGCAGGCCGGACATGAGCCACTTCGGCGCGTTGGCAGTGCCGGTGCGCCGCTCCGGCCTGGTCAGTTCCGCGCGGACCGTGCGCCACTGGTCGGGCTCCAGGATCGCCGGCCATGACCCCCGGTGCTCGGTGCCGTTGTGCATCAGGATGCCGGCCACCGCCGGCTTGCACAGCACGTCTTTCAGGATCTCGGCCGACCACGGCACGCCGGTCACGGTCGGCACGGTGCCGGCCGTGCGGAGCTGGCGCGCGATGGACCGCAGCGCGGAGTCGGGGCCGCGCCGCAGCACGGCTGCCGCGGCTGCCCGGATCACCTCGGCCTCCGCGGGGACCATGATCAGCGTCTTGCGATGCTCGGGAGCGTCGGGGTCGGGCACGTAGCCGAACGGACGCCGGCCCCCGAAGTAGGATCCCTTGGCGGCCCACCGCTTGCGGCCCTTGGCGACGCGGCGCGCGGTGTCGGCGCTGGCCTTGCGCGCGGCCTTGACCCGGTCGTGCGCCGTCTCGATCTCGTCGGGCGTGCCGCCGCGGGTCAGCCGCAGCGAGCCGGACGGGGAGACGGCCGACGCGCCGCGCACCGCGCACGCGTCGAGCAGGTCCTCCAGGTCGCGGAAGTCGCGGCAGGCCCGGTCCATGTCCTCGGTCACGAGCACGTCCGCGCGGCCCTCCTGCAGGTCCAGCAGGACGCTGGCCCACACGGGCCGGCGGGTGCGGAAGGTGATCAGGCCGTCCGGGCGGACCACCTTGACCGGCCGCTTGTAGGCGGACGCGCCGCGCATTTTTCCGCTGGCGTCGGTGCCGTTCTCGATCGCCACGCGCGCTACCTCGTAGCCGGACTCGGTGCACCAGTCGCGCAGCTCGCTCTCCCGCGCGTCGAAGGTGGTCTCGGCGCCGTCGTCGTCGTCGCGGAAGTCGGACAGCCGCAACACGATCACGGCGCGCTGCGGGTCGGCTTGCTGGGCTGGGGCCTTGCGGGTCGTCGTCATGCACTCAGTGTATGTCACTCTGGTGTTGGGCAAGACGGCCCTCGCGGTACACGCTGGACACCGGCTCGCGACTCGGTTTCCGGATGGGCAGATCTTCCTCCCACTGCACGGGCATACGCCTGGGCAGCGGCCTGTCGATCCGGTAGACGCCCTGGCCAGCCTGCTGCTGACGGTAGGAGTAAGTGTCTCTCATATCCCGCCTCACCTAGAGCCACGGATAGGAATGTGGCGTGATTACGTTGCCGGCAAGCGCCTGCTGCTGCTGCTGGATGACGCGGTCGGGCACGAGCAAGTCCGCCCGCTGCTACCAGGCAGTGCGGGAAGCCTGGTCCTGGTCACAAGCCGAAGGAATCTGACTGCGCTGGAGGATGGCAGCGCAATCAGCCTCGATACCCTGACGGCCGGTGAGGCCTCCGGGCTGCTCGTGCAGCTTGCCTCCCGCCCTGACCTGAGTCCAGATGACCCGGCAGTGAGTGACATCACCCGGCTATGCGGCCACCTTCCGCTGGCGGTAGCGATGCTAGGTCGCCAACTGCACCATCACCCCGCGTGGTCAGTAGCCGACCTGGCCACTGACCTGGCTAGGTCGCGCGACCACCGGCTCGAGCTGATGCACGCCGAGAACGCTTCGGTCGCTGCCGCCTTTGACCTGTCCTACCAGGATCTCAGCGCAGACCAGCAGCGGCTGTTCCGATATCTGGGCCTGCATTCAGGTAACGACATCGATGCCTACGCTGCTGCTGCTCTCACAGGCACCGACCTGGCTACTTCCCGCCGCAATTTGGAAGCCCTCTATGATCAGCACCTGCTCAGCGAACCTGCGCACGGCCGCTATCACCTCCACGATCTCATCCGTGAGCACGCCCGTGCCCTTGCCGCAACGGACCCACTCTCCGAACGTGATGCCGCGACCGACCGCATACTGGACTTTTACGTCCACACGGCATCGACCGCTATCCGTCACGTGGCGCGCCGTCAGCCCGTCGCCAGCGTCAAGCCGCCCACGGCTGCGCCCGACCTGGCCGACCGCGAGACTGCGGTTGCCTGGCTGAGTGCGGAGCGCCTCAACCTGCATGCCGCCGCAGATCAGGCCGCATCCTGCGGTCGCCCGGGCCATGCCATCGCCATCTCGGGCGTGATCCACGGCTACCTTTGCAGCTACGGGCACTGGGACCAGGCCCTCGCTCTGCACCGTACCGCCCTCGACGCCGCCCGCCAGGCGGGCGACCGATGTGCGGAACCGTCTGTCCTGACGGATCTGGGTGTCGTCCAGCGCCTGACAGGGGCCACTTCGTCGGCGCTTTCCAGCTTTGCGGCCGCGCTGGATCTGTGCCGCGATCTCGGTGATCGGCCAGGAGAAGCCGATGCGCTCAACGAGCTAGGCGTAACGCAGTACGTGACCGGAGATCCGGCATCGGTCGCCAGCCTCAGCCGCGCTGTAGATGCGTACCGCGCCCTTGGCGACCGGTCCAGCGAAGGCGCAGCACTCAACGATCTGGGAATTGCGCAGATGGAATCAGGCGATGTCCGGGCGGCGGCGGTCGGCTTTACTCAGGCGCTGGAACTGCACCGAAGCCTTGGGGACCGGCTATGGGAAGCCAATGCGCTGAACAATATCGGCGCGGTGCAGCGCATGACAGGCGACTACCTAGCTGCCGCTGCCAGCCATGGCCAGGCCCTGGAGCTCTACCGCAACCTCGGCAACCAGCTTGGGGAAGCCAATGCGCTGAACAACATGGGCATCGTGCAGTACCTGACCGGTGACTACGTTTCAGCGGCCGCCAGCCACACCAAGGCTCTAGAGCTATACCGCACGCTCGGTAACCGGTTCGGGGAGGCTATGGTCCTCAACAGCATGGGCGAGCTGGAACTTGCATCAGCTACCGCTGCGAGAGCGGCTGCCTATCACGAGCAGGCCCTCGCTGTTGCCGCCGCCATCGCCTCGCCTATCGAAGAAGCACGCGCGCAGGAAGGTATTGGCCGCTGCCATCTCCAGGATGGCCGGACCGACGAGGGCGGCCGATGGCTATTTCAGGCATTTTCCATCTATCAGCGGACCAGATCCCCCCATGCTCAACGACTAGCCACAGTCCTGCATGACCACGGCCTGTGGCCAGGCGATTCGTCGTAGGCAGCTTCCGTTCGTATCTGGCCAGAGACGACGGCTGCGCAGGCTTGGGCGACTGCGGCGCGGAGCGTGGTGGCGCCCTCGGCGCGGTCGGTCCGGACCTCAACTAGGCGGATGCCTGGCCCCAGGCACGTTCTGCCCGTAGCTGTCGCATAGCCGCAGCCTCGCCGTCGTTGCCCTTCGAAGCGACCCGCGTCCTAGCGCCGTCGCGAACCTCTGTGATGGCGCAAGCACCAGCCCCTGGCCTCACGATCACCTCCATATCAAACAGATGTGGACGATCCCATGCGGATCCGCTCGGATCAAGGTCGATCCCACCCTGTCGCGGGGAGACGGAGCTGGCCGGGACGGGGGCCCGGCCCCTTGCCCGGCGGGCCCAGGGATCGATCTCCGCGCGGATGTGCGCGAGACCGCGGGCTGCCCGGCCCGCTGGCTCTTCGGGCGCCGGGGTCCTGCCTATGTACTCGGATTGTCACGGTCTGGCTGCAACAACCGCTCGCCTGCACGAGCAAGCGGGAAACCAGTGCCGAACGTCCAGCACTGCCGCTAGTTCGGGACGAAGAGGCCCGCGCACGCCGGGCAGCAACGCCGACCGTACGGACTCAGGCATCG